>JAABUK010007511.1_pt1 | contig 15707 bp, 22 predicted proteins | sample 5559141 | NCBI WGS metagenome assembly JAABUK01 (sample SAMN10711869, study PRJNA513367) | rock metagenome | isolation source: Antarctica rocks | place: Antarctica: Victoria Land, Pudding Butte nord | collected 2016-01-03
CGCTGGCAAGGTGCCCTTTGAGGAGCTAGGAAGCAGCTACGTCTGCCCTCAGTGCAATGCACCCAGGAAGCGCTTTGCCAAATATGATGTTGACACTGGCAAGGTCAGTGGACTGGACGGCGTCATAATCGCTTTTGCTACTTTGCTTCTTGACTGCATTTGGATTATGGACACAAGCCATGGAGGTGATGTCAGGCACTTTTGCCTTCAAGTCCTGAGCATCAACATGCATGCTTGTGCATATGTTGCAACGCCTTTGTGTTGTGCAGATCAAGGGCGCGGCGCCAATCCAAATAGGAACATATGCAACTGTCATTGGAGGTCTGTTAGGAGTTGGCTTGCTGGCTTACCTGGGCCTGAAGCTGTGAAGTCCATACAACAAACTGTGACCTCATTGCTTTCCTTTTCTGGAGCAGTCAGCTCAACTGTGATGTGAGCTGATATGCAGCAGGCGCTTGGCCAATGGCGTCCCTGCTAGCCAAGCATTTTGGCACATATAATGTCATGCTGTGTTATGTATTTGTCTTTGTTGTGTCTGTTTAACCCGAGACAATCAATTGATCTTGTCATTATATTTGGCTACATCACATTTGCTTGGAGGCAAGAGGTGCTGCTTTTGTGAATTGCCCATCATATCGGTGATAACAGCAGGCTGAAATGTTTGTGTATCATTGCGACAACATAACCCATTCAACCCGACTTGGCAAGTACACCACAGTCAGCCTGCTGCACATCATGCGGAATTGACTTGAGTGGCTTCACTCAAGGAACAGCTGTGGCTGATCATGCAGCTGTCATGAAGTCAGCAGCGAGTTGTATCATTTGCTGTGCGTGCTGTGGTTTGTCATAATTGTGGCTGGCGCCATCAATGACAGTCAGCTGATGGTTTTGAATATGTTTTGCAAACTCATGGGCATCTGCAAAGGGAATAGTCTTGTCTGCTCCGCCGTGTATTGTCAATACTGAGCTCTTCTTGATGGCATTGCTGAGCTTGCCCATGTCGTGTGACACCCTTTCATTCATATCCTGCGCCACACTCAACCTTTTTGGCACTTTGACAGCAAGCAACCTACAATCCACTGTGGAGCTATGTCAGCAAAACAGAAAATACCAGTAAGACATTTGCAGCCACCCTTACCTCTTCTGTTAGGGTCCAGCCATCAGGACCAGTTGTTACAGTGGCATCCTTGACTTGAATCGTCCTCTCTTTCTTCAGTCTGTCAAAGATATCTTGTCCAAACCTAGGTGTGATGCCTGTAATGTGTTGACATTGGATCAGCAGCATAAATGCATATAGCCTAGACACCTACCCCCAGACACAACAGCCCATCATTGTGCAAAACCGCTTGCCCCTACACAATTCCTGCTACCAACCCACACACAGCAAGACACATAGCTTGCCAGCCTGTGCATGTGCAGGAGGTAGACTAGTGCATGTGATTTACCTCTCTCAAGATGGAAGCGGCCAGAGACATTTACCACCTTGGGTATGTCATCGTAGGTGCCAGCATAGGTGACTACTGTATCACCACCTTTGCTGTGTCCTGCAACAGACAGCCATTCAGATAAGTCGCTGTATGGAGAGAAACGATCAGAAGCCATGAGCATTTTCGGGGCAGTAGGTGCCATGTCTCATTAAACTCAAATATCAGTTCTACAATGTTGCAAAGGTTGCCTGAACCTTTGTGACCACAGCTAAGATGTCACCTTGTCCAACTCATCAGTCTGGTCATTTAAATGATGAGAAGGAGAAGACCTCGTCCTAGCTGTGGTCATAAAGCTTCAGGCAACCTTTGCAGTACAACTGTAGGACTGACAAGCTGGTGAGTGGCTCATTCTTATTTAAGTCATGGCATGTCTGTTCAACCTGCGAGGTGCTGCATGCTTTGCGCCATTCTGTCATGCGCCAACATGACAGCCGGAGTGTCAGCATCTACCATATAGTTTATTGTGCCGTGTATTTTACGATGTTTGTTGTACAAGCAGCTTACAAAGATAGAAATGAACCAGACATTGTGCTCAAGCCCCCCGACCCACCTAGAATTGCCTTCACTGTCTTGCCATGGCTGTGCAGCAGCTCTATTGCGCACCGTACATCTTCTGCCTTGCATTCCAACCAGAGCTTAGACATTGCACACCCTGCAACAAGATTTGCAAAACAATGCACTGATCATGGTATAAGGTAGCAAGAGGTGTGTTCCAAATGGTCAGTTTGCAAAGCCTTGATCTAGGTTGTCAACACTGTCTGGCATTAGTATCACAGGGTCATCTCAAGAGAAGGGCTCAAGTGCATTCGCAGACCTACCTCTGCAGCGTAGTTGCCATATTTGATGCGTCCTTCGCTCTCTCCATTGCCAGTGAAGTCAAACCTGTGTCAGTAGCAAATGATCACGTTAGCTGAGGTACTGCAGAATCACACATAATCTCCCTTTCGATTTGGAGTTGTTGTGCGCATGGACAGCACAGCATGACGGTCTGGACTATTTTCAGTGATCTGAAAGATATGTGGCCAGCTTTCGGCGACGTCACTTTCAAAACAGGTTAGCAAGGAAACTACTGCGTCATGCATCAGTACCTGATGGTGCTGCAGCCTCTTGTGGCAAGCGCCTGCGCAAGTGCTGGCAGGTGAAATCCGTTTTTGGTGTCAGCGTAGCCGTGACAGAGAACGGCAGCCTCGGATGAGCCGACATCGACCAAAATGCCTGACAGCAAATCGCCAGAAGAGTTCTTAAAAGAAATTTTGCGTTCCTGGGTGGTCGAGGTGTCTGTGGACATTTCGGAAGTTGTGATGTTCAGGGCTCTCGGTCGTCGACTTTGCAGTTGACGCCGTGACGAGGCTAAAATCAAGCCTTTGCACCTTGCACGAGTGCTGAACGCAGCATTGCCATTTCGCCAATTCACACACAAGGCAGGCGTACTGCTGCGAAGGTTGAAGTGGGCATGCGGGATAGAAACCTTCCGACCTTTGATCGTCTGAACGTCGATCAGACTGCGAGATTGCAGGTGAACGGCTGTTAACATAAGCAATGCTGCAGTATGTTCTCTTTTCGTGTCAACAATGTCGCAGTTGCAGAGCTTTGCTTGCAGCACTGCAACGCCCTTACAGGGCGTTTGAGACTCACAGGGCCATTGTAATTCACACCCATAAAATAAAAACCACCTCTGCATCGCGTTGATTCAAACAGGACACATTCAACTGACAGAACTGCCTGAGAGCTTGAACTCTAGGGTACACGAAACTGCTAATGTACCATTTTACACCCTTCTCGACCAACACAAGGAAACATCTGAGTCTTTCAAGTAAGCTAGCAAGGGGAAATCAGTCCAGCATAATCTCCGAACATTCAAGAGGTAATTTGATTTGATGTACAGTTAAGATCCACACATACTTCTTTCACTGTAGACACGTTATCTGGTCACCAAGAAAAGGATCATATGATGCAGTCTGATTTCAACTCAGCAAGCCTGTATGGGTACTGTATCACTACCTACTGTATCGATGACAGCACCGCTCGAGCACTTTTGGGGTTTGAGTCCCGCACGTCTAGGCTGTCAGCCTTCTTAGCCAGTTTGCTAGCTGCTTGGCTGACCTGCATCAATGCAGTGCAGACTCCCGTCAATCATGTTCTGCACAATGTGGCTGTGCATATTTTGCCAGCACACATGCAGTGCACACGTCTGCATTACAGCACTGCATCCCGACAAGTTTGCTGCAATGCAGTGCTGGTTCTGCAAGGCAAAAAAGGCAGTCGATGGTAGAGGCATTGGAGGGGGGGGGGTGCACAGCAGAGACAGCAAGCCATGCTGCAGCCTGGAAGCCTTTTTAGCAGGAGCAACTATATCCTCTGCACAGGTGGCGTACCTTGCTGACATTCTCTGCATGCATGTGGGCCAGGGAAGACATGCGGGGGGTGTCAGGACCGGGCTTGTTGTTCTGCTGCTGTGCCAGGGTGGAGTGGATTGTGGCAAACTTGCGCTGCAGCCTCTCCACCTGCAGAGCGCATGCCACATTTTGAAAACTTGCCGCAGACTGACATCTTGCATTGAGGTTGATCCCTCAAGATGACAAAGCAGTCTAAATAGAAGCAGAAAGTACTGTGAATTGAGTGGTGCATTGTGTGACAAAGTGTAAGAGTGGCCTGCATGTTGTGCTGCTTGCTTCAGCAAAGCCAACACCACCAGCTGTGCCTCAGCACGTTCTTGCTGCTGCGCAGAGAGTTCAACGTTGCAGCTTTGATGCTGTTGGCTTGTCATAATTGTAACGGTGCTCAGGAATGTTAATTCTGATGTCAGCTCTGCACAAAATGGATTGTGGGCAACATACTGGATATGGCATGGTGCAGAGCCCTGTAGCTTGCTGCCAAAGCATCATACATAGCGGCCAGTGATGCTCACTGCCGCCTGAAACCTCAGGCATGCAGCTTCATCACGCAGAATCATGTGTGCATATAACATGGCTTCTGCAATCATGCCGAAATGGTGTATTACCTGATGCAATTCAGACTCGAGGGCCTTGAGGCGGGACTCCAGGGCATTGCGCACAGCTGTGACATCAAAGACCTCATCAATGTCATCATCATAGGCAGACTCCAGCTCCTCCCTGAGGCGAGTGGGGAAGCTGTCCACCACCGGCATCAGGAAGAAGCAGTTGAACTTCAGCTCCACTGATTGCACCACATGATCCCGGATGCCTGCAAAGGTCCAGCAACAATGAAACATCCATTTTCACATGATGTGCCTCATATATTTCATGTCAAGCACTTTTTTGCATTTCCGTTGTCCCTTCCCCCTTTTTGGGATTTGGGTTAATCAGTCATAGGAGTCACTGCATATTCAGAGCCACATGTCTGTCTGCCAGCAAATGGACAGCAACTGGTCAGCCTTCCGGAAACAATTATGGATTGTGCAAGTTTGCCACCACTTCATACTTTCAACTCATGCATCACGTGACGCTGCAGCAGAGGATCTAGAGATACCTTCAAAGATCTGGCAGACCAGGGCGGCCACAATCTCCTCTGACATGACGCCCAGCTGCCGGTTCCACAGGGTGTTCTCCAGCACGTCCATCACACTGTTGTCCTGCCCGGCTGCTGGTGTCAGTGTGCCAGCAGCTGCCTTGGCAGCTGCCTTCTGGGGCTGAGATGACCCCTCTGGAGTTGTGTTCACCTGAAGCATTTACAAGGGTTTGATAGCCTGCATGTTGTTGCCACAGCTTGCAATCCACTGCATCTGTCACATTGAATGCTGCAGACATTGCATACATATCTCTGCTGCCCAACATTCTCAAATGAGTGTTGCCTGACCTGATGATCTTATGCACGACGCAGCAGCACTGTTTAAAAAACAGCTTCAGAACTGTGCATGCCTGGAGCTGCACAATTGCGCATGCACAGTCCTGACACCATGGTGCAGAAGCCAAAGACTCAGCTTTGTCACATCATCCCTTGTTGATGTACAGGCCGTCACATATGCAGTTTTCTTGCAGATGATCAAGGCGCAGGACTCTTGAGTTGGCAGCGGCTACCTTAGACAGCATGGCCTTGAGGCTGGACCTGGACTTGGTGTGCAGGCTCCAGGTGACGTAGCGCGTGGTGCTCTGCAGGTCCTCCTGGCACTTGCCCCGGCACACCTTCTCAGCCTCCTCTATGAAGGCATGGTAAGAGGCACCCACCCTCTTCAAGAAAAGGTCATGTCCATTCAGGAACTGGCTATCCCGCTGCAGGAGGTACATGGCTATGGGCAGCATGCGCCTCAGGATGTGGGCAAACCGGTATCCCAGCTGCACACCCACACACCGTGTCAGTCACCCCTTGCTCGACAGCATTCACTTGATTTGCCTCAGCTGGTGCAGATGTGGCAAAACAGGAAAACAGAGATGCTGGACAGTGACGCACGCTGCTGCGGTGAGCCACCAATGAGGACTGGGCAGAGTCCTATGATGATAACAATAACAAACCTTCTCCAGCTCTTGATGAGCTAGATACATGCATGACAAAATTTGAATGAGAGTCAGCTGCACTGCAAACACAGAGTGCAGCCGCAGTGTGCAGATACAGAGGTGGTACAAAAGGCAGGTTGGGGCATGGTTGCATAGCCCTCTCACCTGATGCAAGAAGGGCTCAAAGACATCGCGTGCCTTGGAGACAGCTATGACGCAGGCAGTCCTGGTGTAGTTGACGCCATCATGGAAGTCATCAATGCCGCAGGCATTCACAATCTCCTCCCTAGAGATGTCTGGGCAAGTCAGCTGGCCAATGCCATTTCTGAACTCTGCCATGGCTCTGTGATACTGAGCTCCCCCAAACAGGCGCATGTGAGCATTTGGCAAGTTCTCTGGCACTGGCAGTGTCTTGCCATCAGGCCCAACAAACGCACCTGCATATGTTAGAGCATGTCATCGCACATGCTGTGACTTTGCAGCCCATTAACAGATTTGGGAACAAGGTGGCAACAAGCTGAATGAGCTGGTTTGAGATTGCACTCTTGCACAAGAGCATCGACGCGGCAGATTCTGGCACAAATTTGTTGTTGTATGCAGCCAGCATTATATGCCTACAAGCCCTGCCAATACGCTGCAAAGCTTGTTGCAGTGTAAAGATTGTTACGATAGCTGAACTGCATCAGCTGTGATCATGTACTCTGCATTCTCAAGATGGTGCGCTGATGCTTGACTGCCCTTTGAAATACCCTATAATCAGGCAGCATTTGCTGCATCACCGCTGCTGCTAGCAATGCAGCGGCACTACACAGTATTTGGGCTGACGCGACTGATTTTGTACCTCCTCTGATGTGCTCATCTGCCAAGGTCTCCCCATAGCGCTCAGGGGGTGCTGCCACAGTGCCCCTCAGCAGCAGGCCCAGCTTGGCCAGGAAGGCCTCCCTGAAGGTCCTGCCCTTCTCCTTCAGCCTACATGTACATGTGAGCTAGTTTTAACCACTCGCCACATCCTACTGTGATGAAGCATGCAAGGCATGCCAGCACCATATGCTTGAAAGACATGAGGGTCTTGCCAACCTGACAACCAACATGAGTGAGCACGTTTAGTGAGCATTCAGGTAGTCAAGGCAATGCAGGTGAGCTAAGGTTGTCCAGCTGGCATTGAGTCATCTGCACCGCAGAAGTACACTGAGCACAAATGAGGTCATGATCAAGTAGGACACGTGGACCAATGACAACATGAGATGAGAGGCTCACTTGTCAGGATGAAGGTCATTGAGTTCTTCTTGCGTGGACTCCAAGCGTGCAGCAGCATTGCGGTACTCCTTCTCCAATAAAGGAACTATAGCAGGCACATTCTCCAAATATCTGCGATGCATCCATGTGTTACAGTAGCATGCAATGCTGGTACTCAGGCCACATTGCTTGTCGCTGTACATACAAGGGAATCAGTGTCATGTCATGTGCTCTGGACACTGCAAGGCCAGAAGGGCATACACCAAGAGCACTTTCCACAGGCTGATCAGCCTGCTCACTTGGACCCTTGTCAACGCCAAGAAATACACTTGTCCACCTTTTGCGGACATACAAAACCCTCTGCCGGCTCCTTTGGAACACTGCTAATAAACAACAACCAGAAGACCATATACCTTCGCTGCAGCAGCTGCTCCAGGAACCTTCTGAGCTGGCCAACACCAATACGCGCCCTCTCAGCCTTCTCCAGGCTGCGGTCCAGGCGGTGCTGCAGCTCAGCCACATCGCACTCCTCCCGCTCTGCCACTGCCTGCCTGAAGTGGTCATTGCTGCGGAAGATGGCATCTTTGGCATTCCCCACCCTCCCAGATGGCACTGACCTGTGTGCAGACATCAGAGCTGCTTTTTGAATCACTTAGCCTAGCTACTACCAATCCCAGGGGCAGAGGGCGCGCCTTTTGACAGACTGCAGCATGTTGCATAAAGCAACAGATACTTTGTGTCATCATCTTCAATATCTGTGACTATATTTGAAGAGATGATGGGCTGCTTCTACAGTGAGAATTTGTCTTGTGTGCAACATGTGATATGCTTTTTTGATGCAACTCCCTCCTGGCAAGCACTACCAACAGCAAAGGTCACAAATGGCAGAACGGGAAAGTGGCTAGGATGGCATTTCAGAGCATCACAAGTTTATCAGAACAAGACATGTGGGCAAGTTTGATACTGTGCTCACGTAAAGAATGGGCAGCCGCCCAGCATGCCAGGCTCCAGCAAGCGGCCTGGTGGCCTGAGAAACATCTCAACATCAGACCCACGTGCAAACTGGGGCAGGCGCGTGTCCAACTTGGTAGATACCACCACTGTTCTGGACAGATGGGGATCTGTCTGCATCAAAATCAATGCACCTGTCAATTGCAAACATTGTGTGCATCAACAGGCATATGAACAGCAAGCAAGCCTTTGAGCATGAGGTGTGGCACTTCTTTTGTGTCCAGCAAGCCATGTCATGGCTGATCTGCATGATACACAATCCATTGAAAACCTGCAAAGCAAGTGCTCCAAAGGGACACTATGCAATGTATGCTCAAATGGTGATGCCAAGGGCTAGCAGTTTTGCAGTAGTGGCTGTATGCACTGGCAACAAACTTGTGGGCACCAGCAGCTCATCAATTGCTGCATATCAATTGCTGCATAGCTTGCTGTCTGCACATTGTACTAGCTGAGACTGCGGAAGCTGGCTTAAACCGTCACACAGCAAATGTGAGCAGCTTGTATTACTAGACTGGAGCAAAGTTTACAGGCAAAAGTATGCATGCCTGGGCCTTGAGAATGGCAACACAGACTGTTCCCTGCTTCACTGCAAGTGCAATGTATATGACAAGCAAGACTGCTGGTACCTGCATGACAAGGCGGCGCGTGGTGGCATTGCTCCAGTCATTGGTGTCCTCCAGGCACAGGATGATATACTCCCTCTGCTCCATCTTCATGCGCACCATGCCTTCCACTTGCTTGGCGCTGTTCTGCATGATGCTGTTGCGCCTCCCTGGCGCTGCTGATATCAACCCTGCACAGCATGTGCAACATCAGCTCGACTGGACACAGCCTTCAGGCTGCACTGTGAAGTTTCAAAATCCTGGTTGACCATATATACACTGATGAGCTGAGATGGTGACACAGTCACATGCTGTGTCCATATGCAAGGCTTCTGTTTGGTGCATCTTTTTTACCGGATGAATTGAGCTGCAGCCAGTTGAGGCCAAGAAGGCTGCATTGCCTCACATATGACTGATATGCAAATTTGACCCTGCTCTGCAGCTTGTCACATGGTCATGCAGTACTGTATGGTGCAACTTTGCTGTTGCATGCATGCAATCTAGCTTGCTAGATCTGAGCTGCAACAATGGAGCAGCTAGCTCTGACGCCGCACCATTGGTACATGCTGCATTGACATTTGGGATAGATTGATGGGAGAAACTGCAGCAATTCCAGGACCATTGCCATGCTGAAGTTGTGCAGGTGGAGTCCACGGCTGCTAATGTGTGGGTGCATCAGATGTCATGTACAAACGTCATTCTGAGATAGCCTGCACACTTGCTGTGTGACGACTGTCGCGACAGGTGCACTTGCCCTGAACTATGCCCTGTGTCTAGCACGAGTTGAACCCTGCATGTGTGTGTCTGGGCTTTCCTGGGATCAGGATGACTCACCAGGTGTGTCAATGATGGTCAGATTAGGGCAAAATTTGTACTCAATCTTGACCACGATCTCCTTGGCCCAGAATTGCTGCTCTCTTTCCAGCCTTGCATTCTCACTCTCAATATAGTCCTGCAGGACAGGCCAACAGCTGGAAAGCATTACTTTTGGCTGCTTGTTTGCGCTCTGCCTGCCCCAAGAAACTGTCAGTAGAGCAGAGTCAGTGCATGTGCATGATGCACAGGCAGCAGCAGAACTAACCTGCAGCTCTTCTAGGGTCACTTCTTGTTCACCATAGTCCTCAGTTATGAGGAAGCAATTTGGCTGTACACAGGCTGCATTGTACTTCATATGCAGTGTAATGGGTCGCCTGGTTTTTGTACCTCCACCAACGTGGTTGAACTGGAACCCCATCAGAGCTTCCACCAAAGCTGCAGCAGATGTCTATGTGCGCCATCCAGCAAGAACAGACAAGTGCAGCTGAAGCACTGAGCATGTTCAGGACTGTGCCCAGTAAATTTGACAAGGCTGACCTGACTTGCCATCAGTCTGATGTCCAACCACTAGTATAGCTGGTGCATCAAAAGGCTTCTCAAAGTCCTGTGCTAAGGAGTGAAGGTCGTTGTATGCCTCATACAGACGTTCATTGCCTGCCCGGAACATTCCTTGAGTAGCTGTGCTTCTGTCAGGAGATGTATCTGACTGCACGATCGTAGGCATAGACTGCCTTTTGTTTGCTGTGCGACGAACAGACGGAGGCGTACGGTGCTCTTCGAGCTCGACATGGTAACTTTCATGTGATGCTCTAGGGTATCGGCTATTGCTGCTAGCTTGCATCTGGAGCCATCTTTCAGCCATCACACAGCTGCAAAGCCTGGCTCAGAATGCTGCAGCGTCAGACTGACGACTTGCTGCGTACCTTTTAGGCAAACATGCCCCTTCACGTGCAGCAGCTCTGCAGATTTAGTTGTAGCTCTGCAGATTTAGTTGTATGCGTTCTGCAGTGATACGGGGTATAGGGCTGTCGTGAGCATAGGTACCGTTTCGCAAATTTGAATAAGTTGTTCAGTTGGAATATAACAAACTGGCACAGACTGCTTATGGGCTTTTCAAGCCCAAGCTGTATATCCTGTGTTGCGTACAGGATTTAAGGCAAGCTACCTGGCTTTGGTTCATTGTGCTAAAGCCAGACAATTATATGTACGGAATGTCATATGATGCATCATCATGATCATGAAGCTATGCTGCATAGCCTCTGTTGATGAGGTCCGGTCTGTTGACGTCTAAGCCAGCCTCAGCATTCAGCAGCTCTGAGAGAACGGTGTTATCAGACAGCGTTGCGCTGGCAAGCAGACCCTCAACAGTCGGCACTTCCTTGTTGACCATCACCTGCAAGCCATTGAACCAATTGGAAATGCTTGACTGCATTCTCTTGAATTTGCTGTGCATCACAGAAACACTGGAAGCAGTGATGTACTCATGGGCAGGCGGGCCGGCTGCTAGCATGTCTGCGCATGGTCTCCAAAAATTTTCACAAATAAGTGTCATCCTGCCAGCAAGTCAATCAGGGTGCAGAGACATGCAGTGAGCAAACCTGTTTGTGATGGCTCCATGCGTGATTGCAGTTGCAGACCCATGGACTGTGGAACATGGCACAGTTGCAGGTGAACTTGCTGCAGGCATGGGTGACTGGGTCATGGTCTGAGTGGCGGTGTTTGCATCGGCACCTCAAAATCCAGCTACCCTCTGCAGGGATGAAGAAGAAGGATTTGCACTGGCATTTGGCATGATTGCACCTGCGTCATGGCAATGCTGACAAAGCAGTTGCATGCAAGCAGGTGGCAGACCATATTTGAGGCGACGATCTGTTGCTGACAGGAAACTGCTAATACCTGCTCGATCCAGTGGGTTCTGGCTTGTCATGAGCTTTCAGACGGTGGCCACAGAGGCACCTTGACTCTGAGCAAACAGGAATGCATTCCTTCTGGCAGCTAGAACAGACCCAGGAAAGCAGCTCCACCGTCTTGTGCAAGCTATTTTCACCCAGACCTACGTTGACAAGCACCGCTTGTAGTGCCAACTTGCATCCACCAGTAAGGGTTTGCCTTGTACTGAAGCTGCCAAATAGTTATCTGTGGGCACAGTTGGTTGCACATCTTCTTGTATGCTGTTACCTGACTCAGATGTGCTTCGTTGCTGTTCGTCCTTGTTGCCAGAAGAGGACCTGAGTCTGGTCAACCTGCCCAAAGCTGTTGTTGTCCTTGAGTGTTCAACGTGATGTGGGCCGGCATGATCTCCTTGCATTGCAAGAGTGTGCCGGTTTTTACAAGTTCGCCAACGAAGCAATGGTAGGCAGCCAAGTTCAGCTGCGTCTGTGAGTGATCTAGAGTTTGTCACAGTTGATCAGTCCTTGGCCTGAAGTTCACTGGAGTACAGTATGTTAAGCAGAATTGCTCCAACTTGCATCACTGCTTACGACAAGCTCAGCAATGTCGCTGGCCTAGCGAGCCATTGAAGCCGCTGCTGCAAGTTTTCCAGATGGGTCCTGACTTTGTGACTCAAGCTGACCAGTCTCAAAGTCATCTTCTTCCTCAGTCTCCAAACGGCAGACTGCGATGGCAGACCTTCAAGTGCACTCTATGGACGAGTCTGCGATGGACATATGCGCAATATGTCTGAGCCCGATAGGAGAAGTGAGGGAACAGTCAGACAAAGAAGCATTTTTAGACAACTGCTATCACAGATTCCATCAGCAGGTGCGAGATCCCTTTGACTTTGCACAAAGTCACTATGTTAGATCTTCCTGTTGACACGATGCCAGCTGCTTCAGTGTGTCATGTCCTGGACGGCCGCTCAGAAGGCTCATCCGACGTTGGGTTCGGTGTACTCCTGTCCTCTCTGCAAAGCACCCTACACATCAGTGCTACACAGCTTTCAAGACAACACATTCAGGTACCATTTACCTCGCAAAACATGTATAGACTTTGGACATGTGGACATGATGGCATAGTAAAAGGTCTGAGCCCCTGTTGGCTACTGTTTTGATCCAGCAGGTGTTGCTGTGCTGCTAGCTAGCCTTTGTTGCAAGCCTTGTGCACACCCCCAGTTCTGCTCAAAGAAAAAGAGCTGTAGCTGTCGCAAGTGTACAAACACGACAAGCTCCACATGCCTGTCACATGGAACACAGGCATCTGCAAGCACAAGGTGCCTGTTTTCTGACAGGCAAAAGTGATGCATGTCAGCAGAGGTGTTATTGCTTGCTTGTTGCAGCTGCTTCTGATCATACCAACGCACAGGGCATGTGAAGACTCACAGATACTGCTGATCCACATCCTGACATGTTTTTGGACCTGGGCTATGGCATTGCATATGACCAAGCAAAGCTTTGATGTTTGCTGCAGACAAGAGTGGGTCATGCCAGGACTGCATCCGAAATGTCACATCTTGACACCACAGCAGAGACGCAGACGGTCAGTCTATTTCAACGCTGCGTCACCAGCACTTGCTGATCATTTGCGCAACTCCACCACTCTAGTCACAGCAAATGAGATTGAGTCCTGGGTGACAAGAGAGCTTCAAGCTGTAATTTTGGAGGAAGATGTCAAGCTGATTTGCCAAGTGGTACTTGCTACAATCAACACTTTGGCAGCCACACTCTGCAACACAGGTACAAGGTAGTTCCCTCACGCACACCACCGTGTTTCCTCTTCCAATCTCTAATGTACACCCTGCGTGTGGACACTGCCCTGTATGTCACTACAGCTACTTGACACACTCGGGCTGAAATCAGAATTGCAAACAGTGAGCAGCATTTAATTTTCAAGCAGGATATGTAAGCAAGTACATTGCTGTTGCAGGAGGACTGCTGGGAATGCTCCACCGAAGGTCAGGTACAGCAAGATGAGCGGCCCACAGATGCAGGTACTCCATGCTTGCTTGTATTTATTTCTCCACTTAATACCTTACAGTCTGGGATTTACATGCCTCCACACCTGCATGCATTGTCCCAGTGCCTGCTGTTCCAGCAGTCTGGCATGGAATCATACTTGTAACCTTTGACCCACTTATAGGACAGTCAACGACAACATTATTACTATCACTCAGTTGCATGCATGCTTATACGCATTGTAAGCATGGCTTGTGATGCCATGATGCGTCTTATAGTGAGTGAACTTTCAGAGCATGATCTGCTCTGCAGCATTGGGTGGACAACATGGCTGCAGCCGTGAGTCCCTTCAGCACAGACCATGCAGTCAGATTTGCCCAGGAGCTTCTTGGCTTCCTCTCCTCAAGCTTGAGCGTCACTGGACATGATCTGTTTGTGTTTGGGGCAGATGTGCAGCCATCTCAAGCTCCTCAGAATCAACAATCAGATGTGGCAACACACCAAGCAACTGGTCGCTGTGAGATAGTTTTGCCATGCCTATGAGTTGGCTTCTGCATCAGGCTGTGTACAGGACTCTGCCTGCAAACTGCCATTTTGCTGTCTGTACTGCTGTTGCACGTTGGCCAACTCTTGTATATGGCCTGATACAACAGCATCCAACAGGCAACATAACTGCACCAATGCAGTCATGATGCACCAATGAATACCTGCTGGTCTACAGTAACAAGCTGTGTCTACATTTAAGTAAGAAACTCAATCTTTTGTTGTGGCAGGTCATGAACTAGGCACTATTTTGGATCGAGACATCTCATCCACTTCAAGACAGAGCAGTCAAGGTAAGAATCATCTTCAGAAGACTCAAGGCTCAAGTAGCTTCTGTTACTCCATGGTTCTGCCAGTCCTCAAGACCTAAAGGCCAATCAGTTGAGGCTGGACATTGCTGTTTATTATAAAGTGTGTCTTCACATCTGGTGCACTGCTCTATGATTGTGGGCAATCATGTCACTTCACTTCACTTCATTGCTGTTCAGGAGGTGTCAGCGAGAATGACAGTGAGGCTTATGCGTCCTTAGTACAACACCAGCGCACACTCCTGTCCACGGAATCTTCTGGCCCATGTGGATCTGAGGCAGATCTGGCTGAAGACACATTATGTCCTGCTGATTGCAATCAAACAGATCCTGATGCTGTTGCTTTACATGAGACATGTATAGATGAGCCTGAGCTCAGACTTGGCTCAGGCTTAGATGGTTCTTCAACTGCACAGCCCAAGCAGCTGCAGTCATGCAGGGCAAACCTGAGGGTCAGGCAGAAACACACCAAACATCGGTCAAAGCACAAGCACCCGCATGCCTATGCTTGACCATAATTAGACTTAGCACGTTGAATAACTGTACAATTGATCGTTTTGCTTCATATAAACTATAAACAGCAGCTGTTATGTGTTGCAGACACAAGAAATATTCATGGTTCTTATGACACAGACAGTCCAACAACTGTACAACCTGATCAGTACAGCACATGATACTTTCTTGACGTAAAAGCAGTGCTGGTGCACTGCTCCACCATTGTAAGCTAGCTTTAGTTGTTCCAGTTGGTCAGAGATAAGTCACACCACTACGCTGAAAGGCAGAAACAAGCCTGCTGTGAAAAAGTAGATGTCACTGCAGAGCAAAAGGAAAACCCTCACACTTACATTTGACAGCCCAGCAGGGTTTTGTTGGTGCTGGCCTCAGTAATAAATGTCATCATGGTGCATGTGAGAAGTCATGTTCATGTTTGTTAGCATAGCCTCCCCTCGCTTGTTGACTCTGCAGTGCCACAACAGCTGTGAGGCATGCTAACCTCCCATGTACTGCAGCTGGATATTCAGACAAGGGAATACATCAGCCTCTGTGTGCATCCAACAAATGATGATGATGATGATGCACAGGACTGTTTTGGCAAAATAGCAGCCCCATGCAAGAAGCTGTCATACCGGAAGATTGACACCCCTCCATTGTGAATGTCTACCGCCCTAAAAGATGTTGGCGGAAGTGCCAGGGCTGTGCATAGAAATGCTCTCATCATTGACTTGTGTGTCACCACCAGGTGATTGCTTCCTGGGGCTTCTAGGATCTCTGCAAAATAAATGAGGACTCAGCCAGGCCGTTTGCAGCAGTACGTCTGCACTTCTGCTGCTTGTCATCCAGCATTGTACTCATGCTTTTGGGG
>JAABUK010007512.1_pt1 | contig 15702 bp, 19 predicted proteins | sample 5559141 | NCBI WGS metagenome assembly JAABUK01 (sample SAMN10711869, study PRJNA513367) | rock metagenome | isolation source: Antarctica rocks | place: Antarctica: Victoria Land, Pudding Butte nord | collected 2016-01-03
GTTTGCTGACTGATCAGGCTCAACCTCTGTCAGAGGCAAGCTTGTCCAGGCAGCAAGCTTTTGCTACCTCTTGTGTAAACAGCCACTGCTTCCTGCTTGCTGCTTTGCTGAGAACACCAGATACTAGGCAAGGTAGCTGGCCTGTTTTGCCAGAAGGTTTGACCTTCACAGGGTATCGCTTCCTATGAATCTTGCCTGCTGGGCAGCCTCGAACCTGACTGTTGGCTGACACCAGCTTTCTTGCCTCACTCACCTGCTTCAGCTCAAGCCTTGCAGCTTGCGGCGCAAGCGTTTTCGACGGCAACGGTCACAGCAGCAAGTGCGCATGCTCGTCAACCTGAGTTGCAAATCCATGAGCAACAATAGACCTTGCACATTGCTTGCAGACATTGTAACAGCATTTTCCAGCTTGTGTTGTTGCCCACAAGCAATTTCAGGGCCAATGGCATCTGACTGTTGACTGTGGTGTCATAGTGCGGTACAGCCTGAAATGCAGTTTTGATCTCTACAGCTGCCATCAAAAGTCTGCTTACACACCTTTGCATTTCTGTGGCCTTGAACATTATTGTGCATCCCCAACTGACATATGAACATGAGTCACCATACTATCAGGGATTGCACACCCAACTTTGCAACCCCAGCTGGTCAGATTCCTGCAAACCCTAGCCAGATTCAAATTTTCAGCCAGGCACGGTATAAGCTGTTGGCAAAAGGCTGACGCAGTCAGCAGTCTAAGTCAAAGTCAGTAGGAACTTGTGGTTAGACTCTCGCATTTTTTCTGCACAGGCTGAGCAATGTGCTAGGTAAGCCTCTGCAAGTGGTTGCACCGAAAACAAAGGTTTGCTGACTGATCAGGCTCAACCTCCGTCAGAGGCAAGCTTGTCCAGGCATTAAGCTTTTGCTACCCCTTGTGTAAACAGCCATTGTTTCCTGCTCGCTGCTTTGCTGAGAAAACCAGATACTAGGCAAGATAGCTGGCCTGTTTTGCCAGAAGGTTTGACCTTCACAGGGTATCGCTTCCTATGAATCTTGCCTGCTGGGCAGCCTTGAACCTGACTGTTGGCTGACACCAGCTTTCTTGCCTCACCCGCTTTAGCTTAAGCTTTGCAGCTTGCGGCACAAGCGTTTTCACCGGTCACGGTCACAGCAGCAAGTGCGCATGCTCGTCTGCAACACTGGCTGGCCTCACCGCTACTTGCACTGCGCACAGCGTTTCTGCTGAAGCACGGCCAGTACTGTAAGCAGAGTTTTGACGGCAACTGTTCACTGACATTGGACGTGTGATGATGACAGTGTAGAGGCTACACTTGGCTCAAGGCTTTAAAACCACTCTGATTGTATTTTGCTGATAAGAGAGAATTCACATAGGAGCTGATTAAGGTGGCACAATTAAGCAAATCGCGGATGGGATTCTGGCCTGGTCGCAGCTTAAGTGGACGCTAATCGGACGCTAACTTTCTAGTTACTGCGTCAATTTTGCTGAAGTCTGATGCATTCGTGCTTTAATAAAATGAAATTTGTGTACCCACAAAAAAGGGAAGTGCTGCCCACACAAACACTGCGTTAAGCCGACGTGGGCATCCTACTTGTTTCGAGACCCCTTGTCACACCCTGCGTTCCACCCTAGTTTCCTCTGTCAGACTCTGACATGCATTGCAAGCGCGTTCAAAGACAAAATATGAGCATGCGGCCATTCTTAATGACCCAAATTAAAGTAGCAAGCAGGTTCGACAGGGGTCCCCAAAACCAGTAGGTTGCCCACCTGGGTCGTTACTTTTGGGGTGGGCTTCGCTGTTTTGTTTGATCGCACATGCAGCTGTTGAATGCATTGCAGCAAGCTTGTCCATGGATAGACTGGCCAGTAACAAAGATGTAAGTACAGCAATGTTTGCAGACCCAGTGCAGCCTCTACTTCATATCCATTTTCTGAGACTTTTGTTGACAAAGAGATTCTTTAGAGTGCGCTGCATCTTTGTGCTCATAGTGATGTACAGCGCGTCGTTTCAGGCGCTAGTATTGTCCGCGTGCTCATTTCTGGCTCGGCCATTTTGCTTTGGTTTGCCGCGTGGGCGCCATTCTCTGAAGGGGGTTACGGCCCCTTCCAATAATGAAATTGTGCCGACCTACGAGGGCAACCCACCGGGGGGGGGATGCCCTTTGCCCGCGCGGAAGCTGGGTGGGAAGTCGAACCCTGGTGCCGATAGGTCTGAAAATAATGTCTCATGATTTCGAAAATTTCAGGAAACAAACTTTTTTTGGCAAATCCACTGCGATATGCGTTAGCTAACATATGCTAAGCTGACATACAAAACAAAGTCATATCCCTACTGGAGGGCGGTCTTGTGAATTGTCCTGTACGCCGTGTCAGCTTAGATGCCATCCCGTTGTCAAGCTTGTCAGGCGGCCATCACTGTGGTATTCACATGCATGTGTTGGCAAGCAGAAAGCAAGCTGCTGTGGCCACGGGATCACCACCATACCACGGCCACTGTAAAAACACGCGAGACAACCAAAAATCTTTTTGCCAGCCCACAAGATCAAGAAGACGCCTTCCGTAAATATCGGGATCTGCAGGATGAGGAGTTACGAGCACTGCACAATTCTCTTGGTCCTCAACACTGGCAAGAATCAACTGCCCTAGGGCCCTAAATTTGCATCGATGCCATCAGCAATAACTAGGCTTAACTGGGACATTTGTGGGTAATGTGCAACTGCCTTGCTGTCTGCATCTGATGGCGGCAAATGCGCTTTGTGGTGTACAAACGTTGTTTGCTTGAGGGGATGACGAGCGACAAAGGCCTGAAGTGCTAACAAGCACATCTTTGGTTCAGGACAAGAATTGCCTCGTTTACTCGTTTGGGTCAAACGGCGAGGTTTTGAAGAGGCGCTAATTAACATGCCAAAGAGCTGTGAGGTGCACATTTTCGACTACTCCCTCAGCCCTGAAAAGGCAGAGATGGTGCAATCAGTCTCAGGAGCGACTCTACACGAGTACGGCATTGGAGCAGAAGAACCCTTCGGGACAGCGATGGAGCGTCAACTGTCAACCAATACCAGCTACAAAACTTGTCGTCCATCATGTCGGGCTTGGGACATTCATGGATAGACGTACTAAAGATGGACGTTGAGGGAGCCCAATTTGAGATTTTGCCTGCATTGGTGGCTCACTATGCCGCGCTCAACGAGAATGTACCCGTCACCCAAGCCAAAATTGAATACCATCACTCGGCAGACAGCCCACCAATGACGGATCTGGTTAATACACTGCTGCTTATGGAGGAAAGTGGTTTCAGAACATTCAGCACGCAGTACAACGTCAACGGTGCCCCGTGGAACTTTATAGAGTACAGCTATCTGAACGTGGATTCAACAGGGCGCCTGGCTCAGCCCGAGACTCCGCTGCAATGAACAGGTGTGCAGAGGGCCGTCTTTGACGTTGAGCACTGGCTACCTTCACCTATTTGAGAGCAACTTGTTAGGCCTCTGAGGATCTGCAACACTGTATAATTCTGATTTACACCAGCATGGTGATGACAGCTGCACCACCATCTGGACTGGGTGGACAGCAGCTGTACATGAAATCAAGAACCCACGGTGCGATTGCAATGGGTTTGGTGGCTCCATCATTCTTTGGCCTTGATGAATCTGATGACAGGTCATTTGTCAGTACAACTACAGCCCTCTGTTAGCGGCTCCCTTGGTCATTTGGCATTTCCTTTGCTACCTCGCAGAAACAACTGAAATGTTGGTCAGGCCGTGGCCGTTCTGCACGTTGTGACAATATGTCTGGGTCTGAAGGCTTTCCCAGAAGCGGGCTTTCCCTGAAGTGGACTTTCCTTGAAGTGCTTTTTCTCATCTGGATTTGATCTGCCTGACCATCTGGATGTCAAGCCCACATACATGGGCGCTCGCTTTAAGTCACGTGACCTGCTATATATAGGCAACGTACAGGTGATACATCAGGTAATCACTAACAGTGAATGAATGTGGACCTCACTATTGCTGCAGATCTACAGTGTACCTCAGGGTGCCATATCAAATTGTCATTCAGAACAAGAGCTCAAAGCGAATACCCTTGTTGTCTCTTTGCTTCATGCAAATTGGACCAGTGCAAATTTTCACTCTGTGTGTTGACCATGTGCATTGTCTGATGTCCAGCAGGGTGCACGTGCAGCCAACATACAGGCTGTTTGGGGACTGTCTGCTGCACATATTGGACCTGCATGCAATGCATAGGGACCAATGTGTACCCATACATTTATCCATGCACACTGTTTTTATGGATCAGATTAAAGAGTTTTCACAATGCCAAATCATTCTGGCAGCATTACCTGATGCAGCCTGCACATGTGGCGAAAGCACACTTGAAACAAGCTTGCAGACCAAAGTGTCCCAGCTGCTGTGCCTGTATTGTGTCTTCGGGAAATCCAGGTATCCACCCTGATAACTTTCTGTCATGTTTTATGCATGCACCAACATGTTATCAAAAATCAGGAGTTTGGGCCTGCATCGTTAGAATGTGCTGCTCTTGGCCAAGTTGCAGGATGTCTTGCTTTAGTGTTGCTGATAAACTATTTCTTCAGATTTCACTGCCCCCTCAGTAGACACCCTCATGATGTAAATGCATTTCCGGGCTTTGAACTCATCAAGGGAGTCAACAAGCACTGACTGGGAAATTCGGAGAATGCTGACTTTGAACGGTTCAAGTCATGTACTTGAGTTCAAACTTTGTCGTCAAAACCTACAAGTACCTGACCACAGAGGAAGTCCCAGCACGAACTGCAAAAGTTGGTGTCTGTCTCACCAAGCTTCATCTGCTCAAATAAACATCTCGTGCTCAAATCTGATACAACAACAAAGAAAACGGGGAGAAGCGCTGCAAGAGTCGTATAGTACACGAGTAAACGTAAGGTCAGTTGCGCCTGCAGAAAGCAAATCATTGAGCATGCATACCATGTATGGTATGCCTTCAAAACACCCTTTTTTCAGCCAAAAAAAAAGTTAAGACGGCCCCATTCCTTGTTTACCACCCCACATCAAGTTTCACGCAACGAATTCTGGAAGGCCTGTGAACGACTTTTTCGGCCCAGGCCTATCAGCAAGCTTCAGACAAGTTCAGACGCGTTCATTCCTTGTTGAAAGCGTTTGGAGGGATTCGAGGGGCAGTTCGCGGGTTCGCGAGAAGCTAAACCGAAAAGCTCGAGCTAACTCGTTCAAACCCGAATAGCCTGTTGTAAAAGGATAGTACTTCCATTTGTCGCCTGAATTTCTTTGATCATTTTATTCTTGCTGCGTGGGTCAACTTGACAGAGTCAGCCATGAGGTTACACAGCCGATTGCCGTGTCCTTCCAACTGACGAACACTACATGTACATCAGGCCACGAAATTAAGCGACTTGCAAGCTATTGGGGATGAAAGCAAGGGGGACATGAGGATGAATCGTCGATAACTTTGCTTGAGCATGATGCAAGCTTTCGAAACAATCAACCAACGCATGATCATGCACTGCACTGCATGATCACTCACGGTGGGTGAGTGACTCACCCATGAGTGAGGCGGTTAAACTTCGAAGGAAGATGACTTTGAGGAGGACCGGAGCTCGTGTGCAAAGGCCAAATATATATTCAGTCGTTCATTATGCATTTGTGCCTTGCATTTCTGTTGAAACACATGCACACCCTACTATGTGATTGAAACTGCGTTCAAATAGCTAGTTCAGCAAGAGAGTGTTGTGCTTGCAGCTCATTACATGAGCAACATACCTCTGGGCACCAACATGGACGTTGAGACGGAAAGTCTATATCCATGCTAGGTCCATTGCCATCAGTCGAGTGCTTATTGCGTATATGTTGCAGAACTTATGCTGAGTCAGGTGACAGTGTCTTCTCATGTTCTACAATGCGGTAAATGACACTCTGCTTGGTGCCTGCTACAGGCAATTTGTACTGTTTGCACAGGGGTCGAAGCTCATTGACCAGTGTCATTTGCTGCAGCTCTCCATGCCTATCCGTTTGTTTGGGCAAGCCCAAACTGAAAGGCTTGCTGATGGAGGAGCCAGATGCATTACTGCAAGATGAGTCAGCATCAGCTGCTGTTTGATCAAGCTCCTGAAGAATGCTCTGCCTGTGTGTATCATGCTCTGAGGTGCCATCAAATTGTCCTGGCAAGACGTCAGCTGGTGATAATGCAGCATGTCCATTGAGCTCCGGCCCCTGCTCAGCAGCTGAGGCTGACGTCCGAGGGAGCGATCTGAAAGCCCCTTCAGTCAAGGTTGGGTCCAGTCCCACATCAAATGATGACAGCTCGCCAGCATCCTGTGGCTCTGCCTTGTGCTCATCCTTGTCTGCAGAGGGACCTGGCTGAGGAGGGTCATTCAGTTCCTGTGACTGTACGTCCTGTTCTGACACTGCCGGCAGACTGCTGGTTGATGCTTGCACATCAGCAGATGTTGCGGCATCTGTTTTGTCTCTAACAGCAGCTTCACGGGTCTGATCAGCACCAGATGCCTTTGACCCGCTGGGCTGGTCAGCAACGGCTTCAGCCTCTGTATTTGCTCGAAAGGCTTTCACCTTTCTACGGCTGAACTGACTCCTCGAAATACGCTCCTGATAAGAATGTTTTCTCAGTTTTGGATCCTGCGCAGCCGCTGCTGGCCTGTAACCAAAAACACAACAGTCATTGCAGCTAGGTGCATGCACAAGCCAAACAACAAAGAATGCTCTTTGCCACCACTCAAACCGCAAGAAGCTGGCAAACCGGAGCTACACTAAGTTGGTCCAGGCACAATGACAGCAAATATAACAGCTACCTGCAAGCACCATCTCTGAAAGAAGGCCTTGGGCTGGTGCCACTCTGCTCAGGAGACAGGAATAGGTCATGCCCACCAGGGCGATCAGGCTTGTAAGCAACATCATAGCCTAGCTGTGTGCGTCTTTGCACATGCTGCTGCATGTTGCCTGCATCTGGCTGGAGGATGGGCGACTCGGGAATCTGGACGCCGTGATATGTCAGCAGCTTGGCTAGGTAGGCGGCCTGTGCACAGCATAGCACAGCTTCATTAAATTTGGGCACCATGACAGCCGAGCTTGTGAATTCGACATGAAACTCAAGTGCCACGCACCATTAACCAGCAGGGACTGTGCCCACCTCAACAGGCCAGAGAATACATACAAGTTGACAAAACGTGCAAGTGCCTGTGTTCCCCTCGGGGCCAACATGAACATCATTGCATATGCTGCTCTTGGAGTACACAGTCCAGGAACCAAGAGGCAAACAGTGATTCCTACTTAACAGCAGAGAAGGACAACGCAGCGTTGGTATAGCTTTTGCAGCCAGCAGCCTGCATTACACATATGAGCCTGTGTCTTGCATGGGGCTATGAACACATACAAAAGACAGTGAGCACTACCTTCTGAGGGCCACTGTAGAGGCGGCCCCAGTCAAAGTAGGGCACGCTGACCACAGTCCATCCAAGAGCCGTCAGCAAGCGCCGCCTGCAATGCAGTCACACATGTTGTGTCTCGAGCTTTTTTGGGACGACCACGCCACACTGTTCAATATGTGGCAGCAAGCATGGAATTGAGAATCTTTGCATGGTCTGTCTGATGAGAATATTCTGATCCTGAGTGTGATTTCATTCATCATCAATGGTGCACTTAGAGCAACTGCAGCTTACGCCAAACAGCTCTGAAATTGGTTGAAGGGTTCTCCAAAAATTAATGCAACAGAAAGCTAACCTGTACGGGCTATGCCAAATTGATAAATCGATACACTTGTGGCTGCTGTGCACTGCATGCTTTGCTACCTCCACAAGCTGTGTCCACCAAACAAGACACACCAAATGCAGCAATCCTCTATGCTGACAAGTCTATGGCCGACAGATCAATGATGAGCACTCCTGGTGGAGGCACAGCAACACATCTACTCTGTGGCTGCAATGCAGACACTGGAAGGAGCAAGCTGACCTGAGCAGGGTGTGTCCCAAAGGCTGATGCGTATTGAGGGTGTAGTGGTAGGGCCCATCCACCTCAACCGCAACCTTCTGGTCATGTCTGATGACAGCCACATCCACAGAGAAGATGCCATCCTCTGCAAGGTACTCCATCTGGTGCTCTATCTGCATGGCTGCTATGACATCACTCACGTCCTGATGGAACATGGACACCCTGCTGCTGCGCATCATTATCTTCCAATGCCTGCATGCACCTCATGTCAATGCAGGCATGGCGGCATCGCCTACAGACTATTTGCTCATGATCAATATGCTAGTCTACAGTCTTTACCTTCTGGCACATTTGAGTGCTGACACAAATGACAAACACAGATCCAGAGGCAATCCACAAGCTACAGCACAGCGTACATGATGCCTTCACACTAAGCAGGCTCAAAGCATTTTGACTCGCTGGCAGGCAGGCAATGTGGGCAATGAGCTGGCTACACAAGTCCACAGTATATGTCTGACAATATATTGCTGCTGTGCAACAAAAGCTCAAAAGCGGTGGCAAGGAGGGGCAAGGGGTGCACCTGGCAGCTTCATCCTGCAGGGCAGCAGGGATGAGCAACCCACTGGCCAGCTCTTTGTTGCCAGCCATCTGTGCTTCGATGCGTGCCAGCAGCAGCGCCTGCAAGAACAAGGCCAACCGTTGGGCCTGCATCTGTCTGTTGTCGCCACAACTGCTAAAAAGCAACAATGGTGGCACGTGTTTCAAGAGTGTCAACTTGACACAAGACTGCTTGCTGCCAGGCTGCGGCTCTATACACTCCAGCAGCGTGCAGGCAAGCAAAGTTTGAAGTACACTGTGCTTGTGGCTCCCACAGCATGACCTCTGCTGTGAACTTACAGAGCAAGGGGCGGAAAATGAAACAAAAACGGCGAAGAAAAGAAAAGAAAAGACTACACCTTTCAGCGTCAATTTACTGACAAGCCAAGTATTGTACCAGGCTGCCCAGGCACAAAATGGCTAACAAGCTTTGAGTGACTGAGCGAGACAGCGTTGCTAACAGTGAGCACAACAGCAGTGTATACGTTGGTGAGGTTGCACAGCTGGATTACTCTGTTTGCGAGTCTCGTATACATTCACAACAAAGCATATCTGCTGTACCTGGAACAGCTGGTGGTACTGAGTGCTGAGAAGATCTCCACAGTCTTTCTGTGACATGAACTGAACAATGCGCATCACAGTGGCGTTGTTGGCTGATCCTAGCACTCCTAACGCCCATAGCATGTTGGCGCATGCTTGCAGGGCCAGCGGACGCCCGGATGCCAACTGCGACACGTATGCCACCTCAGTCAAAGATGCAAAGTGTTTGCAGTGCTTGCCTTGATCTGTAGACACAAAACAGCCCCACAAACTGTGGAGGCAAGGCAGAAGAGTGGGGACCAGTGCAAAGGGTGCTCAATGGACTGTTCATTGCGAGTTGATCAAGATAACATGATATTGCCAGTATGATGTCACAAGTATCGTGTTACAACATAGAACAACCAGCTAGATTGCCCCACTTTGATGGTATATGCGTGTGCGCCTGCGCACACAGACAGCTGGCCATTGCATATGCCACAAGCAGGCGTGCTTCAGCAGCCTCACACAGATGTGCAGCCCAAAAAGGAACGCCAAAAAGCAGAGGACAGAGCAGTACCAGGGCATCCAGAGCTTGACAGAAGCGAATCATGAGGCCGGGGCCTGGATGGTGTGCAAGGCGTGCAACAGCCCACAGGCAGTTGGACAGCTCCTGGTCGTTGCACTCCTGCAAACGGTGCTCCAAAGCAACGCAGGCAGCCGTCATGAACCTGGGTGGGTAGAAGCGCAGGGTGGCAAAGGACCACATGATGTTGGCGATGCCCTGCGTTGTGCTGTCCCTCAACCTCTCTGGCTTCGACATCTCCTGCTCTAATGCCTGCAACACAATGCTGGCTGGGTCACCACGTTTTATTGGTCCAACATAGAGGGCCACAAGGCTTCACTGACAATGCACTCCCACAACAGCACATGTTGCAGCACTTCCTGGGCCTGTTGTGCAACTAATTAATGTAAATTCTTGCTTTGACACAAGCCCTTACAACCAAGCTACAACATACTCTTTCAGGAGGGGCACAGCATTCTGCATCAACAGAGGCAGGAGCATTGACATTGCTCTTTGTGCTTATGAATCATGTCGGCGATTGCCATCTCGACAAGACCTGTGCTGGGGGAAGACAACTACGCTTTCACATGTCACTGCCCATACCCCATGTATCATGGCATTGCCCATTTGTTGCGAGAGGTATAGAGTGTGCCTGCTTGACATTACCTCAAGCACATCCGTGTTGTATATACCCAGCTTGGCAAAGGCATGAGTTACATTAGACACTTCTTGGGCTTTGAAATCTTCCAGCCTCGCATGCTCTGCCCTGCCCTTACCAGCTGGCACAGTGCCTGCACATTGTCAGACATGACGTGAAGACTCTTAACAGCAGTCACCTCTCAATTTCCTGCTGTGCAGTCTGAAATGACCGCTATCAACAAACTGATGTATACATTAGTACACAAGCTTCCAAGACATATTCAGGTGTCAATAGTCAAGCCTGCAGGAATAAGTGCAAAGCATGACGCTATGCCAAGTCTTCCAGGAGCACTGTCATGACAAATGGCTTTCAAGCAAACAATGCTGCAGACAGGCAAAACCAAAGTGGTCGACACAGTACAGCAGTGCAAATAAGGACATGACGGCTTACTTGTAATAGACTGCGCAGCAGCAGACATGAGCACATGGTGGCATACATTCAGCTTGCCATATGCCCACACAATGTTGGCAATGGTTTGTGGGCTCCAACCGTGCATGTGCTCTGCTATATACTGTGCTGCCTCCTGCATCAACCATATGCATGCATGTGAACAACAAGAAGTTTAATAAAGCATCAGTTCAGTGTGAACATTGGGATCACAACGTACAAGATGTAGGATGGATATGCAGGACTGTCCAGCATGCGCATTTGCTTTGGAGCACTGACTGCATGCAGGCTCACGGACAGACACCAGTCAATCACATTGGCCATCTGTGTCTGTAGCCAGAACAATTGTCGAGTGTGAAAAATGCTTACCTGCAGAAACTCGTCGTAGACAAGATCATGCTTTGCATATGCCCAGCAAATATTTGAGATGGCCTGCGGAACAAAGCGGTCCAAGCCGCGTCTCAACATCTCTACTGATGAGCGTCTCATCAGCTCTTCATTGTTGCAATACTTCATCTTGCCGTATGCCCAGATGACATTGGACAGCTCCTGCTGCTCAAACGTGCTCAGATCCATCTGCAGAATGCACATATTATGTTCAGTTGCCACAAACGGACTGGATGTGATTTGCCTGACAGAGGACATACTTCATTTATACCAGACCCAAGCGAGGGATCAGGGAGTGGTAGGACTGATGATCAGATTTGCTCTAGACTGGCAGGTTGTCATATGATGTAATGGTACAGCATGTCATGCACCACACCTAGCAGCAGTTTCGGGTTTGGACCTACGGCAGTGCTCATCAGGTGTCAGAGATGGTCACACGTTGCTCTGGTGGCGCACAGCTCTACCACAAGCTGCAACTGTCTCCATGTCAATATGTGTCTATGTTGACTGTGCACATCCTGTTTGCAATGTAATAGCAGTTGTGCAACAAAAGATCAAACAAGAGCACCAAGACAAGTGGTAAAGAGCAGTATAGGAGGCCACAGGAGGTCAGGCATGGTGACAAAAAGCAAGGCCCACATACTTTACTAGTGTCCGCTTGCAACAAGTCAGGGTTGTACCTGCAGAATGCGAGCGTCAAGCCGGCGTGCTAGCTCATCCTGCCTATCCCTAAGATTTGCAATTGCCCACAGAACATTTGCAACCTGCCTTGATCCAAAGCTCTGCAGCATGATAGAACACATGCTGGTCACCGTGTGCAGCGCCACACTCACTGTGTTAGCCGCAGACACCCTGGATGGAGTGCAAGACATATGTACTATATTTTACCCTTAACTATGAGGGGCAAATGCTCATGCTGATGATGTCAGTGTGCCAGTGCAATGCGAAAGAAGAACAGGACATGCGCATCATTTGCATTGCAGCTAGCATTGCAGACATCATGTTGAGTGCAGCATTCAAGCAGAATCAGCAAAGCTTTTCCAGATCATGCCACATCAGGTGAAACTCCTGCACAAAGTTGCAGGCACAATGTTCGGTGAATGCACACCATGAATTAAAAAAAGTGCATAATAAGTAACACTGGCAGCACATATTTGCAGGAAGGCCTACATGGGCTTGCTCAGTTGCTTTGGCTTTGAGGAGGGGGTAGCATGGGTGGCGCAGGATCTCCTGGCTGGAGGTCTGCATCACCAAGCAGACTAACAATGCATAGCATGGCTATGTGACAACAAGCTCTGCAGCATCAACAGTCTGAGGCTTTCAAGTTGTCCGTGTGCATGAAAGTATGTTGATAGCACGCAAAGCTTCAAACAACACCACCAATGACAATGCGTACTGCACATCATCTGCTTTACAGAGACAGAGCACTCATCAGCAGATGAGGTGCATGCAGGCTCTGAGGTGCAGCTGTAGTGAAGCCAAGCCGCGCCTTACTGCTGTACTTGAGGACTAATTCAACAGCGCCACCATCATCATTCTTGAACAGCTCCTGAGCAAAAAAGCAGTGATGCGAGGCCGGCCTTGTCTGACCTTGTCATACTTGGCAGTCTTGGCTATTCTGTGCATGGAAGTGGCAGTGTTGACTGTGTCAAAGACGGGAAGCAGGTCCCGAATCACATTGAAGACGCCGCGCACTGTAGAGCTCCTGACAATGCAGTGATTGACTGCAAGACCCAGAGCCTCCTCAGGACAGTCTGGCTGGCGCTGCACGTCAGGGGAGATGAGCCCCGCATCCACCAAGGTCTGCACAAAATAGCCACCGGTTTCACCTGCACCCACGCAGGAGTGGATCCCGTTATTGTATAGTACACGCCAGCAGACTTTTGACATATGACAAGCTGTGGATGTACTGTAGAGCACGAACTGGACAAACATATGAACTGCCTCAAAACTGCTAGACCAGACACCCTGCAGCACGGGGAGCATGAATACAGGGAAGCTTGGTAGCTTGCATTCATGAGCAACAGCTTGGAATGAGCATTGACAGCAACCTTCACAAGGTCATTGGTACTGACCTTGCTGCTCAAAATCAGATGCCAGCCTGAGCACTGGTGAACCCTTGGGTAGCACCAACTGCTGACCCCACTTTTGGGGCCCCCCTGTATACGCCCATGCTGTTTCACCTCTTGCTGGCTGAGCGCCAGCACTAAACCTGTCACTTGTGGTGCCACTGCCAAAGCTGGTGGCACCCTTGCCTGCCAGCACATGCTTCTTCAGCCGCTCAGCCTTTGTCTCAGAAGCTTCTGGCTTGCCTGGTGGTACAGCCTCAGCCTGAGCCTGAGCCTGAGCATGTGCATGCTGCTCACCACTCTCACCACCAATCATTGACCTCTCTTTCTCAGAATGCAAAGTATCACTTGGCATTTGAGCTGAACTGCTTGCTCTGTTGCTGCTTCCTAGAAGCTGGCTGCTGAAGCTGGCCGTGGACCTTTGAGACTGCGATTGAGCAGCACTGCCATCTATTTCTGCTTTGGACAACAATGGCTGATCTGATTTGGATGATGAGGTGGCAGGACCAGCAGCATGAGAGCTGCTGTGGCTGAGGGCACGGCCATCATGTCTGCTGCTGCTGCTGCTGCGGCTGGTACTTGCCTGAGAGCTCCCATTGCCATAAGATATGCTGCTTGCTGCAACTGCTTGCTGATGTTTGTGAGGCTCTACTGAAGGCTGGGGGGTGGACAAGGTTGACTGCTCAGAAGCTGCAGCTGGCTTTGGGCCTGCAGGCACACCCTCTGGGCATCAGTCTTCATTGTGAAGGTCACAAATCCTTGCCTTGTGTATACGCACCTTGTGCATCAGCAAGCAACAAGTGCAGGTCTTGCAGAACAATCAGAATCATCACACATGTCTTATAATAACAGCAAAGTGCTGGCGCAACAATGAAGCCAGTCTCTGTTGCTGTGGCATTGACCTAGCTGTCTGGTTGGACATGCAGCAAGTGTGTTGCCTTGTGTACCAATTGCATCCAGGTAAGCTGATGTGCATCCCTTGCAACCTATGACCAGGTGTGAGCACGCATGCAATACCAAACAAGAATATAGGGTAGCTGGATAAGCTGCTGACTGGATGGCAACCTTTGATGACAGTAAAGTAGTCCCCCGCCGGCACAGGCTTGCCTCTGGACTTGCTGGACCCCAAGTTGTCATCCCAGGCAGCAGGAACTTCATCCCCAACCTCTTCCCACAAGTCCTCATCTACACATCCCATATTGAGCAACCCCACAGTGATAATGTGCAAGCTGACTAAGAGTGCTATTGCTAAGATCGTCAATCCCAGCATTGTAGACCAATACGAACTCTCTTCTTCACAAAATGGTGCATTGCGACCAAGCGTATGTGCACATTGCAGACAGCATATGTGATGCAAAGGTGTGCTGTGCATTCGGGGGAAGTAGTGACAGGTGTACAAGCATCTGATAAGATGATGACAAACTGCAGTACGCATACCATCTTCTGATGCAGACTCTTCAGAATCATTACTGTCTGCTGCCCTAAGCCCTGCACCTCCAACAGGAGTGTCAGCTAGCTTGCGATCAGGAGAGTCGCGCAGTGTCTTCCTAGAAGGTGATGGAGCCACAGTTGGCGCCGCCGCTGGTGTCCACCTTTTGCGGTTCCTGCCTCCAAGGGTACGCTCATTGTTCTGCTGCTGCTGTTGCTCCTGCCGCTGTGACACATCATCTGCAACCACAACCGGCGCAAGGATGCAAGGAACAGGCAAAAAGATCAAATGCCAAGCTGCGTGTGTAGCAGTCATGACAGCACAGTCTGGCCCTGCTGACGCACCTGGTGTTGGCTTTGGAGGTGCTTGTGCATGGCGTTGCCTTGGTGATGATGGTGCACTAGCTGACCTGCGGCGCAGGATGGCACGGGGGTGCCCGGCAACTCCTGCACCTGCAGCAATGTGAAACCTTTGCACACATATGCCTACGGCCGTACAAGCTGTTGCTTGTGCATCACCTCTGCAGCACCTAATCTTCTCCCACATCTGCCAGTGTCTTCTTTGTTCTGTAGCCTGCGTTTAGTTCCTGTGCGCTGTTGTGGCAAGTAAACACTGCAGACAACACTGCAATATGGCATAACAAGAGTAACATGACATGTGGGCCGTCAGCCCAGTAAGTTGCTGAATCAAGCTGACCTCGAACAAGGCTTACGGCCTTGCGAGATCAGTCCGCTGTGCAGACCAGGACACGGTGCAGACATGTTACAGGCAGGGACAACTGTTTCTGCTTCGTCTTGGGCACCGACTTAATGCTGGAGTGGACATTGTGCGCATTCATCGACACCTCTTTGCAATCGCATCGGCGCCTTGTATCTGCTCACATCGCTCACAACGTCAGTGGATGTGGGTTAGGGTTCCGAGAGAAGATTATCCATCACGTGATTGCTCACGTGCTTTGCATGCAACAACAACCTGCTCTACCCAGTGCGGACGGCGGAACTAATTGGTTGCGCCGGCGGAAAGGCGGAATAGTTTCGCCTCCTATTGCGCCAGACACCCCCACAGGCGGAATATGCGGAATAAAAAACCCTACGCCGTCTTAGGGTTT
>JAABUK010007513.1_pt1 | contig 15702 bp, 23 predicted proteins | sample 5559141 | NCBI WGS metagenome assembly JAABUK01 (sample SAMN10711869, study PRJNA513367) | rock metagenome | isolation source: Antarctica rocks | place: Antarctica: Victoria Land, Pudding Butte nord | collected 2016-01-03
ACTGGCAAGGCGCCCAGAAGCAACCAGCTGAGTCTCTGGTGCACTCATTTCCTTGTTGCCCTTCATCTTCTTGACCTTGCCTTGTATCTCAGGAGGTGGGATGTATAAACCCACAGGCCGCCCCTGCGCCGCCAGACAAGATGTGGTGCAATGACACAAGTGATTTTGCCGGGGAAAGCATGCTTACATAAGGTTTGCATGTTGAGCCTATGCATATGTGTAACAAACAGGGAGCATTCCAACTTCACGTCAGAATGTGCATGCGGGCTCAGTGAACAATCCCTTGTAAGGATTGTAGGCTGTTGTCAGCCACAATCAGCACTGAAACCACACTGACCAGCACTGCTGCTAAATGCTGCACCATGCGCAGCAATGACTGCAGTTCAGAGAATTTGGCTTCTGAAGAACTTCACTCACAGACCAAGATGCTGACGCGTCCTGATGCGCATAGCCTGGCAAGATGCAAGCCAGCAGAGCACTGACCTGCATCTCCTTGGCTTCTTGACACCAGCCACATGGACAGCAGAAGGTGTGCACCATCCAGTCTGGGATTAGGCCCCGCCTGATGTCATACTTGTGCCGGATCTCTGTTCGCAAGCCTCCGGCATTCCCTGCACATGGCAAGAGCATTTGGCGTACAACAACAGAAGGCGCAGGACTCATGAGATGCGCTGCGGGCGGCAATGTACAGCAGCATTAGCTGCATCTGTCTTGATCAGCTCAACTGAGCAGAAAGACAAGCAATGTGCAATACTCGTGCTGCTGTACTGCAGATCCAGGGTGCTGTGTCCAGCTGTTCGACGCTGGTAGCAGCTTGCATCTGCTCAATGTGCCAAGATGCAAGCTGCTCAATGTGCTTGGCACGAGCCATGGTAAACAACTATGCTGGATCAGCGGCACTTACATGGCAAGGTGCATGGACAACAGATATAACCACAGCAGCATGGACCACAACACCCTTGCTGGCGAAAGACGTGGTTGTTGTCTCCGTATAACCAACAGGGGCAGAAGCAGCCTTGCAAGCCTGCAGTCAATGAGCTGTAGGCTTGCCAGAATGGAGAATTTGGCACGATTCAGCCATTGCACTGGTTGTTACTTGATACTGTCTAGCACAGGTACTCACAGATCAGGGGACTATCAAATCCAGTGAAACAATTGAACAGGCTGTTCTTCCAAGCATTCTCCCTAGGCATCAGCAACGCAATGTCTGCTGTCAAGGCTTCGCTCTATATGGAAGTCAAGTCTAGGTGCTGCTAACCCCTTCTCATTCACCGGCAGACCGTCACGGACAGGTGCAAAGCTAGCGTAAGGCAAATGATCTCAAGGGTCTTGTCTGATGGACACCAACGTGCTTGATGTCAATTTATCGGACTGCCTTGTCCCGCAGCGAGGTCAGCTGTTCATGTCACCATAGCTTTTGCAGCTGAGTTAACTCAAAATGCACGTTGCTCCGAAACCATTGGCAAGCAAGCACTCAGAATTGACCACGTCGTTGAAGGCATTCACTGTTACACTCAGATCTGAGCTGACTGATTGTTTTGTTGCATGTCTTAAGCGCATCGCTCACATAAGGAAGTGTCAGAATTTATCGTGCGATCGCGTCTCTGCGGTAAATCGCGCTTTTGGTGTAAGTGCAGTGATCAAGTATGGCTGGTAAACACGTTCGTACAGTGATCAAGAAGGGGCTGCAAACATACGCCGGCGTGAACGCACAAGCCGATCAGAGAGTGGCAACATCGATTGCGCATCAGGTGATCCATTTTTTTGACGCGGTGCAGGCATGCATTTTACATGCCCGTGCGAATTGACGTGCCTGGGTCTTGAGCCGCAAGTCACGATGGTTGCTTTTGTGACGGTATGAATCAGCGCAATCGCTGCAGGTTAAGCAATCAGGAAGGCTTTTCAGCAGGACGTTTGCTACTCATGCTGACAACTCAGCCAGTGCTGCAGGCAGCTCTGCCAAACTGGCAAAGGAGGTAGAAATACAACATTTGTTCTACCTGCACTATCAGTCATGTGTGCAGCTTGGTCATGCAGCAGATTTGATTTTGCAAACATGCCACCTGTGGCTTTGCCAACTCACCATGTATATCTGCCCCTGATGTTGCAGAGCATGATGGGTCCATATACCATGTATGGGCTAGCAGGGGCTGGAGCAGGCCTCCTTTTCTATTTGGTGGCTGGCAGGACTGGTGGACCTATTTCCATCCCTGGAGTAGCAAGTAAGTACTACAGGGTTTTCCTACTACCAGACAAAACACAGCGACAATGCACCTGTGATCTGATGTGAGGTGCAAGCTGTTATCTTGTAGTCAATGGCCAGGCAAAGTTGGCGTTAAACATGCAAAGAATGTAAGCTAGACCAGAAATACTTTGGCAGCTTAGGTCCTGTCACAATGCAGGTTGCTGCAATGCTGCAGATTGTGCAAGGCATTGCTAGCAGTGTGCTTAGAAAGCTTGCATCATATCACCGCTGTCATTGCCTGACTGCTGCAGTGCAACTTGTTGCACCACTGCTGTAATCTGGCGTTTAAGGCAACGAGACTGTGCCATCAATGCAGTATGCAGCAATTTTGCCTGTAATTTGGCACAGGCAACGTGTATAATTTGAGTGTATGGACTGCAGGCGAGGGTCAACAAACCCGAGAGCAAGCCCATGATGCACGCACAGAAGCTGGCACTCATCCTGTTCAGATCTGTGAATTTGACATGGAGACCCACTCTGGCAAAAAGTACACGATGGATGACCTGAAGATGTACTTCAGTATTGTCATGTTTGGCGACAGTGTCACCAACCATGCGCTGCAAGGCCTGCACAAAATGCAGGAGATCATTGCTGAGCAAGGTAAGCATTTTAGGATTTGCAGGCGCATACCGCATCCAGCATGCAAGGTTGCAAAGCAGGTTTGCACGGTTTCTCACCAACACAAAAACATGTCCATTACCCTTGTCAACACCCAGTTCTACCAAGCAGTGGCTTTTGCATGCTTGAGACAAACACTGGGCCACTCAGTGACTTTCATATGAGCAACTTTGCAAGGTTGTTTGCAGTGTTCAGGCTGCATCAGATGTGTCAAAGCTGCAACAATGATCTCGTGCGAGTGAAGCGCATTTGCCCACACCACGCCAGCTTGCTAGCCCCCCAGAGGTCCACCCAGCCTTTGGTATAAGCTGCTATGTGTCAGGATGTGGCGCAGCAGGTCACGGGTTCAAGCCTCAGTGGTAACATGCTGGGTTTTCAGGCTTCCGTGTCGGGTAGTGGGCAGACATTTTCTGCCTCGCAAATGCGTCTATGGCACTCGCCCTGTCAGCGCACACCCCTTGGGTGCAATTAGTGTCTCATGTTAGTGCATGTTGGCTCACAGGACTAGGAATTAGGCACATCTAGTAGGTACCTGGCAAGAACGATTAGCTGGAACGCCTGTAAAATATTGTTATTATTACGCCAGCTTGCTAATATTATTTGCCTGGGCTGCATGCAGATCGGCAAACCAACATGCAAATGAACCAGCCAGTCTGGTTTGTGGAGGACAGGAAGTTAATGTCCAATGAGGAAGGCAAGAAGAAGCTGCAGGAAGTGGCAGATGCCAACTCCAAGTCTCAGCAGCGCCTTACTATTGTGCATGGCTCTGACTTTGACAAGGCAAGCTGGGCATGTCTGCATTCCATCAGTTGTTGTGGCAATGCCCTTGCTAAAGGCAGATTTCGGGCAGGACTGTTGTGCATCATGTTCATCATTCTGCATGACAGAACATGCAGACAGACGTCACAACTCATCCACACAAACACCTCACAACTCATCCACACAAACACCTCACACACTTCTGACAGACCTCAGTCAGTCGATTGCTTTTAGGTAAGGCTCATGCTGTTTGGGTTGCGACGGCAACTACACCAAAACTGTCCTGCTCAGCTATGTGACAAGCGCAAACACTCTGCTGCTGCTTGACGCAGATCAAGAAGTCAGTGACAGACTTTGCAAAGAGCTTAGACAAGCCATCAGATGAGAAGATCAACGCCCATGAGGGTGTGTTCTACCTGATTGGCCCTGATGGGGACTTCCGAAAGGCTTTTGGCCACGATGAGGACTCCCAGAAAATTGCCCTTGCAGTGAGTCCTCAACACAGTGCCCTGCAGATGCTGCTCTCACTCTACACCAACCCAATCATGTACTTTCAAGTTTGGTATTTATCTTATGACAGCGATCTGTATATGCGACAGCATTCTTGCATCACAACAAAGCACTGATGTGAGCATGCTTGCACGTTTTGCACGATGTGTTGGCACATCAAGCCTGAATATCGACAGAGAGCAGCCTGCAGCATGCAGTACGCCATCGGACAAATGCCTTTTAAGCTGTCTGCAAGCTGACACAGGTTGTTAGCAGGTTGTTTGCTTTGTTGCAGAGCAGTCTGTAAAACAGTTTTTATTCCTCAAGTGTACTTGTCGGCCCCATGCATGATGTGCTGGTTTGTTGTTTGCAGATTGCAGAAGAAGTGAAGGATTACAAGAAGCGAAACCCCAGCTGGCATGGACCCAAGTCCATCAAGAAGCGGACTGGCTAGTTAGTTAGCCAATAATGTATCGTAGTAGTACCTTGAACTGAACTGCCAGTCTTTAGATGTAGTTTCACAGGCCCACAAGTGTGTACAGTAGGTCACTCATTTTAGTTTTGAAGTTTGAATGTAGCATTGTCATGCAAAATTAAGTCAATAGGCTAAACTTGTGCTGTTTTTGCATTGGATGCATGCTGCCACTTTGAACAGACTGCCTGGTCGACTGGTAAGTGACGCATTTCAGACCAATGCCGAATAGACACTCATAATTTGGTTTCAGTCAGACATCAGCAGTGTCCGCAAGTTTAGGCACAGCCATGGGTGATATATGCGCTTCAACTGTTTGTACCTGATCTCAACATAAACCGTTGAATTGAACGAATTTAGCCTCGTAGGTCTGCTCGTAGGTTTTAGCGAGATTTTTGAAGCGCGTACACCTGTCAATGTCAGCGTCATCCCGATCATCGGTAGCATATGTATACTTGCCGGCAGGCGCACGCCCTATGTTGCGTGAGCAGTGAATACAATCGCTGCAGGACCGTCATTGTATCCCGATAGTGGCCGCCACAAGCTGTGGCAGAGTCCTTTGTCGTGAGGTCATAGATACCCAGATGGAGCCTTCTTGGCTCCAGGAGACCCCACAGACAGGCCACGAGGCTTGGCAATCGGCTGCGACCACCATGTCCAACGCAGATCTGTCCGAAGCGGTCAACATGTATCTGACTCCGGGCTTAAACAGTCTTGACGAGCTGAGTCCGGCCAGCGCCTTGTCACCCTTGCCTGGTGAAGCACGAGCGGTACCAGCTGGTAATCTAGCGGCAGTCTCCACTTCTTCAGATCGCTCTGCAGCGTCACGGAGCATGAGCGCGGAAAAAGCGAAGCAGTCAGCTGCAACAGGCCCAAAGCATAGGGAAGACCTGAAGGCGATAAAAAATCGCGAAGCTCAAAAGCGCTTCAAGCAGAAACAAAAGGTTGCACTCTGGCCTCTGTAGAACAACGCCATCTGTACTGTCTGAGACTCAGGACTCAACACTGCCACCTTGTATGCAGGCACGTGCTAGTGAAATAGAGGCACAGCTGACTGAAACTCAAGACAAGTTGCAGAAGTTGCAAGAACAGAAAGCACAGTTGGAGGCAAGGAATGCCCTACTCGAGAAGGTCTCCAACCTGTGCATGAAGCCACTTGACACACCTTTGGTAGCCCAGGTGAGTCAGCTTTCAATACCTTCTTACCTCTGCACGTATCAAGGTTTTTTGGCTGAGGCATAACAGTGTGTAGGCATATCACTTTGTGCACAAACAGCACACGCTTGACGGCACGACAGAACTATGCTCAAGGTGTCTGCCGCCTGCTGATATGGAGCATGTATGCTACACAGGCTGGGCCTGCTGTGCATCCGCTTGAGTCTGCACCATTCAAGGGCCAAGAGCCGTCTGTGACAATGTCAGTCTGGGATAAGCCATGTGTCAAGACTTTCAAGGAGCTATGTGACCTGTCACTTTCACAGATTTCAGCCATCTGGTCGGTGAGCTAACACTGCAAGGCCCTGTTCCTCCTTTTGACTGCCGGTTGAAAGCGCCGCTGCCTTTTGCAGTTGCCTGTTAAACCGCATGTCTCTCTTGGGATATTCATCAATGACCAGTGCGGCAGCATAGGCAGCCAACAGTCTGCTTGCTTGATCCTCTTCCCACTCTGCTGGACCAGCTCAGCAAGCAGCATTCTTGACTACTCAATCCACATACATGTACTCTCATGCTGCCTAGATCATTGTCCATTTGACACACTGTGGACCTCATCAGTCATCAGCTGTGCCCTGTGATCAGCTGTGACCTGTGATCAGCTTGTGTTGTGAGCTGTTATTGTTCAGCTGTTGACTGTTGCTGTCAACTGTGATAATGGCCATACACAACCTGCGTGGAAATGCTGACTGTTCATCTGTGGCATAATGTTGCTCTTGATTTGGTCTTGATAGGCCTATTATACAAGGCACACCCCGATGGTCGCCAGCATAGATTACAAATCCTGCTGAGGCCGTGGCCCTACCTATGAGGGGCCATCAGCTCTTGTGAAACATGTAACATAACATACATAATGTTGCTCTTTTGCAGGACTACATACAGGCCATGGGGGCGTGTCTGATCCAGCTTGAGAGTGGCAATGATGCGTCTGTCACAGATGAGCTGCATCAGCTGACATCAGAAGCTATGACTCTCATTGCCTGCCGCTCCAAGACTCAACAGCCGAGTGTGAGCCCAGTCATGAATGAGGAACTCATGGCTGGGACTCAACGCAATGGCGTTATGCATTTGGATCCAGACCATTACCGGCGCATTCTGGTGCGTGTTTTTCTGCATGCTCTGCTTTGTCGGATGATTTCATGACCACATACTGTGCTTTTGCCACCATTCACTGTCTGTGCCACTGGGTCGAAAACTGCCTGCTTTGTCACAATTTGGTGGTGTGATATGTCCAAGAAGCTCTGCTCTCACCCCGTCTCACCCTATATACTCTTACACGACGGATGCAAAACAGCAGGGGTGGTAGGGAAGCAGTAGCACGGCACCTTCTCTCTGCTTGGCTGTTGCTGATGTTGAGCATTGCTATCATCAGACCTTCTGTGCATTTGCTGCAACACTGTAAGCTACCTTTTTATTCCTCACTTGTGCTGACTTCATACAGCTGCCCCGATCTATTTGTTATATCCAATGCAGCACCAGTCAAGATTCCCCAATTTCACCCTCAGGCAGACCATCATAAATGCATGACTTGGTTTATTCACAGACCTTGAGAACCACCAGCAAAAGTATCAGTGGTCACGACCGTCTTGCACTGTGCAGGCACTGTGGAGCTTATCTGAAGAGCAAGCGTGTGATTTGATGCATTTGAGGAGGCTGTCTATCACCAGGCGAGTTGTCCTGAGCATGCAGCGGAAGGCAATGATGGCTCAGCTAGTAACAAGTGACAGCCAGGTTCTGAATCCCACTGAGAGCATACTCACTGTCGAGGAGCTGACAAAGGCTCTGAGTGAGAACGCTGTTGAGGATCGCAAGATCTTCTACAAGGTGGCACGAGCTGTCCATCGTGGGGTGAGCAAAGTCTGCCTCTAAAAGAATTATTATGCCTCCAAAAGAATTATTGTGCCTCCAAAAGAATGATTATGCCTGTTGCTGGTGCTTGTTCTGGAGATGACGCAGCACATCTTGCAAGCTTGCTGCAGTGCTTGTGCACAATGCATTGTGACGCATCAAACACATGATTTCCTGCGAGAGTCAACATCAGACATGATAAATGTTGGCCAAGTTCTGTGCACTGCTATTGCGTATAAACTTGAGTGCAGCAGGATGGATTTGTGCTTCGGCAAACAACAACACATATGTAGGCAATGTCATTGCTGATGATCCGTGCTGTTGCCGTAAGTTTGAATACCTTTTGTTAAGCCCAAACCATCTGGCCAGAGAATCTCTCTATGCCATCCAGAGAGACTTCTCAGCCTGGTTTGTTGCTACTGGCATCACCATTGCACATGGCTCTTGAGTGCAGCATTCCTCAATGTGCTGATTGGCTGACAGTGCTATGTGTTACGAACAGGTCCTGACGCTGCAGCAAACAGCAGAGAACCTTGTGCATGCATTATCTCAATGGGTTGACAATGTTTTGTGTCCCAAACAGGTCCTGACGCTGCAGCAAACAGCAGAGAACCTTGTGCATGCGTACCCTCAATGAGCTGACAATGTTTTGTGTCCCAAACAGGTCCTGACGCTGCAGCAAACAGCAGAGAACCTTGTGCATGCGTACCCTCAATGGGCTGACAATGGTTTGTGTCCCAAACAGGTCCTGACGCTGCAGCAAACAGCAGAGAATCTTGTGCATGCATATCCTCAATGAGCTGACAATGTTTTGTGTCCCAAACAGGTCCTGACGCTGCAGCAAACAGCAGAGAATCTTGTGCATGCATATCCTCAATGAGCTGACAATGTTTTGTGTCCCAAACAGGTCCTGACGCTGCAGCAAACAGCAGAGAACCTTGTGCATGCGTACCCTCAATGGGCTGACGATGCTATGTGTCCCAAACAGGTCCTGACGCTGCAGCAAACAGCAGAGAATCTTGTGCATGCGTACCCCCACATTGGTTCTATGGAGGTGATGCTAGAAGTCTTGGCTGACCAAAGAGGCGAGCCCAGCAAAGAGCAACTTGTAGAGTATGCACAGACAAACCCCATGGAAGCAGAATGGAAGCGCCTGATTCGATATCATGATCTGCTGGGGACTGGAATGTTCCCAGAGTACCTACCTGTATCCACCTGCCGTCTGAAAAGTCGTGAGGCGGTTGGGGTTACACAGTATTGATCGTCATCCCCTCCCCCTTCTTCATTTTTTATTTGCCCTGTTGCTGGCGATACACATGTCATCATGAATTGCGAAGCTATGCAACATTCGCTGATTCCACCAGTGCACTTCTGTACTGACATTTGCAGATCTTCCTGACTATGTTGTCGCTGATATGAGTTGAGTTGACATTCTCAGAGTTTGAGGATTGTACCAGCCCTCGCAATCGCAATACTGGACAAAACTCACTGATTGTTTTGCAGTTCTTCCTGCTTGTGGGCATTCCTGCCATGTTCTGATACGTTGAGAGTCTGCCTTCTGATTCGAGACCAGGAAAGTTGTGTTGATCAGATTACTGTATACAAAATACTGGCTGCTTTGGTTGATGTGCTGTCAAAATGAATGTGCAATTTTGTCAGCATGTCGTCCAGACGTTGTGCCCGTAGCATGCCAATGGAGTGTTGGTACCTGTTGCTTTCTTCTTTCTTGCAGGCTTCTGGTCTGATAGGATCTCATATCGTGCATACCAAACTACCGTACATGAACTGGAGATAAACAATCACTGCCTGGAAGTGCGTAACGATGCTTCAAGGTGTTGTTAGTGGTGTAATTGTAGGTGCAGTGATTGGATTTATGTGCAAAATGATAGCCCATGGTTGTAAGCTTGGCGCACAACTTGTTGACTGGGCACATCTTCTCACACTGGTGCATTATCTAATATCACAAGCCTCAGCAGCGTGTCAGACCCAAGGCTGTTCCCCACACAGTGACACCAGTGACTGTGTGCATTCAAGCCCCGTGAATCAATGTTACTATAGTACCGGTAGCTACTCGTCAACAAGGATGTGTGCATTAGACTTTCAGCTTTGTTCTCAGCTGACATCTTTTGACATGCATGAAGACAGCCACGTGCTGCTACATCGAATCAGAGTGGCAGAGAGAGACAAGTGGCATGCTTGCAGACATCCTGCTTTCTGCCATTCCCTTCTGGGACTTGGAAGAATATCTTGAATACTGTCAGTGAGCATTCCGGACACAACTGTGTGGTCATTTGCTCACGAGCCTGACCTGGGACTGCCCAAAGCTCATACAGTCTGCATGGACGCAGTGAGTGGCGTGCCTCAATCGCCTGAAAACAACAGCGCTGCCGCTTGGCGAGCACCTGATCAGCTGGTCACAAACTCGTCACTATCGAGACTCGGAATTAGACTAGGCAGAAATCGCGAAGCGCAGAGGCGGTTGAGATGCAAACAACAGGTGGTTTAGGCAACTAGACACGTTTGCACACGAAGGGTGCTTGTCAGTGGGTTAGCAACTTTTATGTTCTGACACAGGCACACGAGAACTACTTTGGAGCACAGCTGAATGAGACTACAGTCAGACTGCACCAGTTGGAAGAGCACAAGAAGAAGCTGGAGGCGCGCAACGCTTTACTAGAGAAAATTTCATACCTGAATGCCAAAGTGTCAGCTTTGCCAGATCAGGTGAGTGTCAAGTGACGTTTTTTGCTGTTTACTGTTGTCCCCCATCCTCCACAGTATCCTTGCAAGACACTGCAGCTCATCACGTGGCTCACAGTCACATGCTTTGCTCATGATACAAATTGAGTCTGAAGAGGCACGTGTTCTGGTGCAGGATGGGACAGACAGGCAGCCTGTTTCATTGTCTTTGGAGCTGGAGGCATCTAGTCATCTCTTCTTGTCTTTAGCTGGCAAGCCACGTGCTGTGGTGACCGAAGAAGTGCAACGGCTTTCACTTGCAGAGCTATCTACCATTTGGACAGTAAGCACCAGCACTGCTGCGCATTGAGCGTCTGTGATTGAGCATACAGGGCTTTTGCGCAGTTGTATGCTTGTTGAGTGACTGCACTGCGTTGATGCCAAAAATCTTTCTGCATGTAGTGCCTGTGTTGTGCATCCGTTTCACACATTGTATCCCACAAGAGTGTTGTTGTCAGGCTTGCTAGGGCTGCTCATGTGACAAGCATTGCTTGAGACTCCTTACGTTGTACGAAAGTGTCTTTGATCTTGCAGGAGTACATGTATGAAATTGGAGCCTGCTTGCTTCAGCTGGACATTGCAGATGATGCAGATGCATCAACAAGGCTGCATAAGCTTACTTCAGAAGCCATGAACCTCATTGCCACCAGAACCAGGCTTGACCGCAGTGTGCTAAATGCTGTTATGCATCAGGATGTGCTGACTCTCAGCAGCCTTGGTCATGACCCGTTTGCCCATAAGCTAGATGGCGCTTTCTATACTCAGATATTGGTAAGTGCAGTGTCATGCTGTGTGCAATGCAGTGCAGTGCTGTGCTGTGTTGTGCTGAATTTTGTTGTGTTGTGTTGCTACTTGCCGCTAGGCAGTGCAGGCAAAGTGCTGGAATGATTGAGCGGCCAGAGGTGCCCAGATTCCTGCCTCATGTGACCTCTGTAGGGTGTCAAAACTTTGAATGCAATGCACGACAGCATATGTGTCTCTTGCAGACCATGTGGAACCTATCAGAGGATCAAACCGCAGACTTGCTGCACCTGAGGAAGCTGTATCTGACTCGGCGATGTGTGCTGAGTCTTGAGCGCAAGGCCATCATCAGGAGATTGAGTCAAATTGATTGCCAAATCCTGAACCCCACAAGCTGCATGGCTGAGCTCCAAGATCTGACTGGTGCTCTTCAGCAGAATGCAGCAGAGGATTATCAGATGTACTATAAGGTCGCTCGATCTGTATATAGAGGGGTGAGCAGCATCAGTCATACAGCTAGACAAACGACATGCATATTATCATGACTAATCTTATGCTGATAATGAGTCCTTGTACTGCATGTTTCGCATTCGTGCTGCATGTTGCACCTGCATACTTTGCAGCTATGTCGTCATGTTACGTGCGAACACACATGCAAACACCAGTGCTAGCAGACACACACACAATCAGTTGCATTACTCATTGGCAGCTGTCTTCCTACTTCAAATATAAGTGCCATGCGCGTCTCTCCATGTCTCTAGCACTGGGCCAGACAAGCTTCAGCTTGTAGGCCTGTCTGACGTCCTTTGGCCCACCTGCAGGTGTTGTCGATTCGTCAGGTGGCAGGACTCCTTGTGCAAGCCTACCCTTTTGTCAGCTCAATGGAGCCTGTGCTGGAGTTGCTAGCCTTGAAATGGCATGAACCTACAATGGATGATATTGTTATGGCAGCTGAGGCTGAACCTATGACAGCAGAATGGGACCAGTTCACAGAGTACTATATGATAGTCGGCGCCATGCTGTATCCAGACTATCTGCCTATCTCGACGTGTCCCTTGGCGACATAAAGTGCATGATAATGCCTGGAGACCTGGTGGAGGAGGCGCCCTCACCAAAGATCAAGTGCAGAAACCATTTTGTTCTGCTTTTTTGCTTTGAGAACTTGGGACTGTTTTCGAAGTATGTTGTGCCAGCTTTTTGACTGTCATAAGAAGACAATGAACATTTACGCTGATGCCACTAGGAGCCTAAGGTAAAATGCCATGACAGTTTACCTTGCCATTTAGTTGGAATATGTCAAGGGCCATAAATATCTTAAGTTCGTGACCACCTCACCTATGTATGGCTCATTCGATAATTATTACACTTGTTCTGTTGACATGTTATGTTTTACGCCTGGCAAGGCCTACAACACATTGTCTAGGCTGTCTTGAAGATTGAGGGAGAAAGTGACTGTACATGGAGATATAAATTTAAAGTGTGGTACAACTGTACATTGTCAAATCCTCTGATATGGTAGCTGTTCTGTTGCTGGTATCTGACAATTGTGCAAGTCTTGAAGGTATAGTTTCAAACTCAAGGCAGCATTCAGGGCATCAGATGGCAGACTGTGAGTGAAACTGATGCAGAATCAGTCAGCAGGAATCCAAGGCCTGCTGCAAGATCAGAACATCATGGTCCAGCATACAACCCCGGCTGATGCAAGCGCTTGGCCTGCACCCTTGCGACACTGAGCACGGCAGGTCGCTTCCCGTGTTCTATCATGCTGTGTATCGTCACCCGTTCACAACTCCTCTGCGGCAAATGGCAATCCTGAGACAGTTTGCAGATTGCGACTCAGCTCTCGCTTGACAAGTGTGTCACGTCGCGGTTGAGGATAGGCTCCTGTTGCTAGCATGTTCAGCAGTTCTACTGGAGACAGCCCTCAGGACGCAGAACCTTCGGGCTTCCACGAGTTTTCAGATGGATTGCTTGACCATCTCGCTGAAGCAAACGAAAGGATCGAGCTTGACCTGTTTGATAATCGTGAGCACGCGGCTGATCAGTCTCATAAACGGATGTTGGCTGGGTTTCGGTGATATACGATCGGTGTTCGCCCTGCAGAGGTTGATGTTGTGCCTGAGTTCGCACCACAATTGGTGGGTGGTGAGCAGGACCTGGTCGACAAAATGCAAGCAACCGTCGACAATGCGCAAGAAGCTGCACAGTTTCTGCAGCGTAGAACGTGGGACCCAAGCTCAGTGGCACTGGTAGAGCATAGACTCCACGCAGCTGTGCAAGTAAGACAAATAAGCTATCACACTTATAGTTCTGTGGCCTTTGGTCACTTCTGCCTTGGTCTGCATTTGCTCACACAGGAGACTTTGTCTCTGTTTATTTGCACAGCACACCTGAGCCAACCATCACGCACAACAGCTGCTTCCAGTAGCTTTTGTAAACTGCTGACTCCAGCACCTGAAGACAAGGCTGGTGTATGTGCAGAAGCAGCAGCCTTCAGAAGCAGATGAGGCAGTGAGGCGACGGGTACTGCAGGATATGAATGCTCTGGTTCAACCCGGCCTTCTTGGCTACACTGGCATGCATGTTGCACCCTACGGCTCCTTTGTCAGCGGTCTGTACACCAGTACAGGGGATCTGGACATTTCCATTGAGGGCTTCAGGACACAGTGAGGCTCACCTACCCTCTGTCTGCAACACATGTCATTTGTTTGCATACTTCCTGTTACAACATGCAGTGTTGATCATGTTGCTCATGGTGACTCAGCCTGGACCAGCTCATTCAAAGTGCTGAGCATGCAGTCCATGTAACTTTTGCTGTGTTGTGACATAGTCCCATGGTGTTTCAGGGGCTCTGAACAGATACCTTGTGCCGAGCTGGGCAAAGAAGACAAGATCCAGCTGTTGAAGGTATAGCTCTCAGCCCTGCCCTTGCATATGCCTTCAGCCCTGCCCGTATGAGCAAAGAGTCAAGATGTGAGCATGAGATCAGCTATGCTCACACCAGAAGATACATGACCAGATACATATGTGCAAATGGCCTGCATGACGCAGGCCCTAGGCAAAAAGCTGACCAATGCCAGAATGGTTCGAGGTCAAATGGAGCGAATTCTGCATGCAAGGGTGCCCATCATCAAGTTCAAGCACAGTGCCACAGGTCAGATGCTCTCCCTACAAGAACTTAGAAGCTTACGCTTTCCAGCGATCATACAGGAGCCTCCTCCGGCAGCAGCCCAGAGCAGATTTTTGTGCGTGCAGTTTATGTTGTGTGTGTGCTGACATAGCTTTATGCTCAGGCCAATGCACTGAGTCCATGGAGTCACGCATGCATGCTCACTCGAAGGCTTGCCAGGTGCTAGATATGTGCAGCCGATGTTAAGGGCGTAATTGCATGTTGTTGTGGTCAGACTAGCCATCCTCAACAGCCAATCTTGTGCAAGCTCTGTGCCATGACACTGCTGCCACTCTGATTATCAAGCTTACCTCTTCCTTCATGCAGTTCGCATGCTGCATGTCAACAAAACAACACTAGATGCTGCTTGGGATATTCAGCTCTGGACTGTGATTTCAAGTTTGCCAGCCTTAGCTGTGATTTCCTGCATGCAGCATGTGAACAGCACATCACTAGATAATCATACAATAATAACAATAATTTACAGGCGTTCCAGCTAATCGTTTCTGCCAGGTACCTACTAGGTGTGCCTAAACCCTAGTCCTGTGAGCCAACACGCACCAACATGAGACACTATTTGCACCCAAGGGGTGTGCACCACCAGATGCTGCTGGGTATATATGGGTTTGGACTGTGATATCAAGTTTGCCAGCCTTAGCTGTGATTTCATGCAGTCTGCATGTCAACAACACAACATGCTGCTGATTGTATACAGGTCTGGACTGTCATATCATAGCTGTGACTTCATGCAGTCTGCATGCAGCATGTCAATGACACAAGACTAGACGCATACAGGTTTGGACTGTGACATAAGCGTGGCAAGTGGGGCTTCCAGGTTCAAGTCCACAGTGCTGCGCTACCTGGCAGACATCGACAGCCGCTTTGGTTCCCTGGTGCGCCTTGTCAAGCTGTGGGCTGGAGCTCATGACATGAATGATGCTTCTGCCGGCACCTTCAACAGCTTTGCCTTGACCCTCATGGTGAGAGTTTTCTATTTCTTTAGTCGTGATAGGCCTATTCTACAAGGCATAAGTCGATAATTGCCAGCAACTCCTGCTGAGATTACAGCCCTACCCCATGAGGGGGCGTCGGCACATGGTGAGAGAGCACACTGCGGACTTTTGTCAGATTGAGATACAGGCCAGTCATGGGCGGTGGGCACGTACAGCATGTTGAATGATGGCATCAAAGATGCTGCAGCATGTGCCGTCACTTCTCCATCTGATATCACGCCTGCCAGCAGGATCAGTACGGTGCAAATTCCTTGAACTTTTCCTCACATGCTGAGGTACCTGCGTCGCTGTCACGCCTGACACACACCAGCCCTTCAAGATTGCAAGCTTGCAGCCGCTTGTACTGACTGTTTCCTTGTCTCAGACGCTGAGGTCTCCGGGCTGCCGCCTGAGGCCC
>JAABUK010007514.1_pt1 | contig 15701 bp, 9 predicted proteins | sample 5559141 | NCBI WGS metagenome assembly JAABUK01 (sample SAMN10711869, study PRJNA513367) | rock metagenome | isolation source: Antarctica rocks | place: Antarctica: Victoria Land, Pudding Butte nord | collected 2016-01-03
GGGGCCCGATGGCGCGTGCGTCGAGTCGAGCGGATGGCGTCGCTCTGCTGCCTGGCCTACGGGAACCAGTGGGATGCCTATTGGAAGAAGGCCGCGGCCTGATTACCAGAATCCATTACCGCACCCACGCGAGCGGGACGGATCCGGGCGATGTTGCGGCGACCGCCGTTCGTCCGTTACGCTGGAGGTCGTTTCAAGCTGCCCAGGGTCACGGGGTCGGGGGCCGGTCGGCCCCTCGCGCCGGAGCGGGATCAACCGTATGCATCGATCGAGATTCGGGGCGGCCTGCGCCGCCTTCGTGGCGTCCTCGTCCGTCCTGGCGACGGGCCCGGCCCGGGGGCAGGACGAGCTGTACAAGCCGGAGGTCGCGGCGGCATCGCCGGATGCCTCCCAGTCGATCCGATCGATCCGCCCGCCGGCGGGGTTCAAGGTCGAGCTGTTCGCCTCCGAGCCGATGGTGGCCAACCCGGTGGCCTTCTGCGTCGACGAGCGCGGTCGGTTCTTCGTCGCCGAGACGTTCCGGCTCCACGACGGCGTGACCGACAACCGGAGCCACATGGATTGGCTCGACGCCGACATGGCGTCGCGGACCGTGGCCGACCGGGTGGCGATGTACCGGAAGTTCCTCAAGCCCGACGAGTTCGCCCACTACCAGGTCGAGCACGACCGGGTCCGGCTGGTCGAGGACCGCGACGGCGACGGCAAGGCCGACCACGCCTCGGTCTTCGCCGACGGGTTCAAGAACGCCGCCGACGGCATCGGCGCCGGCCTGCTCGCCCGCAAGGGGGACGTCTTCTATACCTGCATCCCCGACCTCTGGCGGCTCCGCGATAAGGACGGCGACGGCAAGGCCGAGGTCAAGGAGGCGCTCAGCACCGGCTACGGCGTGCATGTCGCCTTCCTGGGCCACGACCTCCACGGGCTGAAGATGGGCCCGGACGGCCGGCTCTACTTCTCGGTCGGCGACCGGGGCCTGAACGTCACCACCCGGGAGGGCAAGCACCTGTTCGCGCCCGACTTCGGCTCGGTCCTCCGGTGCGAACCCGACGGGTCGAAGCTGGAGATCTTCGCGACCGGGCTCCGGAACCCGCAGGAGCTGGCCTTCGACGACTTCGGCAACCTGTTCACCTGCGACAACAACTCCGACGGCGGCGACCAGGCCCGATGGGTCCACGTCGTCGAGGGCGGCGACAGCGGCTGGCGGATGGGCTACCAGTACCTCGACTTCCCCACCTCGCGCGGCCCCTGGAACGCCGAGAAGCTCTGGCATCCCCGATGGGACGGCCAGGCCGCCTACATCGTCCCGCCGATCATCAACATCGCCAACGGCCCCTCCGGGCTGGTCCACGACCCCGGGACCGGCTTCCCCGCCGCGTATCGCGGCCACTTCTTCCTGGCCGACTTCCGCGGCGGCGCCGGCAACAGCGGCATCCGGTCGTTCGCCAACAAGCCCAAGGGTGCCTCGTTCGAACTGGTCGACGCCCAGGAGTTCGTCTGGTCGGTCCTGGCCACCGACGTCGACTTCGGCCCCGACGGGTCGATGTACGTCCTCGACTGGACCAACGGCTGGGACAAGACCGGCAAGGGCCGGATCTGGAAGGTCACGGCCAAGGAGACCGACCCGAAGGCCGCCGAGGTCAAGAAGTTGATCGCCGAGGGGATGACGAAGCGGCCCGACGATGAACTCGCCAAGCTCCTGGGGCACAGGGATCAGCGGGTCCGGATGGAGTCCCAGTTCGAGCTGGTCGACCGGGCCTTGAAGCTGGATCGCGACTGGTGGGAAAGGACGCCGTTGACGAAAGTGGCGAGTGAAGAAAATCCGCAACTTGCCCGTCTGCATGCGATTTGGGGATTGGGTCAGATCGCGCGAGTGAAGGATCTTGCTCGCCGTTCTCTCGGTCCTCTCCCGATCGAGCGCTATTTCAACGACAAGGATCCCGAGGTCCGCGCCCAGGTGGCCAAGGTGCTTGGTGACATTGGGTGGCCGCCCTGGACACCGGCATCCAATCATTATGGAGTCAAAATTCATGAGTTGAAATCAAATTTGATTAACGAGGGGAATCCTCGCGTCCGGTTTTTCCTGGCCAAGCTCGCTAGGGGCCTGGGCGAAGAGGAAGGAAGTCAGAGCCTGTTCGACATGCTCCGCAAGAATAACGACGAGGACGCTTATCTTCGACACGCGACGGTCATGGGCCTGGTCCGCGATAATATTGGTCCTTCTGGCGTCGAGACGATCTTGAAGGGTGCCGCCGACCCCTCGCCCGCGGTCCGGCTGGGCGTCCTGCTGGCCCTTCGCAGGCTCGGTCGGCCCGAGGTCGCGAAATTCCTCGACGACGCCGACCCGAGGGTCGCGACCGAGGCCGGCCTGGCGATCTACGAGGTTCCCATCCCCGATGCGATGCCGGCCCTGGCCGCGATCGCCCCCAGGAAGGGGCTCACGGAACGCCTCCTCCGCCGGGCGATCAACGCGGCCAACCGGGTCGGACGTCCCGAGGACGCCTCGGCCCTGGCGGCGGTGGCGGGGCGGTCGGAAGTCTCGAAGGATGGTCGGGTCGAGTCGCTGTCGATCCTGGCCGCCTGGGCGAACCCGCCCGGTCGCGACCGGATCAACGGGCTCTGGAGGCCGATCGACGCCCGGCCGGCGAAGGTCGCCGCCGACGCCCTCCGCCCTGCCGTGAAGGGCCTGCTCGAAGACGCGCCCGACGAGGTCCGCCGCGAGGCGATCCGGGCCGTCGCCGAGCTGGGGATCCGCGAGGCCGGCCCCGACCTCCTGGCCCTGGTGGTCCGGGGCAAGGGGAGCGGGGCGGCCCGGGCCGACGCCATCAAGGTCCTGGAGAAGCTGGGCGACCCCCGGCTGGCCGAGGCCGTCGAGGCCGCGGCCGGTTCCGACGACGGGGCCGTCCGGTCGGAGGGGCTCCGGATCCTGATCCGGCTCAACCCCGGGCGCGCCATCCCGGCGCTGGCGAAGGTGCTCGACTCCGGCTCGATCCCCGAGCGGCAGAGGGCCCTGGAGATCCTCGGCCCGACCGACCGTCCCGAGGCCGACCCGATCGTGGCCCGATGGCTCGACCGCCTGATCGAGCACAAGGCCCCGGCGGCGATCGAGATGGAACTGATCGACGCCGCCTCGAAGCGGAAGTCGGCCGAGGTCCGCGACCGGCTCGCCCAGTTCGAGCGCGAACGGCCCAAGGACGGCCCGATCGCCGACCACCACGCCGAGCTGGAGGGGGGCGACGTCGAGCGGGGTCGGAAGATCTACAGCGACAATGCGGCCGTCTACTGCGTCCGCTGCCACAAGGTAAAAGGCGAGGGCGGCGAGGTCGGACCCGACCTGACGGGGATCGGCACCCGCCACCCGCGCGCCTACCTCCTGGAATCGATCGTCGTGCCCAACCAGGCGATCGCGCAGGGGTTCGAATCGGTCCTGATCGCCCGGAATGACGGCCAGGTCGTCACCGGCGTGTTCAAGTCGGAGGACGACAAGGTCGTCCGGATCATGACCGCCGAGGCCAAGCTGGTCGAGGTCCCCAAGGCCGACATCGACGAGCGAAAGCGGGGCGGTTCGGCCATGCCGGAAGACCTCGTCAAGAAGCTGACCCGGGCCGAGATCCGCGACCTCGTGGAGTTCCTGGCCAGCCTGAAATGATGGATGGTTTCACCGTCAGGACGGGGTGAGATCTCACCGCCAAGGCGCCAAGATCGCCAAGGGGAGAGGAGAACATAGGAGAGACCGTCAGGACGGAGGATATCTGACCGCCAAGGCACCAAGATCGCCAAGGGGAGAGAAGAAGATAGGCAAGAGGGGAGAGATTAATAAAATATGAATAAATCTTATTAATCTTAGAAATTCTTATCTCTTTGTTCCTCTCTTCTTTCTTCTCCTCTCCCTTTGGCGATCTTGGCGCCTTGGCGGTGAGATCTCCCCCCATCCTGGCGGTGAGATGACACCATGCCCGACCCGCTCGCCTGGATCGACGAGGAGTCCGAGGCCCGGGCCCGCCGGGGCCTGGGGCGTCGGCTGGTCGCGCTGGGGGCTTCGACGCCGGGCCGGGTCGAGCGGGATGGGCGATGGCTGGTCAACTTCGCCTCGAACGACTACCTGGGCCTGGCGGCCGACCCCCGGGTGATCGCGGCGGCCGGGTCGGCGGCGGAGGTCTATGGGTGGGGGTCGGGGGCGTCGCCGCTGGTCTCGGGTTGGCGCCAGCCGCACGAGGCGCTGGCCTCGGCGCTGGCCCGGTTCGAGGGGACCGAGGCGGTCGCGCTGTTCCCGTCGGGGTTCGCCGCCAACCTGGGCGCGATCGTGGCGGTGGTCGGTCCGGGCGACGCCGTGTACCTCGACCGCCTGGACCATGCCTGCCTGGTCGACGGCGCCCGGCTCTCCGGGGCCCGGCTCCGGGTCTTTCCCCACAATGACGCGGATCGGCTGGGGGCGATCCTGGATCGCGACCGGGGCCGGTTCCAGCGGATCCTGATCGCCACCGAGGGCGTCTTCAGCATGGACGGCGACGTCGCCCCCCTGGCCGACCTGGCCGACCTGGCCGGCCGATTTGGGGCGATGCTCCTGGTCGACGAGGCGCACGGGACGGGCGTCCTCGGGCCCGACGGCCGGGGGGCGGCGGCGGCCTCCGGCGTGTCCGACCGGGTCGACATCAAGGTGGGCACGCTCTCCAAGGCGCTGGGCTCGGTCGGGGGCTTCGTCGCCGGGTCGAGGCGGCTGATCGACCGGCTGATCAACCACGCCCGGACCCTGATCTATTCGACGGCGATCCCCGCCCCGGCCGCCGCCGCCGCCATGGAGGCGCTGGCGATCGCGTCGGCCGAGCCCTGGCGCCGTGCCCGGGTCATGGAACTGGCCGCGACCCTCCGCGAGTCCCTCGCGGGCCCGGGGCGGCCCGCCGTCGGGCCCGGCGGGCCGATCGTCCCAGTCGTCGTCGGCGACCCGGACCGGGCACTCGCCCTGTCCCGGAGGCTGATCGACCGCGGCTGCCTGGTCGCCGCGATCCGCCCGCCGACGGTCCCCGAGGGGACGGCCCGCCTCCGGATCGGCCTGTCCGCCGCGCACGATCGGGCCGACCTCGACCGCCTGATCGCCGCCCTGGCCGATCCCTGATCCGGCCCCGGTCGCCCCCGGCGCGACCGATCCCCCGGCGATGCCGATCGGGCCCGGGTCGTCGCCCCCGGATCGTCAGACTGACCGCTTAACTCGCCGTCGATCCGTTCGTATGATGGGAGGGCCGTCATCCTGGGGGATCGATCGCGACAGCTCGACGCGGGGGGACCGCCGATGAAGCCAGAAACCGACGACCCGACGGTGATCGAGCCCCCGACGCCGAGGATGCTCCTGGCCACCGACGCCGACGGGACGCCGGAGGGCGCCGGGCCCGCCCCGACGGTCGTCGAGCCGACGAGGCCGGTCGACACGTCCTGGGGCGGTCCGTCCTGGAATCCCGCCCTCGCCTCGACGGCGAGGGGGGGGACCGCCGGGCGCGGGGTCGTCGGCAAGATCGAGCCCGGGCAGTTGCTCTACGGGAAATATCACGTCCTGCGCAAGCTCGGCGGCGGGGCGATGGGCGACGTCTGGCTGGTCCGCCACGGGGTGCTCAAGAGCCAGCACGCGCTCAAGGTGATCATCCCCAACATCGCCACCAACCAGGTCGCGCTGATGCGGTTCCAGCGCGAGTTCGAGGTCATGGCGTCGCTCCGCCACGAGCACGCCGTCACGATCTACGACGCCTCGATCGATGAAGAGGGCGGCTACATCGACATGGAGTACGTCGAGGGCCAGACGTTCCACGAGATCCTCGGCACGGCCCGGTCGCGGGCCGACCTCGACCCGTCGGGGCCGCTGATCCCGCTGGACTGGATCGTCCGGGTCCTGGATCAGCTCTGCGAGGTCCTCCACGTGGCCCACGGCAAGGGGATCGTCCACCGCGACCTCAAGCCCAGCAACCTCATGCTCCTGGGCGGCCGGCCGCCGGGGAGGGAGTATCTCAAGGTCCTCGATTTCGGGATCGCCAAGATCCGCGACGACCCCGAGAATGTCGTCAACCGCGGCCTCGATCAGGCCGAACTGCGGACCCAGGGATTCATCGGCACGCCGTCGTTCGGCAGCCCCGAGCAGGGGATGCTCTCCGAGGAGATCGACGGCCGGGCCGACCTCTACTCGGCGGGCGTCATGCTCTACGAGTTCGTCGTCGGCCGCCTCCCGTTCCGGGGGAATCACTGGCAGGTGATGAGCCAGCACGCCTCCATGCCGCCCCCGAGCTTCGCCGAGGCCAACCCCGCGCTCCGGCCGATGCCCGAGGTCGAGCGGGCCATCGGCCACGCGCTGATGAAGGATCGCGACCGGAGGCCGCAGTGCGCCCGCGACCTGTTCGAGGAGTTCCGCGAGGCCGTCCTGGCGACCCTCCCCCCCGGCGCCCCGGGGCTCACCCCGCCCTCCTGGGAGGTCGTCCCGTTCTACGCCCCGGGGATGCCGGGGGCGTCCGCCCTGCCGACCGAGCATGGCGACCCCTCACGGCCCGATCGGGCCGCGATCTCGACCCAGGATCCCACGCTCGTCGCCTCCGCGTCGCCGACCAACCTGGCCGGGCCGGCACCGCCGACCCGGGCCGAATATCCGCCGATCCATGAGGATGGCCCGCCCGGGGCGCGGCCCTGGCTCCGCGCGATCGCCGCCGCCGGGGTCCTCGTCGCGACCGGGACCGCGGGCCTCCTCGCCTGGAACTTCCGGTCGCCCGCCAAGGATGGGACGATCGCCGCCGCCGACCCGGGAGATCGGGGCGGAGGGCGGAGGATGGGCTTCGAAGACTACTGGCTCGGGAACTACGCCGCCGTCGAGGGCTACGTCGACGACAGGGCCCGCCCCAGCCGGGTCCGCCGGTCGCCCGACGACGTCGAGTTCATCCGGATCGCGCCGGGGATCTACCTGCCCGTCGGATTCGAGGCCGACGAGTCGGCCGGCCTCGAATCCGACGACTGGCCCAGGGTCATCGTCCGCAAGGGAGTCCGGTTCCTCCGGATCCCGGGCGGCAAGGACTGGATGATGGGCAACTGGGCCCCCCCCGTCTCCTCGGACCGGGGAGACACGCCCGCCCATCCGGTCCGGCTCTCGGGCTTCTACATGCAGGAGACCGAGGTCACCAACGGCCAGTTCGCCGACTTCCTGGAGGCCCCCGACCGGATCCCCCCCCGGGAGTGGAAGGCCTCCTTCGGCGAGCTCGCGGACCAGGTGACGCCCGAGGTCGCCCGGAAGCACCCGGCCATCAACGTCCCCCGGAAGCTTGCCTCCCTGTTCGGTTCCGAGATGTCCGGCGCCCTGCCGACCGAGGCCCAGTGGGAGTACGCCGCCCGATCCTGCGGGCAGAAGCGGCGATTCGCATGGGGAGATGCCCCCAGGGCGAGCCGGGACCGGGCCAACGTCGACCGGGGGGACGGCCGGTCGACCCAGCCCGTCGGCTCATTCCCGATCGACCGGACCGAGCAGGGCCTGCTCGACATGACGGGCAATGTGATGGAGATGTGCCGGGACGTCTGGGGCGATTACGTCGGGGGCAGGCTCGCCGTCGTCGACCCCTGTCGGGCCGCCCGCGAGTCCGACGATCGGCCCGAATACGTGATCCGGGGGGCGAGCTTCGACGCGACCCCCGACCTCTGCTCGTCGACCCGTCGCGACGACCATCGGTCCGAGAATGAGGTCGCGGGCAACGTGGGATTCCGCCTCGTGATCGAATGCCCGGACGTCCGCAAGCCCCGATAAGTCGGGCTCGCGGCCCGGGACCGTCCGCCCCTCCCTCCTCCCCCCACCCCGAAGGCGGCGATCGCCAATGAACCGCTCCTGGATCCCGGTCGTGGCGGCCCTGGCGACAACCTGCGCGGGCCCGGCGTCCCGGGCGGCGGGGGCGGAGGCCCCTCGCGCCTGGGCGATCGTGATCGGGATCGACCGTTACGACGACCCGGCCATCCCCCGATGCACCGGCGCGGTCCGGGACGCCCGGGCGGTCGCCGACTGGTTCGCGTCGACGGCCGGATGGGGCGGGCGGAACGTCCTGAGGATGAGCGAACTGGGCAGGCGGGAGCATGGCCCGGCCGGGGGGGACGTCCCGGACCTCCTGCCGACGCTGGACAACCTCAACTGGGCCGTGACCGACTGGCTGGACGCCCGGGCCCGCAAGGGCGACGTGGTCGTGATCTATTTCGCCGGACAGGCGACCGCCCGCCCGCCCCGGCCGGGGGCCCAGGCCGGTCGCGCCTACCTCCTGCCCGTCGACGCGGCGGCCGTGGGGGTCGACCGGACCGGATGGTCGGTCGACGAGGCGCTCGACCGGGCCGGGACGGCGAAGAAGGCCCGGGTGGTCCTCTGGCTCGACACCTCGACCCGGGGCCGGGGGACGCGCGGGCTCCCCCTGGAAGCGGGGGCCCCCTCGGGTGGCGACTGGCTCCGGTCCCTGACCCGGTGGCCGGGCGTCACCGCCTGGCTCGCCGCCGACGGCCGCCCGGCGCCCGAGGAGGGGTCGCCCGGCCCGTTCGTCGCCTCGCTCCTGAAGGCGACCGGCGGGCCGGCCCGGGCCCACAACCTGCTCGGGACCCTGAAGGGCCTGCGCGACGACCCCGACCTGATGGCCCGGGGGTTCCGGACGATGGGCGGGGTCGCGCCCTCGGTCTCGCTCTGGTCGGCTGGCGCCCGGGTGGTCGAGGAGGCAGTCCCCGAGCTGATCGTCCAGGCCGGTCATGCCGACCGGGTGACGTCGGTGGTCGCGACGGCCGACGGATCCCGGCTGATCACCGCGAGCCAGGACTCGACCGTCCGGATCTGGGACCTAGCCGACCGGTCGCTGGTCCGGGTCCTGACCGAGTCGATCGGCGGGATCGAGGCCCTGGCGATGGACCGCGACGGCGGCCTGGCGGTGGCCGGCGACAACACCGGCCGGATCGTGGGGTGGGACATGACCCGCGACCGGCCCCGTCCCCTCTACGGGCCCGCCGCCCACGAGGACGGGATCGACGCGATCGCCTTCCTCCCCGACGGCAGGTCGTTCATCTCGCTCGACCGTCGGGGCCGGTCGTTCCTCTGGGATGCCGCCGGGGCGACGATCGGCAACCCCCGGCCGTTCTCGGCCGGGTCGATCGTCCGGCTCGCCGCCGCGACGGCCCCGGGCCCCGGCGCCCCGGCGATGGTCGCCGCGATCGAGGGGCCGGACGACGGCCCGAGCTTCCTCCGGACCTTCGACACCCAGGGGCGGCCCGTCGCCCGGATCGACGGGCCCGGCGGCCGGGTCACGGCGCTCCACCTCTCGGCCGACGGCCGGCGGATCGCCGTCGGCGACGACGAGGGGCCAGTCAAGGTCCTCCGCCCGGCCGGGCCGACAGCCTGGGAGGTCGCCTGGTCGTCCGACGACCGATCGCCGGTCCGGCTGGTCCGGCCCTCCGGCCCGACGGGGATGCTCCTCGTCGCCGACGACCGGGAACTCCGGCTCCACGACCCGGCCGGCCGGATGCCCGGCCGGGTCCTCGCCGACCCGGAGGGGATTCCGGTCCCGGGCGGGGTCGACCGGGCGGAGTTCTCGACCGACGGCCGATGGCTGGCCGCCTGCACCCCCGGCCTGGATGGGCGGACCCTCGCCTGGAATCTCGCCGACCCGGCCCGGCCGGTCCCCGTCGCGATCCCCGGGGGGGGCGTCCCGGGGCTCTCCCCGACGTTCGGCGGCGACGGCCGGACCCTCTTCGTTGGCGACGTCGACGGCGGGCTCCGCTCCTGGCGGCTGGAGGGCGGGCCGGGCGGCCCCCGGGCCGAGGCCCTCCCGAGAATCCTCCCGGCCAGGGGCCGGGTGGCGATCCTGGCACCGTCGCCCTCGGGGCGGTCGCTCCTGGAGATCACCCGGGACGACGTCGCCATGGTCTGGGACCTGGACCGGGGCCGGGGGGCCCATCGGCTCCCCGGCGCCTGGATCTCCGGCGCGTTCCTGCCCGACGACGAGGCAACGCTGGTGCTGGCGACCCGGCCCGACCGGCCCGGCGAGGGCGGCGACGTCGTCCTCTTCGATCGGGACCGGGGGCAGGCCCTCCCGATCCGGTTCGAGCGGCCGACCGGGGTCGACGGCAGGCCGTCCCTCGCGGCCTTCGGCAAGGTGGTCGTCTCGAAGTCGGGCCGGTGGATCGCCGGGGCCAGCCTGGAGGCCCAGCTCCCGCTCGCCTGCGTCTGGCGGCGCGACACCGGCCGGCTGGTTCACTCGGCCCGGGAGCACAACAGCCCCCTGACGGCGGTCGACTTCTCGGGCGACGAGGCGACGCTCCTGACCGCCTCCGAGGACGGCGCGGCGAAGCTCTGGCCGATGGCCGGGCCGGGGGTCGAGCTGCTCCGCCCGTCGGCGACCTTCTTCGTCCCCGGCGCCGGGCCTCCGGCGATCACGGCGGCCCGGTTCTGCCCGACCGATCCCCGACGGGTGGTGGTCGGGACCCGGGCCGGCCTGGTCTTCCTCTGGGATCGGGAGGAGGGGGGGAAGTCGGCCCGGGTCGAGCTCGGCCGGCTCGAAGGCGAGGTGGGCGCCGCGGCGTTCTCGGCCGACGGCCGGTGGCTGGCGGCCTCGGCCCGGCTCGACAAGTCGATCCGGTTCTGGTCGCTGGCCGAGGGGAGATCGCCCCGCGAGGTCGCCTTCCGCCCGCGCCCGCACCACGCCGAGCGGGTGGGAACCCTGGCGGCCTGGCCCGACGGCTCGATGATCGTCAGCGGGGGCGACGACTCCGCCATCCGGTTCTGGAGCCTGAAGGACCGGTCCCTGGTCGGGACCCTCCTGGCCCGGGCCCGCGATGGCGTGGGTGTCGCCGTCGACTGGCTCGCCTTCACCCCCGAGGGCCTGTTCGACGGCTCGATGCCCGGCCAGGCGATGGTCAAGTGGCGGGTCGGCGACAGGATCGTCACCCTGGAGCAATCCGAGGACACGCACCACACATTCCAGGTCGCGCGTGCGATCGCCCGGGGCGATCGGCCCGAACTCCCCCGGCCCCGGGCCGAGGCGCCCGAGCTGAAGATCGTCGGCCCGCCCGAGGGCCGGGCCGTCGGCGGCCGGGAGGTCGAGCTCACGGTCTGGGCGGGCGACCGCGACCTGACGGGCCTCCGACTCTACCAGAACGGCGTCCCCGTCCGGGCCGATGGCGACTTCCGGTCCGACGCCGGACCCAACCTCAGGTCGGCCCGGGTCCGGCTCCGCAAGGGCGAGAATCGGTTCTACGCGATGGCCTCGCGCGCCGGGGCCGACGACGGCCGGTCGCAGGAGCTGACCCTCCGCTACGACGGCCCCGAGCCGCCCGGCCTGGTCCACACGATCGCCCTGGGGATCGGCCGGTACGACCATCGGCCGCTGAAGTACGCCCACGTCGACGCCCGTCGGATCGCCGAGTTCCTCGAAGGCCAGGGGCTCCGCGACGGCGACCGGTCCGGCGAGCGGATCATCCTGGTCGACGACAAGGTGACCGAGCCCAACATCGACGCCGCCTTCCTCCAGGTCCGCGAGGCCGTCCGGGGCCGCCCCCAGGATACCGTGGTCCTGTTCATCGCCGGCCACACCGACACCGACGACGAGTCGGACCAGTTCTGCCTGCTCCTCCCCCGATTCCCGTTCCCGGCGGAGCCCAACGCCGGCGCCGGGGCCCCCGGTGTTGCCCTGAGGGGGAACGTGGGACCCGGGGGCCCGCGGGCCCGGGTCGGCGACCCCAACGTCCTGCCCTACGTCATCCTTTACAACCGCCTGGCCCGGGTCGAGGCGCTCCATCGCCTGATCGTCATCGACGCCTGCCAGGCCGGCGCGATCCGATCCGACCCCGCCGTCCGGAACATCCAGCGGCTGGTCGATCGCGGCGCACGCCGGGCGAGGAATTCCTACATCCTCGCCGCCCGGCGGGGCGAGCCGGCCAACGAGGCCGACGCCCTCGGCCACGGCCTCCTGACGTACACCCTCCTGAGAGGGATGGGCGCCACCGGACTCCGGCCCATCCCCGACGACCTCGGGGGGTTCCCCGGCCCCCCCTCCGCCGATCTCGACGGCGACGGATTCGTCTCGTCCGACGAGCTGGTCGCCTATACCGACCAGAGCCTGCCGAGGCTCGCCCGCCTGTTCCCCGAGCTGGTCCGCCGCGCCGGCGGTCCCCTCCCGGCCGCCGGCCCCCCGCCCGAGCTGGAGAAGGACGTGACCATCCGGGCGGCCGAAGAATCGTTCCGACTCATCCCCCACCCGGCCGGGCCGAAATGACGCCACCGGAGGGGCCGGGGGTGGTCGATCGCGATTCTCTTTCACCCGCCGACGCGCTTCCCATTCTGACCTGGGCCCCCGGTGCCATTTTGGCAACTTCAGACCCGCTCGGAAGGGGCAGGAAACCGAGGAAGTCTGCCATTCTGGCAACATCTCCCCGGTCGAAGGCGAATTTCTACGTCAGTATCAAAACTTTTCCGGCTAGTAAATTGTCTGATAGCAAAGATTTAAGATCATCGATTCGGCTGCCAACCTATCGCGAGCTGGCTCCGGCATGATCCGTGCGTTCGATTCTTGACGTCCCCACAAGGGCCAACAAGTTCATCAAGGGGGTAACTCATGAGCGGACTGAATTGGCAGCGGCGCTGGGATCCGTTCCGCGACCTCCAGCGTGAGGTGGGTCGGCTGTTCGAGAGCATGGAACCGGCCCAACACTGGCGGGTGGCGCGGGGCGTCCCGCCGATCAACCTTTACGACGCCGGCGAGCAATACATCCTGACCGCGCAACTGTCGGGGGTCGGGCCCGACGAGGTCGACCTCTCGATCACGGGCGAGACCCTCACGATGCGCGGCGATCGGAAGCGGTCCGAGGGCGTGGCCGAGGAGAGCTATCGCCGCCAGGAGCGGCAGTTCGGCCGATGGACCCGGACCGTCACCCTGCCCGACCGGGTCGACAGCACCAAGGTCTCGGCTACCTTCGCCGACGGTGTTCTGACGGTGACCTTGCCCAAGGCCGAGGAGGCCCGGCCCCGCCAGATCAGCGTGACCCCGGCCGTCCTCATTTGAAGGCCCGGATCCCGGATACCATCCCAACGGAGTCCCGACCATGAACCAGGATCCGCGATCGGTCTCGGTCCCCATCGGCCGGACCCAGGCCAGCAATGGCGATGATTCATCGGCGACCGCCACGCAACCGGGCCCGTCGCCCTCGGTCCATACGCCCCCGATCGACATCCACGAGGGGCCCGAGGGGCTGGTCCTGGAGGCCGACCTCCCGGGAGTCTCCCAGTCGCAACTGACGATCCAGCTCGAAGATAACGTCCTGAGCCTGCACGCCCGGGTGGTCGCCCCGGCTCCCGAGGGGGCCCGGGTCCTCCACGAAGAGTATCGGCCCGGCGACTTCTACCGATCGTTCATCCTCAGCGACGAGGTCGAGCGGTCCCGGATCTCGGCCGAGCTGAAGAATGGCGTCCTCCGCCTGACCTTACCCAAGGCCGAGCGCGCCAAGACCCGTCGGATCGAGATCAAGACGTCCTGATCCGGGCCGGAGATCCCCGCCCGGAGGTCCCGGGACCCGCCCCGTCGGGGGGATGGGCCGGGCCCGATCTTCCCCCTGTCGGCGGCCGTCCAAGGCCCCAGGAATATCCCCCATGATCCGTCCCGGACTCTGGCGACGCGAGCTGAGCGCACCGCTCCAGTCGCTCCAAGGTGAGCTGAACCGCCTGTTCGAGGAATACTGGCAGCCGGGGACGGGCGGACCCGCTCCCGCCCCGCCAACCGACCTGGCGACCGCCGTCTGGACCCCGGCCATCGACCTGTTCGAGACCCCCTCCGAACTGGTCCTGATGGTCGACCTGCCCGGGGTCCCGCCCTCGACGATCGACCTTTCGCTGACCGGCAACGTCCTCTCGCTCCGCGGCGAGAAGCCGGCGGTCGAGGTCGCCGATGGCCACAACCGGGCCCGCGAGCGTCCGGTCGGCTCCTTCCACCGCCAGATCACCCTGACCGAGGCGGTCGACTTCGACAAGGTCCAGGCCGAGGCCCGGGACGGCGTCCTGACCGTCCGCCTGCCCAAGCAGGAGGCCGCCAGGCCCCGGACCATCGCCATCAAGCCGGCCTCGGCCTGATCGGGCCGGATCGCCCATCCCCGGGCGACGGGAAAGACTTTTCGCCCGGGGCGGGGATCGCGTATACGCCAGATCGGGAATCCTGGCCGGCCGCCGGTGCCCGCGCCCGCGCGGGTGTGGTAAACTGGGGCGGGATGAAAATTCATGGCCGACCGGAGTACGCACGGCGATGGAGACCGAGAAGCTGCTCTGCTACGGGTCGATGGGCGTCGCGGCGCTGGTCGCCCTGATCTTCCTGCTCGACATCGTCGCCCAGATCTTCGGCGGCAAGAGCGTGATGCTCGACGTCATGTTCATCGTCGGCGCGGCCTTTGTGCTCTGGCAGGGGTTCGAGACCTCGCGCGAACTCCGCTGAACGGGGATCGACGCAATTTCCCCCGCGTTCCGGCGAAGACTCCTCGTGCTCGTCACGATCCGTCTCCCCCGGGGCCGCCCCATGTCCGATCAAGCCGACCCGTCCCGCCGTCGTCGACGCGGACGATGGGCGGTTGCGATCGCGATCGTCGCGGCGGTCGTCCTCGGGGCGATCGCCTGGCCGAGGCCGGCTGTCGCACCGCCGATCCGGCTGCCGGACCCGAATGGGTACGATGACCTGTCAGCCGCCGGGGCTTTGATCCGCGGTGAATGGCCCGAGAAGGGCGACCTCGTCAAGGCCGCGCCCGACGTGGTCTGGGCCTTCGTCGAGGCCAACAAGGCGGCACTCGACCGGGCCCGGGCCGGGCTCGGCCGCGAGTGCATGGTGCCGATCGAGGATACCCAGGAAGGCCTGGGAAAGCTGATGGACGCCCAGTCCCGGATCCGATCGGTCTCCCGGCTGATGATCGGCGAGGCGATGGTCTTCGAGGCCCGCGGCCAGTTCGTCGATGCGTCGAGAACCTGCCGGGACCTCCTCGCCCTCGGGCAAGCCATGACGCAGGGTGGGATGTCGCAGGACGCCGCGCTCGGCTGGATGTTCCAGAATCAGGCGATCGAACGGATCCGGAAGCTCCGCGACCGCCTGCCCGCCGAGGAATGCCGGGCCATCCTCCGGGACTTCGAAGGCCTGGACCGTCGCCGGGTCTCCCTGGAAGCCATCGAGGCCCGATGGGCGGCCTGGTATCGGGGGGCGTTCGGCACCTACCAGCGGACCATGCTCCGATGGACCGGGCAGGAGCGCATTGCACGGGCGCAGGACGAGGCGATGGCCCGTAAGGGCCGCCTCCGGATCGAGCGGGCCATGCGATTCGCCCTGGCCGAGTTCGCCATCCATGCCCATCATCGGGAAAAGGGGTCCTGGCCCCGGTCCCTCGGCGAACTGGTCCCCGATTATCTCGCGGCGGTCCCCGTCGACCCCATGACCGCCAAGCCGATCGACTACCCGGCCAACCCTTCGGGCGAGCTGACCGACGACCTGAACGCGATCGCCCGCCCCGACGGCGAGGTGGGAAAGACGAAGGATTGAACCGCCAGGACGCTGGAAGATGAACCGCCAAGACGCCAAGTTCGCCAAGTAAAAAAAGTACTTGGTTACCGGGGGTTTTGAGGAGGTCCAGTGTCGAGTGGGAAGCTGGACTTCGTCCCCATGACGTCCAGCTCGATCGACCCCGCTGACGCCTCGTAGCTCCACGGC
>JAABUK010007515.1_pt1 | contig 15700 bp, 11 predicted proteins | sample 5559141 | NCBI WGS metagenome assembly JAABUK01 (sample SAMN10711869, study PRJNA513367) | rock metagenome | isolation source: Antarctica rocks | place: Antarctica: Victoria Land, Pudding Butte nord | collected 2016-01-03
GTTTTTGATTTTGGTGTTCTTGATGCCAAGGCTGCACCCAATTTCCACGCTATAACGCGGGAACACTATTCTCAAAGTAGAGAAGATGCCATTCAGTGACACAAGGGATAATATGTTTGTGTTATTATTACAGTTAGAGAGAGTCTGATAAGATATTGCGATAAACTTTATTATAAACTTATTATCTACTATTTGCAGAAATAAAGTATATAATTTCATTCTTATAATAATAAACTGATATTTGAAAATGATATATTATATAATGTGCATAAAAGAAATTGATACTTCTAAGCTTGAAAAGAGACTTATTAAGAAGATATTCTTAAAATTTGAATTTTCTAGATCTATTGTCAGTAATAGAAGATTAACTTTTATATTAAAATATTAAGAAACTCTTTATTACTACTTGTTTATAAAGAGATATCTCTTCACAGCATTTTACTTATAAATAGATAATCAAACTGAGTGTGAGAATTAGATATTAAAATGTTATTTTTAATACTATGTCAATTATTATCAGAATAATTAAATAGATCTACTGTTAAGTGTTAAATTCGCGTACAATAGAAGTATATACTTAGTTATAGAAAAAATATTATTTAAAATAATGCTATATTTCCTATCTGTTTTTCGCATAAAACTCGCAGGCAAGATATCTGTGCGAGAAGAGAAGAGTTAATTAGTAAGAAAAAGAGCGAAGTAAATTAAAAAGATTATTAAAAAGAATAAAGATCTCTAAATTAAATTATAAAAAGTGATGAAGAAGTTCTATAATTTGAAATATAAGAATAAGATCTATAAGATTAAAGATGAAGTTCTGTTATTATCAAAGAATATTTACATGAGAAAAGTAAGCAAGAAGCTTGCTAATAAGTTTCTCAGATTATTTAAAATTAAAAAGCTAATAAATAAGAATACTTATCAGCTAATTCTTTCTAAAAGCTATAAGAGAATTTATCACATATTTCACATCTCTCTATTAGAGTTATATAATAAGCGAAAAAATATTAAGATATCTAAGTCTGTAAAGATATAGAGTGAGAATAAGTGAGAAATTGAAGAGATTCTTGAAACATGTGTTTTATATAGAAAACGCATGTTTCTAGTATAATAACAAGAATTCACAAGAGATTATAATACTTAGAAATTTGAGAAGAACTTGTTAAATATTTAAGAAAAGATTTTGACTTTTTAATAAGAGCAAAGTTATAGAAAGAGTATAGAGTGAGTAGTTGTTTAAATATCTAATTAGCAGATAATTTAAATAAAAAGAATGAGAAATATTACTATAAAGAATAAATATGTCTAATTAGTAGAATGTATAAGAAAAGCATAATAAAAATATAAGACTTTAGATAAGTGTTAATTTATTTATTATAATCTATTCTCACTTTCTTAAGAAAGATTATTGAGAACAAGATTAGTCTCTTTTATTAGTTTATTAGTCTCAACTTTAAGATGCTTATTAGCTCTATTTAATTTCTCATCAATTTTCTTAGATATAATAGATGTCTTAAATATACTAAGCACAATCAATTTCTCATTTAGCTTTGAGAGAGTTATTTTCTTAGAATAATTCTAAATATACTCAGATTACTTAGACAATATAATTTCAGTCTATTGAAAATATTAGTACTATGTTTTTTGCTTGAGAATAGCATGCTTATTACTTGCGCAGTAATTTTAACTTGCACTTAAATTATCTAAATAAGTAAAACAAGATTATTCTTAATCTTTAAAAGATTAAGATCATTAATAATATTAATATTATTATCAGAAACATGAGCATATTTAGTAGAAGATCTATTAAATAGAGAACTGAATATATAAAGAGATGTATTTAAAAGACGCGTATTAATCAAATTATACTTCAGCTTAAGATCTTTAAATATCTTTTTCTTGCAATTAATATAAGTATTATATATTTTCTTTTAAAGCAAATCTATAATAATATATATATTAGAAAGAGACTATTATAATTAGTACAGATATTTTGCATAGAAAAAATATAATTAAAGTATGAGAATATTAGAAAAATATATTAAAAGACATATATAACTTTTCACTTTATAATACTCGCACTTAATATATTTAAGATATATCTTATAAATAAATATATTCTTAGACTTATAATAAAGATATCTCATGCAATATTAATATTATAGTCAAGCTTAATTAATAATTAAAAAGATTAAATTAAGTATCTCAGTTATTACAAAGTATAGCATTAGTAGAGTTATAATATAAGTATAGTAGAGTGTTAATTTACAAGTCTTAATTACTTTGTGTTTTGAAGCTTTAAGTAATAAGAAGATTAGTAATAGATAAGAGATTAAAGAGAACTACTTATACATAATAATAATAATAATAATAATGATATTATTATTATTACTATTGTTATTATTATTATTACTATTATTGCTGATACTATTGCTGAGACTAGAATGAAGATGATTAAAGAAGAGAAGAAGTTGAAATTAAAAAGAAAAGAAGCAGATTTATATATTATTAGAAGAAGAAAATATTTATTATAGATCAACATTATTATCTATTTATTATTGATAATAATAATATGACAAATCCTTCATTTTAAAAGATTAATTATCTTAATGAAAACTTATAACTTATCAAGTAATATAATATATTTCACGCATGCTAATAATAGGCAAATTATATGTTGATTCTTGAATTAAAATATGAGCGCTTATATAAAGAATATTTGTTATTATAAATAGTAATAACTATCTATTTAATAAGTTTAATATGCAAATATCAAGATTCTACAAAATAGAATAATGAACAATATAATAAAAGTTCTATTGCAGATAAAATAGCTCAATAGCTATAGAGTGATATTTGTGTTATTTAGAGATTAAGTAAGCAAGATATTGAATGATTGAGAGATCAGCTTAATAATAGAGATTGAGTAAGTGAGATGCTGAATGATTAAGAGATCAGCTTGACAGCAGAGATTGAGTAAGTGAGATGCTGAATGACTGAGAGATTAGCTTAATAGCAGAGATCAGGTAGGCGAGATGCTAAATAATTGAGAGATCAACTTAATTGTAGAAATTAAATAAGCGAGATGCTAAATAGCTGAGAAGTTAATTTAATTGTGAATATTAAAAAAGCGAGATGTTAGATAATTAAGAGATTATTTTAATATAGAATATTATTCTCTTTTTTCTACAAAAGTAATGAGATATTATAAGAGATCTCAGCATCATACTAAATAACTCTGATAATCATGTTTTATATATGTAAATACACTGCTAAGTAGCTGCAAGCTTATAAAGATAATCAGAATCTTAAGAATAAGATCTTTAAGAAGAGAAATAATATTAGAAAGTATTAAGACTCAGTCTTAACACGTAGATATAAGTTAGCTGCAGAAGTAAATCTCTATAGACTAGCAATCTGTTCTTATAATACAAGAGAGCTGTTATTATATATTTGTTATACACGCTCTTAGTATATCTTTCACATGTTACTCATATGTTCATAAACTTCTATATCTCGAATTCCTATATACACGTGAAGAACATCTACTGCCCGCCTGTTCTCAGACAGTCTCTTGACAATTATACAGCGTATAAGTAGGCCTAAGAAATATACTTCATTAAACGCTCGAAATATCATTCATTTTATTTAAATTCATCCGAAATCTACATATATAGATATTTAACAAAATCTCTATATCTATCTCTCTCACAATACTCTCGATCACATTCTTAATTCTGCAGATATTAAGAATTAGAAAGCTCTTAAAAGATCTGCATTAAAATCTGAACATGCTTAAATTTGATATATATAGATTATAGCTCATTTAAATTAAAAGCTTAAGTGAAAATTTATTATTTTTTCAGATAAATGCTCAGTGAAATAAGATAAGAGATAACAGTATTAATAAGTCTTTTATACGCTCACGCAGAAATGAAATAAAGAGATGATTAAATTATATAATTTAAAGAAGAATATCTATATTATAATTTAAGATGCTATTTAAATAAAAAAAAGATTAGATTTGATTATAATAACTCGCGATAAGAAGATTATTTAAAATAGCTATTTCATCAACTTCTATTTTAAAGTTCTTAATAATTAGATGAAAGTTTATTTTAAGTCTAATTATATATTTATGCACAATAATATTAGTATTTATATAGTTAAAAAGATTAAAAATTAGTTTAGAAATAAGAGTATATTATTGCTTAATTAACTGTCTTATTTATTAGATATAAATCTTATTAAATATATCTAAAAGAAGTTAAAAGAGATTCTTTATTAATATTATTTAAAGCTGATTAAAATAAGTAAAAGTAAGATTAATCTACTTATTTTAAAGACTGTAATTATAGATGCTTAAGAAGTTATATTTCAGATCTGGCTCAATCATCTAATTAACAGTATACTGAGGCGGGTAGAGATTATCTGAAAGAAGAAAGACTGGCATATTAAGTATTAGTATTGAGAGGTCTAATTCAGAAGTATCTCAGTCTTAAGACCTGCTATTTGTGAATATTTTGCAACAGATCTTATAAATAACCTATTAATTTTAATCTTGTAGTAGTAAAATATATGGTGGTGAATAAAATAATGGGTGGGGCGCGAAATTTCCGCGGGTAGATACTTTTGCGTAGGCACTGTATGATCTTCTGCGAATTTATAGTTGCCATTCTTGGCGTCACTACATCCTCAGAAGTCGCCAACAAGGTGCTTGTTGCCTTTGTGTGCTTCTATATTTTCTTCTTCTCCTGCTCCTGAGGACCTGTGGGCTGGGTTGTTATCGTAAGTCTAACACTTGCCAAATGAGAAGATAATCCATCATCAAAACAGGCAGAGCTGACGGCAGACTTGTTTTAGGGCGAGATTTTTCCACTCCGTCACCGCGCTAAATCCATTCCGTGCTCAATCGCCAGCAATTGGATCTTCAATTGGGCCATCATTTATGCAACGCCATATCTTGTGGATAATATTTCGGGCGCGGCTGGTCTTGGTGCGAAAGTTTCCTTTGTGTGGGGCACCAATTGTATCTTGTGCACGCTCTTCGTATACTTCTTCATCTACGAAACCAAGGGGTTGACTTTGGAACAAGCGGACGAGTTGTATGAGCACGTTGGCTCCGCACGGAAGTCTGCAGTATACGTCTCTCATACCTCATGCGAGGAAGAGGTGCGTAAAGGTATTGTAACAGAAGCGACTCACGTGGAAGGATATGGACCAAGTATGAGTGATACGGTGATGAAAGCCCCTGGCGTGTCCCAAAATTCGGTCTAAATCATGGGATTGTGCCTTCCTCAGGTCAATCTCAGATGCTGACAGTCCTAGACGCAAACCAATATTTTAATGAGGGCGGCAAAATCGGAGATGGAGACAGAGGACTGGGCCGCCGACTTGGGCCGTCAATTTGGAAGAAAGATACGCAATCTAACCAGTTAGAAATTCAAATAAATTAATATCACTTGAGAATATATTCCAGCACAGCGCTTTGCACACTGTCCACAAAGTCTGCGAACAGCAATAATTCGTAGGCAACTTCAACATGGGAGATATGGCGACAGGTTGATGTCTTCTCAAGATATCAAGGCCGAGGTGTTCGCCCTGCTTCATGCCAAGCCTCTTGCTGCGAGGGCAAAGTACGAATCGTCAGTGTGTATATCACCGGCTTTAGGAGCTGCTTTGTTTACTTGTCTCGTCGGCTCCAGAGAGACATCTGGTCGAACCAGCGATGAATACGGTCAACAGAGGTCAAAAACGTGGCTCTGACTCATTGAAACATGATGGTGACCCTCGCCCATCACCGGCTGCAGTATGTGTGCAACTCCTCATCGCAAAGTCGTCCCCTAAGAAGTCGTTCTGGTAGTGCACTTCCTGCAAAGCTTCAAAGTCAAAGGTATTTCTCCATGGGGGAACGCCATGAGGATGATTCTGATCACGTTTCAAGTGCTCGAAAGATTGGCCTACATGCCTTGCGTGTCTTCAGCATGATAGGCAATGTCACTACAGTGCCCAGATTGTCCGGTCTCCCTTGACTAGGGTGTAAGCTTCGAGCCCTCGGTATCTTCTACAGCACTACACCTGCTTATACTTGCATCCCTTTTTGAACTACAGGCATTTGACACAAGTTGAAACTCGCCTTCAGAAGCTTGAAGCACTCTTTTCGCGACTTCTACCTAACACGGACATTGAAGAGGCTATCTCTTCCTTGCCTTCGCCTCAGCTCCCAACGCAGATATCTGATTCAAGACCGGTCGAAGCTGCGACTGTCAAAGCAAAGCCAGAAATTGTCCACGAAGACGAAATGTCTGAAGCTTTACCGCAAGAAGCAGATGGTTTCGAATGGAAGGAAGAGGCATCAGACGTGAATCATACTTCCGACGGAATGGCTGCCTTGTCTGTTGAACCTTCAGGCATAGGTTACTTGGGTATGTATCAGAGGCGCAAAAACCTCATACCCGACAATACTGAATCTCTTTCCTAAAGGGTCGACATCGAGCGTCGTTTTTCTGCGATCTCTGCTGCCCTGGATTACTGGTATGCCGATTTCCCCACGGTCTCATCACGAAGCATTTGAACCAACTCAAACATTTGACCATTCGTCGACGACAATCTACAGGATGCCAGACCGGGCCCTGTCACACCAATTGATCACTCATCTAATTAATAGCTACTTTGTCAATTATCACACGTCGTATCCCTTTGTCCACGAAGCGACTTTCAGAGCTCAATACAGCGAATTGGTCAAGCGTCCCGAGAAATTTGCTTGGAATATGCTCCTTAATTCAATACTCGCGTTTGGTGCTTGGTGTAGCGGGAATGATTTGGATGACATTTTCTACAGGAGGGCAGTTTCGCCGTGGCAAGACCGATGCATACTCGAGTCGGGAAGTCTCCCGCTTGTTCAAGCACTCCTCCTCCTGAGCAACTACACTCAAAAGCGTGATAAGCCAAACACTGGATGGAATTTTCTCGGACTTGCCGTGAGAATGGCACTCGGTCTCGGCTTGTACAGAGAACTGCCAAAATGGGACATCAGCATCTTAGAAAGAGAGATCCGCCGAAGAGTTTGGTGGGGAATCTTCATCTTCGATAGTGGGGCGTCAAAGACTTTTGGACGGGTAGTCCTCTTGCCGGACAGTGATACGATGGATGTCAAGCACGTTTTGAATGTTCCCGACGAAGTAAGTAGATCCATTGTGGCGATATGGATGGCTAAATCATACACAGCTTCTCACTCCACTGACTGAGATGAATCCCCAAGAAGTCGATGAGCCAACTTTGTATTCCAGCCTCATTGCCCAAGCAGAATTCCACTTGGCTGGCAACAAGGTTCTAAGGCGCCTCCTCTCGTCCCCAAGCCTTCTCGCTGGAGAAGCACTGGATTTGAATGCTGTCCTGACACGGTGGCATGCCACTATTCCATCGTATTTTCGGCTCGACCAGCCTCCCGCATCCTCTTCGGACTGGTATCTCTTTGCTCGATCACGTCTGTGGTGGAAATTTTGGAATCTGCAAATTACTTTGACCCGGCCTTTTCTTCATCAGTGGGTCTCAAGACGTTTTGAATCTCAACATAACCTCGATGGTGATCGAGAAGAACAGGAATGCAAGAGTCTCTGTACTCACGGTGCTCATGAAACAATTACTTCGATAGGAGACTACATCCATCAAAACAAAATGAGCAGGGTTGCATCTTGGTACGCTCTGTACGTTTGGACCTGACATGTGCATACCCGAAATGGATTGCTCCACTTTTCAGCTGCATCGTACTAATATACCCCACAGATACTTCATGTTTCATGCCGCTGTGGTCACGGTCGTCTGCCTCTGTGCAGATCCGGTCTCAACTGATGCGCCCTTATGGATAGAGGATCTGGAAATAGCAAGAGCCGCGCTCACCGTCGAGTTTTCAACGAACAGGCTGGCAACACGATGTCTCGAGATTCTCGATAGACTGCGTCCTAATCGAACCTCGAACGTGGATGGCCTGGGATTCGTTCCTCTCGAAGCCAGCGACAGCATGGGAAAATCCCGACTCTGGTCAACAAATGTAGCTGAATCATTCAACATTCTTGACTGGCCTGTTTTTGGGGAAGAATTTGCGTGACTTGGACCAGTCCTGAACTTGTCTGTTCTTTTTCGTTTTTGCGTTGACGAGAGCTGCGGTGGGAACCACGATGGCGGGAAATCTACCATTTGGCGACAAGAGGTGAAGGGTCTGGAGCTCTGCTAGCAGTGAGGTTCTTTCTAGTTGGAATATAGTATATGTGTTCGGTCGCCACAGCCTGAGCGAGGAAAAGTATCGAGACGTAGCAGTCGTGGTAGAGGAGCAGCGAGAGGGGCCACTCTTTATACCTAGGGTGCTTCGGGCCTGGCAGATCAGGCGGGCTCCGGTGCAATACACGACTCAGCGGGCGGTCAAGAGTGGCCCGTAATGCGCAGGTACGTTTTTTACCAAAAGATAATGTGTGTGAGCTGTATCTTCTGTTTGATACGGCAGAGTGCGTGTTCGGCGATTGAACGTTGAATCGCTTCATTTGGCCGAAGAAAAGTGGGTGAGCGCAGTTGAGAAAGTCTCGAAAGATCTCCAGCAGAACAAAACCAAGAAGCGGTTTTGACCGATAAAAATTGTGTGTGGAAATTCAGATATTTCCAGGGCGTATTCAATTCCTTACTTTGTAGTTATAGAGGTTGCATGACTTCCTCAAACGCATCTCAATCGAGTGCTCATCTCCGATCTCGGCATGCGTGATTACATCGTAGCCCTCCAAGCCCACTCTCCGTCTCCACGAGATATAGGCCAGCTTCAAGTTGACGATGCGATCGAAGGCCAGCAGTATTATGGCCGCTAAACCCGATCTTAGTCAGACCCAATTCGACGAGGAGGAGGCGACCTCTTCATTTACCCTGCTCAGAGACAGCCATGAACCGGAATCTCGCCAGTGGGCTCAGAAATCTGCCCGTTGTGAAGGCGGAGAGCGAGACCGCCGTCGACCGCCATCTCTGCGCTGACCGGATAATGACAGAATGATAAACCTCTCTCTCCATCTCTCTCGAAGCCTGATCGGCTTTTTATATCATGCATCGTTTTGTTCATTCAGGTGTCGATTATCAAGGTGCACTTGTGTTCCTGAATTGGCTCAATCAGATTCAGAGTAAGGCAGAATTGAGACGGTATACTTTTTCACAAAATTCGTTACTCACATCGCCGGGGTCTTGAATCTCGCTGCAGTCTTTCTAAGTGAAAGGATTACACCGTTAACTTAGTGATATCTCACTCTGCGCGCGCGCGTCAAGCGTCATATACACTTCATAGCTAGTTCGCACTCCAGCAGTACTGCCACTGGCCTCTTCGTATCCCTTCGTCCCAGCGCCTTGGCTAGATGCTGAGCCGTCAGCTAGATGCTGAGCCGTTAGGCGCACCGCTTGCGGCCCGGCGAGATGACGGCGGCAACAATGAGTTCTCCTGGCGTCTGCGGTGTTTTCCTTTCTTACTTCCCTCATGTTCCCCAGCTGTGCCTTTGAACTGCACGAAGCCCTTACGATCACTGCGGCATTGGATTCCCTGTTCTTTCTGCCGGTACTTTCCTCGTGGGGCCCGTCTCACTCTCGGCCGGGCCGGGCCTCCGGGTCAGAAATAAATTGTTCGTGTCATCTGTGATGTAACACAGCCGCCGGGGGTTTCCTGTTCGGCGATGTCGAGGTTTTAGATGAGCGCAACTTTGGAAGGGGGACAGATGCACCTCACCACTTCGCCAGAATGGGGATCGTGTAGCCGAATCACTAGGCCAGATACAGAAACCGACCATTGCTATTTTTTCGCGCTTAGGGCGGCCGCACCCTTAGCCGAGAGGAGGGTGAGCTCGATCCAGATCTAAGTCTTGGCACTCAGACAGCAGTTGACCTTGACAGAAGATTCTTGACTGACCACCAAACGCAAATGATTACGTTCTTTGCTATAATAAGGACGTTCCCCGAGTTGGCACTTAATGTCGAGCCATGGCTAGACAGGTGTGAGAAATGATGAGGAGAATTGGCAGGTGGCCACCAACCTCGGTGATTTTCCATCTTTGGAGAGACACATTGCCCGTATTGGCAGACAATTGCCCGCTCCGAAACTTGATAGTCTGTCTATAAGCTAGTCTGTGAGTTGTATAGATTTCCGTTTACATCCAGTTCGTGGGATATGTGATTGTGGTCGTGATCGTGATTGTGGGCATGTACATCTCGAATTCTAATTGATGACAGCACTCCTCAAAGCGGTGACGTATGGCTCTCTATTGAAGCTTGTAGTACAATCCGACTCGTATTCTAGTATGAGAATCAATTAAATCCCTCACCTTCTATATCCAAGTCAATTGCCAGAAATAGCAAGAGTCAAAGTTGCTTTCTCGGTGGTTCCTCTCTACCGTGGTCATCTAAGATACCATCGTTTTCGGGCAGGTAACGTCCAGAGACTCAACATTTTCCCCAAGCCACTGTCAGTCATCATGCAAGCCATGTTCCACCCGTCAAACCGTCACAATCTGCATCACTTGCAGCAGCGCCGCAGCACAGTTTCCAGTCCAACGCAACTATTGATGTTGTGTGACAATGGCTGCCAGAGCGCTAAAGCCCCCTAACGGTCTAACTAAGCTGCGATGCACATCAGTACATGTTTGAACCAACTACACCAAGACCGATGCCTACTGAGTTTTCCTTTTGTGGAAGGTTTCAAGGTCACAAGCCCGCAGAGATGAGTGAATGCTTGGGACTCTCACGAGGTATTCGCTCTGGCATCTCTCCCTAGGATTCACCACGAGACTCCTAGAGGCAATCTCACTGTGTCTGGTACTGGAAAGAATAGATCTCCTATCTTATCGATGCTAAGGTTCAAGGCCAAATCACTGTACAAAACGAAAAGCAAGACTTGAAAGCTTTCCAATAGCCTGAAACAACCTTGAACATGAGTCATTGATGAAGTCCGTCCTTACAGAGGAGTTGCACAGAGCGGGTCTGTTGGACATCATCAATGATTGCTGGAATTTGAGGCAAATTTAGGACGTCGAGCTCGAAGTTCGGTGCAATGCTACACTGAGGATGAATTTTTGAATTGCCTGCTCAAAATAGTGCTGATCTTAAGCTCCTACGTACTCTTTCTCGGCCACCATAGTCTGTACAGAAGCTCGGTGGAAGACTGGTTGGAAGCGGTTACGGTACGCAAAAAGTCCCTCTGCTGAAACACCAATCGAACCAATCGATAGCTAGAAGCTGCCAGCACCAGCACTCGGAGCTGGCAAGCGGATCTTCGGTCAACCAGTCATCACCACTTCGCCATTCTCTTCTTTTCCTCGTTTCCTCCTTTTTGCTCGTCAACCGCTCGATCGACAGACGTTTTCGCGACTAGCGATCGCGGATGCCAAAATCGGTGTCCAAGGTTCTCTCACCTGGTAGTCGTATGCAGTAGCGAACAGAAGCCAAATAATCAACACAGACGGTTCATCTTAGCGATATGGAGGACCTTCCAATCGTGACGAAGCGATTGCTTGTGTTGCGAATCTTTCTACAACTGTTTATCAAAGAGCTTTAATTTCCCTTCTATTTTCTGCCGTCAAGCTCTGATCATCGGTGCAATAAATGACTTCGCCGCTTGGATGACATCTCCATCGTGAGCTTTGAGCAATTCCGTAGCTTTCAGCTTTGTAAGGTCCAGCTCATCAACCTATTAAGGCGTTAGTCCAATCACACAAGCTTCTCCACCGAGTTCTGTAGGCAACCAACCAAGAAGTTCACGTCCTCAGCAGCAACCTTGATCTTCTTTTTCACCTCCACTTCCGTCTTCTCCTCTGCCTTCTTCCGGTCGTCCTTCTTCTTAGCTGCACCTGCACCGCTAGCAATCTCCAACCGACTCATCGCCTTTCCAAGTGCTTCTTGATCCGCCTTTGAGGGCTGTTTGGCCGCGCCGCCACCTGCTTCATCCTGCGTGATCTCGTTATCATTCAGTGAGTTGAGTGCGGCGGCAGCTTTGCGATCTTCAGCATTCTTGGGAAGACGACTAGACGGATCGTCTTCGTTGTCTGCTGCCGCATCGGCGGCAGCATTTGAAGCTGGTGGTAGAGGCTCCGACATTATTGGGATAACTTCGTGGAAGGCTGCTCTTGCAAAGAGGTGAATGAATCTAGTGGTAGCTCCGTTGAGCACCTTGCGAGCTTGGCAAGTTTTTGTTGATCATCCCCTGGAATGGTCAACCCGGCACCTGTAAAGCGATTCGGTCTAGCGGCCCGGTGACGCCCTCACCCCCCGCATCTGCAGGTATAAGGGCTCGTCCGTCCACCGCTGCTTTTCCAATGACCCTCTCCCTCCCCTTTCCCTCTTCACCTTCCTATACGATCCCTCTCGTGCCTCAGGCCTCGGCGAGCTCTACCTGCCTTCGCAAGCCCCTGTCCCCACAGGCAGACACGATGTGGCCAGTACGAGAAATACCTCTGCGGGACCGCCGGCTCTCATTCGCTCGACGCCTCGGCAGCACTGTCTCGTCGGCCATCTGACCGTGCTTCGACCCTTGGCAATTACGCTGATGAAGCACCTGGCGTTCCAGCAGGTCGCGGGTGACTTGGGCACGCGACGGCCTTAGATGCAGGACTACTGCTACCCTCCTTTACACCTCGCCAACAGATCGATCATATCTGTGCACGTCTCCGCAGTGGACGATCACGCCGCGTCAGTACACTGACTGGCCGTGTCACCACTGCCCCGTCCTTTTGCCGATCTTTATAACGGCAGGTTTTGTCGCGGGAGAGGGTTGGGACAGGCGCAGATTGCGCTGCTGCGACAACGCCAATGGAGAAAATACCACACGCCCAGCGCGCGCCCGGTCAAGGACGGCACAGCGGTTCGCGGGAGCTGGCCCAACATACCCAATTACCTGGCTGGAGCCTGTTCCTGCTGAGAGTGCGACGGGACCAATGGAGAAGATGCCTCACCGTGGTGATGTTCAGGTCCAGCATCATACTGCGGAGCGCCGGGCTAGATCCTGCTCTACCAGGCATCCCCTGAGCGATTTCGAGCTCTCGTAGCTGTTGCAGTGGACCCGCTCGTCAGGCGGACAAAAAACACCAAAGGACGTGATCTATTTGTCATATCGCTCCGGCCCGGGACTGGAACCCACACACTTACTGTTGTCTTAGAGACCACGTGGACTATATGCTGCGAGGCTGCCTGAATGTCTTAGGCGCCTCGCGGGGATAAGATCGGCATGCCACTTGACAAGCCAACGATTGTTGCAAGAGTGGTTGCCATCAACAATGCCGCCATCAATCAGTAATACAAAGAGCAGGGAAGGGATATTTCAGGACCCCCATGGTGGCGAGATCGGCCCTGATGCAGGTGGAGGTGCGAGCTATCTTGGTTGGGCTCGAGCCAAGGCAAGCCTCTCTTCCCGCTATTTCTGTACTAACCGGCTTGCATTGGGAGATGAAACTTCACTCTACGGAGGCAGACGGTGTTCCCACTTCATAGAGCGAGCGCGGTTTTGCGGGTGTGCGGTAGAGGTGCTGTCTAGGGAAGGGATCCAGCAACGAAGACGTCACTGACAACGAGAGAAAAACCTGGCCCTGAGGTAAGTGGCACGAAGCCAGGGGCAAGGAGGATCTTTCGGACGAAGCTAGATAGACCGGCGATTCGTAGCACGGCAGGGAGTGGATGGTGATGCATGGGAGACCCGACTTCGTGAGCCGCTGCGGGCCGCTGTTGGGGGCTCCAAACCTCCGAGAATCACCGCTGTCTCGTGTCTATAATGCTCCAGGCGATCCACCATTTGCCCACTTTCTCCTCTCGCCCTTCTTGTGTGCCCCTCCGCTTTTCGTTCGCAATCTACTCATTCCCTCGCGTGGATAGACGACCTGGTTTCGATGGCTTCCACGTGTTGTCAACCGATCGCCCACAGGTCTAACCGCGGATCCGGCTTGAAATTGGATTTCCAGTTCTCGAAACCTCCAACCTCCTTAGATGCCTCGCTGCTCGGCTCTGCCACTCGCTTCGCTCTGTCTACGGTCGACGTGCCGGCGTCGATGGATGGCCGTCGCTTTCAAGCGCTGCAAGCTGTCGGCTAGGTACTGCTGTCCTGTTCTGGGGTCAGGTCAACCTTTTCTGGCCGCTGTTCATACATAGAGAGGACAGAGGACAGAAAGATCTCAGGGCCGAAAGGGCCCCGGAAATGCCAAAGTTCTATTCGTTGTGTGTCTTTGCAAACTTAAGTGCTTCGTTACCCCACTTCACCTTCTGCTGTGACTGAGAGCTCCGCTAGCTTTCTAAAGTTGCCTACCGAGCTTCAAAATTTGATATAGGAAGAAACCTTTCCCCAACCACGGATCTTTGACGACGATACCCTCGGAGTCATCAACCCTCAGAATGGCATAGCATACTCGTACCCGACACCTTCCATACTATGCGTCTGCCGAGAATCACGAATTTCTTTCAGGGTCACCTTTGTCGTGCCTATCTCTTCCGGACAGGGCCGCCAAAGTCCCGAAGGACTATTTACCTCAATCCGGAGTGCGATGTTTCCCCTGTCCTTGACGATCACCCTTTTAAGATTGGGAAACTTGTGAGAGAACTCCACACTTCTCAGTCCGTACCCGGTATTACTGGTGAGCCTGGCCGGATTGCCATTTGTAGTTATCTTAATGTAATTGAACAGACATCGACCAGGAATAAATTCCAGACCCCAAGAAAGATCAGTGAATCGGTAAATGATCTCGAACTCAACGGGGTGGTTCATAGGAACGGATGGTACAAGGATCAAAGGACCCAGAAGTCAAGGCTGAGGCAGGGCAAATGGGACCTGGAGTAGAAGTCAGTGGAGGACTCCTTTGAGAGACGGAATGTAACGAGTACGACTTTGGAAATGATACCGGAGAAGGAGAAAACCAAGGGAGTATTTGTACCAACCTTTCCAGCATACCTCATCCCGACACCCGCCAATTAAACGCTGGGTAAACGACGATTTGATGGTGGTTTCATGAAGCATACACTTCGGACGAGTCAGAGCTGGAAGGGCAGAAGAAGAGAACGAAAAATTGGTCTAGTTACTCGATTTGGAAGAGAATCCACGTGAACGCATCGTCACGTGAACAGCCACACACCATCCTGTCTTTTGTTGCACATCGTATACTGACGAATGGCATGAGAGCCCCGATCTTAAGGGGCTTGAAACCTTTCGACTGCGCTCGTTCCACTCCTAGAGTTGTATCAGTGCTCAACCCTTCCACTCCCGCCGATGCCTAAAAGCGGTCACCGGAGCACCTGGCTTGGCACCTTGGCATCACCCTTGGCGGTCCCAAGGTGATTCCGCTGAATGGCTACAGCCCAAAAAAGAAGTTCATTTCAGCACGTGACTATGCTTGGATAGCACTGGATCTCGAGAATGTAGCTGCGAAAGCCTCGTTGACTCTTCATTTCTCTACGTGTGTTCCTATCGTAATGGCCGCACTGACATAATATGTTTGACAGATTCTGATGTACCTCATCCTGTTGTGGCTATCCTTATCCTCGTTTGGCAGTGTCCTAAATAATCTGTCAAACAGCCTAGGTCTTAGGGCGTCCATTGGACAGGTTTCGGCTAGCCTGCGCCCTGTCCAACCGCCCTGTCCAACAGGCTATTTCGAGCGTTTTTCTTGAGTATATAACACTCATTCAAGACGCGATTCTACATAGATTTAGA
>JAABUK010007517.1_pt1 | contig 15699 bp, 10 predicted proteins | sample 5559141 | NCBI WGS metagenome assembly JAABUK01 (sample SAMN10711869, study PRJNA513367) | rock metagenome | isolation source: Antarctica rocks | place: Antarctica: Victoria Land, Pudding Butte nord | collected 2016-01-03
ATCGAAGTGGGGGTTGGAAGGGCGAAAAGTACATGTGCTGCTACAGAGATCGAAAGTAAATACAAATCTGCATGGGACTACGATCTTCCTCTACATCAAACATGTGAACCTCTTTTGTGTAGAATGTGTATGCTCGAATCCTAGAATCACACATACCTCTATATGCCACGAGTCTATTCTACAGCTCTATGCAAGTCTTCCTCTGGCGGCTGCTGCTCCGACACGACCTGTGTCTCCCCTAACACCTCCTCCGACCGCCGCTCTTCAGCCTCTGCTGGCACATCTACTCGTACACCCTCATGGGGACCGCTCTGTATTCCCTTACTATCATCTCCAGAGGTCGTCTGGCCAGCGAATGGTTCCTCCGAATTCCATTGAAGCGACGCTGAACATCTCCGGTACTGCTGAGGTCGCCCCTTGGCATGACGCAATCTTATCTGGCTTGAAGCGTTTGACCTCTCGCTCTCATCACCTGACTCTTCGAGCGTTGGAGCTGCATTCTCTATGCCATCTGCTAGCTGAGCGTTGGGGGTTGCAGCATTGGGCGTCGATCTCTCTGCAGCTGCACTTTCTGAAGCGGCAGCGTTTGGAGTTATGTCATCATTCGAGTGGTCGAGTTCTAGATGCTTCACTCCTCTTGCTTTGCCACTCCGTTTTGAGGTCGGATACGGAGCGTCAGGTTTTATCGGCATTGCCAATCTCTTGGATTCTGCTCTTTGAGCCGTGCCCTCGTCATTCTCCGAGTTGATGTTAGTGTCCTCCTTGCTTTCGCGACGGTCCATGGCTGTATCCGCTTCCGTACTCTCCACCTTTTTTGTTTTTCTTCCTGATTCCCTGGACTTTGGCGAAGTGACTTTCTTCTGGTCTACCAAGTAGGCGTCCATGGCCGCTCTCTTCGCTTTCTCGTCCGCTTCCTCCTTCTCCATTAACCTATTCAACTCTCGCAAAGCGGGGGTAAACTTCTCCAAGTGCATGATATCACCAACCTTGACACGCATATAGTCGAAGGCTACACCGATCTTCATGTCTTGGGTAGGCGGTCTTATGAGGCTGTTGATGGATTGTAGGCTTGCGAATGTAGGATCTGTGAACGTGGTCTTGGGAGATGGAGGTTCTGCGTCGGCAGTTCCCACGTTCTGTATTTCGTTCCGACACGAGTCTTCTTCTATATTGGCCGCCGGTGTCTCGGTCTCCAGAAGTGGTTCGTCTTCGGGGCTGACAGGTGGCTCCATGACTTCCATCGGATCTTCCACCTCCTCTGCATCTTCCAGTCTGACACCGCCGCTCTTCACCGACCCCGTACTTGGTATCTTTTGATATCTCTGGCTGAAATGCGTAAGTAGCATCCGCTGCGCTCCCATTGCTACACCCACCCCAATGGCCTCACTGGTAGTGCTATGCCTTTTGGCCTGTGCATCGCCAATAAGTTCGTCATCAAAAGTGGCTTCGTGCAGAAGCACTGTAGATCCCTTGCCAATGACGGCTAGTTCTCTGCTGGGTCGACAATCACCGCTGTACGAAAATTTGAAGCCGTTAGGGAAGGTCAGAGCAACCGCTTGCGCACCATAACAGTGAGCGACGCCTACCGTAACAAGGTTGGAGAGAGAGGTAGCATTGCGGATAGCAGCTCGCCTGTATCGGGTTATCAGTAAAGCGAGTCATGTTGTGATTGGCATACTTTGACTCACACTTGCGGATCCTTGGAGGTATTGAACCCTACGTTGAACCCGTTCCACTCAAGATCGCACAGATTGGGTTGTTTCCAATGTGTAATGAAAGAACGTAATGGAATGAGCTGATTGTAGCCGAAGTCTTCCACCGATGAGTACTCCTCCAGCCAGCGTGACAGATGCCTATGTCCAACGATAAAAAGATGTTTTCCTTCTTCCAGGACCTTCGCTGGATGAAGGAGTGCCTGTGTGAGAGATGGACGGCGGCGCTTGACTGGGTCTTTGCCGTGTACCTCCTCATACCATGCTCTGATGACCGAGGCGGTTCCCAGGTGGTGATCAGCGTGGAGATGACTGATCCAAATGAGTTTGAGGTCATGGAAGACTACAGCCAGTTCAGACTCCGTGAAAACTCGCTTCAATTGGCCAAGGGTGCCTTCGCCGCAGTCTAATAGGTAGGACCCATGTCCCGGTACCCGTAGCAGAGTCCCAGCGACGTTACGAAATTGCGAGGGCACCGCAGATCCCGTACCGAGACATATAATCTCAGCGTCTTGGCTGGGAAGGCGTTGATCAACAGTCTCAGCTTGTATCGAAGTGGAGGCAATTTCCTTCTGAGCCGTCTGTGCAAGACGGACCACACTTTCGGGTGTTTTCTCTACGACCTCGGCTGTATTGAGGTATGGAACTATATCACGCTCATTGATTCCAAATGACGGCTCAAGATCAACTTTTAAGCCTCGTTTCGCAGCATAGAGCTGTGGTGGTGTTTGCTGTTCATCGTCTGTCGGATTGAGTGGTAATGTTGTACAGTTTGAATGGACCGGGACTGGAAATCGTAGTGGATCAATCTGATGCTGATGGATGGCGGTTGTAGCTGCTGAAGTGTGGACTAGGTAATTTGGACAATGATCTGCGGACGAGATGATGTGTTTCAGGTCCACCTTACTCTTGATGAATTCATGAAGTGTCGAGTCGTGAGAAAGTCCTGGGCCTAGTATCCATACAATGCCGCCGACCCCAGCCATAACTTTGTCAGTACTCCATTCTGGTCTACTGATAAGGGCCTGGATATATTCTTTTGATGGCAGATCGACTACTGCGATGCCGGCTCCGTCTTTGCTGGGTTCCAAGACCATATCCGCAGTTATAATCTTTCCATCGCTTGATTGTACCTCAATACCTTTAGCAAGTTGGCTCCAAAGAGGCCCAGGGGGCACCTTCAACGCATTTGCAGCGTCAACATTGAACCTTCCCCGCTGCTTGTGGTTCCGAATAATGTATGACATAGCTACTGCTGAAGGCTTTGTAGGAGGGAGATAATCGACCAAAGCACCAGGCCATGGTTGGCGGACTAGGACCTTGATGTCGGGAAGGGGCGCTGTACCGTCAGGTACAGGACCATTATACTTCTCGATCTTTTTGGTGTGACGATTTCGAACGAATAATGCCGCTGGCATGACAACCTCGCGTAACGGTGTTTCGATCAAATTGTCAGACCGCCATGATGAGCTAAACATCTCGGAAACAACGAATTCTCGAATTTGTTGTTTTCGTAATTCTTCGTCCGCTGTAGATTTGGCATTAGGCGACCGCTGGTCATCTGGATCTACGAGATTTTCATCTTGACCACTCATGTACTCGCCAAGGCTTCGCTTCCGTGGTGTTCCTGGCCTCGTATTTCCATCCCCACTTGAAGGTGAGATAGCCATAGCCCAGACCTGAACATGTCCATCCTCCCACGTAGGCTCCCAAGCATAGTCCGCTGCAAATTCTCTTTCCTCTTCATGGTTCTCGTTCACCTTGATCGGAGTACCACGCCTAAAGATGAAAGCTCTTGCAGTAGCGATGGTGTGCGTGAGATTGGGACCGCCATGGAGAGTGACAGTCGGGTCCTCTTCCGACATCTGCGGGGCCTCGGGTCTAGCATCATGTTGGTCCGAGTCCTGGGGGCCCGTTTTCCCACGCTTCATCGAACGTTGTCTTGCCTCCTCTTCCCTTTCCAATTTTCGCTCAAATTTGAGCCTGGCGTTCTCAGCTCTCGATTCAGCGCTGGAATTGGCGGCATCCGCAAGTGTCAAAATCATTCCTAAGAGACCACCATTTGAACACCATTCCGTCTTTCCTGTGAGGAAGAAATCCTTGGCTTTGAAGAAGCGAGCCCCCATTTGTAATCCTGCCCGTTGCACACCTTCATGTACATTACCAATTATGTATCGCTTCTCGGCGAAGTGTAGGAGTAGAGCTGTTCCGGGGGTATCAGCCGTTGGAGTGGTGATGAATTGGATGTGGGAGTGTGTTTTATTGCCACTCTTGTTGACGTTGAAATTCCGAGCCATGTTATTATTGATAGGTCTAGTCTTGGAAGATACCTGTGCAGATTTGCGTATAAGACTTTCGAGAAGCTTGTCTTTGCGCTGTCTTTCAAGAGAGCTTGATGTGAGTGGAGGATGGGTAGTACTCCCAGATTCTGGCACGTCTGAGGACCTGGTCCCCAAGGGGTACCTTATAATCTCAACGGCCGACTTGTGGCTTTGATAGAATGATCTGCAAGTCCCTGCAAGTTCTCCACTCTTGTACAAGCGGATTCGGGAGGCATGTTGCATCAAGTGTGGGCAAGAACCAGCGTCGAACCCTGGCAATGAATGACTCTGAGAGCTGAACGGGTTGCACCTGGGCCGGTCGTGAGTCAGAGAGATAGAAGCATCAACAGTGACATGATCTGGAACAAGTTAGTAATTGCAAAAGGATTCCATGGGAATGGACGAGTCATACTTGGAGCACTGTATAATTTTGCGATCTCTGGCTCGCGTTTTCCGAGCTAATTCTGGCTAAAGCTACGGCCCTAGCCGCCCCTAAAATCCATGCTTTGGCATATGCAAATTATCTAAGAATTCTTGGCATAGGTACTTAGCATCCTATCCCCACGGATCCATGCTTCTGGATAGTAAAACTACTCTAGAACTACTACTTCTTAGTATTCAGGGTTATAATATATATATAAAATGCTCCTAAGAAGCTATACTAGAAGGTAGTCTACTTTTTAGAAGGGTCCTCAAGACTTTCTAAAATATTAAATTTATAGTTAGAGAATAAGCCTCGTCAAGCATTACTACATTAGGAAGTCGAATATAGGTAAAATCTTTTATAACTAAGGACTACTAAAAAGTAGATTACCTTCTAGAGTAGCTTCTTAGGAGTATCTTTTATATATGTTATAATATTATAATCACTGATTATAAGAGGTATATAGTAATATAATATTAGTCTTATTCTTAGTAAGACTAATTCTTAAAGAATCTAGGAGGTCTCCTATAAGGGGTCTCTATAAAATCCTAAGTAGAAGATACGTAAGCCCTATATATTATTTCCCTATGTAGTCTTACTATATAAGTAAGATATATATTAAGAGTATATTATAAGCTAGCCCTAATAATTACCTTCTCTCTTAAAGAGACTTATCCTTAAGCTTCTTAAGATAAAATATAGTTATAAGATTATAGGAAACCTTTAATTATAGATTTTTAGGATATATATATTACTATTATTAAGGTTATACTTATTATAATAATATTTATATAAATATAATCTTAGTACTTAGTATTATAATTATTATAATACTTAAAAATATCTTTCCTTTTATAATTAATTATATTAACTTTCCTCTAGGTACTTTATATCCTCTTCTCTTATATACTATAAGTATATATATATATTACTTAGAGTATATTAATTATATAATATGATTCTTTAAAGCTTTTTAATATCCTAGGTATTACTTATATTATAAGTTCCTTAACTATTTATATAAGTATAATTAATATATTATAATTAAAGTTTAATTAAAAAGCTTATATTATATTAAGTCTTATAAGATAGAGCCTAATTTAAATACTTAATTAATAATAGATAATACTAGCTAGCTATCTAGCGCGCCCCTTATAAATCCTACTTATAATAGTAAGACTACTCCTACTTCCCCCTTATCTTTTATTAATCCTTTTAGTTCTAACCTTCTAATTATATCTAATAATTAGGCTATTCTTATTAAGGTAGGTACTTACTTATTTATATTATATATAATTAATATAAGTCTAGTATATTAAGTTTACTCCTTCTTTTATAACTACTTACTCTTATAATGTTCCTTACTTATTTATAAATATCTATAAGTAGTATATCTACTACGTAGATAAACTTAAAGTAATACTTAAATATAGGTTATTATATCTATACCGCGTATAATATATATATAAATAATATAAATAATACTACCTTTATATTAGCCCCTAGGAATAAGAAAGTAATATTAAAGTATAATAATTATTATTTTACTATTTAATATCCTTATAAAGTTAATAGGTTTTTATTAATAATTAGAATTATCTTTGTTAATATAATATATATTAATTATTTAATTTAAATTCCTATTATTATTATCCCTATTTATAATAAGGCTATTAACCTTTATTAATCTATTAATAATATTAAAGATATATAAGATTTAAAGGAGGAAGGAGAACTTATAATAGTAGGTATTATACTTATAAATATTATTATAACTATAAAGATTAAGCTTACCTTTTATACTTAAGTTATAAAGTATTTAGGAAATATTAAGAAGCCTATTAATTTACTTAAGATATAAATTATAATACTTAATTTAATAGAGTAAATTAATAAATCCCTTTAAGGTATTTATAATCTTAAGTATATTAAGGTAAATCCCCTTATATTTATATTATATTTATTAGGGGTTATAATTATTATTAATAAATTATTTTTTAGGCTAGCCTTAATCCTTTAAATTTAAAGCCTAAGGATAAATCTATTAATAATAATAAATAATTTCCTTATACGTTATAATTATATTACTTATACTTATATAAGTAATTAAATAAGTATTAATAGCTTAATACTTAATTCCTCTTATATACTTTTCTTTAATAGCTATCTTTTTCTCTTTCTATATTATCTTCTATTTACTAGCGCCCTTAAGGCGTTTTACCTACTCTTAATAGGTAAAATAAGAGGGATTAATATCCTTTATATTAATCTTTAAATAAATATATAAATATTATTATCTATTATCTTATACTTCTTATATAATAATATTATAACTTCTATTTATAATAATAATACTTCCTTTTTTTATTAAAGTTTTCTTATATCTTTAATATATCCTTTAAATATTCTTTTAAAACTTATTAATTATAAGTAAAAAGATATCCTTTCTACTTAATAAAGTATTACTTAAGGTTAATAATTCTACTTTATTTATTTAAAGGAATAGGATTATTATTAATAATATTTAATAATCTACTTTTACTTTAATTATATAATTATAGCGTATTACTTATAACCTTACTAGAATAAGTTATATTAATTATAATTAATAATAGATTACTATCCTTTAATAGGTAGAAGAATTAGAATTATTATAATTATTAGTTATAAGAGGTATATAATAATATAATATTAATCTTATTCTTAGTAAGATTAATTCTTAAAGAATCTAGGAGGTCTCCTATAAGGGGTCTTTATAAAACCCTGAGTAGAAGATACGTAAGCCCTATATATCATTTCCCTGTACAGCCTTGCCGTGCAAGTAAGACGCATGCCAAGAGCATGCTACAAGCTAGCCCTGACACATAACCCTGATACCAAGAAGTGGTAGTTCTAGAGTAGTTTTACCATCCAGAAGTATGGATCCATGGGGATAGGATGCTGAGTACCTATGCCAAGAATTCTTAGATAATTTGCATATGCCAACTCTAGCCCGGTCTTGGGCACTTCTATGAGTACTCTAACGTCCCGCAATCTGCGATCGAGGCACAACATCTGTACCATATTTGGGGATGGTGACCCAATCGCTATGACTCGTCATCCTACTCGGCCTGTAGGGGTGTCAGAATACCCCGAACGAATTCTACGCCTGGTTCTATGTTGCCCGATCGTTGGCTCGTGTCAGCTGTGCAGATGCACCCCAAAGGTACGCCCTGGACCCGAATGAATGAAGGCGGCAGAAGCATCATTGAAGCAATGGCAATATGGTCCGCTTTTCGAAAGATCTCCACATTCTATTCCTTCCGAACCTGCCCACCTACAATGGTCTCTGTACGCCTCTAGAACAAGTCTTCCACCATGTCTTTTCTGAGCTATTTCTTGGGCCTTGCTTGCCCACTTATCACGGTAGCTACGACGCACCATGCACCTACGTACAACAAACAAATCAGCTCTCCAGGTGCAAGCTTCGTGTCCAACAATTCCTTCACTCTACATGGTGGTGGCTCCCAGAGCCTACTAACAGAGCTGTATCGCTTATAGGCAGTCCCAATAGCTGGGTAGGCTCGCTCCTCAAAAAGAGACTAATTGCTCCCATCAGCCCGCCGGCACATACAGCCATCCCGCCACACGACCAAAGACCACGTCCAGCACAGGTTCGCTGCGTATCGGAATCCCCTTCAGCACTCTCACAAGCCTCCATCCCGCCCTACGAATCTTCCATGCGCGACATCGACGTTTGCGAATGCGCCTGGGTGGAGTCTGTCGTTCTGGATAATGGTCCGTTGGAGGCTAAACAATATGCTAAAGACAATGATTGCGTCGGTAAGGGTGTGGGTTGGTACTGAAGAAGTTGACGGGGCTAGTCTATAACAGGTGTATGTGTGGAGATGGAAATGAAAGGATCTGGATGTATGGGAAAAGGATCTTTCTCAAGAGCAGAGATGGAAGTCGTAAGACGGCTGGTTTTGTTTTAATGGCCTGTTTTGATGCAGGAGATGTCAGGGGGAGATGAGTAGGCTTTTGCCTTAGCATTTGGAAGATATCCTCACGAGGGATCATATGCTGATGGGGAAGCAATGTTGATGGAGCCCTTTCGCTATGCTATTCCCTGTTATATACTGAATCTGCTACGCTATGCTAAGAAGCCGTTCTAAAGGGGGTATCTCTAAGCATCAATCATATATCATGCGTACCACATAACAATCAATGAGACCATCGATATCATTCAGCTCATCATGCATGCAAGTATATGCGTAAGTATCCAGCCCGATATGCAACATCCCATAACACAAATCCCCTTTCAAGGTTATGCATCAGAAGCTTCGACCACCAGACGTCCGTTCAGTGACCGCCGCTGAAGTCAGCCTTGTAAGCCCGGGCACCACCGTGCTTCATCAGTTCTCGAAGCGCCATGGTAGCGTACTGGCTAGAGCCGAGTTGCAACTTGAGTATGACGGCGATCTTGTAGTCTCGGTAGGGACCTCCACTGAGGCTGACACCTCCTGGCTCGTGGTCGCTGGGTGAATCTCTCGGCTTCAGCCCGTATTCTGAATCTACGGCGCCATTGCTGGTGCCATCGTGCTTTGCTTCGCCCTTTACAGGGTCATCGCGTATGGGCGCTGAACGACTGTTCTGCGCATTGACTCGCTCCGCCTTGGCCTTCTCCAGGCGGTCGAGATCCGTCTCGACGAATTGCTCATCCTCGTTCTTGTACACTCGGATATCGAAGGAGAAGTCCTTGCTAGGTCTGGCGAGCAGTTTACGATAGCTACCACTCAAGCTGACGTCTTTCCACTTGCGTCGCATGTCATGGGGATCCAGGCCACCACCTCGTTCACTGCGCATGAACTCTTCGTAGAATGTTGTCAGTTCGTTCGCAGGGTAAAGGATGTCGTAGCCTGGTGTAGGTAGGACTACATCGAAGATGGTGTATTTGCCGCTATCTGCTTCCTCTTTTGTGAGTGACCTAGCGCGAGTGAACTTGTCTTCAGGATCGATAGCACGATCATCCTCAGATGGGTGAACAATGACTTCGCCGTCCGCGTCGATCTTCTCAGCTTCGATTTCGGGCTCCAATTTATCCGTGTGTTCATTGATGAGAACCAGATCGCCCTCCTTGACAGTAGCGCCAAAACGCTTCCAGCGATGGCTAGCTGCCATGTTCCATACTAAAGACTGGTAGGCGTGGACGTACATAAGGCGCATGTTGCGCGAGATGGTCTGGATAGCATTGAAATAGTCATTCCTGCAATTCTGTTTGCCAAGGTGACGAATGACATTGGCCTCCGTCGTGAATTTCCTAGGTAGGTCGTTCAGCGCTGGGTAGGGTTCTCCAGTGGTCTTAAACAGGTTGATGGCATATGCGCGAGCCTGATCCTCTCTTGAAATCTTGTCCACAGGAGCAGCCATCGGGTTCTGGGCTTCTGCAAGCGTGGCAGGCTCGAAGTGGAGGATTCCTTCGACGGCACTCTCAAAGTCACCTTGGAGCATCTTGACTCCAACTTGATCTGTGCTTGTAGAGAAGGTTCCAAAACGCTGTAACCCGTAGTAGTTGATGAACCCATTCTCGCCAAGATGCTTGATTGCATCGCCAACAACGGCCTTCGCAGATTCAACCAAGGTTTCCGAGTCTGCTGGATATGGATAATGAAAGTCGCAGTCCCGCAAAGTAATCGTGAACTCGTTGCCTTTCAGCTCGCCTAGCTGCAGTCCATGAGATTGATATTCGAAATTACCGATTTTAGCTCCCCTCAAGGAACGTCCAACTTGGACCATTCGATCAGCAAAGACACGGTATACGCTCACCCGCTGGACGGTCACACCACGGCGATCTTTAGTGCCCGCGAATTGGAAAGCTGAAGGCTTCATATTTAGCTGCCTGACAAGCCAGGAGATCGCTTCCATCGTGTCTTTGTTCTCTTTGCAAAGGGAAAAGTGAAGATAATCACCACCGAGCTCAGCCCATTGACTTTGCCTGCTTTGACGAGGGTTGCTATCACGATTGTTGTTACCTCCATGACCGCCTCTGCCCCGATCGTTACGGCCACGACCACTGTTACGATCTTTCTTATGGTGGTCGTTATCCGTTGGAGTTCTACCATAGAACGTTGGTTTTTCCGGCAAAGCAGTGATGATCATGTGACCATCACTGTCCGTCACAGTCTCTAAGCGGGAGTCGAACATTCGCCGAAGATCCTGATGGATTTTCGATCGGGTCTGGCGATCTATCACTGCTGATTTGACGGTACCATATTCCTTTGCTTTGCGATGCGGTGAATCAACAATGCGTTCATGAAGGGCCAGAAGCTCATTGACACCTTCCGAACCAAAATACGAGAGCAGGGCAGTCATATCCTCGGAATTGAGCTGCCAAAGGTCAGTCAGCGGCCCCAGTGAGAAGATGAATTGGTGGGACGACTCACCTTGAAACCAGTGTTTGCTTCCGCATCAGCGGATGTCGTACCAGCGAAAGCTTGCCATGATGCCTGCGTGATGGGTGGGAGCGGGTCCTTCCCCTCCTCCGAGATTTCTGGCTCATGGTTTGGCGTCTCCTGTATGGCAGCATCTTCCAGCTCTTTGTCTCTGACGGCGTCTCCCGCACGTACGGTACTCTCCTCTGTACTTTGGTCCACAATTGCGTCCTCGGCAGCCTTTGCGCCATTCAAATCCTTCTCCTTCTGCTCATCGACTTCCATCCACCCTTGGCTTGTCCGACGTATGCGAACAGTCTCTCTCTTGCGAGTAGGCTTCGGAGTCGGCCTTGCGTCATCTAAGTCACGCATGCTTAAAGGGACAGGAGATGATGGTGGAGCGATACGCATATGTGGCGCAAGGTTCTCGGCCTTTGTTGGAGAAGAATCGAAACCTTGCATGCTAATCGGAGTTATAGAAATGGATGAGGGACCAATACTCGTGGCAGTATTCGTAGTTGGGTCAAGGCCGACTTCTTCTTCTGGCTTCATCTTGGGTGAGCTTGGCTGGGGGATGGCAGTACCAGCGTCTATCTGTGCGCCCGAGGAAGTTGAATTTACTTCCTCCTTCACTGGCGTATCTGCGGTTCGAGCGATCTCTTGAGGCGCTGCTGGCGCAGGATGCGAAGGACCGGACGGTTTTGACCCATTGTTGGCCTCTTTCTTCTTCTTCGGTGCTTGCGTATTGTCAAGGTGGACTACCTGACCAGAGGGAAGGATCTCGTTGACCAGAAAGTCGGTATATCTGTGTACATTAGAAGATAATAACGAAAGAAGCTTGGAAGTGTATACCGCTTCTTGAGGATGCCAGTGAAGCCAAGCAGATCGGGACAGACAAACTCAGTGATACCGCATGCAGTCTCCTTACTGGCCTGATCATGCACAGCACCATTATGAATCTGCTGGGCTGATGCCATATTTGTTGACGCTGATGGGACTAGGGTCCTGGGGAGCTTGGTAGAAGGATCTGTCGTGGGGTTTGGTGCGAGTAGTGGAGCAATCGTGGCTGGTAACCTGACGGAATGAGCTGGCGTTTGGATTCAATTACAGCGGAAGTTATGTGCTCGAGGTAATCATACATTTTTACATCAGACGATTGCTCTTCAGTTTTTGCCCGCTTGCGTGGACGAGACTCAGCATCCTCTGCAATAGCAGGTGAATCGTGCACTACCATGCTCGAGTCTAGATTCCAATGTCCTAAGCTCGAGCTTCACGTCATAGGAATATGGTAGATACTTCCAAGGCGTGGAATCAATTGATGCCAATCAGGCCTTCATAGCTTCTGACATGGTCTTACAAAGTATTCAGTGCTGAAGGGATTGAGCTCCTGTTGTGGCTCTAATGTTCAATGTGGGATGGGTCGTGTCAGAAGTCGTGGCCGACCTTATCGCCTAATTCCGGGAGAATGTCGGCCACGACCCCTGAGCCCTTGTCTCCAATCAGAGCGTGCTGAGTAAGCGACGTACTTGGGGCATTCTCATCACAATTCTTGCAATCCGAACTAGGCCGGAGTCTGACTAGTGGGACAGCTGAGCCTCTACCTAGGCCCAGTGAGCACCAGGTAGTCGAGGTGAGAAAATAGCGCCACGCTAGCTGAGAGCTCAAGTACTTAAACTCCCTTCTTCTTCCCGAACTATTGCTCGGTTATACTTACCTTGTTAAGGATTCCCAGCTCAAAGATTGGGTTTTCCACGAGTAGAACCCTGCATTGCACATCGCGGAGGTGATACTCGTCGAGCTACCTTCGGGTATCTCGTTGGCGGAATTTTTGATTGCTTCACCATGCGGTGCACCCTTTTCATCAGTGTCGTCGCTCTATGCGACGGTTTGGAGAAGAGTTCTAGTCTCAACGTCGTATGTAGATTGAGTGTACCATATGAAAGGCCTGCAGTTGATCATGAAGATGATCTGTAACGTCCGTCCCGGGGTCGAGAGACGCACCCTGTTACGAGATAAAATATTGAAAGCGGCCTTGCCTTCCTGGCTTTCTTCTCCCCTGTCTGTGCAGAAACGCATTCGCGCGGTGACACAGCGTCGCGCTCGCCAGGAAAGACTCGGCCCGTATCAGAGTCGCGAACTGGACGTGGCGGACTTTCAGCAGCAAGACCAGAATGGAGTGACGCAGATATGCAAGACCATCAACCCCACCCTCAACAAGCTGCTGAACGAGGTCTACGCTGCTGAAGAGGCGGACGACGAGTGACTGCTGGATGGCGTACAGGAGAAAAATGGCATTCTCGATAACGGGGGCGCATCACTATTCCACTTTACGGTCAGTCCAAAGTCGATTGCTTAGACGGTGGAGAACCTATTCTATGTGTCTTTCCTGTTGAAGGATAGGCTTGTCGGTATCGAATCCGACAGTGACGGAATACCATCTTTGCGTAAGCTGGTCAAATTTGTGTGTATCTGTCGACACCCGCAGCTAACTTTCAACAGTGGTAATAAATGTCAGGAACGAAGGGTAGCCTGTTAGTACATCTCGCAACGCACCGAGGCTTCAAGCCGTGATTGGACTCGACTCTGATGACTAATAGGCCATTATCGACACTTTCAAAATCAAAAGGCCATTAATCGGACATCGTATGGAAGAGAGCATCTCCAACGGGGTAAGGACGACGGGGTGGTATGGTTCCGAAGGCATGAACCTGTATGGGTTGGTCACATGTTCGAGACAAAATGCGTACCTGCGTGGGGAGTCAGGGACGCTTTATACCTTTGTTGAATCACAAGGAGTAGGGTACACTAGGGTGAGCTGTGACTGCATAGTTTAGGCAAGTCTGGCCCTGGATCATATCAATATACAACGGGGACTCTACGCGCTATCTACTTCTCACGGTCTGGGTACACAATCTGGATAACTATGACTAGCCGCCAAGACAATCTCGCTCTCATTTTGGTGGAATCTACTGCACCAACCTGGAGCTGAAAACTTGAGGACGTCCCGCAGGAACATTCAACGAAGGAGGAAAGTGACTCACTGGCCTTGTATCGCCTTCTGTTTTGACACTCAGACACGAAGTATACGGATCCAAGCTCAGGAAAACTGGTCTGGAACCGATTCTATTAACTGGCAATACGCAAAAGAACCAAAAAAAGTTCGTTCAGGAAGTCTTCCTGCATTGTAGAGCGATATCAACAAAGTCCACGACTTCCTCGGCCGCATCAATTGGCCACAACCACTGCGCTTTGGACGAAGAGTCCTTCGACCGCAACCTTGACCAGGAAGCTCGCCACACTAGTAACACTCACGCTATCGGTCAAGCTCATTCCATCGCCCTTACTGCCTAGCGTTTTCACGTCCGTCTTCATGTCGGTCGGCTTCTGATCGTCGAATTGCAGCCTCACAGCCCTCACCAGAGTCCAATCCATCTTCGTCAGCCGAATCTCCTTGTCTACGAGGCCGTGATCCTCGAGCGCGTACTTGACGTTGGTCCACCTCAAGAATGCCTTGCTCAACCATGGTAGTTTACCCCATGAATCCCCAACACCTGCTGTCGACATCACCACAACGCGATAAAAGCCGGCATGCTCCAGAACCTCGCAAACATTGGCGCACGAGTCGGCCAGGAAGCGAGGAAGTGAGATCTGAGCCGCGAAAGGGCTGTCGGACTTGCGAACTGTGTTCAATGTGATGATCGCTGCAGAAGGTGACAGAGGAGCCGCGAGGAGAGCGCTGCGCATGTCGGATTTCGATAGTGGCGAGCCAGTGAGGATGGTGAGGCCAGGACGAGAGGTGAGGCTGCCAGAGGTTCGCACGAGGGCTACCGCTGTGTGACCCTGAGAGAGTAATTCAGATACGACGTGCTGGCCGGTCCGTCCACTGGCGCCGAGGAGGAGGAAATGCATGGCTTTCGACGATGAGAGGTGCCGTTGAGTACTCGTCTGCTTGAGCTTGTGGGCAGACGAAGAGGCTTCGTTACAAAAGGGCGACGGGGTTGCGGATCCATTTATGAAGTTGACCAGTCCTCCAGAGCAGACAACCATGGTCTGTGAGGGGGGCCGGCCGGTTCAGAGACAGACTCAGCCGCTAATTGGTTTGTTCGGTCTGTATACTGCAATTGGAAGCCACATGCAATCTTACGCACGCACGCCGACCGACTCGTTTTTCTTCTCTTTCTACCTTCGACTGCACTGGGCCGCGTTCCATAGTGCCGCCGGCCTTCTCCCGCTCGACTTGCTAGCAATGGAGTTCGCGAATTCCATTGATTGTGAAAAGACAAGAATCAGGTGCGTGGCTAGGAAAGATTACGCCACTTTGCCATAAATATCAGCGCACTATGGAGCGCTCCCCTCGACCACTACTAGTCCCACTGCACGTTCTATAAGCCCTGACTCTTTCACCCACGTTGTTGGCTACGCCCTGCAATCGGTCGTTCTCAGTCCGCAGCTCGGCATAAAGATCTGGTGAGGAGTCTAGTGCCCCTAAGAGAACGATTTTCAGTATTAGATGGAAGAAGCGCAAGAAAGACACTGAAATAGGCTCAGGGCCAGGAGATCCGATCTCCGTCTGAACGAGTTCAAGATTAATGAGCCATGATTCTAAGGAGTCCAGCAGAGCTGCTTTCTCGGATAGTAGTCGAAGAGCGATTCCTACGGATTCGACTTGCGACACTTTGCCGAGGAATTCAAGCGTCGACGCAGCGATCCTTGTAAGCTCTGTCCGCATGTCGGGTGCAATCGTGCGAAGATCGCGAGATTCAACAGGCTGTTGATGAGGCGAATCCAAACACACAGACGACGCCGTCCCGCTTACGTCGGCTGTTGCCAGA
>JAABUK010007519.1_pt1 | contig 15696 bp, 18 predicted proteins | sample 5559141 | NCBI WGS metagenome assembly JAABUK01 (sample SAMN10711869, study PRJNA513367) | rock metagenome | isolation source: Antarctica rocks | place: Antarctica: Victoria Land, Pudding Butte nord | collected 2016-01-03
GCACTACTACGAGATATCATGGACCCGTCGATCTCAGTATATTCATTAGGGCAGTTCTTGCTCAACCTTGGTTTACCTAAAGTGTAAGTACTTCCAAGTAGCTGTAGAGAATTGCCCCTTCTTCTAAGGCGGAGCGCGAGAATTTCCAAGTTGATACTATAGACAGTCAAGAAATGAACAAGGCAGGGCAAACAATCCTTATCATAGTACAGAAATTCAACAGACTACGCTCCGACAACAACAACAACAACAACAACAACAACAACAACAACAACACGTTCCTCAATCTGCGATTGATTACGTCTAAATGAGACATATTGCATCTTCCAGCCTGGCAACACCTCCGTTCATGAACTCCACGCTATGCAGAAAACCCAGACCAGGCGTTAAACGCCAACACAACAGTTAGTTGCCTTGCAGAATCACTTCCATCAAGTCTTTTTGCCCTTAGTTGATTTCGCTTTCTGGGAACCAGAAACAGCAACCGGCGCCGCATGACCTCTCTCCTTGATATGATTGAATAACTTCGTCTTGGACGGGAAATCAGCCCGGCAGACAGCACATTTGAATTCAGACCCGGTGGGATTCTTGGCTCCGTCATCCTTCTGTGCAGCTTTTTTTGCTCGTTTCTGCTTTGCCCTTCCGAGCTTGGGCGCAGAGGATGCCTCGGTGTCAGGAGTTCCAGCGTTTTCTCCCATGGCAGTGGCATCCAGCAGATCTGTCAGATGGTCCGGTTCTGCGTCTGCAAGGCGACTCTCAACTTTAGACCGAGGCGCGTAGTCATCGTCCCCTGCTTCGCTTGACTGTGCTTCAGAGGAAGGAATGTCCATACTGAGGTTTTTGTTTGTGTTCAGAGACTTTTTTGACTTGATCGTGCCGAAGCTTTCATGATGCAGATCATCGCTCTCGTCCCGGAGAGGAGGCGCGCCATTCTCGACCACTTCGTCTTCGGCCTCAGTGTTGGAACCTGGCTGATGCACGCTCTCTGGGTCAGCTACCTGACCCCCACCATCCCCAATTTCCTGATCCTGATCCCTCATCTCTCGCTGTAGTTGCCTCAAGAGCTTGACATGTTTCTTGCTCTTCTCGTGAGTCTCATACTGTGCCTCGCTCTTGAACGTCTTGTTGCATACGACACATTCGATCTCGTGCTGTTCTGAGCCTTCTTCACTGGAAAAGCCACCCTCACGCTCATCAACCATGCTTGATTTGGCCCAATCGGGTACAACCTGCCGGTCGAGTTCGTCCAACCTTGCCTGTCTCTCGGCGCGAGATCTTGCAGACTGTGCAGCAGCTGCGTCACGCAAAATCTTCTGACGTGCCTCCTCAGACTTCTGATTTTCTTGATACCGTGGGTCTCTTTTTCGCACGAAAGCAACCAAAGACCTTACAGCATCGTTGAATTCTCGAATAGCCTCCTCACGCAGGTTTCTGTTCTCTTTCTCCATCAAGCGGCGTACTCGTCTGTCCGGGGCGTCCGAAGGTCGATAGTGGTCTTTCCACGAATAACTCTTCCTAGTCACAAAGCCATTCCATGCCGAGTAGAACGGTTTCACCACATGATTATAATCGTCATCTCTCTGTCCAAACTCGGGGTATTCCACAGGATCCGTGTTCTCCCATTTGCAGGCGAGCTCCTCTTCTTTCGCTAGTTGACCGAATAATTCCCGCAGTCCGCCATAAAACCCAGTAGTTGAGTTGCTGTAATCCAATCCCCCCTTGTATTTCATCATAAGCTTGAGAACGTCGTCTGCTGTCGTCATTCGAATATTGTAGAAGAACTCATCGTCTGTCTTCTGGTGTGGCTGAGAGCCACGAAGAAAGACGTCTCGATGCGAGTCATACCATGCTCTTTCCTGAGCGTCTGAGAGAACTTCGTATGCGGATTGGATCTCGGCGAAGAGCTTGGTCGCATTTTCCACATTACCATAATTTCGATCTGGGTGAAGCTCGAGCGCTTTCCGGCGATATGCTTTCTTGATTCTGGAATCGAGTCAGCCTCCAGGCCTCCGCTAGCAGATCGCCACTCACTCTTCATCCGTTGCCTGACGCTCCACACCGAGCAGCTCATAATAGTCGGCATTGGTCTGCCCCTCGTTTTGAGGTGTACCACCGTTAGAGGACTGACTCTGACCCATGCTGAAGTTCCAGTTGGTCACGCGCTACGTCGCATTCATCCAAAATCAGTGGGTACTTTGACAAGTGTCATCTCCAGTCGGCGCTCCTCATGGACTTGCGAATTCGGCGTGCAAGATGTTGAAAACCCGCTGTTCCTTTTTTGTGGAAAGCGTGATTGGGATGCGGAAATGATTGCCAAGCCATGCTGGAAAGCCGAAAAATAATGTTCTAGATTCGGCTTTTGATCGCGCCACGGCGGACTGCTTTATCCACTACAAAGAAACTGCAATCGCCTCCGTCGTCATTCGCGATAATCATCGCTTCCTATATTACAACAGCAGGTTGCGAAGTTTGGGACGAAGAAATGCCGAAACTAATTGGTGGTTGCGATATCATTCTACTTGCTCGAATTCCACCTTGACGCAGATGCTCCCTTTCAGCATATAGGAAATAAGAGGATCCTGCGCAATGCTCAAAGAAGAGACATTCAGGACTCAGCACTGGAAAATGAGTTTGAACAGTTCTTTGGAGGAGGAGTTCAACATTGGAACGAGAAATTCTTTTGGCCGACATGAAGTTCGCTCACGATTTTGACGCATCCTTGAAACGGGAAGAGTACCCTCAAGAATGGCTTGACTCAGCAATCTCGTACCGCCAGCTCAAGAAATGCATCAAGAGGGTTCAGCAAGAATTACAAGGCCTTGGGCTGGATCCACAGATTCTCGAACAATTGTGGCAGCACATCAACAACAATGACAGGGAAGTCGTTTTGAGTGCAGAAGCTGACGAGTCTGCCTCCAGGCCTTACCATTATTGTATATCAAGTAAGCTGGGGTTGTGCTTGTTTCAGAATGGGCGTATGCTGATGCAGGACTCAGACGAATTTGCCGCATTCAAGCCCAAACTCACCGTGGCAATCAACCCGGATGACGGCTCACCCATCGATGCATGGCTCAGCCCGGAGACGCGGGACTTTCTTCGAAGTCTCCCAAGATCACAACCCGCAGAATCGCGTCGCTCCTCATCCGCTCTAGCTGCAATTAACGGATCTGACTTGCATGTTGATTCTCAGCCGATTCACGAAGGTAGCATCTCTCTCGAACGAGGATCAGACGACTCGATCAAATCCATCGAAACCGTCGAGATCCCGTTGACGTCTGACTCGGAGTTCTTTCAAATACTCAAACATGAGCTAGCAAGCCTCAACCGACTTCAAGAAACAGAGCAAAAGCAGTTGTCAGCCCAAATTGTTAAGCTCGGCAGCGATCTCACCAGCTTGACAGAAGCCACTTCGAAGAGATCGAAGGCCGAAGTCGAAGCATGGCGAGAGATTTTCCGGCTGTACATTGAGTCACAGGTATTCTTCTCCACAAATGAGCGGACTGTAGGACCTCGAAGTCCCTCTGCCGCGCAGAAGAGGCTTGAGGACTTTCGCAGTTGCCTCTCAGATGGACAAAAGAAGCTCAGACTATCCAACAACGGCAAAGCAGCAGTCAAATCGTTTCTCCAGATCAACGCTTCGCTGCTGCAATTCGTGAAGTTTCAAGAAATCAACCGCACAGCACTGACCAAGATCATGAAGAAATTCGACAAGCGGACCGCACTGCATGTGCAGTCAAATCTGCCCATCGTGCTCGCCAACGAAAAATTCATAGCACAAGATCTAGCAAAAGTGGCCTGTTTCACCATCCAAGAACTACTACTGCCAATCGTACCGCAAATCAACGACTATCTCTGTCCGGTCTGCTTCAGCATCTCCTTCAAACCCGTCAGATTGAGATGCAACCACGTCTTCTGCATCAGGTGCCTTATCGTCATGCAACGAGCGAGACAAGACCACTGTCCTTTATGCCGTGGAAATGTTGTCATGGAAGCTTCTAGTGGTATGTCGAGCTACGCTTACATCATCTTGTCTTCCGAATGAATGCTGATTAGTTATTGTCTCAGAAAACCTAGACGCAAAATTGTTGGCTTTTCTTGCAGCCAGATTCCCGGCCGAGGTCAAGGCAAAGCAGAAGGAGAATCAGCGTGCTGCAGGGGTCGATCGATATGGAGAAGATTTCGACAAGTGTGCTGTCATGTGAATGGTTACCAGTGATGACTGTCCTTGCAAGAGTCCTTTCCCTACCTACAACGCCAGATTCGTGAGTCGGATTCGGGGAAGAAACCAGGCTGAGGGGCCCCTTTTATGCACAGCTGACGAAGGCTTGACTGCTAATTACGTCGAGCGTCTTTCGCAGAGCTGAGCAACAACCGTTCTTTCTTTCTCCCAAGTTCGTTCAGGACGTGTGAAAGATGGAAAAGTTGAAGACTGGAGATCTGAAGGGCGGCATGGCTGCTGCACACTGAAGTCTTTCCCAATATGTCGAGTGCATAGTATGTACAGAAAGCTTTAGGTCCTACATACGACTTACTTGTGGTACGGACCTGTATTCTATTGGTACGGCCTCTCTGATCTAAGACATCCTTCGTACCCAGTAGGAGTAGTGACTAAGTACTAATGGTGGAACGCCCATCATGATATATAGCCAGTCCCCCATCCCAAAGCAATATCACAGACCAGCATTAATAATGCGTTCATCAATCAGCCCAGCACAACCAGCCATCCATCACACCACATGGCAAAGCATCGACGGCACTGATTCAACATCTCCATCGGATGTTCCGCACCAACAAGCCAGCCAGTACACAGTTACTTACAGTGCAGTCCAGTCCAGCTCAACCCAACCCAGCCTTCGAATTCTTCACCACATGCTTAACAACCTCCACACTGCCCTTATTGCCCACCTTCCCAATCCCCATCCCTGACCTCCACCCCATCTTCTCCAACATCGCCCTCCCTCGATTCTCGCTGCCCAACTCTGGCGCCGAAGCTCCCACCACATCCCCGTCCACGTATGTCGCACCTGCTGCAACGCCACCTCCACCACTTCTCCTCGCTGCCCCCCCGCCCGACCTAGGAGCCGCCTTGTCTTTCTTACCCCAGTAGGTGGAGAACTTCCGCTTGGCAAGCAACGCATCAATCTGCGATATGTTATCCTCATCATATCTTCCCGAAAAGGCTGTCTTTGTCAGAATAGGGAATCTGGTATCACCCTTTCCCTGCGAGTGTGATTTCAGATGCAACGCCTTCGCCAGCAGATGGACTTGAGCTCTTTGGGGACTAGCCATAGAAGCCAGCGCCAGAGCCTCTCGCTCTCCATCCAGCAAGAATGCTCTTATTTCGGCCTTTGCTTGATCCATATCCATGCCGTCGTTCTTGTACTTGGTCCGTAGGTCAATTTTGCCCTTAGCCGATTTTGGGCCCAAAAGCCCGGCTTGGCGGAGCTCTTCCCTCTCAGCTTTCTTCAGGGCTTTCTTGGACCGATCGTTTGCCCACGATTGAGCGAGCTGTTCTGCGAGCTCATCATCTTCTAGCCCGAAGGGCAGACCGTTGGCAGATTTTCGACCCTTCTTTTTCGGTTTCAGGCTCGGTCGCTCGAAGTCCATGACGTCAAAGCCGTTGTAGGGATCCTGCTCAAGTACATCGGCGAATGCTTCTGCCGAGGGGAACGTACCTCTTGAGCGGCGGTTCTGCTTTGAGCGCATGCGGTTAGAGGTGTGTGTTTTGGTCGAAAAGGGAATGAAGTCGTCGGCTTGTTCTAAGGCACCATCAAAGAGTACGATGTCGTCAGTGTCAATACCAAGTTGTGCTTGTTTGTTGAGGATTCTCGCAAGTTCTGCATCACTCATTCGGGAAGTGTGCTCTAGGATGCGTTCATTTTCGTTATGTTCGGATTCGTGGTCGCGTATCAGATCATTGAGAACTTCCTCTTCCGAGTCATCGCCCGATGAATCGTCCCATTGGTTTCCGTCGTCATCATCTTCGTCGTCCTCGCTTCCGTCTGGCCCCTCATGATGCGTTTCCTCGAAAGCAAGGATCAGCTCCCTTGCCTTAACAGAGGTAAGCTTTATTCCGAGGATCCATTTAGCAAAGTCTGTACTTTGGCCTATGGGAGTGACGAGATATTGAAGGCCACTAAGACGCTCTCTTCGAGAGAACACTCTGCTGATATCGGTGGGTTCGTCTTCTGAGGTATCCAACTCGTCAAAATCCCCTAAGTCATCAGAGTTCCAGTCGTTGTCTGAGCCCGTGCCGTGGATCTCGGCTTGAGCTGTCGAAGCTGAGACTGGGAGTTTATCGCTCTCCAAACCGGATCCTCTGTGGTTGCAATGGTACTCAGTCTCGTTCGAAGAAGCTTCATCCTCCAAGTCTTGGGTTTCCTTCACGTTTTCTATGTAATCTCGTATTATTTCGTCTTCGTCGTAATTGTCCAACACTATGCGGTGACCTCCGCCCTGTCGTCCGGTTGAGCTTTGTTGGCCTGCAGAATTGGTTGAGCCATCCAGCTTCTTTAGCCCACTTCCCGATGTCAGTACACCTTGCGATCTTAGTGGATATCTGGGGGCAGGTTCGGTGATCTGAATTGGGACGAACTCCTGGGCATCTGGCTTCAATCGTGATGGAACATTGGCTGGAGGCGGTTTTTGCGAAGACCCTTCATCCAGGGCCCTTGTTTTGAAAGACCCAGGTGTTCTAGTCCGAGGCGGGGGTGGTGTCGAAGATTGCTTTCTTTTCTTCGGAGAGTTCCCCCGGCCGGCGAACAGTATGACTTCGCTGGACGATGTTGACGAGGCAGAGGCCGATCGGCTTCGAGTAACCGAAGAATTGCGGTTTGCAACAGAGAGATCCAACTGCTCTACTTGCTTTGTTATGGCAATATCTACTTCTGTGCTGCGGATGTCCGCGGTTCCATCCTCACGTTCCGAATGTGTCCGAGCCCTGATCTCATCTGGACTCCTCGAGGGTAGGTCTGCGTTGTCTTTAACCGCAGAACTGATGTGTTGTGTATCGACATCTTCATTCCGCTTATCTTCATCCGGATTGTTCTGAGTCAAGTTGCCCCCACTCACAAATTGAATTGCATTGTCCCTAAGGCGATTGGATTCATTCCAAGCGGACGTGCGGGTATTGCGAGCTTCTTGATTGAGAGTGAAAGACTGATCTAGATTTGGGAAGGACTGCCACCCTTGTAGCAGCTGAGCACGAGACGCTGGATTGAAGCTTGGAGCTGTGATTGTGGAAGATCCCCAAGTTGCAGCTTGAGAGTTGTTTGGCGCAGCTTGTTTTGCTTTTTTGCGCGCTGCCCTGTGCCTGGCAGCGCCGGAACCCATGCTGTATAGTCTCTGGGGCGTCCAGTAGCTTTGGACGATGTATCGCCAACACTAGTAAGACAATATCGTGAAAAAAGGTGGAAGGGACCGAATGCGAATTGAATCGTTTGAAGCGCAAAATGAATGGGATTGCTTGCTTCACATAATTCCGTAAAGCTTCAAACAGCAACCACCTTTGAAGTAGAAGATACAAGCAGGCCAAACACAGCCAATATTGTACAGACATTCGGTATGCAGCAAAGTCGACGTTGATGTACGACTTTTTGCATGGGTCCGAGAGCCACCGGCGACCGCTCAGCGCACAAGAACGAGCAGCCAAGGTCCAGCCATCCAAGTGCCAGCTCAACCTTCTTCACACACTATACGGCGTACACCCACCGCATTTGCGACCAGAGTGTTTGTCGAGATGGCTCGGTAAACAAAGTGATATGCATGAAGATACAAGAGGAGGGCCAGTCAATCAAGGGTAAAGCCACAAGCCAAACAGCGCCGCGCTCCTACGCTCCAGCGATTAGTCCTCCGTATGACTTCGACACGAACCTCCCCTGTGAAGATTAGATCTATACCTCTTATGAACATCTCCCCCTCGCTCATAGCTACATTGCTGTCAAATCTCGTACCCGGCTGCTGATCCTCGGCATGTTCAAAAACGACCTGATGAACAGCGGCTTTGTGCGCTACTTCTACGACCCAGAGCCAAAGTACGATGGCCAAAGCGGGATGCCAATCTGGTGTCTAGGTCAAGAATATACCACCCCTCCATCGAAACCTGTGTCGACAACAGAGCATGGCGATATGGTTGAGATCGCATCATCTTCTGCGGACTCTCAACCTCCATCGGAAACCACAGCGTCAACTGTCTCGACTAGTCCAGAGTCACCTGCTTCCGTCCCACCAACAAGCAGTAGCTTTGATGATGCGTCGATTGTGGATGGAGATGTACCGTCAATGAACAATGAATCTGCCGATGGTGGTTGGCCACCTGCATTCTTGGACGATTTCGAGTCGAGAATATGGATGTCATACAGGTCGAACTTCCCGCCAATACCTCGCGCTCAGGATCCGAGCGCAATCTCCTCTATGACCTTCGCCGTACGGCTACGCAATCTGGCAGAGCGAGATGGTTTCAGCAGCGACACTGGATGGGGCTGTATGATACGTTCGGGACAGAGCTTGCTTGCCAATACCTTGGTCATGCTGCATCGAGGCCGAGACTGGCGAAGGAAGAGGAAGCATGAGAACGAGGAAGGAAAAATCGTTTCCCTTTTCGCCGACGATCCAAAGGCACCCTTCTCGATACATCGATTTGTTCAGCACGGCGCAACCGCTTGCGGAAAACATCCTGGCCAGTGGTTTGGCCCGTCTGCTACCGCCAGTTGCATCAAGTCAGTATCCCGAACGCCACCCCAATATCTTGGCTATTAACATCTCGCAGAGCCCTCTCAACAGAATGCGCCTCCGCTGGCCTCCGTGTCTACGTAACGTCCGACTCCTCAGACGTGTACGAAGACACGTTCCGCACCATCGCGACAGATCAATCCGGCCACGTTCAACCTACCCTCATCCTCCTCGGCATCCGTCTCGGTCCCGACCGAATAACACCCGTCTACTACGAAGCCCTGAAATCTACCCTGACCTACCCCCAATCCATCGGCATAGCCGGCGGCCGCCCCTCCAGCAGCCACTACTTCATCGGCTGCCAAGGCGACTCCTTCTTCTACCTCGACCCCCACGAGACGCGGCCTGCCCTCCCCTTCCACGCCGACCCCTCAGCTTACACGGCAGAAGAATTGGCGAGCGTCCACACCCGCCGACTTCGCACCCTCCAGATCAGCGAGATGGACCCAAGTATGCTCCTTGGCTTCCTGATCCGCGATGAGAGTGACTGGGTGGATTGGAAGAGAAGGGTCTTGGATGTCAAGGGGAAGGCGATTGTAAGGGTGTATGACAAGGCGCCACCGGGGGACGGGCAGACGAAAGAGAGGGAGGGAGCGGTGGATGAGGTGGAGACGTTCGATGATACGGAGGATGAGGACGGGGAGGATAGGCTTACTGAGGTTGGAGCCTGATGTATTGCAACGTCTGTATTCTTTGGGTGGTGGCACAGCGATGGTGTTGTGTACTTGGGCGTCTTATCTCGGGGGGCGAGCCATGATATACCAGGGGAATGGATACTGCATAGTGTGCTCCAGAACGAAACCAGATCGATTGTGTTATTTCCACATCTCATTCTATCAGAACCAACACCCATACCGTGGCGGCAGCCTCTGTCACTAGCGCGTCAAGCTTGCGCATTAATCAAAACAACTGGATTATGGTGCAAATGGAGTACACTGGTTGAAACAGCACAAAAGAGATTAAAAAACTTGCATGTCATGAAGCTGATTGCATTTGGATTTTGCTTTGATCGATTTGGGTATCAATTCCAAATGGTCATGTCTGGGGGTGAATATTGTACATAGCGATTCACCTTACTCTCTCCCCATGATCCTTGCCACTGGAAAAAGCCGAACCGTCACGCAACCCGATTGCTATGTAAGCAAAGCCATTCCCATGAGCGCATCGTAACAATAAAGATTCGGCACCGTTCAACACCTGACCCAAGCCCCGAACGTGAAAGAGAAGAGGAAAAAACTCGTTGTGACAGAGTTTTACTTGCTTGAGCTGGAGTACTTGGTGACGGCCTTTGTGCCTTCTGAGACGGCGTGTTTGGCCAGCTCACCAGGGAGGATGAGTCGGACTGAGGTCTGGATTTCTCGAGAGGAGATGGTGGATTTCTTGTTGTACGCGGCGAGCTTGGAGGCTTCAGTGGCGACGCGTTCGAAGATGTCTGGATTGAATTAGTATTTGCTATGTGAATGGAAGGTCAATTGTCAGACATACCGTTGACAAATGAGTTCAGAATGGACATGGCACGGTTGGAGATACCAGTATCTGGGTGTACTTGCTTGAGAACTGCAGAGGATGACGCGTCAGTACGGTGCAACCGAGGATGTGAGTGATTTGACGCGCAAATCGATGACTGGGAAGGCATACCCTTGTAGATGTAGCTGGAGTAGGTCTCCTTCCTGGGCTTGCCCCTCCTCTTCTTCTCGCCCGACGGAGTGGCGGCGGTCTTCTTGCCAGCTTCCTTCTTCTCAGTGGTGGGAGCTTTACCAGCTGGGGCCTTGCCGCCAGTGGATGGCTTCTTCTCAGCAGCTTTGGCAGGCATTGTGGAGGTGAAGGATGTGGTTTACGCGAAATGCGAAATTTGGTGGAGTACGAGAGTGATGGACGTGTGAGGTTGATGAAGTGTTAGAGCTGTGGGTGATGTTGGATGAAGTAGAATACAGGATGAGAAGCCGCGATGTGCGAGGGTTGACAGTACTTATACTAGGAGGCGAGGCCAGGTGGGTTGATCCGACTTTGCAGGCAGAATTTCAGTACGGTATTAGCTCCGTATGATCTTTACGCAACTTGGACTTTTTCCTGTGCGAAACACGGCAAGATGGGAGAGGGTGGGCCTAGGCAGGATTAGGAATGATCTGCTCGTATTATTTGTACTGGTGGCGTATGGGATCAGTGCGCGGATAAGCAGTCTGGTGGGACTGATCTTTGAGGGGGCCATTCGAGCCGTGATGCTTTGCTTGGCAGCAGTCCAGCTCTAGCGATCACCAACTGGCCAACCACACGCCTAGCCCTTTCGCCCTGATCTCGCACAATCATTGGATCCCCCCAACACTCACTGCTGCGGGTTGATCTGAAGGTGCGCCCTCCACCAGAACGTCGCCCCTACAAAGATCTTATAAAGTGCTCACCCACCACCATCCACGCAGCGCCCTTCTCTCTTGCTGAAAGTCATCCATCCATCCACATTCAACACCCGTTTCCAAAGCTACAGCAACCCTCATCCTTCATCCTTCTCTTCCGTTTCGAATTTCATCGAATTTCAAAAACAACCCTCAATCAAGATGTCTGGAGGCAAATCAGGTGGCAAGTCCAGCTCGGGCAAGAATTCCCAATCGTAAGTCTCCCTTGTTGTGATCCTTGAGCTTCAAGGGCGCTTCAGTCATTTGACGTGTCACTCCCAATTTGGAGCTTCTGAGCGCGTCGTCATCTACAATTCAGACTAACATCTTCAACAGCCGCTCATCAAAAGCTGGTCTCGCTTTCCCAGTCGGCCGTGTTCACCGTCTGTTGAGGAAAGGCAACTACGCTCAGCGTGTCGGTGCTGGCGCTCCAGTCTACCTCGCCGCCGTTCTTGAGTACCTTGCAGCTGAAATCCTCGAACTTGCCGGAAATGCCGCCCGTGACAACAAGAAGACCCGGATCATCCCTCGTCATCTCCAACTTGCCATCCGAAACGATGAGGAATTGAACAAGCTTCTGGGCCACGTCACGATCGCTCAAGGTGGTGTCTTGCCAAACATTCACCAGAGTACGTCGCATTCTATCTACATATGCTTCATCCAGTCAACTGACATTGTTTTCCAGATCTCCTCCCAAAGAAGACTGCCAAGGGCAAGCCTGGAAGCCAAGAGCTATAGGTGTCTACATTATCTGGCGTGACTTTGCGGGTTATTTCATGATGCGTCTACGGGGTTCTGGGTTGGGGTCCGGTCACGGCTTCTTTCATTTGCTACCAATGTTGTACATTCTGTCCATGGACATCATGACATGGATAGGCTGTAGAATGGACGACGAGGGCATGCAAGGCGGCTAGCTTTGCAAAACATGATGCATCAGATGATATCAAATCAAGCACATCACTAATGCCAAATCTTCAAACCAATTCACCTGTTTTCTTTGGTGTGGCTCTTGTTATGCACTATAGCTCGAGTATCTAAGTTTTTGTTGCAATGGTATGGTATGCAGGTTGTAGTATCTACTATCCGTCACGGACGCTATCTGACGAGGAGGAGGTGTGACGGACCCCTTCCAGTTTCAAAAGTGACTTGAAAGGCGCAAACTGAAGGCTTACTAGGCTTTCCTTCGTTGATTCAGAATGGCATGCTGCAGACAATCGTCCATATTTCGATACGCCTATGAACTTGACGAACGCCGCAAAATTTGCTCCTGCTTCTTACGTACAAGTCTCCTCCCTCATGCAATGCACAGTTCATAGGCTGCGAACCTGTTCCGATGACGGTGCTTTCCGACTGTTAGCAAGGGAGAGAAACCAGCATTCTGACGACATACGAGGCAGGTCTGGTGCTGGCAGATTCCTTTCATATTTAGAGCCTGCGTTACCTTGTCAGCAAGTATGGTAAGCCAGGATGTTCCTCACACACCTCCTGGAGCTGTTGGCGGCCTATATGGGTCTGGATGCTTGAACTTCTGCAACAGTTTCTCCGTCTCCATGAATAGTATCTGCACCACCACAGGATCAGCCCCGGTCGTCAGTCATAAAGACCATCCTCGTCAAATGTCGCACCCTTTGCTGTCGGGGATCTCTGACGTCCTTCTTCGCATCAAACAGGGATCGGATGTAGACTGCCTGCCCTCTCCAGAGGTTCCTTTGCACCGCCCAGTCTAGAGAAAGCTTCAATGACCGTCGATAGAGGGATCTGCCGGGGGATCAGTGAAGGTGCCAATTGCGCTGCTTTTCGGGGTGTATACCGGACTGCCTTCAGCGCCGGATTGATAGACATCGTGGAGTAAAGGCACCGCCTCTATGCCCAGCTTATGGTTAGCACAGTAAAGTCTTCGAATCACCGGAGCTTCTCAGGGTTGCAATGGGACGAGTAACACCTTACAAAGAGCTCTGCGTGTCTCCTGCCGTCGTTGTTGTCGGCTGTTGCGCGAGTCAAAGGTTCGTGCCTTCATTAGTGGGTGGCTATTTTGCCGAAGTAAGCTTCACTCCGCCTTTTCGCTCTGGGGCCGTCAAACAGCTTTTCCCAAAGCACCTTGCTGCCAGGAGCACCTACAAAATACAGAGCCTTCGAGCTCAGTCACTCATTTGTTCCATCTGCTGTCACCTTTCCTACGTCCGGCTTCCTTAACTGTTCTTGTCATGGCTTCGCGACCGCTCTGGCGAGCTTCCGCCGCAGCTCTCCTCACACCGCAGAGAGCCAGCTGTCGAGTGGCATCCCGATCTTACAGCCTCCTACGAACCTCCCGTTTACCTTCGAGAAATACAGCATGTCTTGTACACCCAGCATTGGCCATCTCCAGCTCAAAGTGAGCACAGGACATTGATTATATTGGACCGCCGATGCTAACGGCCCCAGATGCCTCCTCGCTCCTCTCAATATTTCCTCCTTCAGCACTACTACTCGGAGAAATGGTCTGTCTGGCTGTGCTTAGAGGAGAAGCATGCTGATCTGGCATCGCAGCCGAGACGATGGTGAAGGTGCCACAAATGGCTGAGTCTATATCAGAAGGAACCCTGAAGCAGTTCAATAAACGTAGGTCGTCTGTACTGGCCTTCGTGTCTGAGGAGCTTACAAACGAACTAGAGGTCGGCGACTTCGTGGAACGTGATGAGGAAATAGCCACAATCGAAACAGACAAGGTAAGGCACGTTACTGCCGGGCTTTTATCAGGTAGCTGACTATGGTTCCCAGATTGATGTCTCGGTCAATGCTCCCGAGGCTGGCACCATCAAGGAGTTTCTGGCCAAGGAAGAAGATACAGTGACGGTTGGACAAGACTTGGTGAGGCTCGAAGCTGGAGGGTCAGGTGGTGGAGAGAAGCAGGCGGAACAGCAGCCCAAAGGACCAGCTCCTAGCGATCAGAAGAAGTCATCGGATCCACAAGAGGAGGGTAAATCCTCAAAGGATGAGCAAAAACCCCCCCCATCAGAAGAGAAGCAAGCTCCACCACCGCCCCCCAAAGAGGACAAGGCTCCTCCACCACCGAAAGAAGACAAAGCCCCACCTCCGCCACCGCCGAAAACAAAGGAGGAGAAGAAATCTGAGCAGCCGAAGCCGGCCGAGTCGCCATTTGGCGCAGGAACAAGAGGAGAGAACAGAGTACGTGTCTGTCATCTTCACCCTGAGTTCTCAGCTAACAGGTGCAGGTGAAAATGAATCGCATGCGCTTAAGGATAGCTGAGCGCCTCAAACAGTCACAAAATACCGCCGCTTCGCTTACGACATTTAATGAGGTAGACATGTCAAACATTATGGAATTCCGAAAATTGTACAAAGACGATGTGCTCAAGAAGACTGGTGTCAAGCTGGGTTTCATGAGCGCTTTTGCCAAAGCATGCGTTTTGGCCATGAAGGAAATTCCAGCCGTCAATGCATCTATTGAAGGCCCCGGCGGCGGCGACACCATCGTGTACAGGGACTACGTCGACATCAGTGTGGCAGTTGCCACGCCAAAGGGCCTAGTCACTCCTGTTGTGCGAAATGCGGAGTCAATGGACATGATCGGCATTGAGCAGGCCATTTCCGATCTAGGCAAGAAGGTGAACAACATGTTCGAAGATAGGCACGACTGTTGCTGACAGCTGTAGGCACGCGACAACAAATTGACCATCGAAGACATGGCTGGAGGCACCTTCACCATCAGCAATGGAGGTGTCTTTGGCTCACTGATGGGCACTCCGATCATCAATCTCCCCCAGACAGGTGTTCTGGGTCTCCATGCGATCAAAGACAAGCCGGTTGCTATTAATGGTAAGGTTGAAATCAGACCGGTATGTTCATCATGGCTTATTTTCACTCCGCGAGTATATGCTAACATGCAAACCTCAGATGATGTACCTGGCACTCACATACGATCATCGTCTGCTGGATGGCAGAGAAGCCGTGACGTTTTTGGTCAAGGTCAAGGATCTCATTGAGGATCCGCGTCGAATGCTGATTACTTGATTGGATGGAAACTTGTACCTGTTGGGCGCGTCCTTGTACAGTAGACACCGTGGCGGCGCTGGTGAGAAGAATCGATGATGTTGACGATGCACTGTATTCTATGGTTGCAACTGTCATCCTGCTCCGCCGGTGCTCTATCCATGGTCAGTGCACTCCACCGAGGATCCCAATCTCCCTAAACACTTAAATACGTAGCCGATGAAGTAGTAAGCGTGGCCCTGGGCTTTTTTCCACGGCGATGGGGGTCAACATTGTGGACTGATGGTCCTCTGGATGTCATCTCACCGTCTTTCGGATTTATATTTTTATTCCCCCAATCCCTCCCCCACAACCCATATCGCAGGAACAAGAAAATCAACCACAGCCATGCTTGTCTCCAAAAGAAAATGCATGCTTCCAGCCAACAACACATACATACGTGGGACTTCTACATCATTGTGTTTATCTCGGGCATGAGCTTCCGAAGAAGCCGCCGCCGCAGCAGCAGTGACCCCCCCCCCCCCCACTTATTGAGAATGCAAAATAGGACGCCCGACCAGGCAAGGCACTTCGGCATTCACTAATA
>JAABUK010007520.1_pt1 | contig 15695 bp, 18 predicted proteins | sample 5559141 | NCBI WGS metagenome assembly JAABUK01 (sample SAMN10711869, study PRJNA513367) | rock metagenome | isolation source: Antarctica rocks | place: Antarctica: Victoria Land, Pudding Butte nord | collected 2016-01-03
GTCTTTCCCGACTGGCAGACCCTCATGCAGACCCTCATCGACTCAAAACCTCCCCCCGACATCGCAGCCCAGATCGCGATGTGAACTCATGGCAAGCGGGAGGCACTTAGAATTGCTGGTCCCTGACACGTGCCGTTGCATCAGCGGCGACCATCTGATGAAGCCGACCTCGATCACGCCGTTCCCGGGATCGATACGCATAAGAGCCGCCGTTCCGACGGCCTTCCCGGTATCGGGCTCGACCGCGGCGTAATGCAACGGGTCCGGCGACGCCGCCATGCCGGCGAGATAGGTGGCGAAGGCTGCCTTGTTCGTGGGTCGTTCCGACGGCAGATAGGTCCAGTCACGGTCGTCCGGTGCAGCGCTGTAAACGGCGAAGAGATCATCGGAGTGACGCCCGACATCAACCGGTTCGACTCGGCAAGTGCACCCAATCAAAGGCGTGCGGGGCGGCAAGGAGCGTGCGGTCCAGTTCTCGACGACTGGGCCGATCAGCTGGCCGTGAATGTTAGGTGCGGTCATTCTCAGGTCCTTGAAGTTCCAGCAGCCAGGCTGCTGAAGGAGCCGTTGGTGTCACGTACCGGTCTTCCCTGCCGCAAAACCAGGAACACGAGCAGCATCAGGTTGAGGATGTTGAATGCAACACCGGCGCCGAAGGCCGGGGCGTAGAAGCCGAAATGGTCGTAAAGCCGTCCGGCCAACCAGCTCCCGAACGCCATCCCGCTCATGGACGTGAACAGCACAAGCGGAATGCGCCACGATGCCTCGGACGACGGGAAAAGGTCGCGGGTCGCAACGATGTAGGCCGGAATGATGCCGGAAAAGCCGAGCCCGTAAACGGCGGCGACGACGAACAGCCCGGCCTCGTCCTGGGTCAGCAAAAAGGCGCCGATCGCCATCGCCTGAAACGCGGAACCTGCCAGCACCGTTTTCAGGCCACCGTGACGATCGGCGAAGACGCCCCAGAACTGCCGCGAGAGGAACGCGCAGCCCAGCATGACGGACAGCATGCCGGCTCCCGTCGACGCACCGATGCCGATGTCGCCGCAGAATGCCACTAGATGCGCTTGCGGTATGGCCATTGGCACGCAGCAGCAGAAGCCCGCGCAACATAGTATGGCCTGCACCGCATTTGGCCGCAGCCCAAGCACCCGGGTGGCGGCGATACGGTTCCTTCCGATGCTCGCCTGCTTGGCAACGGCTGCACGCGGGGCGGGATGCAGGAAGAGAGCAGCCAGCGGCACCACACCCACCAGAACGATCGCCGCGAATCCCAGATAGGTCATACGCCAGCCCGGCCCGGCGATCAGCCGCTCGAACGCCGCAGGCCACAGCACTCCGGCAATGTACTGACCGGACGAAATCAGCGCGATGGCCGTGCCGCGCCGGCGGTCGAACCATCGGCTGACATAGATGAGCAGCGGCGGATAGATCGCTCCCATGCCGAGGAACCCGATTAGCACGCCCTGGCCGAAATAGAGCGCCCAGACGCTCCCAATCGAGGACAGCGCCAGGCCGAGGGCGATCATCACCGCGCCGATCAGCACGATGATCCGAGTGCCAATGCGGTCGGCCAGCCACCCCATGACGATGCCGCCCAAGCCCGTCCCGACCCAAGTCATTGCCCCGGCGAGCGCCAAAGTCGAGCGCGACACGCCAAGGTCGCGTTGCATCACGCCAAGCCCGACCACGATGAGCAAAGTCGAACCATACGCCACGGACAGGATCGCGAGCGCCACTCCGGCCGCCACCCATGATGCTCGGCTTTCAATGGACAGTGTCGCCGGCGCCGACAATGCCGGGCTACTATTGTCAGGCATTACGAAGCCCCCGGGGGATTGCATGGCAGTGTAGGCGCGGTTCTCGGCGATGGCGCCAGTCAAGGCGTGAACAGTTGTTCCGATATACAATCAGTCGTGAACGACCGGGAGCTTTACCGTCAGCGCCTCCATGCGGCCTTTCACAGATCACGAGTGATCGGCTCGGTTAGCTTGAGTGTGGCGCCGAGCAGCGTGACAGATACAGCTGCCAGCACGAAGGGTAGGAACGCCAGCGCGAGCAGGCCAGTCAGCCCCCATAGTTGTCCGGCCAGCAGCGCCGCGCCCATCGCGATGCTGTAACTGACGGTGAACATGGCCGCGGAAAGGCGCGGGACCTCGGCCGCATCGCCCAGCAACGACGGCAACGCGAGAGCGAGCGTCAGCAGCACCGCGCCTGCAAATCCCGCAAGGGCGGCCCACATCACGGCGAACGGACCGGGCATAAGGACGATGCCCAATACGCCGGCCAGCAGCAAGGCGCCCGCGCCGGCATAGATCGCCGGCCTCCGCACCAACCGTGCCGCGAAAACCAGCATGAGCAGCGAGGCCGGGATCTGCGCCAAGTTCAGTGCGATCAATGCCGGCTGCACCAGAGTTGGCCAGCCATTCACGGTCAGCCAGCCCGGCACGAAGCCGTTCAGCCCGAAATAGGCGGCGTTCACGCCGCCCAGCAGCAAACCACACCGCCAGACCCGTCCGTCCCGCCAGTCTGGCCACCAGCCAATCGCGGCCCTGCCGGCCGCTTGCGGCCGGCGACCCAGTACGAACAGCAATACCGCCGCTACGATCACCGGCATTGCCCAGACCACTAGGGACGACCGCCAGCCCCCGCCAACCACCGGAAGCACCGGTTCCGGTATCCAGGCAATCGGGATCACCTCTCCTATCAGCAAGCCATTGGTATAGACGGCGGTGGCAAAGCCGATCCGGGTCGGCGCCCACATTCGGACGAGCGGCGGCAACGCCGGCTGCATGATCGCGATGCCAAGACACATGAGCGCCGTCGCCGCCTCCAGCCCGACGGCGCCAGGCATAAAGCCTCGGGCCGCGGCACCGGTGGCATTCAAGGCCATACCGAGCAGGAGCGTGTTCACGACACCGAATCGGGCGATCAGCGCCGCGCTGGGCACCGCCGCCAGGGCAAACAGCAGTGGCGGCAACCCAGTCAACAGGCCGATACTACTGGCATTGAGCCCGAGATCGGCGGTGACGTGCAGCAATACGGGCGGCAGTGCCAGGATTGTCACCCGGAGCGCCGCACCCGAGAGCCACAGCAACACCAAAGTCCGGACCATCTCGCCGGAGATCATGGTCCGCCCCGACGCTTTACCCGGTACCCTCAAGCAGCAATCTTCCTGTTGGACAGAGACATCGGACAAGACCAAGCGTGAGCAAGCGCGCCAATCGAGTGAAGGTGGAAACGCTCGATGATGTTGTTCGACAATCTCGAACTAGCGCGAGAAAGGACGTGCCGTAAGGTCAGTCCGCGATCAAAGTTCGACTGGCGGCCATGCCTCCCAACCCCCTTCAATGATCTTCGGCCAGCAGTTCGATATATCGTTGCGCCGAGTGCTCGATGGCGGCGCTGCCGTCGTTCATAATCTGCCGGCCGGCGGAAAAGCCATAAACCCGGTCGACGTGCCATGGCTTCAGACGATCAGCTATCCGCCTGACCGTGCCTGCTGACAATGGGATCCTGTTCGGGTAGCTCCATAGGAACGTGACCCGGCGCGGATTTGCGACCACCTGAAGCGTGTCGCCGGTCAGCAAGACCCTGTCCTGGCTGGGGAGCGTGGTCCAGTATGCCACGGTGGCGCCCGGGAAGTGGCCGCCGAGCCTGATCAAGGTCAGGTCCGGGTTGAGAGCGAGCGTGTCGCCCTCCCAGAAGCGGATTGCCGGGTCGGGCCGCATGACCCATTCCCAGTCGGCGGCGTGGAGGTGGACGGGGCAGTCGAACGCCGCGGCCCAGTCCTGGCATGTGGTGTAGTAATGGGGGTGGGAGATGGCGATCCCTGCCAGGCCGCCCAGGCCTCGGATCAGCTCGATCGTTGCCTCGTCGATCAGGGCGAGGCAGTCCCAGAGGAAATTGCCGGCCGGCGTTTGGACAAGCAGCGCTCGCTGGCCGATCGCGAAGTCGGGTTGCGTGTGGATCTCGAAAAGGTTCGGCTCGAGCCGCCGCCACGCATTGACGTGGCGAGCGCTCAGTTCGCCGGGGGTTGTCCATGCCTGCCCGGTAACCGGCACATACTGCCGTTCATCCTCGCAGATCGGACAGCAGGTCGGGGGCGACGATGCTTCGGTGTAGGAGGTGCCGCACTCCTTGCAGATATGGATGGGCATGGTCGGTCCCGCGTCTGGCTGGTGGGTCGTCGCGGTGAGTGGATGCGTCGCTACCTTGCCACAAGATCCTGCAGCTCGGGGTGCCGTTGAATGTAGGCAGCGACGAATGGGCACTCTGGAATGATCTTAAGACCTTGGTTGCGGACATCGGCGAGCGCGCCGGCGATCAGGTCCGAGGCGATGCCCTGCCCCTCGAGCTCGCGCTGCACCTTGGTGTGGGTGAAGGTGACGACGTCACCCACACGACGATACTCGGCGACTGCCGTTTTGCCGCCGACCTCCGCCTCGTAGCGGTTGGCCGCCTGGTTATGCCGGACGTGAATCATTGCGCTCGCCGCCTCCTAACCTCTCAGCCGAACAGCTTGGTCACGGTGCGCGCGACGACCCCGCCCTGGTAGCGCGCCCCGGCCAACTCAATCGCCGAGGGCTGGCGTGAGCCGTCGCCGCCGGCGATGGTGGTCGCGCCATAGGGCGCACCCCCCGCGACCTCGTCCAGCGTCATCATGTCCTTGAAGCTGTAGGGCAGGCCGACGATGACCATGCCGAAGTGCAGCAGGTTGGTGATGATGGAGAGCAGCGTCGTCTCCTGGCCGCCGTGCTGGGTGGCCGTGGAGGTAAAGGCGGCCCCTACCTTGCCTTCCAGCGCGCCTCGTTGCCACAGGCCCCCAGTCTGGTCGAGGAACGCCGCCATCTGCGACGACATCCGCCCGTAGCGGGTCCCGGTGCCCACGACGATTGCGTCATAGGTCTCCAACTCGGCAACCGACGCCACCGGCGCATCCTGGTCGAGCTTGAAGTGCGACGTCCGGGCGACCTCATCGGGCACCGTTTCGGGGACGCGCCTGATGTCGACCTGCGCCCCGGCGTCGGTCGCCCCCTGGGCGAGGGCTTTTGCCAACGCCTCGACATGGCCATAGGACGAATAGTAAAGGACCAAAACTCGTGCCATTCCCAACTCCTGTTCTATTGTAGCGGACGCCATCCGGAATGGATCGCGGTTTACTCCTCCAACACCTTCATGCCTTTTGCGACCGCCGGCCGCGCCGCCAGGCGCGCCATCCAGTCGCAGGTCGCAGGCGATGCGCCGAAGGTGTCGCCGAGCACGGCGTCCATTCCTGTGCGCGCTGCATGGAGCCACGGATAGGAGACGATGTCGGCGATGGAATACTCCTCCCCCGCGATGTAGGGCGACCGCGTGAGCCGCTTTTCCAGCACGCCGAGCAGCCGCTTGGCTTCCGTGCTGAAGCGGTCGATGGCCAGCGGCGCCTTGTCCTTCGATCGGACGGCGAAGAAGTTCAACTGCCCCAGCATCGGACCGAGACCACCGATCGACCAATGCAGCCATTCCAGCGTCGACCAATGCCCCGGCCCGGCGCTCGGCAGCAGCCGCCCGCTTTTGACCGCGAGATAGGTCAGGATGGCGCCGCTCTCGAATACGGCCTGCCCGCCTCCCTCCGCGTCGTGGTCCACGATCGCCGGAATCTTGTTGTTGGGGGAGAGTTCGAGGAACGCCGGGTCGAACTGCTCGTCAGCGCCGATGTCGACGCCTCGGACGGTGTAGGGTAAGCCGACCTCTTCCAGCATGATCGCCGGCTTACGGCCATTGGGCGTCTTCCAGGTGTAAAGCGTGATCATCTTGCGAGGTCTCCAGCTACGACGCGCTTCATGGTCGATTGATGGGTCGGTCGGGGGGTTTCGGTGCGGAGGCCATGGCGGGCCTATCGGCAAACTGCGTCTTAACCCAGGGAACGCCCTGCTCGCCGAGCACGATGCCAAGCAGGCCGACCAAGGCGACCAACGGGGGCGCGGGCGATTTGACGCCAAGCAGCGCGTAGGTGACGCCCACCGCTATGCCGACCAGCAGGGATAAGAGCCAGGCCATTCAACCTCCTACGGATCACGGTCGGGAATAGTGTCGTTCCGCCGGTAAATCGTCGCTTCTCCAGTGCTCGCAGGGTCAGATCAGGGCTTGCTCCCTCCGCGGACATGCCGAATCTTGGTATCGCTGCGGCTACCGTGACGATGATGTGGGGAACGGTTTGGGCCAGCAGAACTGGGACAAAATCGAGGACGTCGTTCCACAATTTCGAAGTTTCGCCCAGCGGTCTTCGATCGGATTGGAGCGTAGCTTCGATATTTTGTGACTTATCGGTCCGGCCGCGTTGCATGACTGCTCGCTCCCCGGCGGAGACGCACTCGTTTTGATGAAACCTGACATCTCCTCGCGCGCTGCCCTTGCCCTGTTCGCGACCATCATTCTTGTGTGGGGTGTCAACTGGCCGGTCACGAAGACCATCGTCGCGCATATCCCGCCTCTTTGGACGGCCGGGATCCGTACCGCCATCGCCACCGTGGCCCTCTTTGGCCTGCTTGTGGCGCTGAGGAAGCTGAACGTCCCCAAGCGCGGCGACCTTCCGGTCGTGGTGGCGATCGGGGTGTTTCACATGGTGCTCTTCTCGGCCCTGATGACCGCCGGGCTGAAATACGTTCCGGCTGGGCGCTCCATCGTCCTTGGCTACACGACACCGCTATGGGTCGCTCCCGGAGCGTGGCTGTTCTTGAAGGAACCGCTGCCGGCGAGGCGCATCGTGGGGATCATGATCGGGCTTGCCGGGTTGGCGGTGTTATTCAATCCGCTGACGTTCGAATGGGGCGATCGACAGGCCGTCTACGGCAACGCGCTGCTGCTGCTGGCCGCCCTGGCCTGGTCGGTCAGCATTCTCTACGTGCGGGCGCACCGTTGGATCTCGACCCCGTTCCAGCTCGTGTTTTGGGAAGCATTGCTTGCCACCGTGCTCCTGACGGGCGCAGCGGCTTGGTTCGAAGGGACTCCGAAATTCGAGTGGACGCCGACGCTTGCGTTGGGGCTGGTCTATAGCGGTGTGATCTCGACAGCGTTGGGTTTCTGGGCCATGGCGGTCGTGAACCGCGGCCTGCCCGCGACCGTGACGTCGCTTGGTATCCTGGGTACGCCCGTCGTCGGCATCATCGTATCAGTGCTGTTCTTGAGTGAACCGGTCAACGTGCCGCTCGTTCTCGCGACCGCGTTGATCCTGCTCGGCATCGGATGGGGCACAAGCCGGTAGTTGGAGGTGCGTGCAGCCTCGTTGCTGGTTGATCGGACTACAACCTGTCGCTTCAGATCGACGGTTGCCCGCGGAAGCGCTCGATCAGCCAGGTCGCGGCCGGCCCGGGGGGCGTGTCAGTGCGGTAGATGGCGTCGAGCGGATAGTCGAAAGGGGGTAGCTCCTGCAGGTCGAGTTGCACCAGAACGCCCGTGGCGAGGTCGTCGTCCACCATCGCGCCGGGCAGCACCCCCCAGCCGATCCCCGCGCGCAACAGCATGTGCTTGGCCCAGAGATCGCCGAGCCGCCAAGTGCGGTTCGAGATGACATGGAAGTCTTTACCCTTCGTGAGCGGCGACCGGTCGTAGACGACGAGCTGCACGTGGTCCCGGGCCGCGCCAGGCGGGTGGGCGCCGGGCCGGGCGAGCGGATGGTCCGGGCCCGCGACCGGCACCATCCTCAGGCCTCCCACGCTCATACGGTGAAGATCATGGTAGTCGTCGGTGCGTTGGCCGCTGATACCAATGGTGGCGGTCTTTTCCCGCACCATGTTCACCACGGCACCAAGCGTCTCCACGTGCAAGTGAAGCCGGACCGTCGGATACTCGGCGGAAAAAGCGGTCAGGGCGTCAGTAACCCGCACGGACGGCAGCAGCGAGTCCAGGACGACGTGGAGCTCGCCCTCGAGACCCTCCGACATTCCGGCGACCTTGGCGCGGAGATCGTTCACTCCACCCATCACCGACCGTGCCTCCGCCAAGACGATCCGGCCGGCCTCGGTCAGAACCGGCTTGCGGCTGCTGGTCCGATCGAACAGCCCGACGCCGAGCTGCGCCTCCAGGTTGCTGATCATGTAGCTGACCACCGAAAGCGCACGGTTCATCCTCTTCGCGGCCGCCGTAAAGCTGCCGCTCTCAACGACCTGGATGAGAACATACAACTGATCCAGCGTCGGTGTGCCTGGGGCTGATGACATTCCAAAAACTCGAACGTAAAGTGCGCATCTTATCCTTGGTGCGCAGACAGGCCAATGCCGCCAACACTCCGTTGAGGACCCATCTTCGTCGCAGTTATCTGGGGATGAGCGTCTCAGCTTGTGCGCACACGACCCGGCGGCTCGCAAATTCTACTACTGAGTTAGTTCTAGAAAGGAGAAGACGACATGATTGCGTTGTTCTTCGAGGTTAAACCAAGGTCGGACGGAGGCTGGGATCGCTATCTCGCCATCGCAGCGGGGCTGCGGCCTCTGCTTGCCAAGCAGGAAGGCATGCTGTTCATCGATCGCTACCGAAGTTTGCTACGGCCCGGCACCATCCTGTCGCACTCCCTTTGGCTCGACGAGGCGGCCCTTGCGGCTTGGCGGTCCGACGGACTGCACCATTGTGCACAGTCAGAAGGGCGGCAGCAGGTCTTTGACGACTATCGCCTGCGCATTGCGCACGTGATGCACACGGTCGCACCTGACCGAGACGCTCTGTCATCCCCGGTGCGCAGCAGCTACCGTGACCGAGCTGGTGCCGCGCGCATGATGGTCGTAGCGCAGGGATGCGGTGAGCTCGCCAACGTGCGCGCTCGTCCCGCGGATCTTTTCGAAAGTCTAAACCGAGAAGGTGAGCGCCTCTGGCTGTTCGATGCCGTGGACGAAACGGAGGGCGTGGCAATTGCTTGCGATCTGCACACCGCCGTCTTAACCGCGAGGGTTTGCGAGGTGGAACGCGACTACGGCATGTTCGACCGCACCGAAGCACCGCAGTATCACCCCCCAGTCGCGCGTCTTGTGTGTCCGCTGCCGAGTGAGGCGAATAACTGGATCCAGGCCGACCCTATCAGAACACCATAGCTGCGGCCGAGAACGCGACGATATCCGCAGGAGCTGGCATGACTCCATCCTAGCTCCGCTCGAGCACCTTGGTTCCCAGTTCCGCCTCCAACGTGGCGACCTGCAAGCTGAGCACGGTCTGTGCAATATGCACGAGAGCGACCTTGTTGCATGGAGCCGCCAGTGGCGCCTGGAACCGGCTCGGCGTAGGAGGCTCCCCCTGATCTGACCCTGGACACCCATCTTGCCGTTCAAGCTGAACCAAGACCGGCTACGCGGTCAGGATCGCCAAGCAGACGCTCAGCCGCGAGCTGCGCCAAATGGGCTACCGTCGGCTGTAAGCCCGGCCCCGCCACCACGCTCAGGCGCATGGCGCCATCGAAGCTTTTAAAAAAGCCTCCCCGCGCGTGTGGACGCGATCGGGCGCGCGCAGGGTGTCGGTCGCCACGGTGTAAAGGTCTGGCTCGCCGATGAGGCCCGCGTCGGCCAGAAAAACAAGATCACCCGGCGCTGGGCCAAACGTGGAACCCGACCATCAGCGCCGCAAGACCAACGGACGGCATCCACCTACATCTTCGGCGCGATCTGCCCCGAAACCGGTGCCAGTGCCGGCCTGGTCCTGCCCTGGTGCAACACAGAGGCGATGGGCCTGCACCTGGCCGAGATCGCCGCTCGCGTGACGCCGGGCAGGCACTGCGCGCTGCTGGTAGACCAGGCGGGCTGGCAAATCTCCGAGCGCCTGGTCGTGCCCGGGAACATCACCATCGTGAAGCTGCCAGCCAAGTGCCCAGAGCTAAACCCGGTCGAGAACGTCTGGCAGTTCCTGTGTAACAACTGGCTGTCGAACCGCGTGTTCGCATCCTACGACGCCATCGTCGATCACTGTTGCGACGCGTGGAACCGCCTCGCCGATCAGCCATGGCGCATCATGTCCATCGGTCTACGTGAGTGGGCCAGAGGTCATGAGATGTGAGTCCTGGTATAAGTCGCTATCCGATTACGCTCCCGTTCGACGCTCAGGAAGAGAACTGCATGATCCTTCCACTTGCACTACGCGCGTTGAATGGAGTGGCCGGCATCGTGGACTACGCGATTGGGTAGCTGGATCACTGAACAACCGATATGGGTTCGCAGCAAATCGCGATAAATGACGGACGGGAGATTGATTACAGCCGCTCGCACACCCGGCGCACCCGCGCCCCTCTACGGGTGCCGCTCACCATGTCCGCTATTTCGATCGTCTCGCCTAGAAGCGGACCGTCTGCTCACCACCAACGGCGGTCATTCGATAGGGCCGCTGGTATCACGCCTCGCGACCAAACCTCATCGCAGCCGCCGGATGTGATCGAGAGCTGGGACTAGGCGGACAGCTCTGGGTCCCGGTCATGGCACCACCCAAATCCGCACGGATGCTGCCAGCAGGCCATCATGCCCGCTTGAACCTAATGGGTGAAGATCCTTAGCAAAGAATGAACCTCAAGCTGCAACAAAGTCTTGCGATGCTTTCATTCCGTATGGTAACCGAAATTCCAGTGTGGCTGGTTTCAGGATTGATGACCCCGGGCGCATCAGCGAGCAAGACAGACCGTGAAGGTGCGTTTGACGCATGGATACCCAGGACCTTTCCTCGCACGACGTCCGCCTCCTTGTGCTAGAGATGTCGGTGGCGGCGCTGATCGCACAGTTGCCACCGCAGTCGTTGGGCGAGGTGGCGAGCATGCTGTGCTTCGTCGCCGGCGTGACCGAAGAGGCGGAAGAGATCGCGCCAAGCGCTGGGGAATGCCAACTGGGCTATGTCCGCCATTGGGCGAGCGAGATGCTCAGCCGCGTGATGGTGTCGCGCAAGGCAGCGCGCCCGGACGCATTGAGCCCAGTGCTCCTGCCAGCCTAACCCGTCATGCGGGACGCTGAACCTGCTACGCCCCCATTCCCGATCCATGGTTGATTCTTCGTTCTGAATTGGATACAAAGTCGTGGGCTGGTAGCTCAGCGGTTTAGAGCACGCGCTTGATAAGCGTGAGGCCGGCGGTTCAAATCCTCCCCGGCCCACCAAGCGCCGCGTCCTGTTTGGCACAGCAGGCAGCAGCGGATACCGTCGTGGGCAGTGTGCGGAACTCGAGCCAATTGAGACGCTTCTGCACGCGACCGCCTGACGGGTGTAAATCAGCGCGGTATTAGGTAGCAAACGCCACCACAGGAAAGTAGATGCAGCACTGCCCCGGCCGTAGAATGCCTGCATGGCCGAACCTCTTGTCCTATCCGCTTTAGCCAAGAAGCGCGCGGAGATCGATGGCGCGCTCCGTGACACCGAAAAGCGCATTGCCCAGCTCCATGCCGAACGCGACGTGATCGACGCTGCAATCCGCATCTTCGATCCGTCACGGGTGCCTAACAAGATCAAGCCAATCTTGCGCCGCCCGAAGCCTCGCATGTTCCGGCATGGGCAATGCTCGCGCGCCGTCTTTGAGATGCTGCGCGTAACCGAAGCGCCGATGACCGTTCGTGCCATCGCGGAGCGGCTGGTGACTGAGCATCATCTGGACGTGAAGGAAAAGGCCGATCTGGAAAAGCTCATCACCAAAGTTCGGAACACACTGCTTCGGAAAGCTGGCAACGGCTTAGTGCGGGAACAGATCGGGCCGGATGTGACATGGCGAATTGGCTAATCCAGGCGCGGGATGCGGAAGCGTGGGCGGGTTGTTGGTGGGGGGAGGGTAAGGGGCCGGGGTGCGATGGGGGTTGCAGATGTTTAAGGAACGCCCAGGCCACCCTTCTTCATGATTTCACGTATGATGTCAGCCAATCTCGCCATCTCTCTCATAGGAATGAACTGATACTTGTTGGGGTTAGGGGCGCTGAAAGGTGGCAAATTACCGGGTGGATTCCAAATACACACATAATCATTAGGGCATACACCTTTCTGGCACCCTATGTTATGTAGCCAGTCCTCTAGCTTCTCAACCTCTACGGCAATATAAGTCACCACTGAACTGAGACGACGGCTTCTTCCCCGGACTTGGCCGCATAGAAGTGTAGTGTTTCTATATTGTCTGTTGCTTTTCGGAGGACTTCTGACGAAGTTATTCTCCTAATGACATAATCAACCCCACCCCCGGCCACGATAAGCGCATGGATGGTGGATGGAAGCGCATCTAGAAGAGAAGGCATATCTATCTCTGGCCCGGTGACGAAGAGTCCAGGGATTTGTTCGCTCGTAAAGGTATGCCATCCGCCATCTTGCTCGTGTAATACGCTTAGGACCATACTCATCGAAGCGTCTCCGGTCGCTCATCGCAGGCTGTGTAGGTATTGCCACTAAATCAACGCTTGGGCGCGCTCCTACACACACTACTCACGACTATGTTATATCCAAGTCGGTTCGGTTGCGCCACGACAAACGCGTGCGCGTTTCAGTGGATGCTACACTGCCAATAGCCGCAGAAGTCCACCGAATGCCGCGCCTTCAACGCCAGCCCGACCACGCTGCGCACCTGGGCACCGTTGTCATCCCGACGATGACCCTCACGGTAGGCGCTCTCTTGGGCGTAGCGGGCCAGATACACGCCTGCGTAAGCGTGCGCCTTGGCGTTCTGCAGCGTGCGGAACGTGTCGAATACGAACCGCAGCCGCGCTTGCACCTCCTCGTCCGGGTTGAGCGCGATCCCGCCACTGCGCTCCTGAACCAGCCCGGCCGGCAACGGCAGCCGCAGCTCGCCGCGCGCGGCCTTCTGCCGCTCGCCCTGGTGCAGGCGCATGCGGATCTGGTGCAGCTCCGCCTCGCTCATGATGCCGGACAGCCCAAGCAGAAGCCGGTCGTGGTAGGCGCCCGGGTCGTACAGCCGCTCGCCGTCTGCGATGAGCACGCCAAAGATCGAGCACAGCTCCAGCAGCTGGTGCCAGTCGTGGTTGTTGCGGGCCAGGCGTGAGGCGTCCAGGCTCAACACCAGCCCGGCCTTGCCCAAGCCGATCTCGGCGATCAGGCGCTGGAAGCCGTGGCGCTCGGCACTGGACGCACCCGACTTGCCGAGGTCGTCGTCGATCACCGTGATCCGTTCGCGGGGCCAGCCAAGCCCAGCCGCCCGGTCGACCAGGCGATATTGCAGTTCGGTGCTCTCCTGATGCTGGCGGACCTGAACGGCCGTGGATTGGCGCACATAGATATAGGCCAGCTTGGCCCGGTGCGCCGTGCTGACGCGCTGCGCGGTATCATCGGGCACGGTCAGCATGATGCGCCTCCTCGCGGACGCGCCGCAGCAGGCGGGCGAGCTGCTGGGCCAGTTGCAGCTGGAGCTGCGGCGCCAGCACTGGCCATGGCCGCGGTCGCTGCTTCCGGCGCGGAGATGGTGGAGGTGGGAGTGCACGATCGTGGGGGCGAGACGGCATGAACGATCTCCGTGCTGGAGGCGGTCACCAAACCCCGGACATGGCGTGCTAGCGGCAACAACGTACGGGCAGACACCCTTGGAACCGCAAGGTTCGTGTCGGCTGGGCGTTCAAGATCCGTTGCGCCACGCCGGATCAGGCGCCGACGGCCATCCGGCAAGGCAACGGCGATGAAGCGTGGGCCGCGGGCGCAGGCAAGGGACAGAACCGCCAGGCGCTGACTATATAAAGGATGGCGCGGGTCAGTGACCGTCACCGCAGAGATCACGCAATCCACCGGTGTGGCAGATTGCCGTGTTTGGTGACGCGAACACGCTGGTCCACTCGTCGAACGGCAGGTTGCTGGTGACGATGGTCGAGCCGCGCTCGTAGTGTTGGCTGAACACCTCGAACAGCAGTTCGGCGCCGGTCTGCGACAACGGCACGTAGCCCAGGAAGCCGGACAGGATGACAACGCCCCCCTGCCCAGGCTTAAATCAGTCGACCTGCCCCATCCCCGAAAGCCGCTGCTCAAGCAGCGCGACCCTGTCTGGCCCGGCGCCGGCGAAGGCGAGGCGCAAATGTGTCTCCTGGCCGGAACCGAACGCGCTGCCAGGTAAGCACAGCACGCCGCGCTCGGCCGCCATCCGCTTCGCGACCCGGGCTCCGGCGACGCCAGGGTAGGGATGCCGCACATAGGCGAAGTAGGCGCTAAGGGAGTCGATCCGCCAACCCGCCGGCAGCAGCGTGAACACCTCCCGCATCGCAGCGCCCCGGCCGTTGATCATGGCCCGGTTCTCCGCACGCCACCCGGCAAGCGCCGGGATGGCCCAGGTCATCGCCGCCTGCGCCGTGCGGCCGGGACAGACGTGCAGACAGTCCAGCACCTTGTAGAACTGCTCCATCATTCCCGCGGATGCCATGGCGGCGCCAAGGCGGTGACCGGGCGTGGCAAACGACTTGCTGAAGCTGTACAGGCCGATCACGGTGTCCGCCCAGTCCGGGTCGGCGAACAGGTCATGCGCGCGCTCCTGCCCGGCCGGCAGCAGGTCGCGGTAGGTCTCGTCCAGGATCAGCCACACGCTCCGCCGGCGGCACAGGTCGCGGAAGCGCGCGATCACCTCGGGCGGATAGACGGCGCCGGTCGGGTTGTTCGGTGTAATCAGCACGAGTGCGCGCGTGCGCCCATCGAGCAGCGGCTCGGCATGGTCCGGATCGGGCACGAAGCCGTCGCCGGGCTCGCAGGGCAGGGGCACGGCCTCGATCCCGAGCATGTCCAGCGTCATCTTGTGGTTCCAGTACCAGGGCACGGGCAGCATGACCCGGTCGCCCCGCTGAGCCACGGCCATCATGGCCAGCGTGAACGCCTGGTTGCACCCGGCGATGATCGCGACCTGGTCCGCACCGACCTGCCCGCCATGCGCCTCCGAAACCCAGGCGGCATAGACTTGGCGCAGCGCCGGGTCACCGATGATTGCGCCATAGCGCGCGTTGTCCGGCTTGCCCGCCTCCTCGGACAGGCGCGCGAGCAGCTCCGGGGCTGGCGGATAGCCCGGTGCGGCCTGGCACATGTCCAGCATAGGCCCCTGCGCGCCGGAGTAGCGGGCGTCCCAGCCGTGCACCGCGGGAATGGGCGGACTGCCGGTATCCAGCAGCAACGGGTTCATCGGCGGTGCAGGCTGCGTGAGCAAGGGATGGAGCCTCCTGGGACGGCCCGTATGGGCTGGTGTGGCTAATACCAGACGCCCTGACCGTTGACTCGGACGTGATCCCGTTCTGATTGTGTTTGTGATTCGCTCTTCCGAGTAATTTGACTCGGGGGCGATCATGGCAGTGGCGATTACGCGGCGGGATGTGTCGGTGGGCGACTTGCGGAGCGAGGCCGGACGGACGCGGGACGCGAGGGCGGCACGCCGGATGCTGGCGATCGCGTGCGTCACGGAGGGGCAATCGCGCGAGGACGCGGCCGACTGCTGCGGCATGGACCGGCAAACGTTGCGAGATTGGGTGCATCGCTTCAATGCGGACGGGCTTGCAGGCTTGGCCGACCTGCCCCGGCGCAACGGCCCAAAGCCACGCTTGTCGTCCGAGCAGGAAGCGGTCGTGGCTGCATGGGTCGAGCAAGGGCCGGATTGGGCGCGGGACGGCGTCGTGCGCTGGCGTTGCGGAACCTGTCAACGACTATGAGACGGCCGAAGTCTTGGATTAGGCTTGGTTGTTAGCCGGTTTCTGGGGTGGGTTGATCCAGGTAGCGGTCGGCACGGCGGGTGGTTCGGGCATTTTGCGGAC
>JAABUK010007521.1_pt1 | contig 15693 bp, 14 predicted proteins | sample 5559141 | NCBI WGS metagenome assembly JAABUK01 (sample SAMN10711869, study PRJNA513367) | rock metagenome | isolation source: Antarctica rocks | place: Antarctica: Victoria Land, Pudding Butte nord | collected 2016-01-03
CTGGCTTGTTCTGGGCGCCCAGCACCGAGGGGACAAATGGAGTCATCAGCCTGTGTCTTGCCCTTAGGACTGAGTACAAATCATCGCAATCCCTGGAGGGTGAGTCAAGCACAGTAAGTACTGTGCTTGACTCACCCTCCAGGCTGGCACTTCTTTGACAGGCAGATTGTTTCACAGGACAAGATGGAGGGATCAGAGGGTGGGGGCGGGGGTAGGGCAAGTCCCTTCTGTGCTGGCGCTACACAGAAGGAGGGCATTGCAGGTTAGCCCTCTGCAAAGAATTTGCAGACATGTTATCAAGATGTTCAGATCACCGCTCCTGGCAGGCAGAGTGCATGGCTGGCTGGCAAGCAGGGCTGCTAGTGCTTGGGCAATCTTGCAGCATATGCATGTAGTGCTGCCTGCAAACACAGCTGCAAACGATTTGCACACAACTACTGCAGAGTAATGACCTCATTGTGACCATGCATGCCAGTGCAGTTGCCCTACAGCTGCCTTGGCTGCCCACGTTTCATGTGATTTGAGTGGGCATTGAGCAGGTACATCAGCAGGTTCAGAGAGTGCATTGCTTACTGTTGTGCAAGCTGAAATAATGTAATCAAGTATACTTGTGGCTATTTGTGTGAATGCTTGAAGGGTATAGCATAAGGCACGATTTGTTATGCCAAGGGAGATCAGGCAGTGCATTTTGCAGACAGGTTTACCAGCAAACTGTGGTCTGTACAGCTGACATGCAGTCCAGGTTGGACATACCTGATCCCTGAGGAGAAAACTTGTCAAATGGAGATTGAAGGAATGATGGACTGATTGATTGTCCTACGTTGTGCAGGCGTCAAGGCTGCCAAAGTAACGGGGATACCAAAACCTCGACCAGCCATTGATAGAGCCAAGAAAGCAGAGGCAACCTTTGCAGCACGTCGTGCAGCTGCCCTGGCTAAGGTCAAGAAGTAGCAGGGCATTTAGGGTTTTGTATTTATCACCCACTGACGGCTCACAAGACGTCATCGATAGACTGCATCTGTACAGATATGTGTAGCAACCTGTGCTTGGTCATTGGGCGGTCAAACACCGTGATGGCTTGACCTCGGTCAGCCCATATCGCGCTATAACGCAACCTGCTGGAGGTCAGAATTCTGGATTTTTAACGTAGCATGAAGTAAGCGCAATTGCCGGCCACGCATCAATGATGAACTATTGAGTCATGGTGCAAGGCAGGCATGCGTGCAAGCAGTCAGATGATGCAGCTTGTAAACAAGCATTTTGCATTGCCGAGTTCTGTTACAGATTGTGTGGGAACTGTGTTGTTCTATTACTTGCAAAAGCGCTTCCAGAGTAGGCTGTGTGGCAGTTCTCAGCTTTTAAGAGCATGAAGCAAATCAAGGGTTGAATGCAGAGCATGATTGCAAAATGACGTATACTTCATTTGAACCAAGGCATTCAGTAACAGCAGAAACTGACAATGAGATGCGGCGTCTCTGGTAGCAGAGAGTGATCCGAGAAAGCAGCAAACATGGACAGAGACTTGCTTTGGGGGATGATCAACAAGCACTGGGAAATAATCAGACAAAGCCAAAACACATTAACGACCAGATATTCTGACGACGACGTCAGCATGTGTCTCTCACATCAAACAGTCGTGGTAATCCAGGGTAAGGACATTTGTCAAGCCATCTATCAGAGCAGTGATGCCAGCCACAAAGTTGGTGTCTTTGCGCCCATCTGACGGAAAGGTGTGTGCGAAGTCCACAAGCTTGATGGTCACCCTTGCCTCTTCTGCTGTTTCTGCATCCCCTTCATAGATGATAAGAACAGATGAGGAGTAGAAGAAGAACTCTCGCTGAGTCTGAAACCATTGTTCCAGCTGCTGCAGCTGTGCGATGGAGCCTGATCTGCCCCCAAAGATGTCAATGGGCCGCAGGCCTGCCTCATTGTTTGCAAAGCGGATGAGGGCTTTGTTGACTGCATCTTGCGGCAGCTGCTTGCACCATCGCTTGGAGGCTCTCCAATAACCTCTCTGGCACGCTCTGTACACCTGCATGGCCACAAGCAAGTGTTAATTTCATCAATGATTAAGACGCTTTCCAGCTCATGATGAGCTAGATACATGCAGGACAAGTCTTTGTCTTTCCAGAGCAGCCTGTCTTGTAGCATCGCCATCAGGCCACAACCAAGCTGAGGACAAGAACAGTCTGTATTGGCTGACAAGCTTTAGACAGATCCGCTCCAACACGCATAGCGCATCCAGCAGGGCTCAGATGCTTGCTGCTGGACTCAGATGCACAGTGGCACAAAGTGACATACACTAACACAATAGCAGCAGAACCAGTGCGGGATGGTTGCATCTAATGTTACTGAGGCCTTGCAGTGTGTGGAGCCATGTGTCAACTGGTCGACAACACTGCAGCAATGCTGAAACGCTATGTAAGCCATTGTGCTGCCGGGCACCTCCTGTCCTCATCATGACGTGCAACATTGCTGCAGATACTGGTTGATGCAGACAACAAAATCTTGAGCTGATGTTTGCCAGCAGGATGTGTACGAGCTGAGAAAACGCCCTCAAAGAGAAGCTGCTCTGGTCTTGTCTGCCTTTCGCGCGATTCACAACCCAGCTGTCACATGGCTGGCATTACATGCTAAACAGTCACACCGCACAACCCCTTGATTGCCATGCACACAGAGCGACAGCACAGCACAGCCGATCACCATCAAAAGGTGTGCTCATACCATAACATTTGTCACAGCCAGCTTTCCCTGCTTCTCCTTCCAAAATTTGCATGGCTACGTGTATGTTACAGCCTGGCCAGAGCGGACACGACAACAGGTGGGTTCTTCTGAGATGCAGCCAGTGACAAGCAGCACACAGGCTGATCCGCTGCCCAACAAAAAGTGAACAAGCAGGTGCACACCTGCATGCCGCAGATCTTGAAGCCCAAAGCTGCCTGAGTGGTGCTGGCGTCCTTGGCTTTGCACTTGTCAATGTACCGCTGGTCTGCAGTTGGGTACCAGGTGCGGAAACCCAGCTTGATGTCTATTATGCTTGGGTGGCGATATCGTTTGGCGACGTCCTCCAGCTCTAGGAGTGTGACTTTGTCCATCTCCACGACACCAACTGCAGGGGTCAATCAAAGAATGTCATACGCCTAACGGCTGGGGGCAAATGTTGTGGAAGTCAGATCATGCAGAGACCCTGACTGAGTGCATGATAATGTCTGATGATGGTGACTTAGCATGCAAAGCCTCGACATGTATATATTGCATGTGTGTGAATCCCTAGCCCACACTACAGCAAACAGACGTTCAGAGTACACCCAGATGCAGCCGCCAGAAAGCAGAACACAGGTTGAGCCTGAGCCACGTCATCAAGCAGCAGACCCTTTGCATGTTTTAAGTGAATGCCTTTGCTGTGTATCAAAGCTACTTGCATCAGTATTGCTGCGACGCCCGGCTATGTCAGCACAAGATGATTAAAACAGAACTCAAGCAGTACATGTTCTCAAAGATGAACCATGGGAACTGAACACAGCAGCCATGCAACATGCAGAAAACAAGTACTCACAGAATCTGGGCACTGTTGCCAGCATGGCTGCATTCCTGACAGAGAATGGGAGCTTTGTTTGGGCATCTGACTCATCATCTGATCTGCCGCTAACAGAAGCTTGATCATCTTCATCAGAAACATCTTCTGATACAGAAGCCTGCGCAGCTAGTCTCAAGCGAGCAGCCTTCTCAGTTCGCAGCTCAGACCGCACTCTCTCGTAGAATTCTCGTTCGCGTCTGCCTCTTGGACCATTCTGCAACACTTACATATGTTGCAGATCGACTTGTGGGACTGATATGACGTGAGCACACAATCTGAGTGCTGTGAAACTTGCGGCAAAGGGGAATTTCCCACCTTGTCACAGGCTGAAGAGCTGACAAGCAGAACAGAGTGGAATGCTGCATAGCAGCATTCTTCACACTAGCAAGTCTGGTTTGACTGATGTAGATGAAGCTCCCAAGCTGAGCAAGTTCTCAAATGCAATGCATCCAGACCATGTCTCACCTGAACTGGTTTGTAAAAGTGACCTTTCTCATCAACAAGCGACCCTGCTTTGCCCTCTGCACAGAGCAGTGAATGTCAATACGGCAAAACTGGAACGAAGCCACATACAAGATACAGTGGCTTACCTTCAAACAGGTGTCCTGCGACCTGCAGGGTACATGTGAAACAAAAGTTTAGAAATTTGGAACGGCAAACACGTCAAGTGTAGTCGAAAAGTTGCAGGCAGATTGATACCTGATGCTTGCAAGGCTGGAGATGAAGCTCAGTTGGGGTTGAAACCGGCAAAGTTGTGGTCATCTGCCTGTAATTGAAGCTGTTATGCTCCAACAATGCCTCTCTCCACAACGTGCTCATATGGGGTGGCCCCAGCCACAACAACAATCCTGCACGACCGCGTTATTTGCGTCCGCGATGCCACACGCCACTGATTGTGTCGGACACTCCGTGCAGGTTAACTCAACAGCACTGCCAAATTCAAGTGGCTACAAGCACTTGCAAACGCGGATAGAGGGGACGCAGCAAGGTGGCGATCAAGATGTCTCATAAACTCATGTCGCTGCCTGCGTGGTGTTTGCCGTTGATGCCCCAGGCAAGGTATATTTCGAGGCACTGTGAACGAAGACGCTTGGGTGAAATGCTCTTTGCCAAGGTAACACTTAAAGTACTGCTTACTAGGACTGACGGTTTCTGTAAATCTGGAGGCTACGCACCGTAATAGAACCTACCGTAGCAGTTGCCATCAAACCAAGGGTATAGCAACACCAAAACGCCAAGACTGGCTAACGACATCTGAATAGGTCAGTGTGTGCTGATCTGCGCTTGCTGCAGTTGGCAGGCCAGTTGAATGCCGAACAACACCTGCGGCTGCGGACGCCACGCTCAACTTTCGATGCATCGATAAACTAAGCTACTGCATACAGTGCCTTTTATTCTGTTAGTCTGGTGGTCCTGACAAACTGATAGCATGGTGAGTAGGGCTTGCTGGTCAACCGCACGTCAGGTTCGCGGTTACTAACTGCTTCTTCCTGCACAGGCTGGAGGACACACCATTATCCTGATCCAGCCAGGTCCCAACAAAAGTACCAGAACGTATTTGGACTATCCTTCAGTGCATCACGCCATGGATGGTGAGCTACGCCACCCAGCATAACCAGCGATCTAAGCTGTGTGCTCTCAGCAAGTTGCCAACAAAACAGTGGTGCGCAGGCCTATGCAAGGATTTCGAGCGAAAGCTGCGCGGTCTGAACCCCTCCATGGCTACTATCACATATGATGTTGTGGACTTATATGCCTATGTTGATCAGATGGCAGACATCAGTGCCCTTGTGTATGCACCAGAGCCTAACGCATACATTCCCTGCAACAAAGAGTGGATCAAAAAGCAGGCCTATCTCCATCTTCGTAACCAGGGGGGCAAGAGTCGGCGATGAGGAATGTCCTAAAGTTTCTGAAGGCTGCTGTCTGCTCTGCCTTGCATTCCATACTGCCTTGGTTATGATTGTGAGCTCATGTGTGCTTTTTGGCATCAATCTAGTTAGTCTGGTAATTCTTCATGCACGTGACATCTTGAAAGAATAGGATGTCTTTGATTGCGCTCAAAGTCAAAGCTCCATACTGTCAGCCTCTGCTCGCCCCTGGAGATGTCATAGGATTTAGATGAAGCTGCTACGTCGTATAGAGGTGCACATTACACAAATTTAGCACAGTTGTTTTGTGCACCATGGCACACAGCTGCATGCACGTCAATGCATGCATGCACACATAAGCATTAGGCTTCTGCTTATTGCCTGTTAGGCTGACTATTGTGCCCCAACCATATGCATATTGAGATTTCTACAGCCTTCAAAAACGCTTAGCACACCAACAGATGACAAGAGTACTTCCATCAACCTTGTTTTCTGTGATATGCTGCAGCATTGCTGCATGATGGCCGTTGCGTCAACTCATCGGTATGCGCATATCCACAGTACTTAGGAGATAGATGACACCGAAGAGACCGCGAAGAGCTACGCAGAAGGCAAATACGAAATGCAGAGAACGATGTATAGTTACAAATCTGCATGTACACAAAAGCTGTGTGAGCTGGGCTGGAAGATGCGGATGCGCTGACTGTGCTGAGCTGCTGCTGAAGCTGCTTATGCAATGCCCATGGACACCTGCACATGATTGATCACGTGGCGCCAAATAAGGCCTAAAGTTGTGGTAGTTCAGGTCTACATGACCTTCCGAAGCTTGCCGACCGGTTGTGACAGTCTGGTCACTCGCACATTCCCAGACTGTCAAGACTGAGCAGCAACTCCTTCATCTTTGCAACAGGAAACTTATCCATTGTGCTTGGCCAACAACCCGTTGAACTGATCAGCAATCAGAACTCCATACCTTCGCAAAGGTAGACCACTTGCTGTGTCAACAGGACGCTGTCTTGCACCCCATAAATGTGTTTTGCCAAGGTGTCGGAAGCGAGCCCGAGAAAAAATCCTTGCCACATAACTTCAGCCACGTACGATTCTCGCAGGACAACCAGTTGACCCAGCTGCTCTGGGGTAGCAGCTATGAACGTGCCATCCCAGGAACAGCCCCTTGATTCGCCTACCTCAGCTTGCCGTGGTACGTTGCTGTGAGTTGTGAACATACCAGAATACCTTTCTTAAGTGCAAGCACCGCTGTCCAACTGTATGCACATGCAGTTCAAGGCGCAGATCACGGGCAGAACGCCCCTCTGCTGCAAGCCTCTGATGTGCCAGTCAACACGATTGCAAGCGAGTCTGTATTTTCAGTATCAGACCTGCCAAATGAATTTAAAGGGGCTGAAAGAGCCCTACAAGCTTGGCAGCAGCACAAATTCGCCCTTTGGCTGTACATGATTGTCAGCGGTCTGGTCATCGCTCTCTCAGTCCAAAACCATTTCCTGCCAACAGTCCTACCAGCAACCCTGGGCCAGCAGCTCGCAATGTGGGGTTTGCTGTTTTTGACATGGAAGCCAGACAGGAAGCTGCGCAACATCGATGAACTCCTGCAGGCAAGTCAAGCAGCTGTTCTCAGACAGGCCAAGTGTGTGGTCCACTGCAAGCGCACCTGCTTTGCAGTGATCGTTTTGCTGTGCTGTCAGACACAGCATTCTATAGGCATGCCACTGTATCATCAAGCAGTCAGTGGCTTCATGGCTGCTCAGCGCTCGATGCTCGTGATCAAGAGTGACTACTGTCAGCACTCTCATTTTCTTCTTTCATCACCCCCCCCCCAGCCCCACCCCACCAAGCATGCTTGCAGTCTTTGCTATTCAGAGTGTGGCCAACAGTGCTATATGCTATTGCAGGTACAGCAGGGAGGCTCAATGGTTACAGCGCTGTTCTCCATAGCTCTCGCATTCGTTTTCGCTGGCCACAAGCTGAACTGCTTTGAGATAGGTCAGGTTTGCATATACGGCGAGGGCATAGACGACTGGAGGTATTGTTCTTGCATTTGGTAGTCAACATTTTTCCCTCACCTGATATCATGCACATGCCTTTCTGACACAGCACACCGCGTGGCTGCACCGGAGGCTCCTGTTCCTTGCTAGAAGCCTACAACTGCTGGGATGCAGGAAAGTGGCTGCCCTGGAGGCTCTTTTGGCGTTGCTAGAAGGCCAAAATCTGAGATGAAGGCCTCTGAAGGGAGAAAATGGCATGGCTCAAAGGTTCAAGGCCTTTTTTGTTCTGTTTGGAGGCCTTCATCCCAGATCTTGGCCTTCTAGCAAGCCAAAAGAGCCTCCAGGGCAGCCACTTTCCGGGCATCACATGGCTCCATGTCTACAGCAGATCCTGGAGGGTTAGCATCAGTATCAGAATCCTTTGTCGCAGCATATTGAGCAGCTTGCGGCCAGTGTTTGCGTCAAGAATCAATGATGCATGTGTTTGATGTTGGCTTAGCTGCCTTCCTTGGTGCATGGCCAGCCAACATTGCTCTCAAGCCTCACAGCCTGCCAATGTATGTCAGCCAGCTCACTCCCAACATGGACCTTTTGATGCACAACACCAATGCTTGGCAGCAGCTTCATAATGATCTTGCCAAGGTTGTGCTTTGTCAAATCCCACGTAACTGTTTGGAAGCCAACAGAACTTTCAGCAATCATACACTGCCTGCTCTAGCTGCAGTTGCAGCATACCGGCATGGCTCGTATTGTGAGCTGGGTATATGGTCGCCATTCAACATACCCGCACATACCTAGCTCATGAGCTGGAAAGCAATTTATTATTATTGTTACTGTGATTATTAACATGATGATTGTTATCATCCAACATTGATGTCAACATTGATGTTATTTCTGCAGGTGGACCACGCTGCCATTCACACTGTTTGTGCATGCAGCAATGTCAATTCAGACCTCACACAAAGCAGGTCAGCTGTTTTGTCTTTGTCTCGGCGGCGAAGCTATGGAGCAAAAGCTACCTGAGGGAATTGAAATGACATGATTCGACAGCAGTGCAGTTTCCTCGGATTGCAAGGATGGAAGCTAAAGCTTTCCTATGTTTCCTTAAAAGATTGGATCTCAGATACATGTCCCCAAGGATACATTGATTTCCTCTGTATGCATGCACACCTTATCATGTCCTTGGCAACTGGTATCAATGATACGTGCAATCAGTAAGAAGGATGTATGCGGCATCTTTTTTGCTGCTATTGGCAGTGGTGTGTGCGGCATCTGGTTTAACGCTTGGGCCCTGAATGGGTCTGATCTGTAGAGAAGCAACAAAGTGCTGATTGGTGGGGTGAAAGGGAAATCAGGCTTTGTGTTCAAAACATTTCTAGATGGCGCAAATACTAGCTTCATGCTGCAATTGTCGGCTGTTGTCATGCGTGTGTGGGGGAAAACCAAATGTGTTTTAGAATGGCAAGAGCAGTTAGCCTTGCTTTTGTGACTACTGTTGACATGACTTCCAAATGCTTTGCAACACTGCACGGTTGCTTCTGGTACACAGCATTGGATGAAAATTTTCCTGGAGGTCTTGTTGGAGTGTGGGCAGATGTTATGAACTGAATAATAGAAGACCTTGTATCATACAAGCTTCCATTCAGCCATGCATAGGTTATTAACATGAGGCTCATGTCAATAGGAACTGTAGAGCAATGAAGGCATTTGCAGAAACATCTAGCGACAATTAGGTTATTGGTCACACAATATCTTCTTAACATTATGCTATCAAGCCAAAGGCAGCTGCCTGATAGCTTGCAGGTTTACAGGCTGCAGCCATTTGGTGTCTGAGTTATTAGGCCATTTGGACATTGTTGCTTGCCTTTTTGGTTTCAGTTGATATCTTGTCCTTTTGATGCAAGTCGCAATCAGTGACAGGTCATGTCATGCTGCTAACAGCCTCTGAAAGACAGCATTTGATCTTGAGGCGTTGTATCATTTTGTTAGTGGTCATTAGCGCTGTGTTGCAATCATGGATTCAAGCCTGATACAATGGATCTGGTCAGGCAAACTCATGGGGAAATGCCCAGAATGGGGAAATATCCAGAAGTTTGCTGCCATCTTCCTGCTGTTGACTTTCGCTTTCAATGTAATCGGTTGTGATTAAAGGCCCAGCTGCGCAGACCAAGCCTTGCACTGCCAGCTGTTAGCCAGCTCTCGTTGATGGTGCACAAGTGCCCCTATGGTGGAACAGTAACTGTTGGGTCAACAACTCTGGTCAATTGCAGGTACACTGTTCATGAATATCAGCACTCCTCATCAACATTTTATGATCAAATGGTTGATTATAGGCACTCCTTACCACCATATCAAAAGCCCTGTCAGCCAACAGCCAATAAACTTGCACTCACCTCGCACTTGTCTTGGCAGAATTGCCTAAGTGTGATATCTTTGCTTTGTTCTTTTTCTACGCAGTCAACCGCCATGCACAGCGACCACGCAAAGATGTGGCATGCATTGACGTAAATGCTGGACACTACACTGTTACAGCTTGCATCATAACATTGTTTGTGATGTTCAATGCCGCCACCTGCAATTTGTAATTCCTGGACCTGGTGTTGTTACGCTTGCATGCTATCTGTGCTAGTCGTCACAACTCAGTGTGCTCATCTTCAAGTTCCTGATCCAATGCTGTCAGCTTGTCCTGAATGGCTTGCACCTCAGTGGGAGTGCATGCAGCTGGGGTCAGCAATGTGGCTACATACTCACACCTGCTGGGCTCCTCCACCTTTTGTAGCTTCTCTGTGCTACCACACTTGACAGACACCTGCGCAAAAAGTCAACAAGCAGTTTGAGGGTATTGTTGCTGCTGACATCAAACTATAACTGGGTGACATTTCAAGGGATGATGCTACAGTTTATCCTGTCATGCAATACAATACGCTTAGGGGCTGCCGTTTCAAGCAGTCCCTGTATGACTGCCAAAAGGCACTAACTTTGTTTCTCCTTTCCTGTTCCTTACCTTATTGGTTCACTGTGCACTGATGAATATGCCATTTGCATGAAAGGATAATTGCAAGCAATGTCAACAATGATGATGTGTGTGACCCACCGTCATGCTCCTAGCAGGTCCTTGCCAGCACGCCTGGCCATTGCTAAACCTCATGACGGTGCTGTCATCAGTAAGGCCGGCCCATGTGCCCAGGCTGGTTTTGGAAGTGCCCTCCTTCTGGAAGGCGTCCTTGAAGGGGCAAACTGAGTAGGTGTACTTATCAACCTGCATGACAATGGCAGGATCATTCAAAACAGGAAGATGATGAGGAAGAGGGAGAGACACAAGAAGAGGGAGAGACACAAGAAGAGGAAGAGGGAGGCAGAAAATCCTTCAAGATATGACTTGGACCTGTATGAGTATTGTTGTACATATGTATGACAAACTGTTTAAAGCAGGATGCAATCTTGAATCACATTCAGGAATACATATATTTGGCAACAAACATGTTGCCAGATTGGGCTTTTCACATTGCATGTTGAAATAGGCCCATGATAAACATGCGGCGGAGTGATGGACACGACTTGGCTGCATGAAGTATAGTTTTGGGTTGCGGCATAAACGCGCACAGCAAACGTCTTGGCAATCTGCGTGGCTACTTCCCACTGGCCTGCTGCATCTGCATGAACTCAACTTGAGGCATCACATAGCATTCCTGCAGACCATGGTGAGTGCTGTGCTCATACAAGGCTGGCTGCTGAACTCTAATGGCTCACCAGTATCTCCTTTTTTGAGGATGCCAATACAGTGGCAACATATGTGTTTATCCCATGGAAGATCCTTATTATCCTTTTGTACATATGTACATACCATCCTTATGTACATATTCAAGGTAGTGTCCTTGTATTCTTCTGTTGCCTGCTTATGTCATTCTCAATGTCATTCTCTGATGAGGGCAACACATTGGGAAGATTTGCAGTTGGGCTTAGGGTTGGGCTTAGGGTTAGGGTCAAGATTCAGGGTTCACCTGCGCATCATAGCATTTGTCCACAAGGGCACCAAAGGCTCCTTCCAGGCCGTAGTCATGACCCAGCTTGCCTTCAAGATCCGTTTGCTGCTTCTTCAGGTCGTGCAGCCGCCCGTTGACCTTCACAAATCTGTCCGAGAGTGTGGTCAAGTCTCCAGGGCTCACATCCTTGCCTGCATGCTTATTCATCATTCATTGGTTCTATCGTTGAATTTGATTTGTTCATTTCATGCACTCACATGCTCGTTCAGTCATTTGTTCACATGTTCATGCATTCGTCTGTTCATTTGTTTGTTCATTCATTTCGAGGTTCACCATGCCATTCCTACTACCTATACATGATGCAGCAGAGTGTCAGACATTCTGCAGAAATGTATTGTGACAACCAAGATCTTGCAATGCTCCTGAGTCCAAGCAGTCATCACTTCTCTTCAGAAAGTAAAACATCTGTCACTGGTTCCCAGGCACTCCCATCATGCATCCGCCATGCAATAAATGTGTCAGACCGATAACTTAAATTATCAAGATTGTTAGAAATTTTAGAATAATCGTTTGAAACACAAGAACTGCAGGATCTACACAAATGTGCTGGATTTAGGATGTTGTTTTTTTGGAACCAGGGATACTTCTGGTCAGGCTGATTGCCAAAGAAGCTCTTTGGTGTTGAAAAGAATCTTACCGGTCAGACTTTTGGAGCCCAGCAGACTTGTGCCAACCTTGTCATTCAGCCAGTCCTTGCCCATGTCCCAGTATGCTGCAACAACATCAGCATTGCTTCAGCCACGCCGCAGACCAGCACCAAAATACAGCCCAGCAGAAATCGGGCCAGCACCAAAATGCGGCCCAGCAGAGCAGAGACCAGCCACAGGCGCATTATGGCAAGACAAAATCATGGCACACTTGATGGTGTTTGCCAAAACAAACAATAAGGGGAAAGTTTTGGACGCTAGTGTGAAAAACGATAAGTGACTCAGCACATCACAGGACATGCATAAGGCAGCACACGACAGAGCAAGAAGGACCAATGAGCCTTGCACACAATGCGGAAAAAAGCATTCTTGCAGGACAGGGGAGTTTCCTAGATGTGAGAGGATAGTGCAGGGCAGGACAGAGCTGCGCAGGGCAGAACGGGGCAGAGCCCTGCAAAGCAGGGTAGGGCAGTGCAGGGCTGGACTGGGCAGAGCAGGGCAGGGCAGGGCAGGCCAGGGCAGGGCAGGGCATGGCAGAACCCGGCAGGCAGGGCAGACTTCTCACCAGCAGCCCTGGCAGCAATGGAGTCCATCATGAGGGTGTCTGGCAGTGTTGTCTTGGCATCAATACTTGCTGCTTTGGCATGGTCTGCTGCCAACCTATCATCCTGCAGAACCACAAAGCACAGTCAATGAGCAGCACAGCTGGGTCAGTAAGGGACTCACCCCACCCCAAAACACAAAGGTAATCAATAATATAAGTGTTTTGGGATGTACAATCATTGCTCCCAAGAAGCAGTATACACTTGAGCCATTGCGATACAGTCATGATGATCAGAGATCACTCAGGACTGTATCACAATGGCTCAAGTGTGTATTACTTTTTGTGAGCAGTTACTGTACGTCCAACCGGACCAAGTAGGTGCAAGAAATCCAAATGGCATATTTCCAAAGAGACAAAGCCTGGAAAGTGTAACGTGGCTCAAAACACACCTTTCTCAGCTAGAGGGCTGCTGTCAATGTGCAAAGCGACTGCAGTCGTCATGGAAAGCCATATGGACACATGCGCAATTAGTTCTCCAGGACTGAGACAAACTTGAAGTGTAAAATCTTGAAAATGTAATCATCCTGTAGGTGCTTGAGAGTCGAGGCTTACGTATTGTGCAAAGTAAGGGACAACAGCTTAAGCTCTAAAGATTATGCTTTCACCCCAGACCCTAAACACGAAACCCTGAACCCTCAATAACGAGTCAGCAAACACACTGTTGCCTAGCCACACCTCATGATCATCATCATCAACAGCATCCTCTTCTTCTTCATCCAGCTCTTCCTCTTGCTCTTCACTTCCAGATTCTAAACTGCTGCCGGCGGCATCTGGATCGGTGGTCCACTGGGAAGCAATCTTGCGCCCAATCTCATCAGGAGTCAGCTCCCGCTCTTCTTCTTTGTCAGCCTCCTCCTGTGAATCATGACGCAGACTTTGATGAGCAACAAAGGAGAACAAGAAGTTTCTGTGAGTCATGGTCTCTTCTGCTTTTTCGTTGTTGCTGCCTTGTTGACTGCTTACTCTTTGCTTACTCCTGTCACACGATGTTGCTTTATGGCTGCAATGCTTTTGCATACCCAGTTCCTGTTATGCACTGTGCTTCTTCACTTTCCTCCCATTTCAAGAGCAGCACAGTGCAGCATATAGTCCAACATGAATGGTTTGACAAGCATCAACAGCCAGCAAGCAAACAGCCCAATTTACCGAGCACAAAGCCAACAAGCTATACAGGAAGCAGTAGAATGCAATCTTCATAAGGAAGCAGTTTATAAGTGACCAACTTGCCTTGAGGACATGCTGGCTGCCAGTGTTGACAGTGTCCTGGGGCTGAATGGGGCTGCTGGAACCGCCCTGCCCTCCAGCCTCTGTGGCATCATCAGCTGCCACCTCAGCAGCTAGGGTGGCTGCTAGGGGATCTTGTAAAGCCTCTGCATGTGCTTCATCCTGCCACCCCAGGGCAATCAGGCGTCAGGGGGCAGTTGCAAATTTTACACAAAAAATGAATAAAATACAAATATAAATGTAAATATAATATAGCCAAAATGTGAATATGAAATATGTAACAGGGAAATCAGTGACAAGTCACAGCTCTCTGGCAAGGTTGGCAGATATAGTGGCAATGTCAACAGCCTTGTGATTCTCTGCTGATAGATGCATGGTCTTAAGTGCCTGCAACCATCATTGACACGGTGCACTATACGTAAAAGCAGTCTCAAGGCTTGGGTCCTTCCCAGCATGTTGCTGTTGATGCAAGGCTGCGTGCATTGAATAATGGTCTGGGTCAGAGGCAATGCAGTACAGAAGAAGGTGACCATTCACGGTCAGGAGTGCTTGCAGCAGAGACTGCAGCAAGCATTTGATGGTGCCTGCCCAATAATAGGGCGCCTGTTGCATGTGGGTCTGATCCTTCTGGGTCCCAACAGTTGGGGACGGGATCACAACAGATGGGCGTGGGACCACAGATTCACGAATAGTAAAGGCTTGAAGATTCTGTTACAGAGACATGGGCAGCAATGCATGCAAGCATATACACAGTGCAGGTCTGCAGGCAATATGATGTGTCTTGTGAATGCAAAGTGCATGTACACTTTCATACATCTGCAAAACAGACGGCATGGAAGGTCTCCCACAATAAGCTGCCAAGGCAAGCAATGCTTGGCTGCATGGCAGCTTTTGGATCTGCTGATTCAAGCCCAAAAAAAGGATGGAAGGCAAAGAGGTGGAATACTGGTCAGGCAGCTGCATCTAATTCCTTGTTCAAAGCCTCTGTTGAGCCTGAAATCCTGAAAATGGTCACCTGCAGGGCGGATTGGCTTCCTGTGTTGACTGTGTCTTCTTTTGTGACAGCCTCAGCATCCTCTGAAGTGCCCTTCTTGGCATCCTCTTTTTTTTTCAGCGCCTCTGCTGCCTCCCTGCGCTGCTTGTCTGCCTCTTCGGCTTCTTCCTTGGCAGCTGCAGCACAAGAGTTGCAGTCGATGAAATGAATAAGAGAGGGTTGAGATGTTGACAGACGCTAATATGGATACGTCAGCTGTTGAAAGGCATTTCAGCAGCCAGTTAGGTCATCTTGTATTGAACAGCCATCAGCATGTGCTGCATTACAATCAGTAAGGTAACATTTGTACCTGCTTGTGTCCCAGGCTCATATTTGGAAATGCAGCTTTGTGCCAAAATAGAACATGCAATGTCATGCCTTGCCTGCTTACAGTGCTGAGGTACCACCTTTTGCTTTGTCAGTGACACTTTGCTGTTGGGTGACATCCTTCTTCACTCTTTCCAGCTCCAATTTCCACTGTGCTTTGTTGGCCTGAGATTGACTGACGTACGTATGGCGCGACTTGGCTCCTGCTGCATACTCCTTTGTCTTGCTGACCAGCTCCAGCCTAGCAGCTGATCCAGCTGCCTTGCAAGTGTTTTTGCAGCTTTGAAGCTCGTCGCTGCCATCACAACAATCTGCTCGACAAACGCAGGTGAGCGAGCTGTAATACTGCACATTCGAAGACACG
>JAABUK010007522.1_pt1 | contig 15692 bp, 9 predicted proteins | sample 5559141 | NCBI WGS metagenome assembly JAABUK01 (sample SAMN10711869, study PRJNA513367) | rock metagenome | isolation source: Antarctica rocks | place: Antarctica: Victoria Land, Pudding Butte nord | collected 2016-01-03
TAGTCGGAGATGGTGCCACTTGGACAGGGCGAGAGAGGATCGTACTCTCCACCAGCGATGGCGATGCCGCCACTACACTCGCTGCTGAGGTCACGTCTGAGAGGTAGTTCAGTCGGAGATCGTGCAGCTTGGCTTGAGCACGGAAAGGACTCACTCTTCGGCAGCGACGGGGATGCCGCCACTGCAGTTCCTGCTGTCGTCACGTCTGGCATCCACGTTAGTCGGAGAGGACAGAGCTTGAACTCAGCAAGGAATCATCTCACTCTTCAGCGCTGATGGCGAAGCTGCCACTACAGCTGCTGCTGTTGCCGCAGTTGTGTCTAGTTGCGCGTGAGAAGGTGCGTAGCGGACCAGGCACAACAAGATGCCACATACCTTGCTGCTGGCTGGTGCTCCAGCTACGACGACCGATTCCCGACATGCTGCTCTTGATGCTGCAACTACAGCTTTTGATAACGTGATGGGAAGCTTGCTGCGGTAGCGGAGAGGTTGTTGTGTTGGTAGAGAATTCTCAGGAGTCGCACATGCGATATGAGGTGACTTCCCCATAAGGTTAGCTAAGCGGGAACGACGTTGGTGCCTGGAAGTTTCCATACCCCTCGCTCCACGCAAATTTCTGCCTCTTGCTTTTCAAGTCACCCTCCATCAATCTTCAATCTCTCCAATCGACGACCACACAACACGAATAAGATACGGGCATCGCTGCCGACTCGGACTCGACGTGAAGCCATCAGAGGTGTAGGGGTGGCGAAGAAGTGCAGTTCCTGCAGAGAAACTTGTCACAGGGACTCGGGGAAGAAAGCTGCTGCTCGCCGCCTTTTTGCTGATGCGCGGATCCGAGAGGTGTTAAGGTGACTGAAGGTGCGGTCTCAAGTGAGGTCCTCTTTGAGGTGGCTCTGGGGAAATGGCTGGCTCTCGAGCCTTCCTTTGCTGGCGAAGCAACAGGTCACATCGGGGTCCCCTCCTAGTGACTGCTCTCCCTCAACAACGGGCAAACAAGAAAGGTGTGAATCCATCGTCAGCGTGGCGTTACCTTGCTTAACTGACTCCATCCTGAAGCGAAGACGACACGAAGACACGAGCGTCGCTGCCGAACCAGACTCAAGGTGAAACTCGTCAGAGGTGTAGGGGTGGCGATGAAGTGTAGCAGCTGCTCGCCGCCCTTTTGCTGATGAGCGGAACCGAGAGGTGTGAAGGTGACAAGAGGTGAGATTTCCAATGAGGTCCTCTTATGAGGTGGCTCTGGGGGACACGGCTGCTTTGTCGAGCCTTCCTTTGCTGGCGAGACAGCACATCACACACGGGTCTCCCGGTGATGGCTCATCCGGCAGCCCAACAAGAAAGGTATGAGCACTGCCAAAGCACTTCCATCCGACACCACTCATCTCTGCGCGCTGCTGCTTGCACCATTCAGAAGTAAACTCGTCAGAGGCGGACGTTTGGCTGCGTGCGGCGGTGTGTTAGAGTGTTTGGCTGTTGCAGATCACCCAGGGTCTGGTAATTGTTCAGGATGCTGAAGCACTGCTGCGCACACCCCCTACCGTAGATGTGTGCGGGCCATTCGGGCCCGCGGACGCTGACTTGTGACATCTAGGCCATCAACCACTTGGCGAACATCGCTGGGTGTTGGAGGCTACTTACAGAAAGGACGTCTTCATGCCTGTCCACCCAGACTGTCACCATTGGAACTGCCTGACCTGAAGCAGTACGTCCCACAGGACAAATTGCCCGTGGCAACAGTCTCTATCCTTCGGAGAAGACACTCATACAGCTGAACCCTAGCTGCCTACCTACCGTTGTCAATCGGGCCACCACTTGCACGCTATTGTAGACAATCAAGCCCGCTTGAGACCCATGCACTCTTCTGACCTCCGTACGCCGTTCTCAGTCTCTGCGCACCTTTGCAGTGCACCTCCAGAATGAGCCAATCTCATGTTGATCGCTCAGCTTCCGCGCATCACCTCATACCAGCATCGAGTGACGCGTAGTGGTTGGCAATTTTCCCGAAGTTGCGATCAAGCGCATGGTGTTCCAGAGCGCCACACGATGCTTGGTGCTACCGCGGAGAGCCCTTCCAGAGATTCTTCCTACAGCTAACCTAGCTGACAGGAGGCTCGTGTTCATGTTCAAAGCCTGTCAAATGATCATTTCCCTTTCATGTGATTGTGAAGTGAAGTCGCGCCAGAGTAGGGTTCGGTGCGGAACGCAGCCACAGCGGGAGTAGCCGCCACTTTGATCGGCAGTGATCGGCGGCCTCCACCAAACCACTGTATGACCAGCATAATCCACGGACTTTCTTCCTTCAATAACAACACACGATCGATGCACAAGCAACGACCACCCATATTCCGTCTCGTCGCTGCTTGAGCGCAGGCGCGGGACGTGCAGTGGTCATCACAACGAACATTACAAGCGGGGAGATTACCAAACGCGCCCTCCTCGCTTCCTCGACAGCCCGTAGCACCTACCTCGACCCACCACAGCAATTTGCGCGTGGAATCCACCATTATGGCAACTGCTGCAGTAGCGCGACCTGCGCAGCCTCTACGCCGTACTCGCGATGCTCCTCGACCGGCAATAGGCAAACGCAACGTCAACATGGACGGCGGAAGCACACAACCCACCAAGAAGCGCAAGCTCGACGAGCCCTACGTGCGCACCTCGGACTACATCTTACAGAAGCACGCCGGTAAACCGCCAAGCATGATCATACATCTTCATCCGACACACTTCAAGTTCGAGGGCCAGGATGGCAGTTTCGCATACGACTCGGAGATGAAGTGCGTACTGGAGCACATCCAGGCCCACACCGTCCCTCACCAGATGATGTCGGAACTTTTGGAGCTCAACGTCCGTTTTTACGACGGATGCTTGATCATGGAGGTCCACAACCATCGATCAAACAAGGGCAAAGACACTGGCAGACACGACTCGACCGCTGTTGGCAACAAGGAAAAGTTTAGTATGCACCGCCATACAGCATACATCACGCCGTCGCCATACGAACCTTATCCTGAGAATGCTGCTCGTGGAGACGAGACACCGGTGAAGGTCGAGACTAGCAATCGCGACATGCCTGCGCCGGAGAAGCCAAAGGAGAAGGATGGGCCGTCTATCTTTACCAGCGTACTACATCCGACCGAGCTCAGCAAGTACCACGAGATGCTCATCCTGTCCGAAACACCAGTAGACCAGATGCGCAGCAGGAAACGCGGCAACGATTCTTCTACGCCATCTGGAACTCAACCGACTACACCACAGCTCCCCGTTCCGCCCACCCCTGGCGGCTCGCGTGGACAGCTGAGCCAGTCACAAAAGATGTGTCTGGAAGAAGGCGACATTTACACTTTCCAGGGAGACATGCTGCTCGCTACCGAGCCTCCTCTCTACCTTGAACCTGCAGACAACCCGCGCGAAGCACAGAAGATTCTGGACCTACTTGAGCACCCCCTACATCAAGAACAGCCACCATCGCCGAAGACCCGTAAGAGAACTACCGCAGAAGTGGCTGCAGATGATGCCCAACAGCAAGAGACCGAACGACGGATGCTGATCATGGACGAGCGCATTAAGCCTTCCGGGACCGGCGCTGCAACAAACGAGAATCAGGGTGCAGCGGCTTCGCTTACTTTCTCCCGTTTCAAGACGATTGACTTGGTGCGCCAGAAACTTGAAGAAGCAGAACGAGTTAGGAAGGAGGAAGAAGTCCGCGCGGCAGCTGAAAAGAAGCAGGCCGAAGAGCAGGCAGTGATGCAGCAAAGAGCCAATGCCGCTCAGCAGCGCCGTGAGATGGGCATGATGGCGCAACATCAGCCGAACCAGCAGCAGCAGCAGCAACAGCAGCAGCAGATGTTGCTCATGCGGCAGCGACAGGAGCAACAATTGAGAGCACAGGCAGTAGCCCAAGCTCAACAGCAAGCCATCATGGGTACACAGCATCACGCACATCCTCAGCAGAATGGTATGATGTCACATCCCCAGCAGAACAACCAGCAGAGCAATCAAGGCCAGCTTGCGCAAGGAAGTCCGGTGGTTCGGCAACAGACGCCGATGATTCACTCATCGCCTATGTTACAACAAGGTGGATTTCCAATGGCGCGGACTTCTAGTCAAGGCGCTGGGAGTCCACCTCGTCCAACCTCAGCAGCGATGCAACCGCATCCGATGGCTCGACAGATCAGCCAGCAACAACAAGGCAGCCGACACGTCACCCCTCATATCCAGCAAGGCACTCCGAACATGGCGCAAGCTATGCCCAACAGGCAGATGACGCAGACTCCTCGCATGCCTCCAGGGAGTCCAGCAAACAACATGCACCAAGGCACGCCTTCAGCAGGACCAATGGCGTTACCGACAGCACAGATGGGTGGAAGTAACGGCTTCACACAACAGCAGGTGCAGATGGCGATGCTACAGCAGCAACGTACCATGGCGGCGCAGCAGCAGAGCGCTGAGATGCAAGCCGGCTCGTCTGTCAACAACATGACACCGGAACAGATCCAAGCCATGGCGAATAATCAACAGCGCCAGAATGCGCAGAATGCGATGCGGCAGCAGAGTATGCTACAAGCGCAGGCGCAGGCGCAGAATAACCCTCAGATGGCAATGCAAATGAAACAGCGCCAGCAGCAGATACTCATGAGGCAGCAGCAGATGCAGCAAGCGCGCGATGCGCATATGCAAGGCTCACCCGCTCCAGGCCAGGCTGGCAGTCCAGGTCAGATGCCGCAACAGACTCCGCAAATGCAACACGCGCATCCGCAGCAATTTCCAGGCCAGCAGGGCAACATGCCCGACTTGAGCCACATGTCAGTGCCGCAACAGCAGCAAGTCGCTGCGGCTATTCGCGCGAAACACCTCGCAGAGGCCCGTCAGAACCACCAACAAGCCAATCCGCAAGCCCAAGCCAACCAAATGCAACATCAGCAGGCCATGGTGACGTACTTGAAGCCTTTCATCTCCAAGTACCAGGGTTTGCACAACATCCCGGCCGAAGAGATCAACGCGTTTCCTCCGCAGGTCAAGACCTACATCGCACAATACTTGCAGTCGCAGAGGAATCAGGCGATGCAGAAGCAGATGCAGCAACAGCAGATGCAGCAACAGCAACAGCGGAGTCAACAGGGCGGTAGTGGCAATATGGAGCAAGTACCTGCGCAACAGCCAAACCCGCAATACATGCAGCAATTGCGGGCCAATCAGGCTATGCTGGCTCAACACCAGCAGCGGCAGAACGGTGGGATGCACGGTATGACGGGTTTGAGCTTTGATTTGAACGGTGGCGGCGGGCAACAGAATTTCGGCGGGAATCAGCAGAACAATGGGGCGGATCTTGGGCCTCAGTTCGCTGCCATGCGTAGGTCTCGATTGATGAATGAGGTGCTCTGAGACATAGACTGATTACATCCTTCTGTCTTACCAGAAAACGCACTCACGAGGAATAACGGGCAGGGCGGCGCCGGGCCGTAGAACGACGACGATGACGCCCCGGGATGGTTGGCGGCTATGCGAGATGATCAGGCAAGACGTATCCGACACTCGATGAATATGTGCAATGCCCAGAAAGCAAGACGTGCCAGGAGCTTGACAAGATCAAGTGGGAATGTCGAGTGACACGCACACGACGATGATGGAAGAGGAGCCGGAACCGCAGCTTTTTCGACATTGTGTTATATTCTTCTTTTCTTGAATCGCCGAGGCTGGCCCTTCGGCCTCTTTGTATGATTATGACCTAGACGAGTAATTGGACAGTATGATCAAACGAGTACGTGTATCTATCTCACCAGATCCCAGAGTGATGAGTGGGTCAGCAAGTGTCTCCGACCTTTGATCGAGCCTCCAAAATTCTAGAGCGCCGCTTGGTGTGCGATGCTATCTCGGAGAAGAATTCCACCCAACGATGCGATAGAATGCTGAGCAAAACTCTCGGACCTGTAGGCGAGTAGTGTAAGGTCACAGAGCGCCGCATGGCGCTTGATTGTATCACGGAGAGCCCTCTTGACCCACAATGGAACGGGTTTCTCTCTCACACACAGCACAAGGCGTTCCGGGTGCTTCTCCAGACCATGCGCAGCGATGATGCCTCTACAGTGCATGCTGGGACCTGCCGTCGTTGTCTTTCTTCTCGAGAAGCCTGCTCGCACTGGTCCTTGTTGCTGTGTTCAGGTTCTGCGTGATCGTAGGTCATATATTGAGCCTTCTAGCTAACGCAAGTACACAGCGAGTCTCTACATGTAGATAGCAACCTCCTTACCGCACCGGAAGCGATGACTGGTTCCTCAACCGCTGCTGAGCTTACTGAACACGAAGCCAACCCTGCGGCCGTCCTCGCGGATCACACTACGAAGTGCCTCGTCTTCGATAATGCCCTCCAGAGGATCTGCTTGTGGTACCGCAGCTCCTTGCTCGTCGTCATCGTCAAGAGCCTCGAGAGACTGGGCATCCATAGCGTAGGTGCTACGAGCAAGTGCAGTGTCGAAGTGAGCATACTCCATGAGCTTCTTCATCTTCGCCTTGCCCGTAGAGTCGCGGTAATCTTTGGCGTTACGCCGAAGCTCCGCTTCCTCTGCTTGCCAGTCGAGTTGGCTGGCGCTCTTCCACTTGGACTTTCTTGGGAGGACAGGCAGCTCGTCATCCTCGTCTAAGCGGATCACTTCCGTCTCGTCTTGATCGTGGAGGACCTCATCGTCGTTGCCACTCAACGCGGCGAGATCATTGCGTGGAGACTCAGCATCATCTTCCGATTCGAGTAGTGGCACACCTTTCCCACCACAAGTGCACCCCAGGATTTTGTGCGTCTGGCAGTCGTCGGACTCGTCTAAAGTGAAGAGATCTCGCAATTCCTCCTTAGTGAAGCCGCCGACACCGCTCTTCCCATCGACAATGCTGTCAGCCAGACCACTCTTGCTGATCTGCCGTTGGAAGATCTTCTCGTCCAGTGCTCCTTGGGTGACGAGCCGGTAGATGTAGCATGGCATTTTCTGACCATCGCGATGGATACGAGCCATGGCTTGATCGTCAGTTGCTGGGTTCCAATCAAGATCGTACAAGATCATGCGGGATGCTCCAATCAGGTTGAGACCTACGCCGCCTGCTTTTGCTGACAGCAAGAACACGAACCAGTTGGACGGCGACGATCGATTGAACTTGTCGACCAGGTCCTGGCGCTTGTTCTGGGGTGTAGTGCCATCGAGCCGAAGGAACTGGTAGTCCATGGAGCTCAAGAGGTTGGCGATGACATCCATGGTGGAGGTGTAGTTGCTGACGATGACGACCTTCTCCTGGGTTGTCGTTCGTATACGATGTAGCAGAGTGTCAAGGACCTGTAGCTTGCCGCTCGCGCCGGGTGACTTGAGTAGTGAGCTCGGAATTGACTGGAGCATTTCTTTCAGGGTACCGTGCTCGGGTTGGTCTGCTTTCTTCAGCAACAGCTTTGGACTGTTGCAGACCTTCTTGAGGATGTTGATTAGTTCAAGAGAGACGGCCGATGTCCCTAGCGCTGCATTGAACGTCGGCGAGCCAACGATGGCGCGGTACACCGAAAGTTGCGCTTGCGTGGGCCTACAGAACACCACGTAGATTGTCTTTGGCGGCAGGTACTTTGCGAGAATCTCCGCAGTGCGACGCAAGATGAACATGCCGGTGATATTCGCAAGTTCTTCGCTACGAGCTTCGCCTTTCTCAAGGTCCTTCTGCGAGACCCCAGGCTGCTGGCCCTTCAGGATGGGTGTCTCAAACTCCTTCTTGAACGTGTTGTATTTATTGAGCAGGCCAGGATTGACGAAGTCCACCATCGTGTGGAATTCTGCCAGGTCGTTCTGGAGAGGTGTTCCGCTGAGAATGACCCTTTTCGCAGTGTTGAGAGACTTGATAGCCTGGGCAGCTTTGTTCTGTGCAGTCTTCAGGCGATGACCTTCGTCGGCGATAACGATGTCGATGCCAGAGCCTTTCTGTAGATCTTCTTGCACCATGCGGAGCTTCTCGTAGCCGATGATCATGATACTATAGGCTTTGCCCATGGTGAAGTCAGTAAGACGGACCTTCTTGTCTCCTCCCACCACGAACACTCCAATCCTGTCGCTGCCCAGCCATTTCTTGAACTCCTTGCGCCAATTCTGGATGAGGGTGACCGGGCAAACGATTAGTGCTTTCTTGATGACAGGCTGACCCTCGTAGATAGGGCTCTGCTTGAGCAATGTCCAGAGTAGAGCAATTGTCTGAAGCGTCTTGCCCAATCCCATCTCGTCTGCCAGAATGGCACCCTCTCCATCGTAATCCTTCATACCCATCACACATTCGTACATGAATGCTACGCCAGCACGTTGATGCTCCCGGAGCTCTCTCGTCAACAGCGGATCAACAACAACGTCGACAATCTGCTTCCCTTTCGGCACACTCTTCGGTCGTCTCATCACGAGGGCGCCCTTAGCGTCCGGATTATGACGAGCAACAGGAGTTTTGGCATCTTTGACAGGCTGCTGGACGCTATTGTTGAGTAACGGAGCCTTGAAACCGGCCTTGCTTGCCTGTGACGAGCCCGCTACGAACCGATGTGGCTTTTGCTTCTCGACGAGTTTGTCATGTCTAGCTTGGGCTTTAGCAGTGACCTTGTCCATCTCGTTGATGTCTTTGAGCGGTGCCTGAGGTTGTTTGAAGTTGCCCAGAAACGGGCGGCCAGCAAGGAAGTCCGCTCTCGACATGACGGAGTCGATCTCAACATCTTTGCCGCCGACAGCCAATTCCGTTCCAGGGAGAAGAGGGCCTTTGAAGGCTGACTTGCCTAGTTCTCGTCCAGAGATGTCTTGTAGCCGAGCGTAGCCGCCAGACACAGATAGCACACCGTCGCCTTCCCATGTCTTGTTCTTCTTCATGGTGATCTTGCGCCTGAGCAGTGGTTAGCATGGTACGACTAGCATTACAAAAGTTCCTACCATAGCACCGTGTAGTAGCTGTCGGTCCTAGATTCTGGTGAGACGGTGGCGGCTGGATTGGACACATTCTGCAGTGGCTTCCGTGCTGCATATGGTGTTTGAAATGCCTTGGGAGGCTTTGGCTTCTTCAAGACGTTGGCTGCGGCGTTGACGACCTCAACATCGTGTTCGGCGTCCCGACTGATTCGCCGCTTCTTGAGTGGCGGCTCAGAGGTTGCCGAAGGTTGTGTTATATTTGCAGCTGGCTTTCCCACGAGGGTGGGTGGTTTGAATGGCTGCATCTTGTGTCTGACATGGGTGTAACACTGATGCAGTGCGATGAAATTCAGGTTGAGATGTTCTGAGAACGAAAGCGCGATGAGACGCGTGAAGGGCTTGGCACAAATCACGAAATCACGTGAATCACATCTTGTTTCAATTCTCCTTTGACGGTGCTAAGTGTTTGGTTTCTCATGGTAGCACGTAGTGGGAGTATTGAGCACATAGAGTATGGGTGGCAGGGCGGCTGAATCGGGCATATAAAGCGCATTTGAAACTGGACAACCTTCGGCGTCGGAGAGCTGACTATAACAGCTTGTGGAATGGCTTGATGATATACAGACTGCCTGCCTTTCCCACCTGGTCATAGCCAGCTCGCTGTGCTGTCTGACCGCAGATCGGCTGTGTTCAGCACTCCTCCTCGATGCACCCTCAGAATTCAGCAATCGTGTCCCCTCGTCGTTTTCCCCGTAAGTTGTATTTGCCCTGTGAGACTGTATAAGCACTGCTTTGGCGCCTAGAAAACCTGCACGATGGCAGGAGCCATAGTCCTTCTGCCAAGAGACTGTACCGTTCATGGTACACCCGGCAGGCTAGGCGGATCTCGACTCACCTCTGTTCCGTATGCAAGGTAGAGGAAGCAGCTCGGTACGGCGAAGACGTAGACGAACGACAGCCAGGCTGTGCGAGGGGTCCATCGGAAGAACTCGTGCCTCTTCACATACATGTCTGTCCCGCTTGTCAGCGCTCTTCATCTTCCAGCTCTTTGGTCCGCCGTTGCATTCTTTCATCGCGTTCCACGTTTCGCTATAGTCGTGCCGGGGAGATTCGGAAGTTGGGTAGACTTACTGGCATATCGAACCAACGCTGGGTCCATATGCACGGCTGGGAACTGGTTAGTGTGTGGGCAGCTCCTCGGGCACCGCGCGCATTGCTTACTGTTGGCGTGCGCCATCCTCATGAGTGACGGCCGCATGGCTGCGAGCTTCCTGCGGCGTTGCTTGAGCTGTCGTCAAGCTCGGTGAGTGTGTGCTGTTCTGAGTAAGTGAGGTTCAAGGTTGTCAGTGCCGCCAAGACAACGTCGGCGACGCGGAAGCAAGTTCCGACCGAGGGACTACCTCGTCGAATCACTCTTTCAATTAAATCACTCGCAGAAATATTCTTCGATTGATCATTTCATCGTATCAACATGGCAGAGACATCTGGAGAGAAGCCGGTCGTGACCTTATATTGGTATTATTGACCATTGAAATACACCATTCTCCAGATCCCAAACTCACTACCCTCAGGCTCAATGGATCCCGCGCTCAGAGAATTGTATGGCTTCTCGAAGAATGCAAGGACATCGACTACAAGATCGAAGTCTTCAAACGAGGCGAAGACAAGTTCGCGCCCAAAGAACTGAAAGAAGTTCATCCGCTTGGCAAGAGTCCTCTTATCAAAGTCCAGGCGTCAGGCATGAAACCATTGATCATCGCGGAAACTGGCGCGATCATTGAGTACCTCACCGAGCACTTCGCAACCCATCTCATCCCAAAGCGCTACCAAGATGGTATGGAGGGGAAAGTCGGAGGCGAAACCGAGCAGTGGCTGCGGTACCGCTTCTACAGCCATTATGTTGAGGGCTCGTTGATGACGCCACTCATCCTGTCAATGTTCATGGTGAGTCCTGTGGTGCGGAATGTGTTGGAATGCGATGAGAATCTCGGACACCACTAACTTACTGTGTGTTTCTTGTTCCTTAGGACGGTAAGTTGGACCTACAAAGTATGATGTTGTGCATGATCTGACAGATACGCCCAAGGCATCCGAAACGCACCGGTCCCGTTCTTCATCAAGCCAATCACTCGCAGTATTGCCAACAACGTTGATTCGGCCTTCCTAAACAAAGAATTCAAGACACACTTCAGCTTTCTCGAATCTCAGCTGAAGTCGTCGCCGGACGGAGGCCAGTATCTGTGCGGCAAAGACCTCACGGCGGTTGACATCTTCATCAGCTTCCCTTTGATTGCTGGGAAGAGCAAGGTCGATGCTAATGCATACCCGACCCTTACTGCCTACACCAAGCTGCTTGAAGGCAACGAGGTGCTTCAGAGAAGCATCAAAAAGATCGAGGACCTCACCGGCGAGCCTTACAAGGTTGCGCCATAGGTGTGCTGGTCAGATATTTCGTGCAGGGTAACACCGGTCCTTGGCCTGGCGTTCTTGATGTGGAATCTCCAGGTCGAAGCGAAGCTGGCGGAACTTGGTGGAACTTGTTCCAGAGTCTTTCATGCTCCAGAATGAAGTTTGCGCACAATTGCAGCGGAGATGCTTTCATATATTGTTTCCGTAAACATCCCAACAATCTCGACGGGGTGGTCGTCTGAGTAAAGTGCTGACCGCATCATGTTCCTGGCGATCTTCGTCTCGAGGCTGGACTTTCTCCGTTCTACCGCTTTCCTCCGCAAACGACCGCCCCTTGACAGACGTAACTAACTCGATCAGCAGCAATTATGCGGCACACGAGTGCAGGACGAACAATTTAACCCACATTCTTCACGGTTGTCAAGCAGGAACAGCCACATGCGCCGTCAGCAGCAAACATCGCCGGCGCGGCGCTCTAGACACCGGCCCGCCGATGTCGCCAATCAGACACCACCTACTTTCGCTAGCGTAGGCTAACTTCATTGACCAGGTTGTCGCTGACAGACGTATTACAAGACGGCGCTACGGCTCGCCGATCGATTTCCAACCTGCATACTTGACAGAAGGCCTCTGTCGCCAAATGCCAGTAAGCCATCCCAGCATCACGGCGGAGGTAGAACATTCTGTTCAGGCGCAGCACCAGGCCATCAACCATAATGCTTGTAACCTCAGCGGCGTACACGAACCCGACCCGCCGGCCCTGGGCTCGTCCAAGAAGGCCTCGACTCCAATGGGTACAGAAAGAACCATTTCGCGATTATCTAATCTACCCAACGATGATGGACGCAGTGAATCGATGAACCAATCAGCTCCGGAAGGCTCCCGAAGTGGTAGTCAAGCCGGCCTACTACATATACCTTCTCAGGGTGGCGCTTCAAGACGTCCAGCAGATACTGCAGTCTGGGACTGGGACAGGCCGCTTGAGACTGTTGGCGAGTCAACTTCTTACTACTACGAACCGCAGGGCGAGCTTCTTCAGGAGACACGAGAGCAACGAACTTCAGGCAACCAGTTCAGCATACTGCACACGGTGCCGTGGTCGAGTACTTCAGGACAACCTTCCTCCTCAACAGACGCTTTCGCCGTTCCAAGACGTCCCACCGGAGTGCCACCTTCTACCGCAGGCAACAAACGCAAGGCCGGTTCTGATCTTGAAGGCAAGCCACCACACCAGAGGAGATTTTACGAGATGATGGCGGCCGAATCAGGTGACGAGTCTACGTCGTCGATGGACGCCAGACCGCCGATGCACCACACACGGTCTCATGGAGGGCCATCGAACAGGCCGCGTGACGCGACCGAAGGTCCTGAAGGACAGTTGACTGGTGTGCCACGGCCAGGTAAAGATTTTCAACGCACGTTGGAGGACCCTGCCATACCTTTGATACTTCCGCCCCGAAAAGTGTTCCCCATCCAGATTGGGGACAAGTTATTTCGACTGTCAGGGGCATCTATCTCTTCCGATGGTGAGTACATGTCTTCCCGCCCTACTGTCAAGGTCTGTTAGCTGAACGTTGAAGAGCACCCTCATACTTTTCGCAGTTCTTTGAAGAACAGTTGCGGCAGACCGAAGGTGCTGATGGTGTGAGAACGCTGTACATCGATCGAGATCCGACGACATTTGCAGATATTGCGTTACACCTCCAGGGGTACCACATCGAGCCGAGAGATGGTCCACATTTTGTGAAGCTGTTCGCAGATGCGCATTTCTTCAGCTGTAAGTAATTGCGGAACCTTGTTGCTTTTGGCAACACGCTGACCGCCGAGCAGTACCTCGCCTGACTGCTCAGCTCTTCTCCTCGACGATCTACATTCGCATTGGCGACGAAGAGTTCCAGATACCACGCGACATATTCAGTAACCCCGGCGACTCACCCAATTACTTCTCTTTGGGCTTCGCGATCTTCTTTACGACACCAACCGAAGTCTTCCCGGGTTTGTCGCAGCGGACACTACTACGCCCTCCTTCCATTCTACCACCATGCATACCGAACCGCTCAGCAAAAACCTTTGCCGACCTCCTTCACATCCTCAAGGGCTACCCAGTCGAGATCCGAAGTGAAGACCACCGAGCCGAGCTGCTGCGCGATGCACGATACTTCCATCTCAAAGGGCTAGAACAACGTCTTATACCGCACTCCATTTCCTACAATCTTGCTCGAAAACGTAACGAAATCGTTATTCGTCTCGAAGATATTCGACAATCAGGCATCTCGTACGTCGCCGATGGAGCACCCACATCGTCTGCCGAAGACGCATCCCCAGCACCTACTCCTTCCGGGCCATCCACCAACCCGGGCTGGATCTACTATCAGCGGCCATACGTGGATGGTGAATCGTACAGCCTGTTACTTGAGGTATCCGGCGCCGAGTCGACGTATCTATCGATCGCACCAGCTGCCTCTTCGTCAGCTCCGGCTAGGGTGGGCCGCGCAATGTTCCAGCGGCAGACTTTAGCGCGCATCACGAGTCTGTTCTCCGTCATAGCGAATAAGATGAACTTACCCATCACGCAGCCTCTGGGCCTAATGATGATGGAGCGCGGAGCTGGTGTGGCGAGCCTGCCGGTTAGTCCAGGCAATACGGGCGTCAGTGAAGAGAGGGTTAAAGTGCGCATCGGGGCGGACGCGGACGTAACGGTCGATGGGAAAGTGTGGAGGGTGGGTATGGACGAGGAAGAGGACGGAGACGAAAGCGGGATGGACCTTGACCCATCCGAGTCCTCTGGGAGATCGGGGAAGAAGAGAAAAAGAATCGATGAGGACGATGAGGGCGAGGGATGGGTGCTCAAGAAGGCAGTGTGGCGGCTGAGAGTACAGCCGCTTAGTGGTGGCGCGCAAGCTGGGAGGAGCGGGATGGAGGTCATATTGGGTGCGGTCAAGATCGAGGCGTACAGCAACGAGCGAGCCAGGAATGCGGAGCGAGCGTTCTTGTCGTAGTGTTGGTCCATTCATGCTCCTGCCAAAACGACATTAGCATTGGAAAAGTTGTTTTATAGAAATCCAGGGTGGCTCCGATGTATCACCATCATTTCCGTTCTTAGTCTTGGCGGCGATTCTTACATTTACTTCACGGTCCACAGTCCACCTGGACCCACCGTAGTTACCGCAAATGGTAAGTGCAGCAGCTGCTGCACGCATACCTTAGGCTCGTAAGCAGTCTGATCTCAAATGTGTCAACGAGGAGGCTTCGACGACCGCACAAGCCTCTCACACTACGTGGGCTCCTTTAGAGACACCCATCAACACCGCGAGAATTTCTATGGCTAGCTTAGATAGGCTTGGTTCTCCTGCTCATTGACGCACAACTTTGGTCGAGTCCATATTCAATTCCAAGACATCCAAAGAGCGAAAGCGAGGTTGATCTACCTATCATCGCCAAGCTCAATGCGGAAGCAGAGATCCGCTCCCGACGATCATCTCGAACCAATGGAGCGCCACCGAATCCTGAACGCGGGTGCTTGGGTGCTCTCAGCCTTGGTTTGACTTCCTGCCTCCCACTTCGGAGATTCGCCAGGGGCTCCACCTCCAGTCCGCAAACTTGGAATATCCTCGCAGCTGTGAGCTTTATCTGAGTCGGCTGATCAGATCCGTGAGCTGGCAAGCTGGCGTTGCTGTGCGAACCCAGCCAGCCCGATGCATGATGCAGGTTTTGCGCGAGCACGCATGCAAGTATCGATGTGGTGGAACGATGAGCAACCACGGGTCCACGATAACTGCTCCTTGGCTTCGAGAACGTGGTCCGCTCAGCTGAACCAATCCGCTAGCCAAGCGAATTCAATAACGGCGTTGACAGAAAGACGGTAGAGTAATGAGACATTTCGAGGCGCGCCGTTAATCCATTTGAGGCCGTTCTATTATAGCGCAACCAGGGTTGGCTTTGACGCGAGAAATACATGGCTTCCATCAAATTTGCGCTGCCGAGTCCATTGGCTGTGGTGGCGTTCATGCGTTACCGCGTTCCAGCGACGCGGGCCTGTTCCACTGCGCGAGTCGTTAAGAGGCGTCAAATATAGGGAGGACGTGGTCCCGGAAACACCAAAGCCGCTCGCTTGTTTCGCCGATCATATAGACTGCCGGTTCTATTTTGGAGGTTGCTTTCGAGTCCGGTGTTAACAGCGCTTGAAACTAATAGCAGGTTGCGGATGAAATATTGCATGATTGCTCGAAGAACTTCATCGCAGATGCAAGTGGAGCTTTCATCCAAACGCTCCTGCCGCTACGAACCTAATACGCACCTGCCAGCCTCCACCACAACATTCTCAACCATCGCTCTTGCAACTTCAATGTTTTTTTGACGTGCAAGACGAAGAAGGTC
>JAABUK010007524.1_pt1 | contig 15687 bp, 17 predicted proteins | sample 5559141 | NCBI WGS metagenome assembly JAABUK01 (sample SAMN10711869, study PRJNA513367) | rock metagenome | isolation source: Antarctica rocks | place: Antarctica: Victoria Land, Pudding Butte nord | collected 2016-01-03
ACGGCATCGGGGGGGTAGCGGGCCAGCAGGCGCGCGCGCTGCGCCTCGCTGATGAGGCCCTCGGCCACCCAGGCCGGGCTTTCGGTTTCCAGGAATTTACGACTCATTCGACGGGCAATAACCCGCTGGCCGGCACGGGCAGGGAGGCCTCCACCAGCTCTTCCACCAGCGCGTCGAGGCCGTGGTACCAGTCGATATGGGGCGAGGTGACGCCGCAGCCGCCCGGCCGGGGCGGGCACGTGGTGACGGCCCAGCGGTAGTGGCACCGCGGGCACGTGCCGCCCGTTTCGAACGTATCCCAGACGTGCCCGCAGCGGCACTGCCAATGCGCCCCGCCATCGGGCTCCCAGTGGCAGTTCGGGCAATAAATTTCTATTTGTGAGTCAGTTGCCATAGCAGATAAAGAACTAAGTAAAGCAGTTACGCCGGCTTGCGGGCCCGCGTCATCTCGCGCTTGCCGGGCGGGCCGGGCAGCTTTTCGGTGAGCCAGCCGGCGGCCCGCAGGTTGCGCCTGAACTGGCCCTGCGCGCAGTAGCTCACCAGCACCGCGCCGGGCGCGGCGGCCGCGTAGAGCTTCGCAAATATGCCCTCCGTCCACAGCTCAGGCTGCTTTTCGGGGGCGAAGGCGTCGAAATAGAGGAGGTCATAAGCGGCGCCTGGCAAGTCAGCCGACTCGACTCGCGCCTGCATTTTAGTCAGCGTAAAGGTGGGCGCTAATGCAACGGCATTGCCCCAGGGCGCGGCGTGCAATTGGGCAAACGCCTGGCTAAGCCGCGGGTTATCGGCCCACTGCGGTGCCAGCGCCGCCACGGCCGCGGGGGGCAGGGGATAGGTTTCGTAGCCATCGTAGCGAATGGCGGCCGGGGTAGCTTCGGCAGCTGCCAGCGTCAGCAGGGCGTTGAGGCCAGTGCCAAGACCCACTTCCAGCACGCGTAGCGGCTCCTGCTGGCCCAGCCCCGCCGCCAGCAATGGCCGCAGGCCCGCCTCGATAAACACGTGGCGCGACTCCCGCGCCGCGCCGTGGCGCGAGTGGTAGTGCTCGTCGAGGGCGGGCACGTAGAGCGTGGGCGAGCCATCGGCGGTGGTGCGCACCTCTATTTTTGCGGCATCCAACGAGTGGCTCTCATCCATTGATAATTGGTACTGATAATTGATAATTGAAAAGATGCCCCGCGTAAAAGTAAGTTTGCCCGAAAGCTTTGGCTTCGCGGTAGAGATTCCCGTCCGCATCACCGACCTCAACTACGGGGCGCACCTCGGCAACGATGCCCTGCTGAGCCTGCTGCACGAGGCGCGGGTACAGTTCCTGGCCCACCTCGGCGCGGCCGAGTTTGACCCCGCCACCCAGCTCGGTTTCATCATGGTTGATGTGGCGATGGAGTACAAGGCGGAGGCCTTTTACGGCGACGTGCTCACTATTTACCTGGCAGCTAATGACCTGAGCAAGTACGGCTTTGATATCGTGTATCACGTCAAAAACCAGGCGGCCAAGGAAATCGCCCGCGCCAAAACCGGGATGCTCTGCTTCGACTACACCACCCGCAAGCTGCGCTCCTTACCCCCCGAGCTGGCCGCCAAGGTCGGCTAAGCGCGATTCTTAGGTCGGTGTATACGGCGGGCTGCCGGCTTTTCGCCGGCTGTCCGCTTGCCGAAAGAACAAGCGGCACTACCGACGAGCGGACAGCCGGCGAAAAGCCGGCAGCCCGCCCCAGATGCTTCGGATACACTGACCTGAAAACCGCTCTAAGCGCCTATGTTTCGCCTGGTTCTCCTCACCGCGCCCACCGCCCTGCCCAACGAGCCGCGCCTGCTCACCGAGCTGCTGACGCTAGGCCTGCCCCGCCTGCACCTGCGCAAGCCCGGCTGGCCCGCCGCGCAGCTGGAGGCGCTGATTCAGGCGCTGCCGCCGCGGTTTCACGAGCGGCTGGTGCTGCACGGCCATCATGCGCTGGTGCGCCGCTATCGGCTGGGCGGCCTGCACCTCACGGCCGGCCAGCGCGCCGCCGCCTCGCGCCGCCCGGCGCTGCTACCCGGCCAAACGCTTTCGACCTCCTTCCACTCGCTGGCCGAAATTGCCGGGCACCGCCGCCGCTACGACTACGTATTTCTGAGCCCCATTTTCGATAGCATCAGTAAGGAAGGCTACGCCAGCAACTTTGACCTGGCCGTGGTGCAGGCTTTTTTGCAAAAGCTGGCCGGGCGGGCCGGCTACCAGCCACCGGTGCTGGCGCTGGGCGGGGTTGATTCTGAGAATCTTGCCTTGGTGCGGCAGGCTGGCTTCGCGGGCGCGGCCGTGCTGGGGGCCGTGTGGGGCAGCGCCGACCCGGTGGCGGCGTTCCGGGCTTTGGAAGGGGGGTAGGGCGGGCCGGGCAGCAACGCCAACCCTGTTTTTTCGCTGGCCGCCCGCCGTTGCCGTACACCAAGGCCACCAAAGTACGGACCCTGGCCCAGCTAACGACCGCTGGACCAGCCCCAAAAATTACCTACTCCCTTCTCATGCGATACGGAATGTGCTTCGACGGCAGCGTGGTGCGTGGCTGGGGCGATGATGGCCGCCCGCTGCACTTCTCCAACACCCGCGCCACGGGCCACGTCGAGCGGGCCGAGTTTCACTACCAGCGCAGCCGCCAGATGGGCCTGACGCTCTTCCGCGACACGGTGCTTTGGGACGAGGCGCGCCACTGCCCCGATTACGCTTGGCTCGACCGGCTGGCAGCGCTAAGCCAGGGCCAGATTGAGCTGGTGCTCAACCACTACGGACTGCCCGAGTGGCTGGACGAGGCCATGTTTTGGGGCGAGGCGGCGGCGGCGGCCATGCGCGAGCTGAGCCACCAGCTTGCCCGGCGCTACGGCGGCGCGTTTCGCAGCTACAACCTGGGGGCCGAGCTGGGCATCTGGACCGACTGGATTGCGGCTCCCAACAACCGGCAGTGGCCCTTTGGCAACCGCTCGTGGTGGGAGGTATATCGCCAAACCAGCGCCATTACCATCGCCATCGCTCAGGGCCTCAAGGCCGGCGACCCCACCTGCCGCACCGCCATGAGCGAGCCCTGGGGCTGGAACCCCGCCGTGCCCTGGGCCGACCAGGCCCGGCCTTTTGCCACCATCCTGGGCCGGTTCGATGAAGTAGCTGCGGCGCACGACTGCTTTACCTGGCAACAGGGCCACGCCGGCCTGCTCGACATTGTGGGCCTGAACATCTATTTTGAAAATGACATCCCGGGAATGCTGGCCGCCGCCCGCCGCCTATTTCCGGCCCAGCAAGTAGTGGTGGCCGAAACCGGCAACCTGCTCCGCCCCGACTGCCACCCGCCCCGGCTCTGGTGGGCCAAATTTGAAGCCCTGGGCGAGCCCGACCTGGAAGTAAGCTGGAGCCCCGGCCTCACCATGCTCACCCACGAGCTGGGCGAGCGCATGGCCGGCAACCTGCTCAGCGAAGACGGCACCCAGCACTGGCGACGCCGGGTAGTAGGTAGGAGTTAAGGCCGTTCTGGTGGGAGAGACGCGCGGGGTCGCGTCCCTACAACGAGTATATGGACCTGAAATTTTCGGTAGTGAAATGTTGATAACCAGCAACTACCCTAGCGCCGCGTCCCAATCCTTCCACACCGGCTCGTAGCCCTGGCGGCGCAGCATGGCGGCCACCTCAGCGGGGCTGCGCTCGTCCGAAATCTCGAACTGCTCCAGCGACTCGGGCGCCACGGCGTAGCCGCCCGGATTGGTCTTCGAACCCGCGCTAATACTCGTGATACCCAGCTTGATAACCTGGTCGCGGAAGGCAGGCGTTTCGCGGGTAGAGATAGACAGCTCCACTTCCTCATTCAGCAGGCGGTAGGCGCAGATGAGCTGCACCAGCTCGCGGTTGCTCATCTCCACCTTGGGTTGCAGCAGGCCCTCGGCGGGCCGCAGGCGCGGAAACGACAGGCTGTACCGGGTTTGCCAGTAGGCGCGCTCCAGGTAATCGAGGTGCAATGCCGTGTAGAAGCAGTCGGTGCGCCAGTCTTCGAGGCCGATGAGCACGCCCAGGCCCAGCTTGTGGATGCCGGCCCGGCCCAGGCGGTCGGGCGTGTCGAGACGGTAGTGAAAATTCGACTTCTTCCCCTTGGGGTGATGCTTTTTGTAATCTTCCTGGTGATAGGTTTCCTGGTACACGAGCACCGTGTGCAGGCCCGCGGGAATCAGGCGCTCGTAGTCGGCCTCATCCAGCGGCTGCACCTCCATTGAGAGGTGGGCGAAGTGCGGGCGCAGCGTGCGGAGCGCTTTTTCCAGGTAATCGACGCCCACCGTCTGGTTGGCCTCGCCGGTCACGAGCAACACGTGGTCGTAGCCCCAGCCCTTGAGCACGGCCGCTTCGGCCAGCATTTCGACGCTGCTGAGGGTGCGACGCTTGAGCTTATTATCCAGGCTGAAGCCGCAGTAGGTGCAGATATTCTGGCACTCGTTGCTCAGGTACAGCGGCACATAGAGCTGCATCGTGTTGCCAAACCGCTTCTGCGTAAGCTGCCGGCTGAGTTGGGCCATTTCCTCCAGGTAGGGCGCGGCGGCGGGTGAAATCAGGGCCTTGAAGTCTTCCAGCGTGCGGCGCGGCGCGGCCAGGGCGCGCACTACCTCGGCCGCCGTTTTGGCGTAAATGCTGGCTTTGACATCGGCCCACGGGTGGGCTTCGAAAATGGGGCGGAAACTCATGGTTTGAAATAACTTGTAGCAAAGAAGAACGTCATGCCGAGCGCAGCCGAGGCATCTCGTTCGGGCCGTTCGCGCCTCGTTCAATGACGCACGCGAGATGCCTCGGCTGCGCTCGGCATGACGTTCCTCTTTTACTGATTTTACCTATCCAAAAACGCCGTGAGCGGCGAGCTGGCCACCGCCTCAGCGTGCGCCACCGGCGCGGCCAGCCGCGCCTCATAGGCCACGCGCCCGGCCTCCACGGCCATTCTAAACGCGTGGGCCATCGCCACCGGCTGCCCGGCCACGGCGATGGCCGTGTTCACGAGCACCGCGGCGGCACCCATTTCCAGGGCCGCCGCCGCGTGCGAGGGCGCACCAATACCGGCATCCACCACCACCGGCACCCGGCTTTGGCCGATGATGATTTCCAGAAACTCCCTGGTCAGCAAGCCTTTATTAGAACCGATGGGCGAGCCGAGCGGCATCACGGCCGCTACCCCCACTTCCTCCAGGCGCTTGCACAGCACCGGGTCGGCGTGGAGGTAGGGCAGCACCACGAAGCCCAGCTTCACCAGCTCCTCGGCGGCGCGCAGGGTTTCGATGGGGTCGGGCAGCAGGTACTTGGGGTCGGGGTGAATTTCGAGTTTGAGCCAGTTGGTTTCCAGCGCCTCGCGGGCCAGCTGGGCGGCAAACACGGCTTCTTTGGCCGTGCGCACCCCCGAGGTATTGGGCAGCAGGCTGAATTGCGCGTGGCCGAGGTGGCGCAAAATGTCGTCGTCGGCATTGGCCACGTCCACGCGCTTGAGGGCCACCGTCACCAGCTCCGAGCCGGAGGCCAGCAGCGCCGCTTCCATGAGCGCCGACGAGCTAAACTTGCCCGTGCCCGTGAACAGCCGCGAGGTGAACGTGCGCCCGGCGATAACCAGTGGTTGCGTTTTCATATCGTTTCTACTGCTTGATTGTTAGCTAATTCGACCACAAAAAGCCCGGCCGCCGCCGCAGGGTCGGCCGCGCTGCCAATGGCCCCCGACACGGCCACGCCGTGCAGCCCGGTGGCCCGCAGCGCCGGCACATCGGCCAGCCCTACCCCCCCAATTCCGATGACAGGCACCGCGAAGCCCGCCGCCCGGCACTGCGCCAACACCCCGGCGTAGCCCGCCAGCCCCAGAATTGGGCTCAGCTTTTCCTTGGTGGCAGTGAAGCGAAACGGCCCCAGCCCGACGTAATCGACGCCGGCCGCCACCAGGCCCGCGATGTCGGCAAACGTGTTGGCCGTGCCGCCGATGATGAACGTCGGCCCCAGCAAGGCGCGCGCCTCGGCGGGCGGCATATCCTCCTTCCCCAGGTGCACACCGTCGGCCCCACTACCCAGCGCCAGCGCCGGATTGTCGTTGAGGAGGAAGGTGGCACCGTGGCGGCGGCACACGGCCTGGGTTTCCAGGGCGCGTTGCCGCCACTCGGCCGCCGGCAGGTTCTTGACCCGCAGCTGCACCCAGCGCACGCCGCCCCGACAGGCCAGCTCGGCAGCCTCGGCGGTGGTAGTGATGTAGTGAAGGTTACTGATTTTCATGTTGTTCATTACCAAAATGGTAGCCCAGCAGCGTGTCGTTGCTACCCAGAAATGCGGCGGTGTAGGCCTTGCCGGCCCAGCAGGCGGCGGGCAGGTCGTCGCCCAGCGCGAGCCGGGCCAGCACCGCCGCCGATAGCACACAGCCGCTGCCGTGCTTTGCGCCGTGCGGCAGGCGGGGGGTAGCCAGCGCGTGGCGCACCTCGGGCAGTAGCAGCACGTCGGTGGCAAAATGGCCGGTGGCGTGGCCGCCTTTCAGTAGCACCGGGCACCAGGCGGCCAGGGTTTCGGCGGCCTCTTCGGCCGTGGCGGCGGGCAGCAGGCGCAGCGCCTCGGGCTGGTTGGGGGTGATAAGCGCCAGCTCGCGGCAGATGGCTTGCAGCAGCCCCGCCTCGGGCCGGGCGTGAAACTCGTAGCCCGCCGTGGCCTTCAGCACCGGGTCCCAGACGATTTGCACCGCGGGCTTCCGCGCTTTCAGCCAGCCGATTAGCTCCCGCAGCAGGGGTAGGCTTTTGATGAGGCCAATTTTGACAACGCCAATATCGAACCGCGCCAGCAGTAGCCGTATTTGGTCCTGGATTTCGGGTAGCCCTACCCAGTTCACGCGCTCAAAAGCCACGTCGTTCTGCACCGTGAGGGCGGTGCAGGCAGCCAGGCCGTACACGCCGCTGGCCTCCAGTGTTTTCACGTCGGCCAGCACGCCGGCCCCGGCGCTGGGGTCGAAGCCGGCAATGGTGAGAGCGTAGGGGCGTAGCCCCGCCCCCGGCCCCGCCCCTGCGGGGGAGGGGAGCCACGGCGGCACAGCCGTGAACTCGTCAGGCTCCCCTCCCCCGCAGGGGAGGGGCTGGGGGTGGGGGTGCTTTTTCACAGGTAAATCTCGCTGCCCTTCGCCACGAACTCGCGCGACTTCTCGCGCAAGCCCTCGGTCAACACCTGGGCGGCCGTGCGGTCCTGGCTGGCCGCGTAGTCGCGCACTTCCTGGGTAATTTTCATCGAGCAGAAATGCGGGCCGCACATCGAGCAGAAGTGGGCCACCTTGGCGCCTTCGGCGGGCAGGGTTTCGTCGTGGTATTCGCGGGCGGTGTCGGGGTCGAGGCTCAGGTTGAACTGGTCTTCCCAGCGGAACTCGAAGCGGGCCTTGCTCAGGGCGTTGTCGCGGTACTGCGCGCCGGGGTGGCCTTTGGCCAAGTCGGCGGCGTGGGCCGCGATTTTGTAGGCGATAACGCCATCCTTCACGTCCTGCTTGTTGGGTAGGCCGAGGTGTTCCTTGGGTGTCACGTAGCAGAGCATGGCGGTGCCAAACCAGCCAATCATGGCCGCCCCGATGGCCGAGGTAATGTGGTCGTAGCCCGGCGCGATGTCCGTCGTGAGCGGCCCCAGCGTGTAGAAGGGCGCCTCGTGGCATTCCTTCAGCTGCTTGTCCATATTCTCCTTGATGAGGTGCATGGGCACGTGGCCGGGGCCCTCAATCATCACCTGCACGTCGTGCGCCCAGGCAATTTTGGTGAGCTCGCCCAGCGTTTCCAGCTCGGCAAACTGCGCCTCGTCGTTGGCATCGGCGATGGAGCCGGGGCGCAGGCCATCGCCCAGCGAAAAGGCCACGTCGTAGGCCGTCATAATCTCGCAGATTTCCTCAAAGTGCGTGTAGAGGAAGCTCTCCTGGTGGTGCGCCAGGCACCATTTGGCCATAATCGAGCCCCCGCGCGACACGATGCCGGTCACGCGCCTGGCCGTCATCGGCACGTAGCGCAGCAGCACGCCGGCGTGGATGGTGAAGTAGTCCACGCCCTGCTCGGCCTGCTCAATGAGCGTGTCGCGGAATAGCTCCCAGGTGAGGTCCTCGGCCTTGCCGTTCACCTTTTCCAGCGCCTGGTAAATGGGCACCGTGCCCACCGGCACCGGGCAGTTGCGGATAATCCACTCGCGGGTTTCGTGGATGTTCTTGCCCGTGCTGAGGTCCATGAGCGTGTCGCCGCCCCAGCGGCAGCTCCACACGGCCTTATCTACCTCTTCTTCAATGGATGACGTGACGGCCGAGTTGCCGATGTTGGTGTTAATTTTCACCAGGAAGTTGCGCCCGATAATCATGGGTTCGCTCTCGGGGTGGTTGATATTGCTCGGAATAACCGCGCGCCCGGCGGCCACTTCCTGGCGCACGAACTCGGCCGTGATGTGGCCCTCCGGCGTGCGCGCCCCAAAGCTGTGGCCGCGGTGCTGCGTGCGCAGCGGGTCGTCGGCCGGCAGCTCATCAAAGCGCTGGTTTTCGCGGATGGCGATGTACTCCATCTCGGGCGTGATGAGGCCCTGCTTGGCGTAGTGCAGCTGACTCACGTTGGCCCCGGCTTTGGCGCGCAGTGGGGCCGCGATGTGCTCGAAGCGCAAGTGGTCCAGGCTATTATCGGCGGCGCGCTGCTGGCCGTAGTCGGAGGTGGTGCCCGCGAGCTGCTCCACGTCGCCGCGCTCCAGAATCCAGCTTTCGCGCAGGCGCGGCAGGCCTTTTTTCAGGTCGATTGCCACGTTCGGGTCGGTGTAGGGGCCGCTGGTGTCGTACACCGTCACGGGCGGGTTCTGCTCCGACGGAAAGCCGAAATCGAACTTGCGCTCGGTATCGGCCAGGGCGATTTCGCGCATGGCTACCCGGATATTGGGGTGTAGCTTGCCCGGCACGTAAATCTTGCGCGAGCCGGTGAGGGGCTGGCGCTCCACCAGCGTCTGCTGGGGGGCGTGGTCTTTTTTCTTCATTGATGAAAGGGAAGATAGTAGCAGCGCAAACCAGCTGTTCGTTTGCAGCTTAGCTTCTACTGCTTATTGTTAACTGCTCATTGACAATTGAATTCCTACCCCCCCTGCGTGGCCCGGATGAGGGTGAGGCGGTCGTGGGGCTGCACGGCGTGGGTAGGCCACTCGGCGCGGGGCACCACCACGTCGTTGATGGCCACGGCAAGGCCGCGCGTCCGGGTCTGGCCCAGGGCCGTCAGCAGCTCGGCCAGCGGCTGATTTTCAGCGGCTTCGTGAGCCGAATTGTTTACGTAGCAAACCATGCAACCAGCGTTAGTTGAGACAAGGGAAGGCCATAAACACTAGGCGGTGCCGGCCACGGCCTACCCCCACGGGTAGCCGCCAGGCGGACCAGTACTTTTCCCTTCGCCAGCATTACCTGGTTCAGGTTCGGAGGGTATCGTCTCAGCCTTGCTCGCGCAAAGCACCCCTAAAGTTTAGGATGGCGAAGGTAGGCGCGGGAAGCTGAGTATTTGCTGAAAACTTTACAACTGAAATACTTTTCGCAGTCCGGCGTCTACCTGAGTCAATTCGGCCGGAGTCAATTCCCCTAATTTGCCTTGAATCAGCGTTTGCTTGATTGTTGCTAGCTTGCTTACACGAATAGCCGAAGGAAGCTTAAGCCCGTTGCCAGCGCCAGGTACCAGCATTACATCAGTTGCTTGAGCCTGCTGAAGCTGGCTGGTAACGAAGGCTAGAGTAGCACCGACGGCATCAAAAGCCAAGACCAGAGCTGGCCGCTTTTTCTTACCTGACAGGTCGGTAAAGGGAAAATCAACAGAAACGAGGTCGCCTTTTTTCATACTTGGGTACCCTCAAGCCCTGGGGTTTGTTACCAGATTTTTTTCATGCTTATCAACCGCTTAGGCAACCGAATTTGCGCGAAATAAGCCCTCACTACCGGAGGCTGGCGTTTAGTTGTATCGTTCCAATAGGTCGTCATCAGTGTAGAGGTCCGGCTCATCATGCAGCCAGTCAAAGGCACCGCCGTGTTCTACTATCCACATAATGTCACGGCGCAAATCTTCCTCTTCTTTTTGGTGAATGAGCTTGGCGTAGTGAGCTTGGATGTCAGCGTCTGCGTTCGCTTCTTGCACGGCATAAGTAAGCAAAGTCAGTACTTGGCTCGCTTTATCGGCCGGCAACTGGTCTAGTAGGTGCGTCGCTTCGGAGATAATTTCTTGCTTGCTCATCGGGATAGCGGTTAAGATAGGGCCTCGGCCTGCAAAATACGTGGGGGAACCGAAAAGTTCTGACTTCGGAACCCAAACCCCTGACCCGTTGTATTTTTGCCCTATGTTACTGGAACTCGAACTCGCCCCCGCTAAACGCGACATCCGCAAAGTGTCTGCCGACGACCTCAGGGCGTTTATGGTGACGCATGGCGAAAAGCCGTTTCGCGCCAAGCAGGTGAGCGAATGGCTGTGGAAAAACACGGCCGGCTCGTTTGAGGAAATGAACAACATCTCGCTGAGCACCCGCGAGTTGCTGGCCGCGCACTTTGTCATCAACGGCGTGGCCGTGCAAAACCAGCAGCTTAGCAACGATGGCACCATCAAGTCGGCCTTCCGGCTGCACGACGGCAACATCGTGGAGGGCGTGCTCATTCCGCACGACACGCGCATGACGGCCTGCATCTCGTCGCAGGTGGGCTGCTCGCTCACCTGTAAGTTTTGCGCCACCGGCTACATGGACCGCAAGCGCAACCTCGACGCGGCCGAGATTTATGACCAGGTGGTGCGCATCCGGGAGCAGTGCGAGGCCCAGTACGGCACGCCGCTCACCAACATCGTGTACATGGGCATGGGCGAGCCGCTACTCAACTACGCCAACGTGGTCGAAAGCGTGCGTCGCATCACCGCGCCCGACGGCCTCAACATGGCCCCGCGCCGCATCACCATCAGCACGGCCGGCATCGCCAAGATGATAAAAAAGCTGGCCGACGACGACGTGAAGGCCAACCTTGCCCTGAGCCTGCACGCGCCCAACGACGCCAAGCGCAACGAGATTATGCCCATCAACGAGGCCAACTCGCTCGCCGCGCTCAAGGACGCCTTGCAGTACTACCACCAGAAAACCGGCCGCAAAGTCACCTACGAATACATTGTGTTCGAGAATTTTAACGATGGCCTGGAGGATGCCGCCGAGCTGTACGCCATCAGCAAGTGGCTGCCCTGCAAGATTAACCTTATCGAGTACAATCCCATCGAGAACGCCGCTTACCAGAACGCGGAGGCCGATAAAATCACGGCCTTCCACAAGTACCTGGCCGACCGCGGCGTGCAAACCAACATTCGCCGCTCGCGGGGCAAGGACATCGACGCCGCCTGCGGCCAGCTGGCCAACAAGGAGAAGGCCGAAGCGGCGTAGCCCCTACCCCCCCTCAGAATCCGCAAAGCCCCGCTGCTACCCTGGCCACGGGGCTTTTTGCCATGCTCAGCCTACCGCAGCTTGGTTTTACCGAAGCGATAAGCCACATCCAGATAAGCCGGGTACACGCCGCTATCGTAACGCGAGGTATAGTACAGCGCCCCCAGGCTGCCGCTGAAGCGAGGCGAGGCGTAGCGAAGGCCGGCCAGGCCGCCAAAGCCGCCACTGGTATCGAAGTTCGCGATATACGTCTCGTTGACCAGCGAAAACAGGCGCGACAACCGGACATTAGCCCCGATAACCCCCACCGGCGAGCTGCCAACGCCGCCACTGCTAAAGCCGTAGCCCAGGCCAAAGGTCACGTTGGTATCGGCCGAGCCGTAGGTGGCCAGGCCATAGCCCACGCCGGCACTGCCGCTGCCGCTGGCAATTCCCGTGGCGAAGCCGTACAGCACCCCTACCCCCAGGTGGAGCTTATCATTCACGGGCACGCTCAGCTTGGGCGTCACGGCTACGGCCGGCACACCCAGAAAAGGGATAACGGGCACCAGCAGGCCCACCGAGATGTTGTTGGTCAGGCCGTAGTTGACGCCCAGCAAAAACACGTTGATAGCCTGCACGTAGCCTTCGCCCTGGTACAGGTTGCGGGCCGTGGGGGCCAGGAACATGCGGGTGCCGTTGCCCACGTAGTCGAAGCCGCGCCGGGCCTGCTCGGGCGTCTGCGACATCAGCTGCCGCACGTTGGCCCGCTGCACCGTCACCAGACCCAGCTCTTTGGTTTCAAAGGTCAGCGTCAGGTCGGTGGTGGCGCGTAGCGTGCCGCTAAACTGCGTACCCCCGATGGTCTCCACGCTGTATAGCTGCCCGATAACTTCGGAATAACCGATGACCTCGGCCGCTGGCAGCGTGGTAGAGCGCACGGGAGCAACCGGCTGATTTGCGGGGGTAGCCGGCACAATCGGCTGGGCTGGCTGCGGAGCACCGGGCAACACTGGCCGCTGGGCCAGCGCCGGCGCAGCCAGCAAGCTCAGTAAACCCAGCTGTAGTAGGGGTAGGCGCATTAGCGAGGGCAGCAAGAAAAGTAGCTTGCTGCTGCCACAAAGATGCACGCTCCCTATTAAGTAGTTGCAACCTTAATAACTTGATTAGCAGACATTAATTCAGGTATTTTCGCACTAGTTATTCAACAAAATTTTGCTTTGCAAGTGATTGATGAAGAATTGATTAAACACTGTTATATGCTCTTTTTCCAGAGAAAAATTCGTCTTTTGAGCGGCCGTTTTTTCCTACCCCCGCCAGCTGCCGGTGCTCGGCGGGCGGCCGCTGGCTACTTCGCTTTCTGACTCGCCCGGTGGGATTTCCTTGGTTTCGACCCGTACGGCGTGGGCCTTGGGCTGGATGCGCTGCCCAAAAGCATCAGCAAACTCCTGGGTAAACTCGGCCCCGAAAAAAATAATGAGCGAGGAGTAGTTAATCCAGACCAGCAGCACGATGGCCGAGCCCGCGGCCCCAAACGCCGAGCCCGGATTGGCCTTTGATATATAAAAGGAAATCAAGTACTTGCCAATAATGAAGAGCGAGGCCGTGATGAAGGCCCCAATGCCCACGTCGCGCCAGCGAATGATGGCGTCGGGCAGAAACCGGTATATCAGCCCAAAGAGCAGCGTGGTGACGCCCAGCGACAGCACGATGTCCACGACCTTGATAGCAATGAGGCCTATTTCGGGGAGCAGCCGCTGCAAATAGCCCGTAAAAATACCGAGCAACGCACTGACTACAAACGAAATAAGCAGCAACAGGGCTACGCTCAGAATAAGCCCGAACGAAAGCAAACGCTGCCGGATAAACTCGCCAATACCAATACCTTCGGTCTTGACTTTCAGGTTCCAGATGTCGTTGATGCTCTCTTGCAGCGTGACGAAAAACGTGGTGGCCGCAAATACCAGCGTACCCAGGCCGATGACCGTGGCCAGGCCCGACTTATTTTGCAAGGTGAACTGCGCGATGCTGCTTTGCAGAAACTCGGCCGCGCTTGCCCCCACCAGGCCGCGCAGCTGCCCGTAAATCTGCCCGGTCAGGGCCTCACCGCCGTACACCGAGCTGGCCAGCGTGATAACGATGAGCAGCAGCGGCGGCAGCGAAAAAATGGTGTAGTACGACAGCGCCGCCGCGTGCCGGAACGAGTTGTTGTTGGTAAATTCGGTAGCCGACGCTTTAAAGATGTTGATGATGTCGGCGAATTTATAGTGCGTCATAGCGTAAGGCGGAAAGAAGCACGAAGCGATGGGTTAGCCCCAAGGCCTCATTCTCAAGGGATAGTGGCCCGGCACAAGCGCGGGGCCGCACGGCTAGCCGCTGCCTTAAATACGGCCGCCACGAATTTTTGCCCGAAAACCGCACGAAAAAATAACCTACCCCGCCCGCAGCGTCCAGCGCAGCGTAGCGATGGGCGCCTGGCGCAGCGCCAGAGAGAGGTCGGCATCGTCCGGAAACTGCAGCTGGTATAGCTCCTGCGATTCTACGCTCACTGCCAGCTCTTTAGCGTCGAAGGGCCAGGGCCGCACCACCACCGGCGAGCCCGGCCCGGCGGGCTGGCTCACGTAGCTGGCGTGCGACTGGTGGCCGGGGGGCAGGGCGCTGATTTCGACCTCGCGGCCCAGCTCGGGCAGCTCCTGGCGGCACAGGATGAGCGAGAGCCGGTCGGCCCAGTGCAACAGGTCGTAGGCCTGGCGGGCCTGGGTTCTGGTGAGGTGCAGCTCCTTGGTCCAGCGCGCCTGGCCGGCCCGCAGCTCAGCCAAAAGCACGTCGATGTGCGCTTGGCCACCGCGCAGCGGCTCGTACAACGTGCTCAGGTGCAGGCTGGTAAGCAGGCTGCGCCAGCGCCCCTGGAAGCGCGCCGCGTGCAGCACGCCCAGCGCCTGCTCCCGCGAAAAGGCCACCTGCGTGAAGTTGGCCGGGGCGCCGGCGGGCGTGAGGCCGTGGTGGCCGCCGCGCCCGTGCCAGGCCGCCTGCTCGTCGTCGTGCTGCGCGATGGCCGCCAGCAGGCCCACCCAGCGGTCGGGGGGTAGGAAAGGCGGCCAGGCCCAGGCCAGCTGAGCGGCGAGCAGCGCGTGGGCCTGCTGGTAGATTATCTGCCAGCCGGTGGGGGTAGGATTCACAATCATGGGCAGATGCCGGGATTTTCTCGCAGTTTTGGGGAAGCTTACGCTAAATTAGGAATTTGGAATGAGGAATTTAGAATGAGGAATTACCCGGTTGATAATTCCTCATTCTAAATTCCTCATTCCAAATTCCCTACCCCCCTATGCTCGCCCAACTGCAAGATATTCTCGACCACCCACTGCCCTCGCTGGCGGTGGTCGGCAACCTCATTATCATCGAAAGCCTGCTTTCCGTGGACAACGCCGCCGTGCTAGCCACCCTCGTGAGCGACCTGCCCCGCGAGCGCCGCGCCCAGGCCCTGCGCTACGGCATTTTCGGGGCCTACCTGTTTCGGGGGCTGTGCCTGGTGTTTGCCTCCTACCTGGTGGGCTTCTGGTTTTTGAAGCCGCTGGGCGGACTGTATCTGTTGTATTTGACTTTCAACTACTTCCGCAGCTCAAAGCCAGAGGAAGAAGACGCGCCCGACAAGCAAAAGAGCTGGCTCTACCGCCGCACGCTGGGCCTGCTGGGCCCCTTCTGGGCCACCGTGGCCGTGATTGAGCTCATGGACGTGGCCTTCTCCATCGACAACGTGTTTGCGGTGGTGGCGTTCAGCAACAACCTCCTGCTCATCGTGGCAGGCGTGTTTATCGGCATTCTGGCCATGCGGCTGGTGGCGCAGGCGTTCGTGGGGCTGATGGGCCAGTACCCGTTTCTCGAAACGGCGGCCTTCGTAGTCATCGGCATCCTGGGGCTGAAGCTCGTGCTCTCGTTGCTGAAGCACTTCGCGCCCGGCCACCCCGTCAGCGACTTCCTCGACAGCGAAGCCGCCGACGTGGGCCTCACCATTGTCACCATTGCCACGTTTGGCGTGCCGCTGCTCACCTCGCGCCTGCTGGGCTGGCCCCGGCGCCTGGGCGGGGGGTAGCGGCGGCTATAAAGTTAGAATGCGTTGGCTAAACTCCTTGTCAAATGCGGCGAAGTAACGGCAGTTGGCTACTACTGTATCATAGTCAACGGCGGCTAACAGGGACGCACTGAGGTGGTCGGGTAGAAATGGACACGGAGAAAGTAACTTTCCCTTGTCATGGAAACAGAAAAACCAGCCGGTAAACGGCAGCGAACCAAGTATGATGCGGCCTTTCGGGCCGAGGCGGTCCGCC
>JAABUK010007525.1_pt1 | contig 15686 bp, 10 predicted proteins | sample 5559141 | NCBI WGS metagenome assembly JAABUK01 (sample SAMN10711869, study PRJNA513367) | rock metagenome | isolation source: Antarctica rocks | place: Antarctica: Victoria Land, Pudding Butte nord | collected 2016-01-03
CAATGTAGAAGAGACTGTCTTTCTAGAAGTCATTGTATCAGAACTAGATCTTCGTATGAATTCAAGCAAAGTGACAGTCATAGTCAGCTGAATCACTTCGATCAATCTAAAAGAAATTCAGAGCTTCATGAGATTTGTTAACTTCTATCGTCATTTCATTAAGAACTTCTCGAAGCTAGTCAAATCATTCACTCAGTTGACTAGAAAGAACATGTCTTTTGTTTGAAACAAGATCTGTGTTCAAGTCTTTGACAATCTAAAGAAACAAGTCAGCTCGATCTCAGTACTTCGTCACTTCGATCTCAAATGACAAGCTATTCTGAAGATTGATGCTTCAAACTATGTAAAAGGTGAAATACTATCTCAGTATGATGATGAGAAAGTTCTTCATTCGATGATCTTCTACAGTAAAAGCATGATTTTCGCTGAAATCAATTATCACATCTATGACAAGAAATTGCTAGTCATTATTTGATGTTTTGAACACTGACGACTCAAGCTGAAGTGCATTGAACTACTCATTCAGATATTCATTGATCATCAAGCTTTAAAGATCTTCATGAAAAATAAACAATTGAGTCGATGACAAGTCAATTATCTGAACATTCTGTTGAAGTTCAACTTTCAGATCATCTTTAGATCAGGCAAAATGAATACTAAAGTCAATGCTCTAACTTGAATATTTCTAGCAGACATCTCTGAATCAGCTCAACGACTTGAAGATTGTTTTCAGACTATTCTGACTCTCGATAGAGTCAATGTTCTACTCATTGAATCAAAAGCAAATCTCTATCAACAAATGCATATGATCAATCAAATGAATAAGCTTTGCAATGAATATAAACAAGCTATGAACGAGAACAAGCTCAAATTTCATATCACTAAATTGAAGAACTGTGAAATCATTGACAGCATTCTCTTTAGAAAAGACTTACTGTGAGTCTCTGAGAACATGCATACGAAATTACTACAAGAAGTGCATGATCAATCTTCAACCTCTCATCTCGATAATAAATGAATCATTGATCTAGTTCAGCGTTTCTACTATTGATCAAATCATCGAGCTACTATTCAATGATACATTCAAAACTGTCATGCTTGTCAGCGAAGCAAAGTCTCTAGAAATAGCATCAATGAACTTCATCATTCTTTCTTGATTTCACAGAAACGCTGAAAAGATATAGCTATGAACTTCATCACTGAACTATCTTTGTCAGAAGACTATAATGTCATTTGCACAATCATATGTCATCTCATCAAAGATCATCACTATGTTTTCTGTCATTGAGAAGATGATGACATCTCAGTTGAAGAAATGATTTGAATCATGCTATGAAACGTTTATCAACTGCATGATTTACTCAGTTCTATTGTTTCAAACAGAGACTTTCAATTCATATCAACTATGTGAAAGAGTCTTTGCAAGCGACTGAGAATCACAGCTAGTTTATTCACAGTCTATCATTTGAAGATCAATGATCAGACGAAATGAGTCAATCAAGACGTTGAATGCAAACTTAGAATCTACTGCAATTACATGCAGAACGACTGAGTCAAATGAATATCTATGATGAAATTCAGCGACAATTTCAATATCTTCTCGATCATCTCAATGACTTCTTTCTACTTCAATAAAGATTTTCACTCTTGAATGAGTTTCGATTCAGATACAACTGACTATAAAATCACTTGTGAACGATTGAAAGCTAGAAAAGCAGATGATATTGTCATTCAAATGAAAGAGTTACTGAGCTTCGATCATCAACAATTGAAAAAGACGAAGCTGATCATTGAAGCACAGATCAATAAACATAGATGAGACGTCATTTATGAGATAAATGACTGAGTTTGACTATTTTTCAGAAACGTCAAAATCACAAGATCATGCAAAGATTTGAAAGATAAACAACTAGAATCATATCAGATCACTGTCAAAGCAGAGATCTTCTATCATCTTCATCTATCAATCAGCATGAAACATCTGCATTCGATGTTCAGCTCAAAGCTACTGCAATCATATTCAGAAGACTCTCTATCAGAACAGCATGCAAAACTTCTCAGACTCATCATTATTAATGATGATGATGATGAACATTGAAAGATAGATGACATTTTGAACTTCAGACGTTATTGAGATTGAATACAGTACAAGATCAAATGAAAAGATCTAGATAAAGACGATGAATGATACTATGTTGATAAAGATAAATTCAATGACTTCAAGAAAGTTTTAAATGAATTTCATATGTTATACTTAAGAAAGTCACATTAGTATCAAAATAACTCAATAAGAAAGCAAGCAAATGAGCAACATTCATGCAAACATGAATTTTCAAAGAGAAGAGTAATGTTACAAGCGTATCAAGACTGAATAAAGCTAGTCAGTGTCTTTAGCTCAGATCTGACTCAAATCTGACTCAGTCTCTATTTTCTTTTCTCAACATCTTTTTGTTCAACATCATCTTTCTTTCTACATCACATTCTACTTGTGTCACAAACACATTTTCTTTGAACTTAGCGCAGTCTTTGAATATTACTTAAATAGAAGCTTTTGTACTCATCTTCTTCTGTATTCTTAATATTCAGTTATAACTATCTTTAAAGATCAAGCACTATTCAACTCTGACTTTCGCTGATTGACTCATTTAGACATGATTCTGACATCAAGTTGAATTCAAAATGTCAACTTGAAACTTGACTTAATGATCAGTTTACAGCTCACTATTAAGTTTTTAAAAAGAGAAAGCATTTCTGAAGCATTCTTTTGATGTATACAATCAATGATTATTTATTCTGTATTGATATTTGTTGCAAGCGTGCACTTCAAGTTAGTTTAACATAAATCATGTTAAACTATCATAAACTAGTATAGAGTTGATGTTGACACGCTAGCGATCTAGCATGTCTTCATGAGTAAAACTCATGACGTGTTTCATCTTTCTTCTTCTTTAGCTTTGAACTTCTAGTTAGAATACACTCATATGATTCGCTTTATGCAAACTTATAACATTAGTTCAAAGCTCATCAATCTTGCTATTGATGTGTAGATGATATAAAAACAAGTTACATCACTCAAACTTGAATCAGAATTAAAATTCGAAAATTGAGTTCAGAAGACTTGTTAAAAATCAAGAAATTTCTAGAACAGAACAGAAAAACATGAATGCATTGTTCTAGATTAACTCTTTACTGAGTTTGTCATCAGAACAGAAGAACAGAAGAACATGAATATGTTGTTCTAGAACTGAAATCAGAAATTTCAGTTGAATTTCAATCAGCAATTTTCTACTCACACAATGACTAGAAGCACAGAATTAAAATCAGTGAGCATTGCTCGCTATGAACTTCAAAATGCTGAAAGAGAATCTCTTTTATCACAGAATTGAATAACATCAGAAGAAGAAAACATGAATGCATCGTTGAATACAGAAGAAAAGAACATGAATGCGTTGCTTTTTGATCATGAAATGATCAAGATCAGCATCAGCACTGAACTGAATGCTTGAATAAACACTCATAAAGCAGATGATTTTATTGCATTTATCAAGTACATATGTTAACAGCATGACATTGAAATCAAGATTTACAATGACATGATTCAGATGTTGAATAATGTCAACAAGATCAATATCAAATTGAAAGCTATCAACATCAAGTTAAAAGCTATGTAAACAATGTTGAATGTTGTTTGAACATGTTTACAAAAAGAGATGAAGAAAAAAAACATGATTATACATCATTTAAAAGTGACATCAAGTTGACTAAGCACTTTAATTTCGAAAAATCAATTCTTGAAGTCAATCAAGCTATCTGACTCATCTTTGTTTAAAGATTCAAGACAGAATATGAATAATTAATTGTTTTGAATGTGAAACAAGCTGAAGATGAACAAGAATCATTTTTCTATCAAAGAAATGAAGATTGCATATGTGAAAAGTTGAGTCAGTGAAACAATGATCAAACACATAGCATTCAGAATGAAAAACACAATCATGAACTCATTTCTTAAAGCAGAAGAGATACTATTGATCATAAATAAAATGTACAACAATTTCAATTAACATCATACAACTCAATGACAGTTCTTGAAGTTGTATCAAAACAAAATCTTCTTTCATGAATTTTAAATGAAATTTCAGAGACTTAGTGCAAAACTAGAATACAATAACAAAATTCTACTAGATGATCTTTAGCATAAGATTAGCTCAGATTTTCAGCGAGTCATGATCAATGAACAAACTATGAATTTGAATGAATTCATCAACATTTGCATGCAAATCAACGTTCAATTGACAAAATTGAATGCTCAATTAATTCTTAAGACATTAATGACTCAAGTCGCTCACTTTATCACTAACATTTCAACAATGATCATTACTGTGATCTCAACTTCAATCTCTGTATGAAAGAAACTCAGAACATCAAACGTTGATTTTGCTAGCGAGAAGTTGTTTAAAAAAGAACTTTGCTTCAAATGCAAGAAGTTAAAACATAAAGCATATGACTGTCTTAAGTCAGTTCAGATGCATGAAATTGCAATGAATTTGAAAAATGATTTGTCTTCATCAAAGTAGTAACTGAGAACAATATACTCATATTCTGTTTCATCAACATGTCTGATGATTCATTTGATTTCAAGTCGTTCATTGTTGATATCATCTTAAGTAATCTAAAAAAGATATTCAGATTCTTTGCTTTGATAAATACTGAAGTCATTGACATGACTTTCATTAATGAATCTTTGATGTCAAAGCTATGTGAATGCTTTGATATTCAGTTAATATTGCTGTCAAAGTCAAAGTTGATTCAATTGTATGATGAAATCTGTTACAAGTGTATCAAGACTGAATAGAGCTAGTCAATGTTTCTAGCTCAGATCTGACTCAGATCTGACTCAGTCTTTATTTTCTTTCTTCAACATTTCTTTGTTCAACATCATCTTTCTTTCTACATCACATTCTACTTATGTTACAAACACATTTTCTTTAAGCTTAATGCAGTCTTTGAATATTACTTAAATAAAAACTTTTGTACTCATTTTCTTCTGTATTCTTAATATTCAGTTATAGCTATTTCTAAAGATCAAGCATTATTCAATTCTGACTTTTGCTGATTGACTCATTTAGACATGATTCTGACATTATATTAAGAATTCGTTAATCACATGATATTGATCTCATTACTCATTCAACATACTTGTACAGACAGAATGAGTCTAAAGAAATTCATTTATCTGATGATCAACGTAATTGAAAGACTGAACAACACTAGAAAGTTTGATAGAATTAATAACAAGACTGTTTAAATCATTAAACAACTTATTGCTCACTAAGTATGTAAAGTTCACTCAATCAAGAGAATCAACTCATTCTTGTGAAATAAATGAGTGAAAATAAGCTGTTCAACTCAATTAAGAGAATCAATGATAAAAAATCTTCGTAAATTGCTTGAGAATCATTCAAAAAACTCGCAAATCAAAAATATCTTTCTAATCAACAACATTCTTTTCTGAAGATTAAACACTTGATCATATGTCTTCATTAATATTGCTGAGCATCATCATTCACTTGATCTCATTCTTTCTTCAAATTTCATCATGTCAAAACGTTCATTTATTGAAGAATGTTTCAAAGAATTTCAAAGTCGTTTTTCTTAAATCTTTGAGATTAATTCATCAAAACTCTCTAATGCTGAATCATTCATCAATGAAGATAACAAGTCATTCACTGAAACAGTAATACTCTCTGTTTCTATTGAAAACTGAAAGACTTGATGCATGATTCTTGACAAAGAAATAAATCAACTCAACGAGCTGAGTAAACAATGAGACAACAAAATCAAAGAGTTGAAGACTAGACTTCAAACTAAAGAAATTACTTCTTCTGATTTCATTTACTTTAAGCATTTTAAATCTCAGAAAATATTTGATTCTTTCTGATTTACTGACGAAAAGAATTCTACTTAAGAAAATTGATACAACAAAATTCAGAATAAACTAGAAATCAACGTTGATCTCTTTTCAAATGAATGAGTCAAACTGAGCTATGTACATTTTAGATTATTTGATGATGCAGCTGATGTCACTCAATTTAAATGCAAACATGACTATGTCAATTTCTATAAGATTGTTGATGATCTTTTGAAAGAACTAACTGAGTTGTTCAATGATTCAAATAAGAAAGTCAACTTTCATAAAGAATACTACAACTTGATTCAAGAATCAAAGAAGTTCAGCGAGTTTTACACTCAGTTTCAACGATTATCTTTCTATCTGAAGTATCATGAAAAGCAACTGATCATCAATCTGAAAGATAAAATAAACTCTCATCTTTGATTCATTTGAATAGATCAATTAGTTCAATTTGATTCTTTCAAAGAGATTCATTTCTACCTGATTCATTTGAATAATGATCAGCGAGTCATTCAAGAAATCAAGAACAAAGTCAATCTCATCAAACATGTTAATGATCTGTCAAAGATCATCTTTCATAAAGCTGTTGTTACTCAGTCAGTCAATCATTCAAAACCTGATCATCTAAAGTTGCATGACGTGATTTTAACTAACGTCAAAGAAGCAGATGTTCTAGTTGAAATCTGTTTTATATATCATAAATCAGATCATAGCTTTAAAGAGTGCTTTGATCAATCTATCAGAATTAATGCAGTGAACAATGAATACAATTGTTTCAAATTTAATTTCAATTTGAATTTCAATTTAAAAAACTAATCATCTTTTCAAAAGTCATCAAAAAGATAAAGATTATATCTTTGTGCAAACTAGATGAAATTCTATCAGAAGAAAATTACTTTGAAAAGTTTTTTCTAATTGATGCTCATCTCATCTTGCAGAATCAATTCTTCAATCTTCATTTACTAATAGACAGTGATTCAGTCACTCATACGCTCATACACGCTAATCTAGTCAATAAAGTATGCAAGAAACTAGAAATTCAATCTATATTTCTGACAAAAGAGAAGTTAATAAGAAATTATGATGAAAAGATATTTAAGAAAATCATCACTCATAAAATTCTACTCAATTTCATCATTGAAAGTCATAAGAAATTGACTATATCAATGTTAATAGCTGATATTGATCATCATGAAGTCATATTGAGTAAGCTTTGAATGAACAAAAATGAAATATTACTGAATATGCAAAACAACATCATTGTTTTTTCAAATCAATTAAATACTTCTATTTCGATTTTTTTGATTTCTCTCAATTCAAAGCACTTAAGTTAATCATGATCAACTTCATCTTCTTCAATCACTCAGACTAAAATCTCTATGATGCTCAAACGACTTGTTTCAATCACTGCTCAGAAAGAGTCATTCTTGATTCAAAGCATAAACACAGCTTCATTCAGAACATTGTTGAATTGTTCAAAGAAGAATCAGACTGAAGTCTTTGCTTTATTCATGACAAACATCAATAGAAAAATCGCGTACAATACTCAGTGCAATTTGAACGCTTTAAACATCTTTTCAATCAATGAAATGACTCAGAATTTGAAAAACATTAAAGCGAAGCTGTCATTGAAATATCATGAGTTTTTAAATGTTTTTGATTGAGTTCAATTGAATAAACTACTTTCTCATTGCTTCTATGATCATAAAATCAAGCTCATCAATGATTCAACGTTTTCTTGCTGTTGAGTTTATTAAATGTTCTCTGTCAAACTTCTGAAGATAAAGAAGTACTTAAACAAGAATTTGTCAAAGAGATTCATTACTTTTAGTCAGACTCTTTATTTCTTTCTCATTCTATTCATTCTTAAAGCAAATAAAGATTTTTGATTCTGCATAAACTATTGAAAGCTAAATGTCATTTTCAAAAGAAATAGATATTCTTTATCATTAATAAATGAGATCATTGATAAAATAGTGAATTGCAAGCATCTGACTAGATTGAACATTATATCAGCATTCAACAAACTTTGAATGCATCTTGATAACAAGAATTACATCACTTTTATCATTGCTTTAGAAGCATATAAATACAAGATGCTATCATTCAAACTGACTAACAAATCAATCTTCTTTCAGCAATATATGAATGATGTTCTATGAAACTTTCTGAACGACTTTTGTTAAGTCTATCTAGATGACATTCTCATCTATAGCAAAATGAGAAAGAAACATAGAGATCACGTCAAACTAGTATTAAGTTGACTACGTGAAGCTGAACTGCAGATGAATATTTGAAAGTGCAAATTCAATGTAAAAGAGACTGTTTTTCTAGAAGTCATTGTATCAGAACTAAATCTTTGTATGAATTCAAGCAAAGTGATAATCATAGTCAGCTGAATCACTTCAATCAATCTAAAAGAAATTCAGAGCTTCGTGAAATTTGTTAACTTCTATCATTGTTTCATTAAGAACTTCTTGAAGCTAGTTAAACTGTTCACTCAGCTGACTAGAAAGAACACATCTTTTGTTTAAAATGAGATTTGTGTTCAAATCTTTGACAATTTAAAGAAACAAGTCAGCTCAATTTCAGTACTTTGTCACTTTAATCTCAAATGACAAGCTATTTTGAAAATCAATGCTTCAAACTATGTAAAAGATGAAATACTATCTCAGTATGATGATGAGAAAGTTCTTCATTCGATGATCTTCTACAGTAAAAGCATGATCTTCGCTGAAATCAATTATCACATTTATGACAAGAAATTGCTAGTCATTATTTGATGTTTTGAACATTGACAACTCAAGCTGAAGTGCACTGAACTACTCATTCAGATATTCATCAATCATCAAGCTTTGAAAATCTTCATGAAAAATAAACAGTTGAGTTGATGACAAGTCAACTATCTGAACATTCTGTTGAAGTTCAACTTTCAGATCATCTTTAGATCAGGTAAAATGAATACTAAAGTCAATGCTTTAACTTGAATGTTTTTAACAGACGTTTCTGAATCAGCTCAACAACTTAAAAATTATGTTCAAATTATTTTAACTCTTGCTAAAGTTGATGTTCTACTTGTTGAATCAAAAGCAAATTTCTATCAGTGAATGCATATGATCAATCAAATGAATGAGCTTTGCGATGAATATAAACAAGCTATGAATGAGAACAAGCTCAAATTTCATATCACTAAATTGAAGAACTGCAAAATCATTGACAGCGTTCTCTTTAAAAAAGACTTACTGTGAGTTTCTGAGAACATGCACATGAAATTACTACAAGAAGTGCATGATCAATCTTCAATCTTTTACTTCAACAATAAATGAATCATTGATCTAGTTCAGTGTTTCTACTATTGATCAGATCATCAAGCTACTATTTGATGATACATTTGAAACTATCATGCTTATCAGCGAAGCAAAGTTTCTAGAAATAACATCAATGAACTTCATCATTCTCTTTCAATTTCACAGAAACGCTGAAAAGATATAACTATGAACTTCATCACTGAACTATCTTTGTCAGAAGACTATAACGTCATTTGCACAATCATATGTCATTTCATTAAAGAACATCACTATGTTTTCTATCATTAAGAAGATGATGACATTTCAGTTGAAGAAATGATTTAAATCATGCTATGAAACGTTTATTGACTGCATGATCTACTCAGTTCTATTGTTTCAAACAGAGACTTTCAATTCATATTGACTATGTGAAAGAGTCTTTGCAAGTGACTGAGAATCATAGCTAGTCTATTCACAGTCTATCATTCAAAGATCAATGATCAGACGAAATAAGTCAATCAAGACGTTGAATGCAAACTTAGAATTTACTGCAATTACATGCAAAACAACTGAGTTAAATGAATATCTATGATGAAATTCAGTGACAATTTCAATATTTTCTTGATCATCTCAATGATCTCTTTCTACTTCAATAAAGATTTTCATTCTTGAATGAGTTTCGATTCAGATACAACTGACTATAAAATCATTCATGAATGACTGAAAGCTAGAAAAGCAAATGATATTGTCATTCAAATGAAAGAGCTACTGAGCTTTGATCATCAACAATTGAAAAAGACGAAGCTGATCATTGAAGCACAGATCAATAAACATAGACAAGACGTCATTTATGAGATAAATGATTGAATTTGACTATTCTTCAAAAACGTCAAAATCACAAGATCATGCAAAGATTTAAAAGATAAACAACTAGAATTGTATCAGATCACTGTCAAAGTGAGAATCTTCTATCATCTTCATTTATCAATTAGCATGAAGCATCTGCATTTGATGTTCAGCTTGAAGCTACTGCAATCATATTCAGAAGATTCTCTATCAGAACAGCATGCAGAATCTTTCAAACTCATCATTATTGATGATGATGATAATGAACATTGAAAGATAAATGACATTATGAACTTCAAACGCTATCAAGATTAAATACAGTACAAGATTAAATAAAAAGATCTAGATAGAGATGATGAATGATACTATGTCAATAAAGATGAATTCAATAACTTCAAGAAAGTTTTGAATGAATTTCATACATTATACTCAAGAAAGTCACGTTAGTATCGAAATAACTCAATAAGAAAGCAAGCAAATGAGTAACATTCATGCAAACATGAATTTTCAAAGAGAGAAGTAATGTTATGAGCATATCAAGACTGAATAGAGCTAGTCAATGTTTCTAGCTCAGATCTGACTCAGATCTGACTCAGTCTTTATTTTCTTTTCTCAACATCTTTTTGTTCAACATCATTTTTCTTTCTACATCACATTTTACTCATGTCACAAACACATTCTCTTCAAACTTAGCACAGTCTCTGAATATTACTTAAATAAAAGCTTTTATACTCATCTTCTTCTGTATTCTTAATATTCAGTTATAGCTATTTCTAAAGATTAAGCATTATTCAATTCTGACTTTCGCTGATTGACTCATTTAAACATGATTCTGACAAAATCTTTGATCAAAAGTCAATTACACATGCTTTGTATACATTGATCATGATACAAGAACATAAGAATGAAATGATGTTTTTATTGATAACTCATTTAGAACAGCATAAGATAATTATTAAAAATCTTTGATTGAAAAGAAATTAAATTTTGATAAATTTTGCAAATAATTGATTAATATTCTTATTGAATATTCAAACATCGAAATCTGTCGTTCTCGATGCAAGCAATCAATCAGCATTTCACAGATTTGAATCAAGCAAGATCTGCAAAATGAAATAAAAGAACTTGAATTCAATGATTATGTTAACAATCATCTTGAAGTGACTCATGAATCAGAAACTAGTGAATCTGTTTATTGAATTTGTACTCATATGAAAGCAAAGCACTCAAGTTGACTTTAATCATCTTCAACTCATTCAATCTACTAAGAAAAAAGAGTTCATCAATATTGCTATGATCGAAGTTGCTGTATATTAAACTCTAGTCAAAAATAAGAAGATCAAGATTTTCTTCTTGATCATTAGTGAAATCAACAAAGTGCTTAGCTCAGTCGAAGATTTCACGAAACTGAATGAAATGATTTCTGTCATGTCATTAAATGAACTGAAAAAGAAGCTTTTAATAGTTTATCATGACTTTTTGAATGTTTTTGATAAAGAAAAGACAACGCAGTTGCTCTTGCATTAATCATACAATCATAAGATTGAATTAAAAGAAGAGAGTCAATCTTCTAGAAGTTGATTGTATTTCATGTCAAGTTACAAGTTGCAGAAGATCAAAGAGTATTTAGAAGAAAATTTGAAGAAAAAGTTCATCACACTCAGCAAAGCTTCTTTTGCTTCATCAATACTGTTTATCAAAAAGAAAGATGACAGTCTTTGCTTTTGCATGAACTATTGAAAACTGAATGCTCTGATCAAAAGAAATCATTATTCAATACTCTTGATAAACGAAGTATTAACTTGAATTCAAGACAGTAAGTATTTGACTCAACTCAACATTATCATCACGTTCAATAAACTGCACATGAGTTCAGAAAGTGAAGATTTAACTACTTTTATTACTTTCTTTAATGTTTATAAGTATAAAGTAATGCTCTTTAAATTGATCAATGAATTTGCGTTCTTTCAGCATTATATCAACGATGTATTGTTTGAATGTCTGCATAAATTCTGTCAGATATATTTGAATGATATTCTTATTTACAGTAAGATCTTGAAGAAACATAGAACTCATGTGAAAGAAGTGCTAAATGTCAGAATCATGTTTAAATGATACAATCAATGAAGATCAGAATTGATAGAGCTTGATCTTTAAAAATAACTATAATTGAATATTAAGAATACAGAAGAAGATTGATACAAAAGCTTCTATTTATGTAATGTTTAAAGACTGCATTAGGCTTGAAAGAAATGTGTTTGTGACATGAAAAGAAAATGATGTAAATGAACAAGATGTTGATGAAAGAAAAGAATGTTAAGAAAGAAAAAAGATGTTGAGTCATATTTGAGTCAAATCTGAGTCAGATCTTGATCAAATCATTGACTAGCTTTAATCATTATGCAGAATACTTGCTAGCATGCATTGCAAATTGATTAAAGCTTCAGTCTTGTTCAGTCTTGATACGCTTGTAACATTATTTCTCTCTTTGAAAATTCATGTTCATATGAATGTAGTTCATTTGCTCACTTTTGTTGATAGTTATTTTGATATTTAGCGCGATTTGCTTGAATATAACTTATGAAATTCATTCAAAACTTTCTCTGAGTCATTGAATTTCTCTTTATCGACATAGTATCATTCGTCGTTTCTATCTAGATCTTTTCATTTGACTTTGTACTGTATTTGATCTCGATAGCATCTGAAGTTCAATATATTGTTTATCTTTCAATGTTCATTGTCTTTGATAGTGATTAATCTGAGTGATTCTGAATGTTGTTTTGATAGAGAGTCTTCTGAATATGATTGTAGTAACTTCAAGCTGAACATCAAATGCAGATGCTTCATGCTGACTGATAAATAAAGATGATAGAAGATACTCACTTTAGCAGTGATTTGATAAAAATCTAGCTGTTTGTCTTTCAAATTTTTGCAGAGTCTCGTTGTCTTGACGTTTCTGAAAGATAGTCAAACTCAGTCATCTACTTCATATGTGACGTTTCGTTTATGTTTATTGATCTGAACTTCAATGATCAGCTTCGTCTTTTTCAATTATTGATGATCAAAGCTCAGTAACTCTTTCATTTGAATGACAATATCATCTGCTTTTTTAGCTTCAAGTTGTTCTTGAGTTGTTTTGTAGTCAGTTGTATCTGAATTGAAACTCATTCAAGAGTGAAATTCTTTATTGAAGTAAAAGAAAATCATTGAAGTGACTGAGAAGATATTGAAATTGTCGCTGAATTTCATCATAGATATTCATTTGACTCAGTTGTTCTGCATGTAATTGCAGTAAATTCTAAGTTCGTGTTCAATGTTTTGATTGACTTATTTCAATTGATCATTGATCTCAGAATGATAGACTGTGAATAGACTAGCTGTGATTCTCAGTTGTTTGCAAAGACTCTTTCACATAGTCAATATGAATTAAGAGTCTCTGTTTGAAACAATAGAACTGAATAGATTGTTAGAGATCTGTCTAGAGCGAGTCAGATAGAGATGTCATTTAACTAGAAGATAAATGCTAAGGAAGAAAGGTAGCTACAGAAAAGAAGCTGGCTACATATGTGTGTTTCTCAGTCGACGCTAGGCTCAATAGGAACTAGTCAAGGTGACGAAGCGAGAATAGGTCTGGCAAGGCTAGAAGGCTGAGTCTGGCAAGGCTAGAATCGTGACATTACCTCTCTTCTTCGACGATTCATGTTCGCATGAATGTATTTTCTGCTTGACTCGCTTGATTGCTCAATCATGATTAGCGCGGTTTGTTCGAGTATCAAATATGAAAATCGTCAACGATCTTCTGAGCGTTCATAAATTCATCGTCATCAGCGTTGTATCAATTGAGGTCATTGTCATAGTCATTTCATTTGACTCTATACTGAAGTCGTCTTCGATATCGACGGGAATTCAATATATCATCGATTTTCCACTCGTCTTCGTCGTTTACCACTATTGAACCTGAGGGTTCGTTCTTTTGACCAGGCAAGAAGTCGTCGACGACAGGGCGAAGCAGGTCAGGATGAAATACATCATGAACACGCATAGACTCTGGTAATTTCAGTTTATATGAAGAGTCGACGAAACCTAGATTGGTGAAAGAATCGAGCATTTTGTCATCTAGCTTCTTGAAAGATCTCGCTGTAACGATGTTTCTTTCATTCAGAAACATCTTTGACTCGACCTTGTAATCAACTTCTTTTCTATGCTTATTGACTTGTTCCATCATTTGTTCCCGTGTTTTGACTAGCGACTTGCGAGCAAACTTCAGTGTTTTGTTCATATGTTCAGATATATTCTCAGCTTTAGCCGCCTGCAAGCGTTCACGGAAACTTTCATATTCGATGACATCGAGTTCAAAGCTCATACGAGGATGAAAGTCTTTGTTTAGAAAGAAAGAAGTCGAGAAGGTGGCTGAGAACAGAGCATTATTGTCGGCGAACTCAGTCATGAGTAGTAGCTTAGCTCAGTCATTCTGCATGTACGAACAGAAGGATCGAAGGTATCTTTCGACGTTCTGATTGACTCGTTCAGTTTGACCGTCGGTCTGAGAGTGATAGGCTGTGAAGAGTCGAAGGTTAATGCCTAGCCTTTTGCAAAGCGACTTTCATAGAATGAAGGTAAATTGAGAACCTCGATTCGAAACAATGAAATCGGGTAAACCGTGTATTCGATATATTCACTGAAGCATTAGCTCAGCTGTTTTTTCTGCTGTGATCTTCTCGTCATCAATGAAGCAAGAAATATAATGCCGTTTCTTTGTTAGTCTACATATCACTGTTAGTATGACGTTTTTGCCTTTCGAAAGAGATAAGTCGATGATGAAATTCATGGCTATGTTCTTTCATTGCTGTTCGAGTATGAGTAGAGAATGTAGTAGTTCATTGAATTTATCTCGAGAAGCCTTTGATCGCTGGCAAATGTAGCAGTTTCGAATATATCGATCTATTGTCTTTCGCATAGAAGGTCAATAGTAGTACCTTCTTATGACCTTCATCGTTCTGAGAATTCCGGAATGACCAATAGAAGGTTGATCGTGAACTTCCCGAATTAGCTTCATTTGAAGGTGCTCATTGAAGAAAACTCATAGAAGGTCACTCCGATATAGTATTTCGTTCTGAACTCGGCAATCTCTTAATTTAGTACCTTCGTATTGAGCTTCATCTTTTAATACGACTTCACGAAGTAGAATACAATTCTCGTTGATTCTGTTAGCTTCTAGAACCAATCGATAAATTGGTTCATCGTTCTCTTTCTCTTCTAGATCAGCGATTTTCATTCGATTCGACGTGAGAATTGTAGTTCGCTGATAGCAACATCGTTCATTCTCGAAGCTTCTAGAAACTGAATCGACTCGACGAGTCAATGCATCGACTTTGATGTTTTGTTTGTCTGAGCAATACATGATTTTGAAGTTGAAGTCGATGAGCTTTTGTACTCAGCGCATTTGACGTCTACTTAGCTCTTTATCTTCCATTAATGACGTTAAAGCTTGATGATCAGTGAACATCTTAATGAGTAGCTCAGTCAATTTCAGCTCAGGTCGTCAATGCTCGAAGGCACGAATGATTGCTAGTAGTTTCTTGTCATAGATCTCGTAATTGCACTCAGCGAGACTCAGGTTCTTGCTGTAGTAGACCATCGAA
>JAABUK010007526.1_pt1 | contig 15685 bp, 19 predicted proteins | sample 5559141 | NCBI WGS metagenome assembly JAABUK01 (sample SAMN10711869, study PRJNA513367) | rock metagenome | isolation source: Antarctica rocks | place: Antarctica: Victoria Land, Pudding Butte nord | collected 2016-01-03
CGGGAGAACCCGCAGCCCGAAGCGCTCAGCGTTGCGGCGGAGCACGGACCCAGGAAGGATGGCCAGGAAGGAGCTGCTCGCCACGAGTTCGCAATGCAAATGGATGTTGCCGATAATGGCGCACCGTGGCGGGTAATCGATCCCGCTGGCCCGAAAGGCCTCCGCGAACAGCGCGCCAACCAGCGTGCCAGGTGAGGGAAGCGCCCAGGGCTCGTCGGCGAGCTCACGGAACGCAAAACGACGTCCGCGCCGGTTCCACGGGTTGGTAGCCGCGGCAACGACGTGTGTGGTCTCTTGATAGAGCGTCTGCGCCTCCACATCGTCTTCGTACGGCGGATGGATACGTCCGATGATGAAGTCGAGCCTCCGCTCCCGCAATTCCGCGTATTGCTGATGAACGGCGCCTACCGGCTGCACAGTCACCGACAGGCTTGGATACCGTTCTCGAAGCGTGCTGACCACGGGGGGAAGCAGAGCCGTGATCATCGCCTCGTTCCCCCCGATCCGCACCGTGCCGGCGGCCGGGTCGCTCATCAGGCCGATATGCTGGATTCCGTTCCGGAGGCTGTCGAAAGCCGAAGCGGCAGCGTCCAGCAATGTCCTTCCGTGCGCCGTCAGCTCGATGCCGCGAGGAGTCCGATCGAGCAAGGTGACCTGCAGCGCGCGCTCGAGGTCGGCGATACACCGGGAGACGGCGGGTTGCGACGTGTTCAATCGTTGCGCGGCCTTGCCCATGCTGCCCGTTTCGACCGCCGCCATCAGCACGTGGAGATCCGCTAGTTTGATCCGTCGCCCGATCCGCTCGTCGATCCCCGCCATCCCACTTCCATACCGAATCCGGCATGCCCCCATAGGAGAACAGTATCTTCCTTCAAAGGTCCATGTCGATTACGTCTTGGTCCAGGCAACCCGGCACATGCCCGGCCCCGATGGGCGGTGATGACCGGGCGAACCGAGCGGAGAGCCCTGATGCGACGCCGTGACCTGTTCAAGCTTGCCGTAAGCGCCGCACTTCCAGCGATGCCGCATGTGGCCCGGGCTCAGCGCGACAGCACCTTGAGGTTCGTGCCATTCCTCGAGCTTGCTCTGCTGGACCCAATCTGGACCACGGCGCGAGCCACGCATCTGCACGCGTATCTTGTGTTCGACACGCTGTACGGGATCGATGACAACGGCGCCATTCAGCCGCAGATGCTCGAGGGGCACGTCGTCGAGGCCAACGGCAAGCAATGGACTTTGCGGCTCCGCGAAGGCTTGCGTTTTCAGGATGGCACCCCCGTGCTGGGGCGCGATGCCGTAGCCAGTCTGCGGCGCTGGGGAGTTCGCGACGGCTATGGGCAGGCGCTGCTGGCGGCGACCGCGGAGCTGTCTGCGCCGGACGACCGGACGATCCGCTTCCGTCTGATCAGGCCATTCCCGCATCTGCCGGAGGCCCTGGCGGGCGCCTCTGCCATCCCACCCTGCATCATGCCGGAGCGGCTGGCGAACACGGATCCCTATCGGCAGATTTCGGAGATGGTCGGCAGCGGCCCGTACAAGTTTGTCGCCGGAGAGTACAGCCCAGGAGCGCGCGCCGTCTACGAGCGGTTCGCCGGCTATGTTCCACGCCCGGACGGCAGACTGAGCTACTGCGCCGGGCCGAAGGTGGCGCATTTCGGGCGGGTCGAATGGATCTCGATGGGAGACACGGCGACGGCCGTATCCGCCCTGCAAACGGGAGAGGTAGACTGGCTGGAGAACGTCTACCCGGACCAGCTCCCACCGCTGGCGCGCAACGAGAAGGTCAAGATCGACGTCCTTGAGCGCCCGGGCTCGATCGGGATCATGCGGTTCAATCACCTGCATCCGCCATTCGACAACGCCGCAATCCGGCGCGCCCTGCTCGGCGCAATCAGCCAGTCGGATGCCATGCAGGCGGTCGCGGGCGCCGCGCCGACGTACTGGCGTGATCGCATTGGTCTGTTCACGCCTGACAGCCGGTGCGCCACGCTGGCCGGCATCGAGGTGATGAGCGGGCCGCGCGACTACAACCGGGTCAAACAAGAGCTGGACGCCGCGGGTTATCGCGGCGAGCGCGTTGTGGTGCTGGCCACCGCCGGGTCGGGCTTCATCACCCCGCTTGCCCAAGTGGGGGCGGATGCGTTGCGCAAAGCAGGGATGAATGTGGACGTTCAGGTCATGGACAACGCGACCCTGATCCGGCGGCGCGCCAGCAAGGCCCCGGTTGCCGAAGGAGGGTGGAACGTGTTCTTCGCGCTGCCGGACGGCCTGTTCAATGCCAACCCCGCTTCCAGCTACCCGATCCGCGGCAACGGCGCTGCCGCCTGGGAGGGCTGGCCGACAAGCCCGGAGCTGGAGCGGCTGCGGGCCGCCTGGCTCGATGCCGAGACGCCGCATGAGGAGGCGCGGCTTTGCGAACAGCTGCAAAGACAGTTGTGGCACGACGTGCCGTATATTCCGATGGGACAGGTCATCAAACCGACCGCCTATCGGCGCGACCTGGTCGACCTCCCTTCCGGCTTCCCGGCTTTTTATGGCGTGCGGCGCGCCTGAGCCGAGCCGCACCGTCGAGGCGGGTATTGCGGACGTGAGTGCGCCATGTCATCACGACTCTGACCCACTCGCGGCCTACTTTGCCCGCATCGGCTACGTTGGCCGTCACGCGCCGACCCTCGCAGTGCTGGCCGAACTTCACCGCCTCCATCCCGCTCAGATCGCCTTCGAGGCTCTGGATCCTTTTCTCGGTCGGCCCGTGGACATCGACCCGGCCGCGATCGCGGCAAAGCTCGTGCACGGGCATCGAGGCGGCTACTGCCACGAGCACAATTCCCTGTTCCACGACGTGCTTGCCGCCCTCGGCTTCTCGGTCCTTCCGCTCGGGGCCCGTGTTCTTTGGATGACGTCCGGCCTGACCGGACCGCTCACGCACCGGCTCGCCCTCGTGGACCTGGCCGAGGGGCGCTTCATTGCCGATGTCGGCTTCGGCGGGCAGGGCCCCACTGCCCCGCTCCGTCTGGAGCCCGGCCTGGAGCAGGTCACCTCGCATGGTACCTATCGAGTCATGCGGAACGGCGGGGGCTTCGAGACGCAGATGCGCCTGCACGAGCAATGGGCGCCAATGTACAGCTTCAGCCTGGAGCCGCAGACTCCGGCTGATTTCGAAATGGCGAACTGGTTCACGTCGACCCATCCTCGGAGCCGCTTCACCCAGAACCTCGTCGTTGCCCGCGTTGTCGGCGAGGCACGCTGCAACCTGCTCAATGCGTCGCTCACCACCCGCCACGACGACGGTCGGACGGAGCAGCGAACGCTGGCGATTGCTCAGGAACTCGAACGCGTGCTGGAGGGAACTATGGGGCTGAAGCTTCCTGTCCCGCCGGGCGCGATCTGGGCAAGACTACCCAGCGAGCGGGTTCCTCCGACTGCGCCGAAGAGTGTCGCACCCGTTCCAGACAACTCCGGCATTCGTCCGAACGTCAGAAGTTAAGACATTCGCAACGAACACGCTCCTTTGATCCGTCAATCCTTTTTCGATGCAAAAGTCTGGCGCATATGTCGCTTCCTGATGCGGCCCGATTAGCACGTGATAATCCGGTTTGTCGGGTGCTAACTTCTGACACCCCCTTGCTGGTAAGCGTGGTTCGGCGCCTACGGCTTACCCCATGGCGATCAAGCCGTTGTAGTTCAGGGCAGGAAGTTTGCCGAGCTTGGCAGCGGAGTGCCCGTGGTTTGCATCGTTTACCGACGAGGAAGCGCCACTGTGCCTGCTCGCGCGGCGACACCAGCTTCTCCGGAGTTAGGCGAATTTGCGAGTCCCCGAACGCGACCGACAACGATGTCAGCCAGGGCGTCTCCGCCAAGCCCGCCTATTAGCCCTACAAGGATAGCAATCGATGGCTGAAGTATGAAATTTGATAGATTGAGAGAACCAATCGCAATGGTAATCCCGCCGAGCTTAAGCAAGAGCGCAAACACATAGGTTACAGCAAGCACTAAGCCGATCCTCGTCACTGGTGACAGACCGTCTGGATCGAGTGACGTTAGCATGCTCCATTCAAGCTGTCGGGTCCTGATGACGAACGACAGCCAGACTGATACGCACACGCCGCAGATTACCCATGCTGCCGTGCGAACCTGTGCCTCGATATTGCCTTGCAGTGATGGCCACCACCATGTCGACCAAGGCGATACTGCACTTCCATAAAGCAGGGCTGGGACGCCAATACACGCGACGATTTGGGTCAAAAGTCTGATGTAAGCTGAACGGACCCTCTGGCCATATAGTTTGATGAAATCCTCGCGCAACTGGCTCAGCAAGAACCAAGCCATCGAGAAGTCTTGCAGTTCCGAGCCGAATCCAGCCACCATCGTCTCTTCTAACCGAGATAGGTAGCTTCCATACGCCTCCATTGCCTGGACGCGATCCAGGACAATGACGATGTCCCGATTTGTACTTTCAATGGCGCTTCGTAGTTTAAGGGCTTCTTCAAGCACGCCCGGAGGAATGCTATCCAGAAGGGAAAATTTGAGCGTCGCTCCATGAGCATCGTTGTCGGCTGACCGCTGTACCTCGTAATTGAACACCTTCGGCATGCGTGCTCCCCAGGAACCCGTGAACATATAGGCAGGAACTCGGCACCCCTGCGGTCACTCCCATTGGACCCTTATAACCTGCTCGTAACGTTGGCATCTACCGACAGCGTGAGAACGGAGATGCTCTGATCCATTCTTGATAACAGGTTTTTCCATGCTGATTGGATCATCAGACCCTGATACGTTCCACCTCATCCAGGCTGATGTCATCCCTCCTGCGATCATAAAGCTGGGTGGTGCGGGTGCTGGCGTGGTTGGCCATAGCGGCGGCGTTCTCCAGCGTGCCGCCGTTCTTCAGGTAAGCGGTGATCCCCGTCGCCCGAAAGCTGTGGTTGCCGATCTTCGTGCCGATTCCGGCGGCCAGCGCCCGGCGCCGGACCATGGCATATGCATTGGCTTGCGGCAGGATGGTGCGGGTGAGACGCTGCGTGCCGCGACCGATGCTCCGAAATAGTGGCCCCTTGGGATCCGCGGCGATCCCGGTCCCATCCAGGTAAGCCTGCAGGTACTCTTCCAGAGTGTGATGGCAGGGCATCTCGTGCCGCTTGCCGCCCTTCTCGCGCAAGCGGAGCCACAGCCTGCGGTTCTGCACGAATACGTCCTCCACCCGCATGGCCAGGGCTGCGCCGATCCGCCCGAAGCTGTAGACCATGAGCGCGATCAACGCCCGGTCGCGCAGCCCGATCGGGGTACCGACGTCGATGCTGTCGAGCAGCGTCCTAGCCTCGGCCGGCTCAAGCACCGGCGTCTTGCCTTTGCGGACGCTGTGGGACGGCCCTCGGACCGACGCGGCCGGGTTCAGCGGCACCACCTGGCCCATGACCAGCCAGTCAAACAGATGACGGACGGCGGCGAGCTGCTGTTTCACAGTCGGCGCCGACAGCGCGCGCGTTTGGCCCTCTATCCAGGCCGCCACGTGCAGCGGCTGCACCGCAGCGATCGACCGCAAGGCGTGGTCCTCGCACCAGGCCAGAAAATACCCCACAGCGCGGGCGTAGGCCCGCCGCGTGTGCGGGTTGCGGATGGCGGCAGAGCGAAGAACTCCAGGAAGCGCAGCCCGGCGCGGTCACCAGCCGCCATAACGATTGCCGGGAGCGATGGCGAGCTGAGGGGGACGAGCTGGTTCATGCGGCGTCCTCGGCGGCGGCCTCGGCCGCGACGGCCGCGATCGGTGCAAACCGGTAGGGTGCGCACTGGGCGATCACGGCAGCAGACGGGCGGGGCCGCGAGTACAAGCCAGCTTCGGTCCAAGAGGCGGTCTTGGTCACGCCATCGGCGTCGGCGTGCTTCACCATCTCGTCGTGCGGCATGAGATGCCAGTCGGCGCCGATCGGAAACGCGATCCAGATGTCCCGGCCAACATACTTGCGGTCGATGGTCCAGCGGCCCTTCAGCTGCACCTTGCGCAGTATGCCGTCGGCCTCGTGGTAGAGAATGAAATCGACCCCGCCGTCATAGACCGGCAGGAAGGCGTTGAAGCCCTGTTCGAGGGCGAGGCTGACCACCGTGTTGCGGTTGATGACCTCGCGGACCTGGGTTCGGTAGCGGCTCACAGCATGTGCCTCATACTTCAATCGACCAGACCTGCACGCCCTCGCGCTCCAACTGGGGTTGCCGCGCGGCGCGCGGGAAACGTGGCGAGAGGAAGAAGACGTAGCGATGGGCTTCCGTACGGCCAGCCAGCTTTGCGAGATCGGCTGCCAGTTTGTTGTTGTTCCGCGGATCGACGGCGGCGAACGTCTCTGCCCCGCCCAGGCCTTGCGCCTCGCTCATGATGTCGAGCTCGCGCGCCATATGCGCCCCTGGCGCCAGGTGGAAGCCGCCGGCCTCTGGGTGGAGCAGGAGAAGTTGGCGCGCGGCAGCCACGGCTACGGCGTAAGTCCAGGTCTGGTTGATCTGCTCGATGAGGTTGAGTGGACGGTCCTCGACGGGGTGGAACCCGACCGGGTCGAACTTCATTCGCCGGAGCATATCCAAGGGGTCGCCGGCCTGAGCCGCGATCCAGTCGTGCACGCGCGCGGCGGAGTTCCTGATGAGGGCCATAAGACGATCTGCGTCCTCGACGGATCGGACAGTCGCGCCGCTCTCTTTCATCCGCGCTGGGCTGAGGGTGAGCGCCTGACTGGTCACTGATGGCGCCCCTGCCGGGCGAGCACGTCCCATCGGCGACGCATTACAGTGCCTTACCCGCTGCTGCCTTGCGGGTCTTCCGAGCCGCCGTCACAGCCTCGTCCGCCAGGGCCTCGACCGCCTCCGGCGGCAGGCCGGCGAAGCCGCTGCGGGCTTCAGCCATCGTCTGGTCCAGCACGCGCCACTGAGGGGCGTCCTCGTTCATGTTGCCTCCCACGGATTGACCACGCTGAGGCCGCATCCGGCGAACCCGCCTGTATCGCGCGTTGCGAGGCCGGCGCCGGCGGCGAGCGTCGCGGCAGCGATCAGGGCATCGAACGCTTCGATCGGGGTTCCGGCCTCGCGACGTGCCATTACCAGCCTGGCGTAGTGCGCGGCGCTGCTGGTATCAAAGGGCAGGATGCGTCCGGCCAGGTCTTCGCTGAACACCGCTTCCGCCGCTGCCGCCAAAGCGTCCTTGCGTCGGCCGGCCGGGAGGGCGGCGATGCCGTAGAGCACCTCGGCGCGATTGATGGCCGTGGTGTAAAGCGAGCTGCGCGACTGGGCGGCGACCCAGGCGAAGACCGCCGGGTGTGGCTCGGGCCGCATGAGTTCGGACAGGACGTTGGTGTCGAGCACGATCACGGTTCGAAAGACGGCGGTTCTCGAATTTCCACAGGCGGATGCGGCTCCAGTTCGACACCGCCGAGCGGGCCGAAGCGCCGGCGGATCGCTTCGGCCAGGTTCAGCTCGGGCGCTTGCCCGCTTTCCAACGTGTCGCGGAGGATCTGCCGCAGCTCGGCCTCCATAGAGTGTCCGTGTTGCGCGGCGCGGATACGCAGACGCTCCTTAAGGCGATGGTCGACGTTGCGGATGGTCAGGGTCGTAGGTTGCTCGATTGCGGGCATGTTTGCAGTGTAAGCGGTGCTAGCATTGCCAGCAAGCTATTTTGGTCGTGCCACGCTGGACCCGGTGCAGTTGTTGCAACAGATACGCGCGGCCCGAATGATCCCACGCGCCCGGCAGCGGGATGAGATCGGCTCCGACTTTTATCACGGCGGCATGCTGGTTGAGGAATATGGCGGGCTGCACCCGTCCAAATACAACGCGGCGCTGCGCCGGGCTGCATGCCTTCGCTGCGGTCGAGGGCTGGACGAAGGACGGTCTGTGGCAGCGCGTCCGCACGGCGCGGGGCACCTTGCGGGCCAAGCACGTCGTGGTCGCCACCAACGGCTATACCAGCGCGAACCTGTCCTGGTTCCGCCGCCGCCTGATCCCGGTCACGGCCTTCATCATGGCCACCGAACCGATCGAGCGCTGGGTGATGGATGATATCCTGCCCCGCCGCCGGATGGTGTCCGATACCCGCAAGGAGCTGAGCTTCTACCGGCCCTCGCCGGACGGAACCCGAATCCTGTTCGGCGGGCGGCCGAACGTGTTCGGCAACAACGAACGCTCGGCCGCCATTGGCCTGCATGCGCGCATGGCGCAGGTTTGGCCGCAACTGCGCAACGTGAAGCTGACCCATTCCTGGCTCGGCAACGTGGCGATGACCTTCGACCGGCTGCCTCATCTCGGCCAGGAAGAGGGCATCCATTACGCGCTCGGCTGCAACGGCAATGGCGTGGCGCTGATGAGCTGGCTGGGACACCAGACGGCGCAACGCATCCTCGGACGGCGAAACCGGCCCTCGGCCTTCGAAGACCGGCCTTTCCCCGCGGCGCCGCTGCTGCCCAACAACACCTGGCTGCTGCCGCTGGCCAGCGGCGGGTATCACCTGCGCGACTTCCTCGACCGGCCCGGCGCCGTGCTGGCGGAGCGCCGGTCCCGCGGTGCCTGACGTTCCCCTTCAACCAGAAAGGTTCCCGATGATCCGACTGCTGCTTGCCTGCCTCGCCTCACTCCTGCTGCTCGGCAGCGCCATGGCGCAAAGCCTGCCGCCGGTGCCCGCAGCGATCCGGGACCAGGGCGTCCTGCGCGTCGGCGTGCGTTGCGATCAGCCGCCCTATGGTTACCAGGACCAGGGCGGCGCCTTCGCCGGCGTGGAAGTGGATATGGCCAAGCAGATCGCAGCCTGGATTTTCGGCGACCCGGCCAAGATCGAGATCACCTGCGTCACCGCCGAGAACCGCATCCCCCAGTTGATCGCGCGCAAGGTCGATGTGCTGCTGGCAACGCTCGGCATCACGGCGGAGCGCGCGCGGGTGATTGATTTCACTCAGGGCTATAATTGGGGCGGCGGCGACGTACTGGTCTTCATGGACGCGCCGATCAAGAGCATGGCGGACCTGAAGGGCAAGATGATTGCTTCGCTGAAGGGCAGCACCCAGGTTGCCTGGTTCGAGGCGAAGATGCCGGACGTGGAGGTGCTCCGCCTCAACTCGGTATCCGACGCGCTGCAGGCGCTGAAGCAGCGCCGGGTCGTGGGCGTGGGCGTGGACAAGGCTACCATCATGGTGGTCGCGTCGCGCGACCCGGAAATGCGGCTGCTTGGCGCCCCTTATGCAGTGACCGAAGGCGGCATCGGCGTGCGCAAGAACGAGGCGGACTGGCTGGCCTATCTAAATGCCTGCATCGAGCGCATGCGCGCCGAAAAGCTGTTCATACCTTGGATCGAAAAGGTGGTGCCGGTGACCGGCAACCGCGAGCTCTACATCACCGCCTTCATCACGAAGCCGCAACTGGGCGACTGATCCGCCCGGGCGCGGAGCGCCTAAGCTGGAGTTTGACGCCGCCTATCTGATGCAGCAGGCGCCCGCTTTATGGCGGGGCCTGCTGGTTACGCTGGCGGCCAGCGGCGCGGCCCTGGTGCTGTCGCTCACTATCGGCGTGGCCGGCGCGGCCGCGCGGGATTTGCGGGTTCCCGTGCTTTCCAGGCTGGTCGCAGGTTACGTGGAGTTGGTCCGCAACACGCCGCTGCTCGTGCAAATCTTTTTCATCGTCTATGGGCTGCCGTCGATCGGGCTGCGCCTGTCCTTGTTCTGGTCCGGCGTCGCCGCGTTGGGCTTTTGGGCCGGGGCGTTCCAGGTGACGAATATCCGCGGCGGTCTCTCTACCGTCGGCGCGGGGCCGCGGGAGGCTGGTGCGGCGCTTGGCCTATGACCGGTTACGGTGCTACGGTTGATCGCGCTGCCGCTCGCCTTGCGGATCAGCATTCCCGCGATGCTGAACACCACGATCTCAATGGTGAAGAACAGCGCCTTCTTGCAGGCGATCGGGCTAATGGAGCTGACCTTCGTCGCGGTGGACCGGATTTCCATGGACTTCCGGACCTTTGAGATGTTCGCGGCACTGCTGGTGCTTTATATCGGGTTAGCCCTGCTGCTCTCGATGGCGTCCGGCCTACTCGAGCGGCGGATGCACCGGGCCTTCGCGCGGTGAGCCTGATCGAGCAGAATTCCGTGGTCTTTCTTGCCGGGCTGCTGACGACCCTGCGGATCGCTATCGTGACGCTGCTGGCGTCCACCCTGATCGGGATTGTCCTGGGCACGCTCGCGACCTCCGGTTCCGCCGGGCTGCGACGGGCCGTCCGCTGGTATGTCGAGGGGCTGCGCGCGGTGCCGCTGATCGTCAACCTGTTCTGCATCTACTTCGTGTCGCCGCTGCTCGGCCTGAACCTCACGCCCTATATGGCCGTCGTGCTCGGCCTCTCGCTGTGGGGTGGCGCGAACGGGGCCGAGATCGTGCGCGGCGGGCTGGAGGGCGTGCCCCGGCATCAGGCGGAGAGCGCCCGCGCGCTGGGGCTGCGGACATGGCAGACTTTCGTGCTGGTGGTCTTCCCACAGGCCTTGCGGGCGATCTTGCCGGCGTTTGCCGGGTTGTTGACGCTGCTGCTGCAATCGACATCGCTGGGCGCCCTGGTCGGGGTGCCCGAATTCTTTCGCGTGGGCCAACTGGTCATCGAACGCAGCACGGTCATGCAGGGCCTCGATCCCGCCTTTGCGATCTACGGCTTCATGCTGGCGATCTATTTCGTGCTGTGTTCAGGCCTGACGTGGAGCGCGCGCCGGCTAGAATTCCGGCTTGGCCGCTCCGATCGAAGCCGGGTGCCGGCGATTCCGAGCCTGTAGCGGGGACCTGCCAGCGGCCGGCGCAGAAGCCCGGAATCACCCCTCCCCTGCCCTAATCCCAGGAGCGGCATATCCGTCATGTGCGGCCTGTAGTTCCGAAGCGGCGCTCCACCTCATCAGCGCATTCGCGACAGACAGCAACCGGAAGAGACCGAACCTGATTATCGCGGCACCACGCGAGCCGATGCCTGCCGTCTGTGATCGAAACCCAATCACCTTCAAGACAGATTGACGACATCTCGATCGGCTCTCCTCTAGCGCGCCAATTGGCGAACCTATCCGTCGCGTGTGAGGCGACATACTGGCATCGGGCTCCCGTGGGGTGGGTGTGCTTTCGACGAAAGGTCGCCATCATCAGCGGGACTGGCAATCCGAAGGCCGTCGGGCGGGTGCGCTCTGACGTGGACGATTGCGTCGCCCCCTGTCCTCCGATTCAACATAAATGCGGGAACACAGAAAGGCGGTTAACTGTTCTTCTGTGTCCATCCCCCGATGAACTGCCGGACTTCGGAAACCATATCGGTGCCGCTGAGTGCGCAGGCCGCCTTGAACCTAGCGTGCAGATCGGCGTCGAGGTCGATGGTGAGCCGGGCACTTTTGCCCTTCGGCGGCCTAGCCCCCTCCCCTGCCCCGTCCACCCATTCCTGGACCTTGCGCTGTGGCAGGCTGAACGCAGGCTTGCTCATGGCGTGATCTCCTTCAGGATGCGGTAGATCTCTTTCGATGCCTCGCTATAGGGATTCAGCTCGATAACGGTTGTCCCGCCGGTCATGGCTTCGGCATAGGCTACGCGCTGGCTGGTCCCGGCGGTGAGGATCGGCAGCTCGAATCCGGCCAGAGCGTCGTTGATGTTCCGGCCAAGCACTGTGCGCCCAACTTTCCGTGAGACCACGAATGCGGCTTTCTGTGTTTCCTTAAAGCCGTGTGCTTCCTTGACCAGCTCCACTGTCTCACGGCTTGCCCAGAAGTCGGCGCCGGACGGCTGAACCGGGATCAGCACCAGATCGGCTGAGGCGATCGCGGACCTGGCCACCTCGTAATTGCGGGGTGCGCCGTCGATGATGATCTCGTCATAGTCCCTCGACAGCTTTGGGATGTCGCGGTGGAGGACCGGCTTGCTAAGTCCGATCACCTGAAAGGGCGGTGGTGTGGTGCGCACTGCTGCCCAGTCCTGGGCGGTCTGCTGGGGGTCGGCGTCGATCAGAAGCACTTTCTTACCCTCACGCGCCATGGCCGCGGCGAGATTGAGGGCCAAGGTCGTTTTACCGGCCCCGCCTTTCTGGTTGATCACGGCTGTAATCACAAAACTACGCCTTTCTGGTTTCACGGATTGCCACTTAGGCGGAAATGCGGACTCCTGCAAACACAGAAATGCGCTGCACAGAAGGCGGTGTATCCGTGATGCTTCCTTTCTGTGTCTCCGTGTATGCGGCTTTCCGCTTATCTGGACGGGGCAGGGGCCTTGTTCGCCGGTTAAACTTTGGATGCTCGAAGGTCAGGCGGCGGTCGAACTCGAGGCGCCGAACGCTCGTATTTGCTTCACCCATATGTGGGTTAAAGGCTCCGGGCCATCTTCGGCACGGCATTCGATCTCGCAACAGAACCGGTCCGGTCGCACGCCGCCTGATCGCCATCAAGCCGCCGAAGTGGCGGCTGGTGACACGACTGTTGGGTCGGGGCCATGCCGCGATGAATGCGTTTGTAAAACAGGCGCCGGTTCTGGACGAATTCGACCCCGTTGATGACCTTGAACCGAGCCGGCTACAGCGGGGGCTCTAGCGAAAACCGCGAAATATTCTTGCTTTCGCACCGGCAGGGGAGGGAGCTATAGCGCCAGCAGACTCCACACAAAGCCGGTGTGCGCCACCTGTCTCCACGGTTCGCCGCCGATACGCCTTATCCTACGCCGCTGATCTCGGCGGAGCGGCGAAAGCTTTGGAGTCTGGTGGCTCTAGGCTTTGGCGATGGCGGGGCGGGAAGGGCGCAGGATGACGCCACGCTCCCCGATCGACAGGTTCGCTTCTGGATAGACAGCGTTGGCAAGGCTCAAGGCTTCTATGAAATGCGCCCGGAAGGCCCGCAATCGGGTGTAGCCGCTGCCGAACTGGGTATGGAGCGAAGGCCAACCGATCTCTACGTCCCGTCCTAAGGCGTGGAGTCTGTAGGCGAGCCAGATATAGACGTCGATCACCATCGACTTCGGGCCAATGGCGCGTAATGCGGCCTCGGACACCGGCACTGGATGTTCGCGGAGGGCGCGGTAGAACTCGTCGTTAAGCAAAACCCTTTCCTGCCATAGGCCGGGCTGCTCGCTCAAGGCATCCGTCATGGTAAGCGCACCATCGACGAACCCGCCGCGGCGCATTAGCTCGCCGCCGCTGCGGTCAGAGAAGAACATCAGGGTACAGGCGCTGATCCGCTTGGCCTGCTCGTTCACACGTCGGTAAGTCTCGCCGCCAATTGAGAGACCCATATGGCCCAGCCAGATACGCATGCTGCGGCCAAGCTCGATCTCCCGCGAGCCTGTGCGGATCGCCTCGCGCTGCAAGAAGAGAAGGATGAAGCGTGCGTAGGAACCATACGGCAGCCCGATGCTCCTCTCGGTCCGGTCAACACCGGCCTGCAGGACCAGTGTCAGGTTATGGCCCTCACGTCTCCATGTGGATGCTGTTTGCGGCTTGTGCGGCAGGGATGTCAGGGCGAAGCCACTGTAGGTGAAGCCCATCCTTTCAGCATCCTCGCTGAGAACCTGGTAAGCAGCTTCGACGACCTGGCGCTTATGCTTCGTCACTGCTTGTCGGCGTGCTTCCTCGACGCCATGCTTCATAATGAGCTGATGAACTTCGCCCATGGTTGAACCGTGGCGGCAGTTTTCCACCGGGTCAACTTGGAGTCTGGTGGCTCAAGCTATTCGAAGGATATTAGTTTCTTAGATATTAGTATGTGCCACCAAACTCCATGGGATAACAGCGAGTCGCGCCATCACGCTCCACTATGGGGGTGCCACCAGGCTCCACGCACAGCCTGTGGATATCGTCGCTGGCGGTCGCGGCGATTTGGACGTCAGGAAAGGCGACCCGGGCGCTCCTTTTGGGCAACGGCCTCGACAGCTTGAGAGCAACGGCCGGGACCGCGCGACGGTCTGTGCGAAACTGGGCGGAATACCCTATAGCGCCCGCCTGCTTCAGCCTCGCGCCGAGGCGCTGGCGCGAGCGCCAGGACAACAACATGCCGGTCGTCAGCGCGCCGCGCTTGGGGCTATAATCGCTGAATCTGTGCCGCCCGAACCCGGATGAGAGGCCCCGCGACCGGACCTAGAAAGCCAGCAACTGTTCCATCAGCGCCTGGGCGCCTACGCGGGGCAGGGGAGGGGAGTCGTTGTTGGCCCGTTCGCCCCGGCAGATACGCCGGAACACCGGACCCCTCGTCGATGCCGGCCGCCGCCAGCCAGCGCACCGGAGCCCGCACCAGGCAGAGTCCGGTTTCGCCGTGGGGAAGGAGGACCGGCACCGCTTCCTGGCTTCCCTGGATGCGGCGAGGAAGGCCGCAACGTCCTGGGTGCAGCCCCGCCGGAAGTTCGGGCGAACATGAAAGCTGCTCACCGCGGCCGCCGCCTGGCTTGAAGTCGCATCCAGATGCGCGTCTGCCGCGATTTCAAGGACGACATGGATCTGGAGCTTGCCGCTGGGGGCCAGCCGAGCTCATCCTGTCGAACGACGAGGACCTGCTTGTCCTTCACCCCTGGCGTGGTGTGCGCATTATTCGACCTCGTCCGTTCCTGGCGCAGGTGGATCGAACCCGAGTTCTACAGGAAGCCTTCGCCGGCGTGGTCGTCGAACAGCCGGGCGTCCCGGACATAGCCAGAGAGCACCTGCATGGATTTGTGACGGCTGACTTGCTGGATCTTCCAGACGTCGGCCCCTGCGCGGGCGGCAGCGGTGACAAAGCCTGCGCGGAGGCTGTGCCCGGCATAGCGCGCCGGGTCCAGCCCGGCGGCCAGGGCGCGGGCCTGCACGATGCGGGCGACGGCGTGGTCTGACAGGCGCGCGTCGCGCAGGCGGTTGCCTTTCCACAGGGGTCGGAACAGGGCGCCTTCGGCGATGCGGCCGCTTCGAGCCAGGTCCGCAAATGGGTGAGGGGGGTGAGCCGGCGTCCCTCCGGCACGGCGACCACGGCGCCTTCGGCCTCCTGGTCGGTCTTGGACCGCCGGATGGTGACCCGAAGCCCTTTGGCGTCCCACTCGAGATCGGCCACGTCGAGTGCCACCAGCTCGGAGCGGCGGGCCGCGAGCGCCATGCCGAAGGCGATCAGCGCGCGGTCGCGCAGCGTTGCCAGACTGCTGCCCTCGATCGACCAGAGCAGCTGCATGACCACATCGGCGTCGGCGGCCGCCTTGCGGTCGGGCCCGCCATGGCGGGAGCGGCGGATGCCGGCCAGCGCGTGAGTGACAGCCGCGCCGCCCGGGCCGCGGTGCGGCGGCACCTGGCCGGCCCGGCTGTGGTGATGGGCGATAGCCGCGAGGGCGCGGGCGACGGATGGCGGCGCCAGGCCACCGTCGGCCAGGAACGAAAGGTATACGGCAAGCAGGGCAGGGGGGCGGGCAGGGCGTCGGCAGCCCGCTCGCGGCACCACAGCGAAAACCGGCCCCAGTCGGCGGCATAGGCTTTTTGAGTGGACGGGGCGCGGCTGGCGTCGATGTAGGCGCGGGCGGCGGCGATTTCGTTCACTGCCAGGGCAGGGGCGCTGACGCTGGTGGGGAGGGAGAGGGCGGTGGCGCGCACGGCCGCGTCCGGCGCCGGTGCTACCGACGCCAAATCGCCGCACGCGGTCTCGAGCGCGGTTGGCGGCTCCGGCGCGGCTGCGGTCGGCTCCATGGCGGACAGCATGCGCGTATCGCCAAGAGTCCGTCAAGA
>JAABUK010007527.1_pt1 | contig 15684 bp, 1 predicted proteins | sample 5559141 | NCBI WGS metagenome assembly JAABUK01 (sample SAMN10711869, study PRJNA513367) | rock metagenome | isolation source: Antarctica rocks | place: Antarctica: Victoria Land, Pudding Butte nord | collected 2016-01-03
TAATTAAGATATATTAATATATTAGGTATTACCTATAATTACGATAAATATACGATCTCGTAAATTTAATATATAACTTTGGGTATTTAGATATTAAGTTATTCTAAATTCGTAATAAAATCTAAATTAATAAATAACGTAGATCTATAATAAAGACCGATAGAATTCGAACTAGATACTAGTTTATTAAATAGATATTAATCGTAACTCTATTATAATAAAATTAGGAGGAGTATAATTTAGAGGTAAATATAGTAATACTAACCGGGCGATAATAAAATTAGGCGGAGAAATATTAAAAAAAGGACGAAAGGTATTCTTTTAAATATATAAAGCTCTTATAATTAATTATTTAGAAGAGGGTAAATAAGATTTAAAGGTAGATTAAAGATAATAATAAAAGTAATTTATAAATAATTAATATAATTTAAGATTTAATTATTAAATATAGAATCGCCTTATAGTATATAGTCCTTTTTTACGGAATTTAGGTTAGGTAATTAAAATAAAAGTAATTAAATACCTAATATAGAACCTACTCGACTCTTTATTTCTAAATTAATATATTATAATTATACTATATCCTCGTCGTTATTTTTATCCTTAATTAATCGCCTACGACTAAAATAACCCGATTAAATTATAACGGTATAACTCTCTTCTCTTTAAGGTTAATAATACCCGTAACGAATATATTATAAATTTATACCTTCTTCGTTATTACTACCTCTACTACGACGCCGTTTTAAGGATCTATATACGATAACTAGTAAATAAAGAGAGTCTACTTTTATTTATCCTATTTAATCGTTTAATAGTTTAATCTATATAACTAAAAGCGCTAATAAGATTAATTAAAATTATTATTATTATTTTATATAGAGTATAGCCGGTACCTAAAATACTTAATATATTAATAAATACCTACGGGCGGAGTTTTTAATCCGCGATTTCGAGAAGAATATTTAACTCGTTCTTAATATACTTTTCTTAGAATCTATTTATTAAACCCTAGCGGATTCGATTATTTAGGCTATTATAATATAACTAAATAATTATAAAATAAAGAGAATATTTAGCGATATACTAGGAGGTTTTTAATAAAGATTTTTATAATAAATAAATATATTTTCATATAGGAATTATAAAAACGGTAGTTAAAAAAGAGTAAAAATACTTATATATTAAATAAATAACGTAATTATAATATAATTCGAGAAAATTAAAATCTTTTTTTCCTCCCGTTTTATTTTCTTAAGAATCTTATCTAGTCCTTGAAATTTTAGGATATTTTTAATAAAAAAATTAATTCTTATAAATAAATATATAACCTCTTTTATTTTATTATTAAAATCGAGTATATCGCGAGTAAAATCGGTACCGAGCGACCGTTAATTTATATTATCTTCTAATTCTCTTTAATACTTTAAGAGTAAAGGGAATATCGCGGCGAAAATAAATTATCGAGTTATAATTTTGTAGAACGAATTTCTTAATATAAAATACGTATTTTTCTTTTTATTCTATATTTATTTTCGAAGTAACGTTTAAAGTTTATTAACGAGTTTCGAGGTAAAATTATTAAATACTTTATAACGGCCGAGTAAAAAATCGAAGGGTATATCTTTATATATATATTTAACGAGATTAAAGATATTATATTTAAACTATTTACTTTTCTTAATATATCGTAGCGTAAAGTTAATTATTTAACGACCGAACATTAAGATTAAGTTTTATAAATTAGGATAATTATTACCGTCTCTAATATAAATCTTAAATTATAATTAAACTATAAAATCTTATTTATAATAAAATCGTATAAATCTTTACTATTAAATTTAGGATTTTTGAATTAACGAACTACGCCTTCGATATCGGTAGGCCTAATAATAATAAATATATTATTTATAATAAATAATAAAAAAACTCTTATTTAGTAATATATTTATATAATTTAAATAACCCTCTATAATCCTTAAATTATAAACTTTAATAAATAGAATTCGTCGATAATAATTTATATAAATATAATAGTAGAGATAAAGCCTTTAAACTACCTTTATATAATCTTATTATTTAATTTATTAAGCGGTAATATTATATCTTTAATTTAATTATATAAGATACTAAAAAGTTAAATAATATATATATTATAAAAACTAAGAATTATCGAGATTATATATTACTCCGTTTCTTTAATAATTACTCCTTTTCTCTTCTAAAGATCCGAGGAAAGAGGCTTTATAAATCTTTTATTTTTAAATTAAGCGGGCGCCTAAGAATATTTAAATTATATTATATTAAATTCCTCCGCCGTTAAAAGATTACTAGTATTATATTAATTATAAAGAATACGAAAAAGAAGCCTTACGCCTATATAAAGTATATATATCTTCGGTTATTAATTAAACTATACGGGAATAATTTTTTTTACTTTATATATAAGATAAAACCCCTTTTTAAGGATTAATTTAATAATATTAAATAAAGAATCGTAAAAATATTATTTAAAGAACTTTAGTAGATTTAAATAATAACTATTATTATTAATAACGCGATATTTTATTCGCTCTTTAGTATTTAACGAGTAACGATATTATTTAATAATTATATATACTTCGTAAAGAAGATTTTCGAAAAGAATAATATTAATAATTTAAATTATCTATAAAGTTATTTAAAGTTAATAATTAATAGTCTAATTTAGCTCTAAAATAAAATATACTTTTCCGAGATTTATATCGTTAGTAAAAGTACTACCGTTAAAGTCGTTTCTAGCCTAGATATATATAATATAAATATTAAAGACCTAGTACTAGGTAAAATAAATTTTTATATTAAATATTTTAATATACTATTAATTTTAGTATTAATAGGGTCGAGGTTAAATAAATAATAATATAATTCCTATATATCGAGTTTATATATATATATATATTCTTTACTATTAAGCTACGCTTTAATATCGAGAAAAAAATTAATAAAAACTATTATAAACGCGGCGAAGTATATAGATTTATAGTTTTTACTAGTTTTATTTTTTATTTAACCTCTTTTTATTTTTTAAATATAATCGCGTCTCCTCGTTAATCTTTCCTTTAATAAATTTATTCTTTATATATTTATTATCTTTCCTCTCTTTATTATTTATTTAAGACTACCCGCCTCTTTTTATATAATAAATATACCTCTAGTAAAATAATTATATCGTTATTAATTTATATTTAATTTAAAGGTTATTTATATTTATACTCTTTTATCTCCGGCTTCGCGATATATATTATCAAAACTACTAGATTAGCCCGTAGCGGCGGGAGTATAAAAAGTTAACGTAAAATAAAAGGCGGGGCGATTAAATAAAAGTAGTTAAAAAAAATAAAAAATTATTAAGATAAAGAGGGGAGTATTATAAATATTAAAGAATTTATTATTACGAAGATTAAATATAAACTATAAATTTTACGAGTTTTAGAGAAAAAATAAATACCTAATTTAATAAGTATTTTAACTCGGTTTTATTCTTTATAATACCGAGATCTAAAGATTTCTACTAGCCGGCGAGTAATTAAAAGTAATAATAAAATATAATTAAAACGTATTTCGTAAAATCGGTTATCTTTTAAATCTATAATTTATTTTTTAATTAAGATTTGAATAAAGATTAAATAATTAATAAACTCGAATATAATATCGTTATCTAGAAGTCGTATAGGATTAGTTTTAATAAATTTTTAAATTATATATTTAAAAACCTCGCCCCCTTAATAACCTACTTTTAATAATTAATATATTAAATTTCTCTTTAAATATAATATAAAGGACCGGCGCTAAAGTACTAGATATTATATAACGGGAAGATTAAAATATTAAAGATTAATTAAATATAAAGAATTAAGCGGGCGTAAAAAAAGATATAAATATCTCTTTTTTAAAATAAAGTATATTATTATTATTAAATTTTATAATACTAGGAGTATACTCTTTTCCTAAAATAATATTATTTAAAAGTATCGCGAATAATAATAGAAAATTCTTCGTAGCGAAAGTAGAAATAATATATTTATTAATATATATTTTAGGGTCTATAATTTCTAGCTAAATTCGTTTTAACCTAAAATATTCTATAATATATTTTAATACTATATAATATAAAGATATTATTTATATATAAAGTAATAGTAATAAAGATTTAAATAAAGTATTATCTCTACTATAAAAGTAAAGCGATCGATAAAGAATTAATAATTAAAAATAAAATAAAAGTAGTAAAAAGAAAGAAATCTAATAATTTAAATTAAATTAAATTTCTAATTTAGATTATCTTTTTTTAGAATTTATAATAAATCGATTTAGAATAAATTTTAAGAATTTATTTCATAATAACTCTTTTACCGGGGATTTAAAAAGAAGAGAGATATTAAATTAAAATCGCTTTATCTATAAAATACTATAATAAATATAAAGTAGAGTAATATACGTTAAGATAAACCGGGCTAAATATTCTATTATATAAAATATTAAAGATATACTAAGAGTTTATTAATATAAAGTAGTTATTTACTTCTAGTAATAACTTTATATAATATTATATCTAATTACGTAAAGCCTAAAACTCTCGCCTAATTATAAAAATATAGTATTACTAGTCTTTTTATACTTTATTTTTATTCTTAACTAAACCGCCTATATAAATAGGTTTTATAATATTATAATAAATACTACCTATAGTAGTTATCTTTATAAAGTCTTCTCTAAAGATAAAACTTTTAGATTAATAATTTTTAAAATCCGTCCTTCTTATTTAAATATAAACTCTAACGAATTTTTTATTTTATCCCCTTACTTCTTTCTTTATACCGGGGGAAAGACCGGTCCTTAAAATAATAATTCGGATATAATAAATATTTACGCGACTTTAATAAGGGCGAAAATTATATAAATATATATCTTTCCGTTAAAAATAAAGCGCGGGCTCGAGATTAAAAGAAATAATTTAAATATAATTATAAAATAAATAAATAAAAGTCTATTAAGTTAATAAAGTTATAACGCTCGTAAAGAAAATATTTATATATTATAATAAATACTCGCCGACCGCGCTAATCGGTATATTAAATAGAATCCTCGGGTAGATTATTTAATAGGGAGGATATAGGATTTAAGGTAGTAATATAACGATAATAAAAAAAATCGCGGCCTAATAAATAAATATAATAATATAAAGGAAGTAATATTATAGAGCGGCGTAGATTTATTATATAAATATAAAGGAGACTAGTCGAAATAAATAAAAAAAATTACTTTATTAAATATATTAAATAAATAAAAGTAATTATATAAAATAAAAGTAAAGTCTAAAAGATTAAAGATAAAAAAAGAAATAATTCATTAATAATTAATATAGCCTAAGGTTCTAGCTCTCGAATATAATATCGGTTTTTAAATTTAAATAATATTATTATAAATCTAATTTAGGTATTTAATATAGAAGTAATTTACCCTTTAATTTAGAATATACCCGATATTTACTTTTTAACGAAATTATTAAAATTATTCTTTAATTATTATTTAGTATATCCTTATCGTCTTCCGTTCCCTTTAAATTATCGAGGTCTACTATATACTCTACGATATTAAAAATACCCGTAGTAAATATATTATAAACCTTCGCCTTTTTTAGTATAACTACCTTTATTATAATACTAGCCACGGGATTTATATAGGATAGTTAATAAATAACGACGGGGTATTATTACCCTATTTTATAAATTTATTTAATTATTTAGTCTTTATTATTAAATTTACCGATAAGTTTTATTAAAACTACTATGGTCGATTTATATAGAGTAAAGCCGGTACCTAAGATATTTAATACTCTAATAAATACCTACGGACGGAGCGCCTAATCTAAAATTATAAAAAAGTTATTCGGATTATTATTAATATACTCTTCCTAAAATTTATTAATAAAAGCCTCGCGGATAATTTTATTAAAGCGTTAATAATAAAGCCGGGCGGTTATAGAATAAACTAAGTATTTAATAATATACTAAAGGATTTTTAATATAGATTTCTAGAATAATTAAAGGTAATTTCATATAAGGAAAAATTAAGACTATAATTAAAGAAGAGTAATAAAATTTACGTATTATATAAAAAACGTAACCGAAATATATTTTAAGAAGATTAATATCTTTCTTTATTTACGGATCGCTTTTATAAAGATTATATTTAATATTTTATACTTCGGAAACTCTTTAATAAAAGAGTTAATTATTAAAAACGGATATATACTCTCCTTTATATCGTTATCGGGGGTAAATATATTACGAGTATATTCATTAACGAGGAATTATTAATTTATATTCTTTTCCGAGTCTATTTAATATTATAATAACTAAGGGATCGTAATAATTATAAATAATTATTAAATTATAATCTTAAGGAACGACTATTTAATTTTAAAGGGCGTATTATTATTCTTTATTTTTATTTATTTTCGAAGTAATTCTTAAATATTACCGGCGAATTTCGAAGTAAAATCCTTAAATACTTTACGACGGCTTTATAAAAATTTAATATTTATATTATTATATATTAATTTAGGGAGATTAAAGATATCTTTTTTAAATTATTTAATTTTCTTAATACGTTATAAAGTAAAGTTAATTATACGAAGGCCGAATATTAAAACTAAATCTTATATACGAGATTTTTATTTATTATTCGTAATATAGTTTTTAAACTTCTTATTATAATCTAGAACCTTATTTATTATAAAGTTATATTAACCTTCGTTATTAATTTTAGGATCTTTTAGATATCGAATAATACTTTTAATATCGCCGGGCCCTATTATAATAAATATATTATTTATCGCGAGGAGGGCTAGTATTCCGGTCCGAAAATATTTTTATATAATTTAAATATCCGTCTATAACCCCTAGGCTATTAACTTTATTAAATAAAACTCGTCTATTATTATTTATTTAAGTATAATAACGGGGATAAAAGTTTTAATTTACTTTTATATAATTTTACTCTTTAGCCTATTAAACGGTAATTCTTTATTCTTAATTTAAATATATTCGATATTAAAAGACCGAGCGATATATATTTAATAGGATTTAGGAGTAGTTAGAATTATATATTATTTCGTTCCCTCAACGGCCTTTTTTTTTCTTTTTTAAATATTTAGGCGGAAAGGCCCCCCTTCGAAATATTAATTTTTATAATTAACGAACTATTAAAAATAAGTAGGTTATATCGCGTCGATATCCTCTACCGTTAAAAAATTACCGGTATCGTATTAATTATAAAGAATAATAAAACGAAGTTTTACTCCTTCGTTAGGTACGTATATTTTAGGCTATTAATTACATTATATAAAAAAAATAACTTTAGTTATAAAGTATAAATAAAACCCCTTTTTAAGGATTATTCTTACAATATCGGATAAAGAATTATATAAATATTACGCGAAGAATCTTAATAGATTTAAATATATCCCGTTATTATCGACGGCGCGATATTATAACTACTTCTTCGGGTTTAACGAGCGACGATAATATTTAATTATATTATATATTTAATAAAGAAGGCTTTTAAAAAGAGAGATATTAATAATTTAAATTATTTATAAAACTATTCAAAGTTAATAATTAATAATCTAATTTAGCTCTAAAATAGGATATATTTTTCTAAGATTTATATTATTAGCGAGAATACTACCGTTAAAGCCGTTTCTAGTTTAGAAATATATAATATAAATACTAAAGACCTAGTACTAGGTAAAATTATATTTTATACTAGATATTTTAATATATTAATTAATCCTTATATTAGTAGCTTTAAAATCTATTAAATAATAATAAAATTCCTATAAATTAAAATTAACTATATATTTATACTTTTTATTATTAAGTTACGCTTTAATATTAAAAAAGAGGTTAATAAAAACTATTATAAAAACGACGAAATATATAAATTTATAATTTTTACTAGTTTATATTTTCGCCTAATTCCTTATTATCTTAAAATTAATAGTCCGTTTTAATATTAATCGGCTCTTTTTATTTATCTTCCTTTAACTCTTTAAATATAAATAACTCTAATAACTAGTTACTTTTATAATTATTATTTTTATTATTTAGTATTATCTTCCGAAATCGTTTTTATTATTTTCGTTTTTAGGCTATATATAGATCGCTTTTCCCTTCGGTTATAATAGATTTATAATAACGTTTATTTATTTTAAACTTTATAAAATAAAGTAGTTTCGTTATTTAAAAATACTTTAATAATTTAAATATAATAATTAAATATTTAGGGGGAGTAGTACGATTAGGTAAAAATAATAAAGAGGAAAAAGTATACTCTTAAAGCGGAGAGGGAAATATTATAAATATTAAAAAATCCTTCGCTACGAAGATTAAATATAAATTATAAAATTTATAAATCTCGGAGGAAGAATAAATACCTAATTTAATATATAAATTAACTCGGTTTTATTCTTTATTATATCGAAATTTAAAGAATTTAACTAGCCGGCGAGTAATTAAAAATAATAATAATTTATTATAAAGATATATTCCGTAAAGTCGGTTATTTTTTAAATCTATAATTTACTCTTTAACTAAGATTATAATAAAGATTAAACCATTAACGAACTCGAATTTAATATTATTATTTAAAGGTCGTATAGGATTAACTTTAATAAATTTATAAATTATAAATTTAATTACTTCGCTACCTAATACCGCGCCTTTAGTAATTATAATATTAAAGTTTTTATTAAACGTGAATTAAGAAACCGGTATAAGAATAATAAATATTATAAAATAAGAAGAGAGAGATTTTAAAGAGTAATTAGGTATAAGGAGTTAAACGAGTTTAAAGAGAAATATAAATATCTTTTCTTTAAGAGCGGTTATATTATTCCGGTAGAATTTTATAATACCTCTCGTATATTTTATTTCTTAGGCGGTATTTATTAAAATCTTAATAAATAAGAAAGAAAAATCGGTTATTAATATTATAACGAATATAAAAGTAGTATTTTTATTACTCTACTTTTTAAGGTCTAAAACCTCGGGATATAATATAAATTATTTAATTATAATATTTAATATTAATTAAAACCCTCTTTTAAATTCCTTTTCGTTTAATTCGTTAGGACGGTAGTATAATTAAAATTTAATATATTAAAATAATATTTAATAGACGATATAATAACGTAATATAATAAAAAGTAGGTTTATGAAAAAAAATAGGATATAGATTTATCGAAAATAAAATAATAAATATACTAAACTAACTTAAATTATATTTATAAATAAATTATAAATTAAGAAATAAAAGACGGGAGTAGAGACCCCTTACCTAAAATTTAATAAAAAGAAGAATATAATTTTAAAATAACTCTACCTATAAACTAGTATAATAAAGGTATAATTAAATATAATATATAACGATAAATTAGGCTAAATATTATATTATATAAAATATTTAAAATTCGTTAAGAGTTTATTAATATAAAGTAGTTACTTATATTTAATAATTACGTTATATAGAATCATATTTAATTACGTAAAGTTTAAAGCTCTCGTTTAATTATAAAAAGCGTAGTATTACTAGCCTCTTAATACTCTATTTATTATCCTCGGCTAAACCGCCTACGTAATTAGGCTTTATAATATTATAATAAATACCGCTTATAACGGGTATCTTTATAGAGTTTTCCCTAAATATATAACTCCTAAAACCCGTTCTTTATATCTAAATATAGGTTTTTATAAATTTCTATTTTATTAATATACCTCTTAGTTAATACTAGAGGAAAGACCGTTTCTTAAAATAACGATATAAATATAGTAAATACCTACGCGACTTTAATAAAGGCGAAAAGTATATAAATATATACTTTTCCGTTAAGAGTAAAGCGCGGGCTTAAGATTAAGAGAAATAATTTAAATATAATTACGGGATAAATAAACGAAAGCTTATTAAATTAATAAAATTATAATATTTATAAGAAAAATATTTACATACTATAACGGACGCTCGCCGACCGCGTTAATTAGTATATTAAATAAAATCCTCTAGTAGTTAGGCTAGGATAAATATCCAAATTAATAATATAAAAGAGGTAGTAGAGGCGTTAAGATCGGGAGTAATTTTTTAATAACAGTTATAATAATATAAAAATAATAAATATCTTAAATTAGAACTTAGGTTAGAAATCTAAAATAGATTTTATATAATCAATTCTACTAAATAATTATAGGCGACTAATTCATAACGTAGAATCGAATATTATATATATTTTAATAAGGATCGGTATATATTTAAATAACCTAAGCGAGACGAGGAATCTAAGTTATATTAATATTATAAAGATATAATATACGAGCGCGATTAGTATAGTTAGTAAACGCTCGTAAATAATAAATATTCTCGTAAGCGAGTCTAAGAATCTTAAACGACCGCGAGTATTTTTAGCGCTCGTAAACGGGCCTAAATACTCTAAGTAATTAAGATTCTCGGAGTCGCTTATACTTTTATAAATAATATTAATAATAATAATTATAGCCCTCCTTTATATATAGTATATATATTTAAGAATTTTATTTTAGCGGCCCTTAGTATCGTAGCCTCTATTTAGTATATATTAAATAAAGTAATAATATAGAAACTATAGAAAAATCGTCGAGATATAGACCCGGCGAAGATTTTTAATTCCTACTCTTTAAGTCGAGCCTACTAGTATCGTTAATATAACTAACCGCCTAAAGATTTTTCCCTCTATAAAGTTAATATATTCGTTTTAATATAAGTATATATCGATTACTATTCCTAAATATATATATTTTTTTATACTATTTAAAACTATATCCTCTTTAGAGAGTTTTAAAATTATAGGTATATTAAGAATTATTTTCACTTTAAAATCAAAATAAACTAATTTAAATTTCTTTATATTAAATTTAGAAATATATTATATAGTTTATTCTTAAGCTTATATTATTTTTATTTCTAACGATATAATAATATCTTCTACTATATCCCCCGTCGTTAGGAACGCGACGTCGTTTATATATTTAATTATAATAATATTTATTACGGGGTCGTTACCTAGCTCTACTAAATTTATATTATAAAATAAATAAAATATTAAAGAGACTCCAGATCCTTATAATATATTTATATTAATAACGAAGTTCCTAGTTATATAATTTAAAAGTCTTAAGGATATAATTTTATCGGCTAGGAAACTAATTATTTACTCTATAATTATACCGTTTATCCTTCGTTTACGAAGGTTATAAAGTAGCCGTTTATATAATATATTATTATAAACGCCGGTAATATCTAGGTAAAGAAAACTATATATATAACTCTTTCTCTAGGCGGCGTAGATCTACTTTATTAAAATATATATTATATTTTTTATAAAGATTTCTTTACGGCCCCGAAAATAACTTCTAGGGAATAAATTAACTTATTCGGCGGTATAATTAATCCGAAATATTATAATACTTTTTATTACTTTCTTTATAGTTAAGAGTAGAGCGATAGGCCTATAATTTTCAATTTAAAAATAATTATAATTACCGGGTTTCTTTAAGGCTATTATAATAAACTTTTTAAAAATTATAAAATAATCTCCTATTCGTAAATATTCGCTATAAAGTTCTTATAGTCGCGGGAGTAGTATTAAGAGTATAAGGTTAAGAATTTTATTAATAATATTATTTAACCCTAGGGCTTTATCGGCTCCAGCGTTATAAATAATATAAATAATTTCTACCTCCGAAATCTCTTAAGGGAAATCGAATAAATTAGGGTATTACGCGCTAGCGATATCGCGTAAATTAAAGGGAGGGGATTTAGGAAAGAATTTCTTATATAAAAACCAAATCTTTTTAATTTTACTACTCGTTAATATTTTATCTAATTATTATAAATCTAGGGTAAAAGACTTAAATAGTATTTATTAATTTTTTATTTATTTCGCTAGTTTCTAGATTTTAGTTATATCTTTTATAATTAACTCGACTAAGTCCCTATAAATCTATTAGAGGGTAGATTTAATTAAGATTTTTTTCGCCTTTACGACCTTTTTATAATTCTTCCTTATATATTTATATCGATAGGAGTATACTCCTCGGCCGCGTAAAGAATAAATTATCCTATAAAGTTATTATACCTTCGTTATTATTACCTTATATTCTAGAGTAAATCCCGGTATTATATAACGGCTACGGCGATTTTTAGGTATATAAAGTTTTATAAAGTAATAAATTACATTAATAAACCGGTTTATAAAATAGTTAGGCCCTATTTTATTTATTAATAAAATTTCTACTAATTATAACTTTAACTCCGTATTAAATTCTTTAATATTTACTCGAGTTTAGGTAAATAACGATTTAGTAATAATTTCTTTAACCTCGATATTAAAGGTAGTATTTATAGGTATATAATCCGACTTATAATCGAATTTAGAGATTATATTATATAATAGAATATAATTATTAAACTCTATCGTAGTAAAGTATAAATTTAATATAGAATAAAAGTCGTTATTATTTATCTACGTTTTAGTACCTACCGGAAAGTACTAAATAAACTAGAACTCGTCTATAAAAATTAGTATAATATCTACGCGGTTATTAATATTAACGCCTTTTCCTTTTTAAATTAAATAGTAAATATTAAAGTCTCCTACTATAATATATTTATAATAAGTTTTATCTAGAGTATAGAACCTACCCTCGTTAATAAAAGTATAATATAAATTATATAATTCGGCCGACTCTCTTAGGGGGTTATAAACGTTATAAATATTAATATAAATTTACTTATCTTCGTTACCTAAATCGTGTATACTTATATATAGTATTATCGTATAGGTTATACCGAATATATTAAGTTATTATACTCGTTTAGTATTTATTCTTTTATTAATAAAATAATATATTTTAATATCCCCTTTATACTTCCCTAGGTCGAGATAGTATAGGGTAAATTTACGAAAAATAAAATTATAAATTATATATTAATAGAGATTCTTCTAAAGTTTTTAAATAACGATAACGTTATACTTCTTAATAACTAGGTCTTTAAATAGCGATGTTATAACCCTAGTTCTCGATTTATAAACGTTATACTATAGGATATTCAACTTTATTAATATCGATTTATCCTAGGAAGAAGTAAGTTAGGATCGCGAAATTAAAAGTATATTTAATATATAAACTCTTATAAATTACACTAAAAGCGCTAAGACTAACGCGGGATTTAATAATATAATATAGAGTATCGGAGGATATAAATAAAATAATTAAGGATTAAATAATAATAAAGATACTAGCCGCGGATAATAAAAATAATAATTAAGAGAGGGTATTTAAATTTATTAAAATAATATTCTATATACTCCCTAAATACTAATCTAGTCTCGAGTTTATATTACCGGTATATTAATTAATTTATTTAACTCGTTTATTTTCTAATTTAGTATTTAAATATCCTAAATTAATAATATCTTCTAGCGAACTCTTCCCGGGTTTTTAACTAGGATTTTTAATATATTTATTATTATAATCGTCGCCGGTAATTACTAGCGCTAGTTATAACGCGATTTTTTTAAAATTAAAGTGATTTTTATTTATCTTTCGCCTTTTAACCTTAATAGGCTTTTTAGTTTAAATACGCGTAATAATCGTTTCGCTATAAAGTTACCTTATAGAGATCGAGAAATCCGACGAGGAAGTTTCGTTATAGTCGGTTTTATACTTTAAGGTAATTAGTAAATTCTTATTTAAAAACCTCTTTACTAGCCGGTCTATAATAATTTATTACTTTATTATAATTATTATTATTATTTCTATTAATATTCCGGGTATAAACGTAAATCCTAGTATTAATACTATTTACGCGAGTATATTTATAGGCGGCGCCGTGTTTATAAGTATTTTAAAGTCTCTTTAAATAAACTTTATTATTATTACTATTACTATACCTAAAGCTCGCGACTAGGATAATTCTAGACTATTAATATTAAAAGGGGTAATTTAAAAATTAAGATATTTCGACGGGCTATTTAATATTAATTTAAAATAAAATATATTCTTTAATAAAAGAGCCTATACGATATATACTTTTTTAAACTTTCGTCTAGGGTATAAATCGGCCTACGTATAATATATATTAACTTTATAATAGATATATTAAATAATAGCCGAAATATAGTTTTCTCTATTATATTTAATAGAGGCGTACCGCCCGTATCTTTTTTTAAAGATATATTAGGCTCCGATATATTTATATCCGCCGTAATTAAAATATTACCGGATAATATAATTAAATATATATCTTTTATATATATATATATCGCCCGCCTAGATAATATCTTTATATATAATATAATTCGTTATTATTAGCGACCTAAAATCTACGACGATAAAGGCGAACTTTTATATCGTAACTTTTCTTATAAACTAGTTAATATATTTAATATTATAGGTTTATTTTATATTTAGGACTAAAATATTAACTACCTCTAGAATTTATACAATCTTCTTTTAATTATTTTTAATAATATTAAAATTTATTATTTTAATTTTAATTAAGCTCGCGACTATTTTAAATATAAATATAAAGAGAGTTATTATTTAGTTAAAAATTAAGTATTAAATCTTCTTTATATTAAATAGAGGGATATTATTCGAGTTTATTATTTCGACCCGGAAATCGTTACTTTATAATTAATAGGTCGAGTAAATAGATATCTATAAATTATCGTCTTTAAAGTAATAATTTAAAGGTATTTTAATAAAGAAATCGGCTCTAATAATTTTATTTATATCTTTATAAATCTAATTATCGCTAGTCCTACGACGGGAGGTTATAATAGTCTTATTTATAAACTTTATAATAAACTTATAGTTTAACGCGTCCGAAGTATAAATAGGCGCTATTATCTTTATTTTTCTAGTATATATAATATAGTTTTTAGCGACTTTTATTTATTTTTAGAGTCCCTTTAAAGCGAGTTTTATATAAGTATTATTATTAACGACGTATTATTACTAGCGCTAGATACTATTAATTTAGAGTAGTAACTCCGTAACGGGCGCGTATATCTTTTTAAGGAGCGTATTATATAATTTTATAATATACTCGAAAATCCCGAAAGGAATATAACGCGTTTTACTATCGTTATAAGCGGTATTAACAATATTTTATATATTAAAATATAGTTAAGAAGTATATTTAATTACGATAAATAAATATAAATTATTTAAACCTAGCGCGTCGAAGTTATATTTACCTCCTACTATTATAACTTAGATATAAAGATAATTACGGACGAGTCTTTTTAATAACGAGAATTTAAACGTAATAAAAGTATATCTTAATAATTATTTTTTAAAAAGTGGTTTTAAACGTATAGTATTATTTTTCGATTAATATAGAGTAGAGTAGAGATCGAGGTATAATCTCTATCTTAATTTAATATAGGGATCTATTAACGTAGGGCCTAGAGTAGAGTAAAGTAGAGTAGAATTTTATTAAAGAATACCTACTAGTATCGGTAAAGCGGGAGACCGTATAAGAAGAGTCGAGGTACTAAATACGTATTTTGCCGGCTTTAGGCGGAAAAATAACGAAAAA
>JAABUK010007528.1_pt1 | contig 15683 bp, 30 predicted proteins | sample 5559141 | NCBI WGS metagenome assembly JAABUK01 (sample SAMN10711869, study PRJNA513367) | rock metagenome | isolation source: Antarctica rocks | place: Antarctica: Victoria Land, Pudding Butte nord | collected 2016-01-03
GTGTAGGTGCTGGAGGCACATAACACCTGACCGCCTTGTGCAATGGTTGCCATGGCCTTCAGAACGGGCAGCAGTGCAGGGTACTTGTCAACAGGCTTGGCCAGGGCGCTGGCGCTGGGGTCTGGCACCCCTGTCACTATGCACATACGCACTCGCAGCCCTCTGAAGATGATGATGCGCTCAGGGTCTTCCTGCATAGGGGTCAAAACACTGATAGATTTGTCACAGGTGAAACTTTCAGGTGATGTTGCTTTGCAGTTGCGAGTTTGATCTATAGTGGCTCTTGCCAAAGCTTCGTAGCCTGCTTGTACCACTGTTGCATAACAGGATCTGCAGCAGTGGAAGCCCTAGCTGGACTCAGGATGGAAGTCTTGATGCAGACAGCTGGCAAGCTTCTGACCAGTGTCAGTGTGCATGGCACGCTTCCTCATGGTTACTTCTGAGCTGCAATTGTGCAGTTTAGGTTGCACTTGCAGATGGGTGGGGAATGGCAAACAGCGTGATCAGCTTACCCTACGACTCTGAGTCATCATCTTGATTGCTTCTTCAGAGGCGCCTGCCATGTCAGCATCATCAGGATCAATCTGGATGTCCCAGATGAGCCTCTTCTTCTTGATCACAGGCTTCACTGGCACCTCTGCTGACTCTGACTCACCATTGTTCTGCAGCACTGCACATTGTAACAACAGCCAGGATCCAAAACGGCAGCGCTGAAATGTTCTGCAGCATTGTGTGTTATATCAACACCCAGGATCCAGAACGGCAACGCTACATTGACACCAATATGCACATTCTGCAGCTAGGCAGCATGACAATGCAATCAAGGTTTTACTTGACAACAGCATGGCAAAGGATGAAAACGACAGAAGAGGCATGCCAATAACACAAGATGTATGGAGCTTACAGAGACATTCTCTTGTCCTGGAGCAGGCTGGGAGTTTGCGGTGCTCTTTGTCAAGCCGGCTAATGTTGCTGTTCTGGTGAGCTTGTGCTTCTGAAGCTGGTTCGGCCAATTTGCCCCCAGCAAAGCCTGTTCAAGCGACAGGGCGTGAGAGCGGCAAGCTGTGACGTCAACCATGATCTGAGAGCCTTTGCTTGTGCATACACAAATGGCTTGTCAGCATGATGACGTGCGATCACCACAGGGGCCAATGGGGCTTGCATGCCAAAGACCCCAGGTGATAGGACACCAGCAACAATGGGTTCCTGTTGCATGGCCAAGCACCAAGCAATGGCACTGAAGGTGACAGGACACCAGCAACAATGGGTTCCTGTTGCGTGGCCAAGCACCAAGCAATGGCACTGAAGGTGACAGGACACCAGCAACAATGGGTACCTGTTGCGTGGCCAAGCACCAAGCAATGGCACTGACAGGGTCCCGGAAACCAAGAAGCACTGCGTCACCATCACTCTGCATCTCCACCCCCTTGTACTTGTTCAGCTGTGCCCTGAGCACCTCATGGTGCACTGTCATGGCGGTTGAGAGTGCCTGCAAAGGCAGAGATTGCGCTTGACGCTAGCCAGACATGACACTGCCGTGCAGATTGGCTTGTGTTGTCAGTGTGTCAGGAGCAGCAGCAGCATTGTGAAATGCGCATGCAGCACCATGTTCATAGTACGCTGCTAAGGAGGCATGCTGCTGACGATGCAAACTGCTGATGAGGCATGACGCCAATGTGTCAGGGATATTGATGAGGCATGATGCTCACAGCGCAAGCTGCTGACGAGGGATGATGCTTCAAGCACTTTTCGCACTGCTACGCATGAATGCAAGCGGCAGTCATGCTTCAAGACTTGTTATGTCAGATCTGGTATTAAGCATCATGCAGTCTTACCCCAGGGTTCCATTGGCTGAGCGCTTGGGTGCCCTCCACATCAGTCAGCACAAGAGTCATCTCATCAGCAGCATTGCGCAACAGCTGCTTCACCCCTGCCAGCTTACGTATCCCAGGGTTGCTGTACTGAGTCCACAGAAAGCTAATGCAGACAATGGTGAACATGGCCAGCAGCATTGGGAGTACAATCTGGTACCAAGTGCGCTCCCGCGAAAGCACTGGTACAACATGAGTGACGCACCTGCACATGCCAAACAGAACTGTTGGAAAGCCTCGCTCTGAACGGTACTACCATCCACAGTGCAGCATGCTCTTCCACAATGCAGTACGCTCTTTCATCAGCGCAAGTGCGTGGCTTGATGAAGGATACTTTCGTGCAACATCAAGATGCAACATCAAGCAAGCAAAACAGATGGAAAAGAAGGAGGGTCGCAAGACTCTGACACAGGAATGCACAATACAGTCCTTATTGCTGTCAAGCTCTTACTTGAGATGGGTGGAGGTCACCCAGTGCGCATCATACCCAGATGCACATGTGCATGTCTGATATTTATAGTATGCAGGGTTGATGGAAATCTGAGTGAGCGGCACAAGACTGCCTGAAGCGGGGATGATGACGTCGCACAGCATGTTTGGATCCAGGCTCTGCTGTCCAATTTGTGACACCGCCCTGCATGTCGATTGTCCCCTTACGCAAAGCACTGCAACTTCCTTGCAGCTTTCACCATCATAAGCTTGAAAGGCAACTACTGCTCAGGAAGGGCACGAGATAATGCTTCAGAAGGGCTTCACAAGCGCAGAATGCCCAGTGGAGGTTCCACACAGCCCTTCGCTGTGTAGTGAGCAACTTGTCGCATCACACGAGAGGATGAAGAGCGCACGTGTCAAACTGAAGCCATGATGGTAGATACTGCTTGAGCGCATTCTCTGAGCTGCCACTTGTCATCCCACTGCCCTCGATGCTCAGAGTCTCAAAAGAGTCTAGATCTCCCAAGGTTGCAGGCAATGCACCTCTGCAATCAAAACAAAGACGTTGAGCAGTCACACAAAGGCATATTCCGCCACCCATCAGTTAGTTTCTTCTGCTGGCCCTTTCCCTACTTGCATGTCCAAAGGAACTCAAACTGAAAAGCATTGAGAGCAGAGAGACAATCTGTTGGTCTGTGCACTTGGCCTTATGGCATGTTTCTTTCGTTTCCTGCTGCCAAGTCTCTGATTTGGACTTAGTAGAGGTTACATCTCCTGCCATAACGCAAGAAGATTGATGCATACAGCAGGCTTGTGCAGCCTGCCACAGTGCGCTATTAACCAGGCCCACAGCAGCCAGGCTTTGCTCCCTTAAATTCCAGCAAGTGATGGCTGCATGCTGGCAGAGGCGGTGGAAGACTTACTCCAAAGTATTGAACGCAAGATTCAGTGTCTTCAGAAGTGTCATGTTGCTGATGGCAGCTGGCAACGTCCCTGTCAATGAGTTGTTGGCAAAACTCATGCTCTGCAAGTCAACAGAGGTTATGTTTACATGTGCAATAATGTCCTTCACGGATACTTCATGCTGATGATGAGTTGTTCAAAACACGGTGCACGTACTGATCGTAAGCAATGTGCCAGGCACAATCATGCGCTGCAATGCGACTCTGGAGTGCGGTCTATTTGGTACATGTTTGCAAGCCAACACATTGCTTGACCTGGTTTGATGTGCTCACCTCTAATAAAAAGCTTGTGACATTGCTGGCTATGCTCCCCGTCAAATTATTTGCAGAGCAATCAAAGCTTTGTAGCCATATCCCCTCAAGCACTGTTGCAGGTAATGCACCACTGAAGGAGTTGTTACTTGCATCAACTGTCTGCATGACAGCCACAACGTCATACAGATGCAGCGCAATACTTCGTAAAACAGCAGCATAGCTGAGATACCTGATTGTATACTGCAGCATGCCCATGTGCATGTATGGAGGTATCAACATCACATGGGCAGGTCATGAAGAGACTTACTGTAAACGGAAGTGATGGCAACCATACTGGCAAACTCCCGGTCAGCTCATTGGTGCCAAAAAGGAGGTCCAAAGCATACCCAAAGGTGGCATCAAGACCTAAGTATCTGGTAGTGTAATATGTAGAATCTGCTGTGGAGAGATATGGGCTATCTGGAACAACAAGTGGCCCAGAAATTTGATTACTGGACAAGTCAAAGACGTGCATCTGCGGGGCTGTGTATAACAGGGGAAAGGACCCTGTCAGCCTGTTGTGATCCAAATAAAGCAGTGACATGTCAGGTCCAGTTCCGACAACAGGAACGGTGCCTGTAAGCATATTACCCCCCTGCAAAGCATCAGCTCATGTGAATAGTGACCCAGAGGTGACAATGTAAGCTGTTGCTCTTCAGCTAGCACTTGCACGACTTACAAGATCAATCCGCACAGCTGAAGGAAGCTCAAGCACTGCAGCAGGTATGGTGCCAGTGTACTTGTTATGGGCTAACAGCACATCGGTTGCCAGGGTCAGCTGGGCTAGGTCAGGAAGTGTCCCAGTCAGTTCATTGCCTGACACAAAAACTCACGTCATAATGACAGGAGCAAAAGTAAACTTCTCAGAGCGGGGATGCTGGAGAGCTCCTTACCACTGACGATAAACTTGACAAGTGTTGGTGCCAAAGCTGTCAGCAGAGAAGTTGGCAGAGTCCCTTGCAAATTTCGTCCAGCCAGAACGAGAGCGATGACCCCATAGCTGCCTGTGCTGTAGTCACAATCAGCCTGGGTGTAGTCACAGCAGAGGCCGGTCAGGCTCTCTGACAGGATCGTGCAAACAGCCGAAATATCTGTAGTGGACAAGGTGGGGATAGTCGCCCAGTCTCCCGGAAACAACCATCCGCTGCCATTGGTTGAGGTGTATACTTCAGCTAGCGCTGCTACTTGAGCTCCATAGCAGGTACTGTTACAAGTGACGGTAGCAGCTAAAGCCTGTTCCCAGCATACACAGAAGAGGGCCCAAGTCAGAAGATTTGTCTTCATGTCAGTGTTTCAGTCCGAAACTCCACCTAAAATTCACAGACAAATTTCGATAATCTTTCACATCATCGGAGATTAACCATCCACGACAAAAGCTGCACCGCTGCGCAGCGTCGCGCTCTAAACATTGTATTGACTGTACAGGATCAACGGAGATCGGCGGTTGAAGTTTATAACTGAATTTCGGTATATAGGTTTAGCCAGCACATTCATGGTCCGAGAGATCATCAGTGAAGTCTCATCACCCTTGCATCCCGCTCAGATGTGAAGTTGTAACAGGCAGAGGTCCTGAGACACCCAGCAGCGTCTCCTGTGAGTCCATCGTTGGATGGAGAGGAAGGAGAGGAGCACTCTCACGCCTTTTGCTGACAGTAGTCTGACTGGTCAGACACATCTTGTTGCATAGACACACCGCAACACCAATCGTCGCGTGGCAGCGCAAAGCCTGCCATGAGATTTTGCTGCGAATTATAGCCAAGAATGAATTAGTACGCAAGGTTGAAGTCTCGCGTATCTCCCAGATGTTGCTCAAGATCAGTCTTGGCTCAGTTGTGCTGTTGGCTCTACTACTACCAGCACTCGGCGCAACGTCTACGTTGTACACTTACAATACTGTCAATTATTCTGGCGATTTGAGTGCACAACGCACAGCGTTAGTGGCGTTGTACTCAGCAACTGAGGTGTGTGATTCTGCTGTGCTGCAAAGCCGATTGCTGCACTTCCGAAACATGTTTCACATCCTGCATGGCAGAACAAGCAGCACGCAAGTTTACCAGCTGCCTGCCCTGTAGGGGCCTACATGGACCCGCAATGACGACTGGGGCTCCTCTGTTTCCCACTGCAGCTGGTTTGGGGTGTTGTGTTGTAATAGCAGTAACCTTCTTCCTGGAGCTTTCTATCCTCTGGAGTCTTGCCTTACAGCGGGCGCTGTGCTTTCTGTTGCGTTGCCTGGCAACAACCTGCAGGGTACAATACCAGACCAGTCTTTTTTTGCAGACCTAGTGACTCTGGTGACGCTTGATTTGCGTGGTGAGGCCTGGGACTTCATGTTCGCTTGCCATCACTGTTGCTGCACTATACGAGGGTCATGCTGATGTGCTCATTGTCCAGGCAACAATTTGACTGGCACGCTTCCCTCCTCTCTGACCCAGTCAACTCTTCCATACCTGAATGGACTATTTCTTGACCGAAATGAGTTGACTGGGGCAATTCCAACTGCTGTTTTCCAGTTCACAACCCTGATGACGTTGCGTCTGGTAAGTACACCTGCCAGATGTGCTCTTTCCGCACAAGACCAGCGGCTGCAGCCGCACCAATCTTGATTGCTGAGCCTGTGTGACAAGCAGGGTCAAAACAAGTTGTCAGGGACGTTGTACTCCTCGATATCTGGCATGGACAACTTGGTCATCCTTCGACTCTCAGACAATCAGCTCACAGGTGATGCCAGCCTTCCTGCCACCTGGCAAACAACCCATTCCTCAACTCTTTGCAACTTCCTGCACACATATTGCACAAAACTCCTAACAGTCGTCACTGTGCATGACCCTGTCTGACTTCGTGTACAGGCAGCATTCCAGCTGACTGGTATGAAGCACCTAGGCTGACCACTATGTACCTCAACGGTAATCAGCTGATTGGGAAGATCCCTGCTGCTACAGCTGCTTCTGCCAGTAGTGTGGCTGCTGGTTGGGCAGCTGGACTATTAGCAGGATTCTCAGACACTACTGCAATGAGGAGGCTGAGCTTAGCATCAAACATGTTGACCGGGACAATTCCAGCTGGATTATGGCGTATTCGGATGCAGGCAAGCTGCACAGAATCTGCCCGTGTGCCAGACTGCTTAGAATATAGATCTGTGACACAGGTCTTATGCACCTTCCACTGTTGGTTGCTGTGCTTGCATGGGTACCTGTCTGAGTGATACACTGCATCAGACATTTGTCTTTGTGCAAGGTCAAAAGCATCAGACGCTGCCTTTGTCTTGGCACTAGCTGCTGCCTGCTGCTACCAACACCATTCAGATATGCCCGTGATGCAGGAAGTGGACTTGAGCAGTAACCAGCTCATTGGGACGCTGCCAGCCTCCCTCAATTTAGTGCAGGATCTGAGATTACTGGACCTCTCAAACAACAGCCTCTCTGGACCGCTTCCATCACTGTTCACCGTAGACCACTTGGTGGTAAGACACATAGACAGTGACTAAAGGAGCTTTACAGTATGCGTGCACACCCTGATGACCTGCAATGCTGAAAAGTCCATAGGTGCTCGAGTCCAGCATTTGCTTGCCTGATGGTCAGATTGATGTAGCAAAAGTGTTTCTGCTGTGTCAAGATGCTGACACAAATATGTGGGCAGTAGCTTGCTCATCTTCGCATTGAACAGTGGCCAACCTGCTCTCATACTATGCTTTTCGACATGCTGCTCCTGTGAGATTGCAATAAGTCCATGAGTCTGTGCAATATATTTGTTGTGCAGTCAATGGACGTCAGCAGCAATGAGCTGACTGGGACCATCCCCGCTGCTTGGGCTCAGTCTGTCTATCTAAGTTCTTTGGAGTTGTCAAGCAACTCCTTGTCGTAAGCCTTCTTGCCTTTTGCAATCTTTGACTGTCTCACAGCTGCATCACACATTGATGTTTACTGGCGAAAATGTGCTACAGCAGAAAGCATAGCTTGCACAGATTGTCTTGGAATGCAAGCATGAGACTTGTACTGTTGAGTAGATTTGTTTGCAAGCTCATGTTGGTGCTTGCAGGGGCAGCCTGCCATTGTTCTTTGATGCGTTTGAGCTCAGTATGCTTTCCATTAGCTTCAGTGGGTTGACAGCGGGGAATACCACAAACCAGAGAGGCGTGCACCTTCCTGATTTTGCTGACTACAACAGGCATGGCCCCAATCTGTTGCAAGCCATATTCGTGTCTGTAAACACCTGCCAACTGCCTGTGCTGTTGGCTATGTTGCGTGCCACAAGCTGTTTGTTACGACGTTCACTTGATGTTGCCTGTAATCTGAATGTTGAGGGTCACCACTCTCCCACCAGCAGATTGTGTGTACTTGCAACAAGAACACAGCAGAACAAAACGTGCATGCATGTCACCTTGCATCTATTGCTGACATGGGCAGGATTTGTTTTGGGATATCCAGGATGTCGCTTGGCAATGCCTGAGTTCAAGGTACCAATACAACCTGTTGACTGCAGTGCGGCAGCCACGGAAACATTTGCTTCAGCCAATGCAGCCTGCGTGCAAATAGTCCCCAATCAGACTTACATGCCAAGCCTGACATTTGTCAGCATTGGGCCTGACTATGGCAATTATGAGGAATGCACATGCAATGCCGGTTACAACCGTAATACATCCACGTATGCCGGAGAGCAAGGTCAATATCTGTAAGTTCATGGCTATGTGGTGCTTGTGCGTGATGCAGCCAGTGCATGCGTTGAGCAGCAAAGTGCTTTAGTTGCGTTGAAAGCTGCTAGTTCTGGCATGCTGTTGCAACTCCCTCCTTCAAAGGTTGCTTGCCTTTGTTCGTTGTTGCTGTAAGACACATAGTCGATGCTTGCATCCTGGTTGGCATTTCTTGTCTTGTCTAGCCTTGTTGCCAAGCAGCTTGTGACTAAACAAATGCATGGCATGCAGGTGCTATGCTGTGGACCAGCAAGACAGGGCCTTCCTGTACTTCATGATCCCCTTTGCTGTCCTGATGGCTGTCGCAGTGCCCATCATTGTGCTGTGGACGCGCATGTCGTTGCCCAAATACGTGGGTAGGTGGAACAGGAAGAAGGGCCCCCCTGAGAGTGGGCAGACAGTCTCCTTGGTACTCACAGATGTGGAGGGCTCCACCGAGCTGTGGGAGGCTTTCCAAGAAGTGAGTTTTCAATCAATCAATCAATTCAAGTTACATTTCTTAATTATGAGGACATTCTCAACTAATCATTTCAAGTTACATTTCTTGTCTTTAGGACTCATCAGGGGAGTCAACAGACAGTAACTGGGAAAACAACACACACTAAGCACTAAATGCTCAAGGTGTTTGACAATAGAGCACCACAGAAGTTGCTGGAGTGATGCTGCATTGAAGGAGGGCGCAATATTCCTTCTGCATCAACAACAAGACATGTGCGCATCAGTACCAGCAGACGCTTTCGTCTCCGCATACGATCACAAGCTGCCTTTTGCATGACAGCGTAACGCAGCAGTCTTGATGCGTACCTTCTGATGCAAGAAGCAACATAAGGCAATGGTTTTGCAGGTCATGCAAGTGGCGACCCCCATTCATGACCGCATCATGCGGGCCAAGATTTCCCACTACAATGGCTATGAGGTCACTACTGAGGGAGATGCCTTCATCTTGGCCTTCCATGATCCTGCGGATGCAGTGGCCTGGTGCATGTAAGCTCTGTTGCTCTGAGGACGGCCTGATCTGCATCTGACAAGTCCATCTGATCACTTAGTGCAGTTCTGTATTCTGCACCCCCTGCTGTTCTCTTGCATCACCAGCAAGCGTATGCATCAAGCAAGCCTGCCTGCACAGGCACCAAACTTGCATCGCAAACAGCTGTATGTGCCCATTACTGTCACAGCTGTGCCTCGTGCATTTTCTTTTCTTTTCTTTTCTTTTCTTTTCTTTTCTTTTCTTTTCTTTCTTTCTTTCTTTTCCTTGTGCATGCTGTCTACAGCAGCTTTGTATAGCAAGATGACATGTGTTGCATGTCGTTGCATCAATTGTCTCGCTAAAGTTCATTTTTGGTGCTGTTAGCTACCTGCATGGCACTGCAGGGCTACCCAGCAAGCACTGCTGACTGCACCCTGGCCTACAGAGCTCATTGGCCACCATCGCTCTTCCATCAGGACCTCTACCAAAGTAGTGGACAGCGCAGAGCGTGCAGTCCACCTGGCAGCATCTGAGGTTTTGTTCAGAGGCCTTCGCGTCAGAATGGGCATTGGCACCGGCATAATTGAGAAAGTCCAGGTGCAGATTTCTATACTGTGCGTGAATGCCCTGCTCCTCATGAAGCTTGTTGCAACACCATCCCAGCTGCCTACCTCTGCTGACGCAACATGTCCCTGACTTACAACTTTGACCTGACGTCAGACCAAGGCTGCGCAGCAGCATCTCTATAGCTCCAGGCATTGCTGTCTTTTCTTCTGTCTTTTCTTCTGTGTTTTGAGGAGGAGTATCAGCATGCTGTGTTCTGCAGGTGCATGAAATGACCAAGAGGAGGGAGTACACAGGACCTGTCATGGACCTCGCCAAGGCTGTGTCAGAGTGCCCAAGCGGAGGCCAGATTGTGTGCTGCTCAGCCACTTTTGCCAGCATCCTGGACCAGCAGGCTCGCATCCTGCAGCAAGTGCCTCCTCATGCTGACCATTATGTTCTGTATGAGATGCTCAGGTGAGCATTGGCTTAGAAAAGAAAATAAAAGCCTACGCCTTTCGGCGTCAATTCAATGAAAAGCCAAGTTTTATACTGGGCTGCCCAGGACATTGGCTTAGAACGTATGGCCTTGGGTTTTGGAACTTGCCAGCTGCACTTGTCAACATCCTCCTTGGCTGCACTAACTGCACCTTGTGAACTGGCTATTAATCCTTTTCTCTCTGCCCTAAGACCTGCTCTAGCATCCAGTAACAATCCTCAAGCATTTGCTCTCATGTCTTGTGCGCAACATGATAATGCCTCATGTCTAACAGCAAGGCATAGTCCTTATTGAGCTAACTGTAAGCCTTTCCTGCAGTCACCCAGAAGGGGCCACAGATGCAATGCAGAGCTCCCTGAGTGAGCCAATGCTGAACAACACGGGCAATGCCAGCTCCACACAGCGCCTACTGGAAGGGCAGACTGACCCTGCCACCACCACTAAGGCGTTGGCCAAGCCAGATGCCTGGCTGCAGGCTGGAAAGACCTTGTTCCAGAGAGCCACAGGTACCCTCATGTGTCAGCAACGTTTTGCGCCTTTCCTGCCGTGGGTGGCTATAATTTTGTACAGATCTTTGGAGGTTGGCCCCTGCTTTACGGCTGTACAAGCTTTTTGTGTCAGAATGGCGTGTTCTTGTCTTTTGGCGGATTGGTCATATGACGGGGCTGCCTCTGTGGTGAAACCTTTGTGCAACATGGTTATGTCGCTAGAGATATGTGCACATGCTCACTTGCTTATGCTCACAGGCAACTCCAGTGACAAGGTGAAGATGCTGAACATGGGTCAGCACATCCTGGACAGTATGGATACGGCTCAGCAGCTATACCAGGTATTTTCTGAATCTAGAAGCCATGTGTGCAGCTGCTTTGCGCGTTATCTGCATATGCTGTGACTCACTGCAGTGAATCACCTTTGCCTGTACTACTGCAAAAGCAATGAAATGTACTGTTTGATGATGTTTTGGCTGCTCATGAGGCCACTGCCCTTTCGTGTCTTGTGTCACTGAGAGGTTCAATGCTGATGCAGCTGTGCATACCTGGCCTAGAGAACCGTGCTGTCCTCTTCCCGCCTCTCACCCACAGTACTGAGCTGGCGCCAGGTAGGCACCGTTTGCTTGTAACATGTGAAATGTTGCAGATGTGGCTCTGTACAGACCTGATCTGCCCATGTATATGCACAGTATGTGCCTGACTCAACACACCCTCAAGACGGCACTTTGAAAGGACATGCTAGGTCCTGATTGTAGCGACGACGTCCTCTGCTTCTTGCATGTGACTACACAACGTCTGCCTCAGGCCTTCAGTAGAGACCATGTCAGCTGAATGCATGTTGCGACCTTTGTGCCCACACACTTGACCGGTGCCACCCAATGCAGGCTACTTTGTTGCACCTGCTGCTCGGTTGTCCCCACACTCTTGACAGGTGCTACGCAATGCAGGCTACTTTGCTGCACCTGCTGCTCGGTTGTACCCTCTCAGCCACCGCAAGTCCCGCAGGCCCAAGCCTCTGCCTCCAGTCACTCTGGTCTTCTGTGCCATTGATGGCTACCATGACGTCATGGCAGAGAACCACGTGCATGGGGAGCTGACAACCACCCAGTGCTACAATGCATGCCGCCAGCTGCTGAAAGACAGGAATGGGTACGAGTGTGGGACTGAGGAGGGCACCTTTCTGGCTGCCTTTGCCAGTGGCACTGACGCCCTGCAGTTCTGTGTCGTGGTGAGTGCGGCATGGCTTTGTGGTGCAGCATCCTGTCAATTGTTGCACGACTTGATGCTGTATGTAGTGTGCTTTGCTGTCAGCGTGGTCACAGCAAGTGCCCGCAACAGGCCTGTTACAACTGCTTGTGACCTGTGCTGCTGCTGAAGCTCTGGCTTGCCTTATACCACAGTCACATCTCTTTGCGTCGCGCATGTCTGCATGGCCTGCTGTCAATCTCTTTGCTAAAGAGAGACAAAGGTCCGCCAGGTGTATTGCACTCATGCAGGCTCAAGAGGTGCTGCTTGACACAGCCTGGTCCCAAGATGCATTGGCTTTTGAGCAGTGGAAGGCCATCCTAGGCAAAGACGCCACAGTGGCCTTCAGGGGCCCCCGTGTCAAGATGAGCATTGTTCAGGACATCCCCACCTCCATTGGACCCCACCCTGACACTGGCTGTGCCATGTATCATGGCCCAATGGCTGGCAGGTGATCCCTTGTGCTCACTTCTACATGGCATTGCACGCAAGTGTGCTGATCATGAAGCTGTAGCCTTTCTTGCAAGCGCATGTACTGAGGCTCAGGCGTGTATGCTTGCTTCTGCTTTTTGGAAAGACATGTTGGGTTGCTTCTGTGTATGATTCAAACCCAAGCATCAATAGAAGGCGTAAACACGCTGCAGTACAATTGACCTGACACATGTTCCTGAGACTGAACATGTGGCGCATTGCAGTGCTGCCAAGCTGTGCCACTTTGTGTCACATGGAGGGCAGATCATTCTGCCCAATGAGCTGGCTGAGGTGGTTCTGGCTGAATGGACCGGCAGTGTACCCCCCATGCCGTCAGCTGGCCAAAGTCTCTTCCTGACAGCGCACCATGGAGCTGGCAGCAACCTCACGGGCAGCAACTGGGACAGCGCAAAGAGCAGCCCAGCATCTGACATGTCCAGGTATATGTCACACGCACTCTCTGCTGACCTCAAGATCCTTGTCCAGTTATATGTCTGCACTCACCACTGACCTCACGGTCATTGTCCAGGTATATGTCACACGCACTCACTGCTGACCTCAAGGTTTTGTCCAGGTATATGTCACAAGCACTCACTGCTGACCTCCAGATCATTGATGCCTGTAGCTTCCAGCAGAACAGATACTCAGCGCATCCAGGAGCCACAAACTTTGCCGCGCATCAGGCCTAATGGCGCTCTTTCCCACTTCTTTGCAACTGCGCATAGCACAGTCTGGGGAAGGGGTTTGGCATGTTGTAACAGTGTCTGAGTCTGTAGGACAAGCATGATGTGTGTAAGCACGTTATTTTGTTTCATACATCATATGTGTAAGTCAAGTGGACAAAAGGTTCCCTTCAGTAGTTCAAAGTCTCCCTCTTTGTGCGTACTGCAGCCGCAGGACGAGTGAGGCAGGCGAGGCTGACAAGTCCAAGGCCAAGACTTCCACCCCAACCACTACCAAGACCAGGATGGCTATGGAGGCCGGCAGAGGGTGTGTGCTTCTTCATCTCCTGTTGGTTGTGCTCTGTAGTGTTTGCTGCGCTGCTTGGATTGCACAGACTTAGCTCATCATGAGCTGGAAAGCGATATTGTTATTGTCATCATTATCATTGCATTGCAGCTCATCTGAACACTCTGCACCCTAATTCTGACCAACATGGTGTTGTGCATGTTGGTACTGTGTTGTGCGAATTGCATCAATCTGAGACCGACGATAGTCTGCTTTGCTTCATGAAGGCATGATTGGCCAGCCAGAAGGCCCAGTATCCATACATGTTCAAAGCAAAGCCTGTGGGTACTGAAAAGAAGGAAAACAGTGCAACAGAGTGAATCTTTGTAGTCCATTGCCCATGCTGCTTCTCAGGACCCATCTGGAGGCAAAGATAGACAAGAAGAAAAAAATGGTTTTTCTTCTTGTCTATCTTTGCCTCCAGATGGGTCTTGGTCTTTTCCAGCTTGGCATCCAGTGTGTCCAGCTTGGCATCCAGTGTGTCCAGCTTGGCGCCCAGTATAGTACTTGGCTTCTCATTCAATTGACGCCGAAAGGTGTAGTCGTCTCTTTTCTAAAGGGTGTTTTCCTGTTCTATTTGCAAGTTGTCTTGTGCAGGGATGGTTCAGGTTCCCCTGTACCACTGACCAAGGAGGCCATCAAGAGCGCTCAGCTCACCTATGAGGGCAGCTTTAAGGATCCAGAGGTGGTCAAGCACTGGAGTGGCTCTGGCAACCTCAGGTGAGCGTCTTCAGCAATCCACACACTATCCCCCGCTTCTACATCCTGCTACACATTGCATTGTGCTGCTTGTCAATCTTCTGGCTGACACTTCAGGTGGTGCTTCTCCTGTACTGGGCAGTCCATGGGACCTCACACCCTGCCTGCTTGCAGTCATTCTCTGCAGAAAGCTTGCATCTACTTGGTCAGCACGCTGTACAACACCAATCTGATATCACATCCTGCATGCTCTTGGAGTGGTTCTTAGCTTGTGCTTCTGGGCAGCCCGGTACAGCACTCAGCTTGTCATTGATGTGTCGCTGAAAGGTGTGGTGTTCTCTGTTCTAATTTCGCTTCTTTTGTTAGCTTGTTCATGCTCTGCAGGCCGTCTGGTCCAGCTGGCATTGTGCAGCACGCCAGGATCTCAGAGGACCCCTTCCTCAACCTGGCAGACAAGCCTAGAGCCCCCAAGCATGAGAGGGCAGAGGGCGCGACCAGGAGGGCCAGCACCAACACTGCTGGGGTGCCCCTCAAGTCTGCTGTCAGGAGGCCCAGCTTGGGGGTACGCTACTATGCCACCTGCATCCAAAGATCCTCCTGATGGGACATTTTGCACTCTACTGGCCTGCCGCATGCATTGCATTATGCAAGTCACCCTATGCAAATCAGCACAGAATGTCAGTGTGTTGAACCTGGCAAGTGCGCACTCACACACACCATTCAGCTGCATCTGTGGTGTCAAGCAACAGCATCAATCTTTGACGAGCCCAGGCATCAGCAGCCATGCTTGTGTGTTGCAGCCCACCCAGTCCCAGACAGCATTGGCAGCACGCACAGTATCCTGGAACCCAGCCAATTTCAGCCAGGCTGCAGGCTGGCTGTCAGAGGCAGGCAATCGGGGCAGTGATGCAGGACGCAACTCTCAAGCAGACTATGCACCAGGTATGAGATAGCTTTCAAACTGCTGCTTGCACTGTCCACTGTTGATGATCTGTCACTTTCAGCTTTGCTTGGCATGCGTTTCACGGTGTAAATTGCTGTAGCTCTAGACACACTGGTTGACAAAATCCCAACTTGAGCTGCTTGTCAGGTGGGCAAACACGATGTGACCTGGCAGATATGTTGCTTTGGATGGTACTTGACTTGAGCTTACATACTTTGTTCCCTAAAAACTGTCCCTTTGGCTGAGCCAGCATAGGTTTGAAGGTGTGTTAGCAGAGGGGCCTTTTTCAGTGGTCAATGCTGAGCAGTGTTTAAGAGACAAGTGGTACCAATGTATCTGCCAGTCTTCAGCTACAAAGGTCAGCTTTTTCATGGACAACATGTTCTTTGACTCCAATGTCATGGCTTCTTACCTTCTGGACATTAGACCCAGTGCTCCATTGTGTTCACTCATCAAGTTCAGGTTAGGTGCTCACTCACTGAGGGTTGAGACTGACAGATGGTTGAGACCCAAACCACCTAGAGAACAACGTGTTTGTCGCCACTGCTCTATGCAAGCGGTTGAAGATGAG
>JAABUK010007529.1_pt1 | contig 15682 bp, 18 predicted proteins | sample 5559141 | NCBI WGS metagenome assembly JAABUK01 (sample SAMN10711869, study PRJNA513367) | rock metagenome | isolation source: Antarctica rocks | place: Antarctica: Victoria Land, Pudding Butte nord | collected 2016-01-03
GCTTTGGCGCCAGATTTGGTGAGCACCAGCAGCATCAGATGGATGGATCTAAGGCTGGTGAGCTGAAGCAGAAGAGTCAAGGCACAGCCCCAATGGACGTAAAGAGGGAGAAGCACACGGCTGTGGGGTCTACCCCACATGCAGTCCATAGAGGATCTGAGGAACCCCAGCATTTTGGTTCCAGTCACACAGCAGACAGACGGCGTCGCTCTGCCAAGCCTCAATCTTCACAGCCTACAGCTGGCTCAACGGACGCAGCAGCATGGTCTCATTGGCATGCGACAGATCTGCAGCCTGCTGATGTGAAGATTTCAGCCCATCGCAGAAGACAGCACAGGCACGAGCAGCCTGCAGCTCATCTGTCACATGGTCACAGCGGCAGACACCATCCCCAAGGGCCTGAAAGTGAGTGCTTCAGTGATAGCAGTGTGTCTGAGCAGCAGAGGACCAAGCAGCCTACAGCCAGGCAAGATCAGGCCTACTTGCGCAAAAAGCAGACTCATAGCCGCCCTACATCTGCTACACAGGGTGAGCTTGACGGCAGCGCTGTTGGCAGGCGTCACAGAGACAGTCAAGGTCACAGTCATGCTTCAGCGCAACACAGGCTGGACAGTCAACAGTTGTATCACAGCTCAGAAGCCCTGCTGAGGGTCAGCGATGCTTCAGCGCAGCGCAGGCTGGACAGTCAGCAGCTGCCCGAAGCCCTGCCGAGGGTTGGCAGTGCTTCAGCGCAGTGCAGGCTGGGCAGTCAGCAGTTGCCTCACAACTCAGAAGCTCTGCAAAGCTTCAGCTTGCCATCATCTGCAGAACAGTGTGCCATTGGCAGTACAGCTCAGCACATGGGAGGAGACATACAGCAGCAGCTGGAGCAAAACAGTCAGTTTGAAGGGCTACACCAAAGCGCCACTGGTGTAGGACCGTGCGGCACATTGCCCCTGCCACATGCAGCAGCTGTGCTGACTGTGACAAGGCTGTCTGGCACTGCCCTCAAAGCAGAGGCACAGGCAGCCTCTGGGACAGGGCCAGATGGATCTGGTCCATTGGCAGCAGCTCTAGAAATACAGCCCTCAGCAGGCCTGACAGGTGCAGCCCCTGGGGCAGGGCAGCAGGATGGTGGCCCTGGCCCTATGCAAGCCCTCATGATCGCACTGGAGAACATGACTAAGGCTAGTCAGACCAAATTGGCTGCAATGGGGTCAATGGGCTGCCAGCCAGCAGTCTCTGATGCGGCTGCTTGTCCTTCAGGTAGGAGAACCTATGCTTGCTGCGTATTCAGACAAGAATAATGTTTACGCTTTCTGGCGCATGATTTGCTGGGTATTTGCAGGGCAAGTCATCTATAGAAGAGCCAGCTTGCTGCTTGACTGCATCTTGTTGATACTGGCTATGGATTTGCCATCTGACTCAGCTCACATGCATGCAAGAAGACAAGCTTGTTCAGCACAATATCTGCAGTGGTGCTTTTATGCTGAATACATGCATGTGCGGCCTGCTCAAAGTGCATAACCATAGTCATGAATGGTCATAGCCTCACACCACATCCCTTTGCAGTGAGCTATGTTGATTGCTCTTTGCTTCTGCACAGCCATTGACTCAGTACTAATCATCTCAGTTATCTCACAAATGCTTGTCAACAGCACGTCTTCCAGCATGTCAGCACAGTGAAGCTGGAATGTACCCCCTTGCATGACATGAACTGGCGGAGAGAAAACAAGAAAACATCCTGCATTGTTAGGCATCATAATGGGAAAGCCCCAACCAGCTGGAACGCAGCCTGAGGCTGTCAGCTGATGAATGCAGGTCATGCTGATTTGGAGTCAAACAGGGTGCAGCACCAACATGCTGAGCCTGTGCCCATTGAAAGCCGCTATGCTTCTGCTGGGTCACAGTACATGCCTGAGTCTAGGTCATCAAGGCATATGGCTGCTACATGGTCTTCGGACCTGCACCCATATGTGTCAGGGTACGTCTTGTGGCAACCACATACAAAATCCAACTGTGTGACAAGGCATTGCTTGTGCACTGCTGATATGATCAGGACAAGGGACGACGCTCTTTCTGTTGTCAGATTTTGGACCTTGCTCAACCTGCATGTTTTCCACTGACTCTTCTGTAACATTTGTGACAATGTCAGGATCAGTGGCCTATCAGAATTTACAGTATTTGAAGCATATGCAACACCTTCACTGCGCCTTGATGAGCTTTGTTGATCAGGATGTGTGCGTTCTCAGGTGTGGCATGGGTGAGGAAGAAGGAGAAGAGGTGGCGATGAGCCCCGAGGCATCACGCCGCATCACTTCCATTGCCTCTTCTGTTGCTGAACAGGTGGACCGGGCTGTCTGTGCGGCTGTGCAAGCTATCTCCCCAGGTCAGATTCAGTGCACAACATGTCTTCTGTATAGCCTGGTCTAGTAAAGGGACACTGATGACAACACGCCAGGACAATTTGCCAGAGCTTTGCTCTCCATCTACGGGAAATCTAAACTCAGAAACGCTTGGGGACAGTAAAAACGCGTTTCTACATTAGGGAGATGTTTTCTGCAATCTGGACATGAGCTGGCCTGCGACAGCATGAAACAATGTACTGGATTGTGCAAGCTGACCCTGATGACGTTTCTGAATTGAAATAGACGTTTTGGGATTGAAAACAGCAATCGGAAATCTCTGCTCTGAAGATCCCTGATCATGCTTGTGGAAATGCTCATCTGCAGTCATTGTCTTGCCCCATGTGCTTCCCCCCCCTTCTTTATTTACCCATGTGCTTTTTACCCCTTTTCTGCAGCATCATTGCAGTGTAGTCACTTTATTGACCTGAGCACTTTGCACCAACTGGCAACTGCCTGCGCTTCCTATAGGTTGTACTTCATATGTCTGCACACATAAACGTGCACAGCTGCTGCTGCTTGCTGTCTTAGGCAATGATGTTAGCGATGACAGACAGATGCGCAGTATGGCCAATCTCACCATGCAATCATGTTTGCATGTGAACAGCCGTGACCCTGTGAGCGGTGCTCCCTGACACTCGCCTCAGATGTCCATCCTTGAGATCGATGACTACAGTCAAGCTAATAAGCCACTCCTGCCCGATCAAATTGGCCAATTTTCTTGTTTTGCATTTACAGTCTGTGGCATGATGCCAGATGCGGCTCATCAGATATCTTGACTCAAAGCAGTATATGAGTCTGGCGTCCTACAAGCTCAATGTGATGAGAGTCCTGCTCGTATAAGATACAATGCTGAAGCTCCCTGCTACATGAGCAGACCCATTTGTGCAATGCAGGCCGACTTCCCATCTCCATGACGTCCTATGCGTACAGTCAGGAGGTAACTGAGGAGTCTCACACTGCCCTGGTGCGCAGCAGATTGCTGCAGCAGATGAATGCATCATCTACTGCTGATGGGCAGCACTTGGGATCCAGACGCAGTCCCAGCAGCGCACAGACAGCCCCCCAGCCAAGGTTTGCTGATGCAGAGGGCTGTTTGCAACCGCCCTTGCGGGGCTCAGGGCGCCACCACTACCTGCCCTCTGCAGGTGAGCATGACTGTCTTGGTGACGAGACTGACTGCTGCGCTTTTAGCTTTTCTTACTACTGCAATGTTGAGCCTTTGCCAAGCACACAGGTGCAATGACTTGCACATGCAAAGTGACACATCTGTGGAGCAGATGTAAAAGCACGTGTATGCATTGCCATAAGGTTGTCATGCGTACCTTTTTGTATGCAGCTTTAATCTGCAGCTAGCTTGCTTGCACTGTTGTGTATGCTATCCAGGTTACACACTCACATGTGTCTCTTGGTAGATTGCTGTATACAGCCTCAGCAACAAGTCGCCAAAGGTGAAAATCAGTATGCGCTGACATAATTCAAGTCCTTCTTGAAAATATTTGTGAGTGGGAGGCATAAAGCTGATGTGGGTGGCGTCAATTGCTAATACAGGTGATGGCTCTTCGTCAGGAGCTGCCAGGGCCAGAAGCCACTTCAGAAGCTGGGAGGCTGCGGATGACACACCACCAGAAGGTGCTGGCGAATGCAGCCACAGAGGGCAAGAAGACATTGCAGGTACCGCACGTTGCTGCTTGACTTGACATGTTGTCTTGGCTTGCCCTTGCTGGTAGCTTCTGCTTGCACTGACATGTCCCTGTAATGAGGTAGCAAAGATTACCATCTTCCAGGACCACATGCATGAATATTGCATCTGCCATGCTTCATTAGCTAGCTTGCACTGCATGTCAGATTGAGAGATATCCTACAAATCTCCCTGCATTTTCATCTCTTTTTGAGGAGATACAAGGTTTTCCAGAGGTTTTACTAATCCAGAAAAAACCTTGTAGAAAAAGGGTTTGCTTTTTTTCAGGTCCTGATCCTGCTGAAGTGGTCTGCCACAGTGCCCATCAGCAGCAGTCAAAGCGTGCGCGCTTGGAGCAGAGCAATAGCTACTCTGCACAGCCTGTTAACAGTGGTAGTAGTGACCAGGCAGCACAGCATCAGTCTGCTACAGATACAAGAATGGACAGACACCAGCAGTGCAACCAGGATGCAGCCGCCATGCAGCAGCAAGGGCAGCTTTTACACTGGATGCCCATTTTCTGTCAGATGGGGGGTCCTGGGGGCTACCCAGGGGTGATGCAAGGCAGCCCACCTGCACCATGGGGTCACGGCCTCCCCAACATGCCCTTGCCAAATGGGGTTCAGGGCACTTTCCCACCAGGCACTGGGGCCGCTAGGCAAAACCTTCCTACTGGCCCATGGGGTCAGGGCATCCCCAACATGGTCCTGCCAAATGGAGCTCAGGGGGTTCTGCAGCCCTGTGCTGACCCCACAGTGGTATCCCAGCCCATTGCTGAAGTGCTTTCTCAAGCCAGTGCAGCGGCTGACAGCACTCCATTGCACTCTGCTGAACCAGTCAATAGCCAAGCTGCTGCTGCGGTGGTTTCAACAGCATCAGCAGCGGCTCTTGCCTGCCAACAGCAGCAAGTCAGCAGAAAGGAGCCAAGGGCTGAGGACACCAGTGGTGGCCAAAGCAGTAAGCAGACCGGCGGCAAGGTACTACAAGCAGTGGCTGCAATAGGCAGTAGACCGGTGGGTATTGCAGCATGTTTGCCCAAGATGGACAAACAGCTCAGTCATAGAAGCAGTGAAGACTTGACAGCACGGGCGGTTGCCAAGCTGTGGGGTGTCAATCTTAAACGATATGCTGGTCGCAATAGCTGATTTACCTACACATTGAGCCTCACCTGGTAGTCCTTAGTGCAAACTGATATCGTGTCGGCATCATCAATGTTTTTATCCCAATCAAGGGCCTCTGCAATTGCAACTTGGCAATGGCACATGAACAAACTGGTTAAGCAGTTGCTGTAAGTGTGATCAGGCCATCTGGCTCCATGTATGATGTCTGTGCACGCATATGTGACGGACCATATGTGATTATGACTTCACTGTGTATACCAACACCCTGTGGAACAAAAAGTCTCAGACAAATCAGAAAGAAGTAGTTTTAAAATAAACTCTGAAGCGTGATCGCGAGGGATTGTGTGTGAGCAGAGGCTCGGGGACATGCAATGCATTGTGAGATAGAAGTAGTTGCTACAGCACACACAGCTACAGCACGAGTTGAAGCAGTGCAAACTCACCGTGCAGGATGATGCATATTTCAGGGGCAGTGTGAGTATGACATATACATGCCATGCATATATCATACTCACCACTGCATTGCATATCATATGATGTCTGTGCGTGCGTGTGTGGACCATTTGCCGAAAATCGCGTCACCGGTATATACTGATGGGCCACAAAGTTTGACTTTCGTGCACGAGAGTCCTGCGGTTGCAGAAATCGCAAGGGACTGCACACTCAGCAGGAACCCAAGCTGCGGGTTCGCGTGTCAATGCAGCGTCTCTGTACTGTACCTTGAAGCCCAAGCACCGCCTTCGCCTGTTTGTGGCGGATATAATTTCGCACACCGCTCTAGCTGTTCGTGCCTCTTCGGACCCTTATCAAAAGTCACGCTGCTCTGTCAGCTTGTTGACGTGCAATCACAAGTGCAGCGACTCGAGCTTACCTCGCCGCAAGTCGACTGGCGCTGTCTTTAGGACGCTCGTGGTCTAGCTATACCGTGCGAGCCGATGCTGGTAAGCATCAACTTGCAATTGACCTGAGACCTGAAGGCTGCAATGGATGCCAGCTGAACTTTTGCGGCTGTATATCACAGCTTCACTGCTTAGGTCGCTCTTGCAGACGTTGGCAATTGGAATTGGTGGTGGGCTTGGGGTCGGGCTTGCAAATTACCTTGCAGAGGCAGTTGCAATGGCTGTGTGCGTCTGGCTGGAGCAACAGGGCAGCATCCATAGATTCATCCCTGGCACTGCTCCGTTTGCAGAACACCCTCCCAGCAATGTTCTTGCTGTCGGCCTCCCCTACATTCCTCTCTACTACGCCATCAGCCTTGGATGGACAGCTTTTGGACAGCGCGCTGCACTGGACTTCAACCCACTGAGCATCTGGAGCTTTGTCACTGTGGCTATGCTTTGCCATGATGCCTGGCTCTTCACACTGCATACACTGTTCCACAAAATCAGGCGACTGTACAAGCACATTCACAGCATGCATCACCGACTTGGCGCATCATGCTCTGCCCTGGGTAATGCATATGCAGATGCAGTTGATGTTGGCCTCTGTTTTGTGGGCTTTCACGCAGCCTTGTATGTCTATCTGTACCACCAGCCTACCTGGAACCCACTGGCTGTGGTGGCCTTGATTGTGGTGGAAGTGATGACTAATATTGTTGGTGGGTGACTGCTGTCCGTATGCATGCTGTCCTGTGGCTTGCACAGCAGTTGAATGATAACCAGGCTGTTTGTCTGCATCATGGTCCCCTGCCCTTTGTTTCTGTTTCCTGTACAGCACTGTATGCTGCAGTGTAATGCACAGTCTGTGGACACATACAATGTGCAGTGCAGTGTGTGCTGCCAACCCTGGCAAGCCAGTCAAGCACTATCTCACATGTTGCAGAGGCTGCCTTTGCTTCATGCAGGTCATTGTGGTTATCAACTGCCATACTGGCTTCATTTGCTGGTGACTGGTGGGGTTGGAATATTGCCCAACACTGCAAATTCCAAGACACATTACATTCACCATTTGCAGCCTCAGTACAACCGAGCTTTGTACTTCATTCACTGGGATTATGTGAGTGGCACCTACAGGAACAGCGTAAAGGCTTTGAAGTAGGCACAGAAGTTGTACCATACAGGTGAACATACGTATTCTTTGTGCATGCATTGCTATGCTTGTTGGGTGTGTTTTTACATTTTGTCTGCACATTTGATCATAAGACATTCATTGCAGCTTGTTGTACTTTGGTTCTGAAGCAAGCATCTCAGCACAAATGACAGCTAGGTGCTCTTGATGTTTTGGCATTCTTGTACTGACTTCTGTAGACTCAAATTGAGAGTTTTCTGCTGCTATGATTTGGCATCTAGGCCACTAGGATGTGTGGATGTGAGATGGGATGTGTGTGAACTGTTAGGATAGCTTTCATATACTTTGTATACAGAGTAGATTTGAGCAGAGTGTGTTGGTTTTAAAGCAGTAGGGGTTAAAAAGTAATACAGTAGATGAAGTAAGGTACAGTGAAGGGCAGCTGAGAACCAATTGTTTGACAAATGCTGCCCAATCATCAACTTTGCCACAAAGCAGACCCTATGTGTCACCAGTGCTGACAGCAAAGCCCCTTTGCACCTCACGTCTGATATTGTGATGCATTCTGTACAGGTCATCTGACTGTGTATGTTTGTGCCATGGTGCGAATTCGAAGACATACTGCATGCTGACCAGCACATGTTATCGCTGTGCCATGCGATGAGTACACATGACTGTCATGTGCGACATTGACTGTAGATTTACACACGCCTGTTCAAATGACTGTACAGCTGATTTCAAAATGGCGCGTGTGTCACTTTCAGGGACAACAGAAATTTGGCATGCACATGAGTACACATGCTGTCCATATGACAGCTTGCTGCAATGAATTATGCATGATGTGCTACATGACGTCGACACACGAACCTGTCATGGCCAGATTTACACAGCTGTCATGGACTTGTTCAAGCTCTTGCTCAACTGCAATCCAGAGCCGCAGCAAGGTCCTTTCATCTTCTTCATGATTCTCATGAGAAAATGGCATGAAGAAGAGTGGTTCAGCAGCGCCACTTAAACGGGGGTCAGTAGCTCTCGTCTGTCGCTAGCTGCGAAGCTCGAGCTGCCCATTCAGGAGTGTCGTGTGCTACGATCACACCTGTGTAGGACAACGTATCGACCATAACAGCTCCGCCAGTGGTATGTAGCGACGTCGCCGCATAGGCACCTTCCCACAATAGAGCATGGTCACAAAGTTCGCGCCACTAACTTTAGCGCTTTGCGTCGCCAGTGTCCGCTTGATTCTTTGTCAAACCTCCTTCGACGACGATTACAGCGTCAACGATCTTGACGACTATCAGATATACGAGCGGGGCTACGATACTTTTGAGGACGATGCTATTGACCAGACTTATTTCGACCCATACGTTGGCGACTATGACGACCCGTACGGTGACAGCCTCCTGCAGGACCTTGCAGTGCTGAAGGAATGCCAGATCGCAGCCGATGGCTCACCAACCTTCAACGGTGCGAGCATACTTCTGCCACACCTGTATGCGCAAGACATGACGGCACAGTTCCTCAAGCTCCGACAATCACAGACCACGCCCTGCAGGATCAAAGCCCTGCGACATACAGATCTTGGGAGTAGACAAGTTTGCCCCAGGCCTGGCAGGAGGTATGGATGGTGTCTACAAGGTGTTGACTTGTGAAAATGGGCGACCTGTGTACAAACGAGATACACAAGACAAAGCAGGTCAGGCATCACCAGTACGCAGCTTAGCAAACAAATGCTTGTGAAGGGGCTTGTGCATGGTCACAGCTCTTGTAATGAGGAATAAATCTGCCAATGTGACAGACATGCATGATGCACCTGAGCATTGATCTTCATCTGATCTGTCATATGCTGCGTACTGGCATCACTTGAAATACCCAAGCAAACGGTATCATCTGCGCTGATGCCTGTCCATGTGTCTGAGGACCTGTCACTGACACACAGAAGGCACAGTCACCACATAACTGCCTGAACACTGACAGCACTCTGCATGCTGCCTGCAGCTGCTAGAGTGTTGTGGTACTCGACACCTCATCAAGACTGGGACATAACAAATGGCAGCACCCCACAGGAGGTATACCATCACAGCCTGTTTACACCTTGCCTACCAAGCATCATGATATGAGCGTCAAGCTTGTCATGTGCTGCAGCATCCAATCAAACTTTTACCATTGCAACCAACGCACTGGTGTCAACATTGACTGTCAGGGCACGGCAAGTCTGTTCCTTCCTTGCTTGCTTGCAGCATCATGCACAGGATGTTGAGTGATGGCTCAATTAGAGCTTGTGTCACCTATATGCACTGGTCTGTGCATCCATTGCTGATATAACAAGCGAATCGGCATATGTTTGTGCATATTCAAATACGCAGATGCTAGATGCAGACCCAGCAGCTGTTTTACATGTCACAGCTGCAGTGCCAGACTGCACAGGCATAACATGTTGACTTTGCCCAAGTCTAGCATCACAAGTCTAGCATCCCAAGTCTAGCATCTCAAGTCTAGCATCCCAAGTCTAGCATCCCAAGTCTAGCATCTCAAGTCCAGCATCCCAAGTCTAGCAGCCCAAGTCTAGCATCCCAAGTCTAGCATCCCAAGCCTAGCATCCCAAGTCTAGCATCCCAAGTCTAGCATTCCAAGTCTAGCATCCCAAGTCAGCCTTCATTTCTTGCATGGACCCAGCTGTATGCATTCAAAGAACTCACATGCGGATGCTGTGTCCCATGCCCATGTACCATCAGCACTTGGCATCAATAATGGCTCTCACAGAGGTGAATGGATACTCACACAACAGTTTTGCATAGCTCACAGCTGGGCTTGGCAGGAATACCCTACTTGAGTGCCACACCTGAGGTTGTTTGTGTCCAGACTTTGCATAGCTGACCTGCCTTATGCTTTGGTTCAGGAAGACATATTGATGTGGGGGGGCTTTGGGGGCAGGGAGGACAGACCGCAGCAAGTCAAGTCAGCATGGCATCTTGCTGCAGAGTTTATGTCAAATTTCACGCTCACAGTGGGTCTCATCAGCATTGCATCTCCTGATCTGTTCTACTTGCTTTCTGCTTAAAGGCAGCAGCTTTGCTATTCAGGCTGTTATTCAGCACTGTTATGCAGCACTGTTATTCAGCACTGTTATTCAGCACTGTTACTCTGTGGGAATGTGCGCCACTCAACCTTCCTGCCCCATACACATGGACATCTGCACACTTGAACGCTGCACTGGACTATGCCACAATCACTCTGACAAGTACTTCACACCGAATGTTGACAGGGATGGCTTGCATCAGCAGAAGACTTTCATACTGTCTGTGTTGTTTGCGTGAGGGCATGTGTCATGCAGGGTCCTGAATACTTGGAAGTGGATGCAACAGTCTCTTGTGTAGATGGCAGTGAAGTGGAAGAAGTTAATGCACCAGGTTAGTACCTGCTGATCATTGATTGCAAGTTGAGAGTAAACAGTCCAGAAAAAGCTGTGTCACTGCATATTTGTTGTGTATTGTCGCCAAGTATATTGCAAAGTTGCCTTTTTGACAGCAGTTTTGTTGACATGATATTTGATGATGCTTGCTTTGATGATCTGACTCGATAAGCCTTGGGATGAGCCATATTCCAGCTGTATATGTCAGCTTGCAACATGTGGATGACCCCCAGTTTGTTTCTACCTGTGCTTTGTTGCTGCACATGATTGAGTGCGATGCTTCACTCAGGCCCCAGCATGTGTATGGATTGACATTGCAGCTTTGGCATTTCCTCATCCAGACATGTGTCTGTGTTGCAAGCATGCATATGAGTCCTTGCATGAGGCCTTATTAAAGCTGCTGCTGGATCAATATGGCCATGAGCTCCTGACCAAATGTTACTTTTGCTGCAACAGCGCAGCAGCGATACAAGAGCAGCTTGCTAACAGATGAAGAGCAAGATGCACAGTACAGAGCTGTCATAAATGCAGCCAGGCAAAATGCAGATGTCAGCAGCGGCCTTAATTCGGTGAGAATTTTGCTTGTGCGACAATAAGCTGTGTATTTGCAAAGGCTGCTGACCAAACACATTGCCCACAAACAGCTACAGCATGCATCCTTCCAGCCTGATTTGCATGAGAAGCAGTTTGTGGACCCTGGGCATTGCCATTTGAACATGGTGTTCTGGGCAAAGGGCTTTTGGGAACGAGGGAGGGGCTGTTTCAGTACACCTGTCTTGAGACAAGCATCAGCACTGTCAATGGTATAAGCATCGAGTATCAATGCTGAGTGTGTCATGGGTCAAATAGGCTGCTAGACTCATCAGTGTTCATGCTGCAGGGGCTCATTGTTCTCTTTGTGTTTGCTGGACTTGCAATTGTGGTGGTTCTTCCGTTCATGATTGCCAAGAAGAGAGGGATGCGCAGAGTTCCTGGAGACAGTAAAGGTGGAATTAGTCTATCCAATCTTTTTGGCGGCAAGGCAGCACACAGCAATTGAACACCAAGGTGTTAAATGTGAAAAGGGATTGTTAGTAAAACAAGCAGGCTACTGCATGTAGCCAATTGGCAAAGCTCACTGCTGACATCGAAGCCTGACATACTGCAGTCAGCAAGCAGCGTCTTCCAAACAACATGTTGCTGAGGGCTGATTGAGCTCGAGGTGCCTCTCTGATTCTGTGTATGCTTGCTGATGCCATGACAATTGTCAGGGACTACATCTCCGTCAGATACGCAATACGGGAAACGTGCTGCGCCAACGATGTACGCCGTGACTGTCTCAGATCAGTCACATGTGACTAAATCACTTGCTAGGCCCAGCTTCAAGCATGCATTTCAATTTGTGAGGCACAGCATCCCCGCGATGCATACCTGACGAGCGACTGACCTATCTGACGTTCGGTGATTGCGCCACAAGGCGCTTGCTGCCAAAGCATGACAGGGACTGCCTTTCTACAGTCAGCGTCAAGCACAAAACTATGCGGGGTGCACGCGCGATCTCGACTGTTTCGGCCATTTCGCAAGCGTCATAGCAACCCTCGCAGATATAGCAACTCGCGCACAGCTCACCGTTGCAAAGCCTCAACAGAGGCTCAAACGGACGACAGGCCTGAGATACAAATAGAAGGTATTGAGCAGAACTATTGCGACGACTTTGTTTGCACAAGTTCGCCCGCAGTTGAGCAAAATCTGCGAGCGCTTGCGCGAGATGTCGTGCGTACATCCACATGGACATCAGATTTGTTTGCTGACGAAGTCAGATACAAGGTGAGTTTGCAGCAAGTTTTGAGAAAAAGTGCCTTGTATGAGCCTTGTATGTGAATCATCCAATTCGAGCTGCAGGACAAGTTCAGGTCCACAGAAGGCATTGCTCAGTACAAAAGGCAGACCTACCTTGCTGGTGCCGTCAAGGCACCAAAAGTGGTAGGTGTTGAAATTTTGCTTAAGCTGTCGTCACATGCTGGGTCGCTGCAAAGGCTGCAAATGACCTACAGTGTTGATTGCAGTTGGTCACAAAGCTGCGCATGATAAGCAGGGATGTGGGAGCAGTCAATTACCGCATGAGAGGCAGTATTGCGTCAGTTCCAGTCGACATTGACTTTGAAGATATATTCGAACTGAACTTGCTGACAGGACGAGTGCTGAAACATACGTAAGCTTGCTTGCTTGTTGCGCAAATGAGCAAAGTATCTGCACATTGATGCTGTGAGCTTTCATACATGCATGTGTAGCTTGAGGATCAGCTTGCTGTTCTGACTCTCAGGGAAACGTGGGACTTGAGTAGATGCAGCTTACCTGGCAAGGCTGCCTTCATCGCAAGCAGAATCATCTGGGCAACACGGCAGGCAAGCATCATTTCCGCCCCACAACTTCAACTATAAACTTCCGACATCGGGACGTATGGCAATGCACTTTTGAGAACTGCTGCCAACATTCATAATGTGTGCAGCAAGCTTCAGATACCAAGGATGGAGGAAGCAAAATCATGGAAAGCTTCAGCTCTTTAGATGAAGGAGACCAGCAGGTAAACCCCGAAAGCAAGGTTTGGCATGTTTGAGATCATTAGAAACCAGCAACTGAACAGCACAGCTTTGCACATGTATCCTGCCTGCAGGCAGTGTTATTAGCATGCATGCACAGCAAGTATTGGTTGTTTGCGACAACACTGCCTCTACCTGAATTTCCCCAGGCTCAATGGCCATAGAGAACCTCTGTGATTCCACAGCTTCATGTTGTGCCTGTGCAGGGGTTCACTCAGAATCCCTCAGACCCCACCAGGTTTTTCCAACCTCAGGACAACGGCAACAAGGTAATTGGCAGTCAAGCTTTGTGAGCTTGCAGTGCTGGCAACATGCATACCCAGTTGCTGCATGCTTGCATATCCCTGCTTGAGTGGGGATTTCACAATCAATTTTGGCTGCAGGATTTGATCCAGGTGGCCCTTGTCATCGCTGTTCTGTACCTGATATACAACACCTACTCACAGATAGAAGGTATCAAGTAAAGAAGATGTTGCTCACAAGCCTCATCTGCGCCCCACAGTCCTTGGGAAGCAGGGCTTGTTCTGTCGTCATATCAGTTGTGGTTGCCAAAGTTTCTCCAAGCCTGTTCTGGCTCATGGCAGTCACAGGCTTGACTTCTTGGGAAGAAAATTTGCCTCAATGGCATGTCATAGCTGTACCGTAATGCTGATCTTTATCTGACATGAGCGTGCATCTAGACTATAGCTGCTGCTAGATGGCACAGGAATGTAACTCGCAATTGCCTGTCTAGCAAGAGTTGGTGACAAATCACAGCTATCATTTCGTAGGAGGCTAACTGCATATGCATATGAGTCACCGTGTAATTTATGAACATCGTTCTTTCAGCTGCGGATGTAAATGCTGTTGCATATGCGCCGGAAGATAGCTGCCTGGTATTCCTCCAAGATGGCTGGTCTCTGACATGCAATATTGTCTTGATCTGAAAGGCTGCGTTCAAAGAAACAACGTAGGCTGATTCAGCACATTGGAGGAAATTGGATACAGATACATTGCAGGGTCTGCACTCAGAACATCTCCTTCACAATTGCCGTTGCAAGTTAGCTAGTCCACTTCGTGGGCACAAGACTCATACTAAACCATCAAAATAAAGCTGTTGATACACATGACTTGAGGCATAGCAAAGTCTACAGCTGTACACATGGAAATAATGAGTCTCTCACATATTTGTCATTCACCCTTATACTCATTATAAGCTCTTCGGACAACACTGCTCAGGCCAAACAATGGATATAGTACATCAGACAAGGCGCAGTTCTTTGCCATTGGAAAAACACTCTCTGACACTCAGTATGCATATACATCTGCTTTAGCATCAGCAGCTGCCTTCTTGGCATTGCGGCGGGCACGGCGACCAGCCTTGCTGCTACCAGCCCCAGCATCACTGCCAGGGCTCTTACCCATCAGCCCTGACTCAGCAGCAGCCTTCTTCTTACCTTGTCTGCAAACAGTACCACAGCTTGAACTGATTTTTTTCATATCATGTGAAGGCAATAGAAGCTATACAATGTTTTGCATACCACAGTACCCAAGTTTGTATCGCGCATGACCCATCAAAAGTCTTCCCTACCAGTTGCAGCTACAAGTATGGCAGCTGCAGTGCCATCTAAAATCTCTTGGGCAGTGCCATGCCTAGAAACGCATTTGACCACTGATCAGCTGCAGCCAGCAATGACTTCAACCAGGTACATGATACATGTCCACTGGCCAGCAGGCATAGCATCAGCCCCACCTGTAGGAGCTCCAGCCCCCTCCACTGTTTGCACTCCCCCAAGCCCCTTCTGAGCTGGTCCCTGCAACATCTGAGCCACTGCCACGCCTGCCCACCGACCCATTGTTCCTCCCTCCCCCTCCCCCAATGGGAATAGGGGTGGAAGGCGTCACAGCTGCTGCCGCTGCTGGACTGCTCCTGATGGGTGCTGCTGGTGAGACTGCTGTTACTGGATCTACAGTAGGGAAATCAGACCTGGCAGGCAAGTCTGTGGGCACAGTGCTGGTACTGTTGCCTGGGCCAGCAGCTGGTGAGGCTGACTTGGGCTGAGGAGTGGGAGTGCCGCTAGGTGGGTTTGGGGAGGTCTTGTTTGTGGGGGTCTTCTGTGCAGGTGTGCCTACGTCCTTGCTGCCGACTGACTGCTTGCCAGCTGAGCCTTTCTTGCCAGATGAGCTGCCTTGACCAGCCTACAAACACAGCAGCATGTCAACTGGTGCACAGGCGCATGTGAACACCAGAAACAGCGCTTGAAGGCCATGACACTGCGCTCTGCGTCCAAACCAAGAATGCCACACTTTAAGTGCCATGACAACAGCATTTACAGTTTGGCATTCTTGGTTTGGACGCAGAATAAACAGATGTGTAAAACGGCAGGCGCACAGCAGCATAACGCTTGCTTGTTCTTGTGCTCAAAGCAAACAAGATGACATGCCCTGTGGTGCAGCAAGCCTCCAAGTCCAGAAGGCGGTGCACACGAGATAACAGTATCAACATTTTGAGATAATTACCT
>JAABUK010007530.1_pt1 | contig 15681 bp, 16 predicted proteins | sample 5559141 | NCBI WGS metagenome assembly JAABUK01 (sample SAMN10711869, study PRJNA513367) | rock metagenome | isolation source: Antarctica rocks | place: Antarctica: Victoria Land, Pudding Butte nord | collected 2016-01-03
GCTTTTGCAGTTCTTTGGAAATGGCTGTTCTGTGGATGGAGCATGCACGAGGGGTGCTATGTTGATGCATCGTCCTGTTCATTCAATGGAGGAAGCCTGTCCTAGAGAATGTCCCTCTGGTGCTCCGGATTGCTTCATTTCGTCCAGAAGTATTTCTATCTTGGATCGTGGAGTGGGTCTTGGAGAGGAGTCAGAACCGATTGACAGGTGTCAAAGTCACATCCACAGCAGTTCTTTCCCTCATAGGCTGCACACATCATGTATCACACCAAGATTCGCATTTCTTCATTCCTAAAGGCCTCGAGGAGAAGCGCCTCTGGAAAGTTATTCATCCACGAACTGTGTCTTGCTCCAAGCCGAGGCTCAGCACTATCTCTACCTATTTTTTCTTCCTCCAAATCTATGGAAGAAGATGGCTATCTATCTTTTTCGATTGCCGCATTGCAGCTATCTTCACATTGCTACGAAATATGCAAGAAGACTTCTAAACCGTGGGCTGCTGCGTCTGCCCCAGCTTTCCAGTCACTTCTGAATATACAGATACCATCCACCTCCACCCTCTCCCTGCACCATTTCAGCACTTCTTTCCAAACCCCCTGAGAAGTTAAACCATTAAAAATGAATCTCTAAAAGTGGCCCAAGCTTAACATTTTGTTCGACGTGTTGCCCCTAAGTTTTGTCAGCTCTGCATAAATTCTAGAAAATACAATCTTATTCGTATTACGCGATCGTTGAGGTCATGCACAACTATAAACTGTATGTACCACAGTAGGTGCCCCCTCTCTGAAAACGCCTTTGTAACTCTCGCTTCTTCTTCTTCTTCTTCTTACAACCCCTAAATCCTTCTAAACCACCTGTTCATACCACGCATAGTCCGACCGACTCTCCAAACTCTCCCAGCAGCCACGCTTATCCCGTCCCCGCAGACTCGACCCCTATCTCCCAAACACCACTCCACCAAACAATTTCCCACATTCCCACCCCCCGCCCCTTCTTTCTCAACCTCAACCCCCATTTTCTCTCAAACCCATCACATCTCCCGCACCACGTTCCTGCTCTCGCATCAAACAGACAAAAGCCGCAGTCCACACACAACCCCCTATCCCAAGCTCCGTGATCGGACGAGCAGGAAGGGCACTATTTGAAACTGTGGTTGAGATATGAGGAAGCTAATCTCGATCTGGTTGGAGATTTCCAGAGATATTGGACGCGTATGAATCTGGGAAGGTGTTTTTTATTGGATGGGCGGGTTTTATGGGGGGGTGTGGGGGCAAGATGTGGATGTGGATGTTTTGCGCGGGTGGAGAGGGAGGAGATGGGCTTGCTATAATGCGGGAGTGTTTGTGTTGGGGAGGAGCCAAAAATGGGGGTGAGGGTTTGTTTGGTGAGGGCTCCGCGGTGTTGATAAGCAATGGAGCGAGGGGAGGAAAAGGGGCCTCGCTGGGTTTTTCTGAAGTGGAGAGAGAATGAGACATGACCAACACAGGGTGGAGAATCGATTTTTGGTTGCTCTTGGGGCAACTCGAGGGATGTGCTTACCCTAGCGTTTATATTGAGGTGCTGCTTTGCGGACTTGGGAGATTTTGTGGTTCTTTTGGGGGAAGATGGGGGCGATGGATTCGTGCTGGTTAGTGTGGTTTTTCTGGGATACGGGAGGTGAAGATAGTAATAGGCGTACACCACTGTCCAAGGCGTATGTACATACTAGGTTTTTCATGTACATACTTACCCGGCACTTTTGCTTATGTCAGTCTGACACTTCAGAAGATACTGAGATCGGTACTAAAAACGAAGTGGTAGTACGTGTATCTATGATTGAAATCGCTAACTCATCTCGCTTCATGTAGGGTAAGCCTTATGAATATTCTCTACTTGTGCCTAGTGCTAGCATCCTGGATGTCCGCTTACAGTAGACCTCCATTCTTATACAGAAATGGGTTCGCTAATCTGATCATCTCCTCAGTCCCTCTCTCTCGTACCCGCTCCCCATGATCACCCTATCCTCCCAATCTCAGATCTGTCGTCCTCCACCTCTTTCTGCCGCTGCCTTATTCCGCCACGCCGACTCAGTCTCAATACACGAGTACAGCTCTTGTATTTGTAAGTGGTGTACAGCTTTCGATCAGTTGGAGGAAGATGGTGGTGATGAAGTATGCTAACGGCAAAATTAGTGGTGAATTGTGCGGATTTTCAAAGGTTGTTGGAGGATGTACATTGAACAATTTGAGAAGGAGTTTGGAGAGGGAATGCGGCGTTGTTGAGGTGAGCATTTTGGGGTGGTGTGGGGTTGGAGATCGGAGGGCTTTGAGGAGGGAGGCAGCTATAACATGATGTGATTAAAGAGATGGTGATGGGTCAGACCTTTCTTGCTCGGAATTTTATTAGAATAAAGGTCAGTGTTATCCTATAACCTGAAGGAAGTGCAAAAGTCACCGCAGTAGTAGCGTACCTGGTTCTCGATCAAATTATCTATAACCCAAGGAAAGTTCTGCCTTCTTACCTCTCCCCAACGTCTTCATCCCTACTTAATCTCCCTTTAGATTACAATCGTAAAGCATAATCCCAGTCGGCCTCCACTAAATAATGTGTTCCCAACTCAGACATAAATTACAACCAAGTCCGCCTTTCTGTGGTGGCTTTAGGGACGCGCTTCGTTAATAGTTCCGGAAATGTGCTTTGCTGTGGTTGGAAGTATAGCCCCAAAGGGTAGTCTTCTCTGTTCCGGTTTTAGGCTTTCACTCTTTGGTCCACATATACCTTGTGCTACAGGCCATGCTGATGTCTCGACTTCTTCTTCCAGCGTAGAAACTCGCTGTAATTATAAAACTCTCTCTCCAGTAATTCTCTGTCTATGCTTTTCTTCTGGTTGTTTATCTTCCCTTGTCTTCCCACCATATTCACCTCTTCTCAGTATGACGACTTCTTGACTGGATAGCTTTCAGCAGGTTTAGGGGTAGGTTTTGATGGGATGATGAGGGTTGTGATGGGTGCCATGGGTGTCATGGTGTAGTGGAAGCGCTAGAAGTTGTCAAAACGAATGTAGATCTGTATTCGCTTGATTCCAATGGAAAAAGCAGGAGAAGGAATGGAGTGAATGAGCTAGAGACTGGTAAGCATTTGCAGGAAGAAGAAATCGGGGGAGGTTCGTCTGCATACCAGAATGAACAGGGAGCATATGAAGACTGACCAGTTCTCTACAAGTAGGTACAGCTAGGTGATGTCATGGTCTCCACCAGAAAAACTCCAAATTGTCTGAATTCAGCCATGCATTCTGTAAGCAAAATCAAAAGGATTCAGCTTAGAAGAGTCGGACATGCTTAGAGTAGGTAATGTTCACGGAATTTAAACGTGCCGAAATCTCGTGCTCAAATAATCAATTACATGTAGATCGATGTAAAATGTGGTGAGGAATTCCGTAGGAAGAAGAAGAATAGGTAAGAAGGAAGAACAAGAGGGAGAGAAGGGGGGGGGGGGGAAATGAAGAACCCGAATAGTAAGATGCGAAGAAGCGAAAGACCAAAAAAAGTGAAGAAGCGAAAGAACCAGGAAGGTGCAGAAAAGGAAACATGCATATCGGGCACCTGCTCCCTGAATCTGACAGGTAACCCACAGCCTGCTTGTATCCCAGCCGGTGTTCACGCCTGGAGCTCTGTAGAGAACCCCCTAGTCCTACGACTATTGAACGTCATGGAACCCTCTAGGAAAAGAAGATCTTCCTCTCTACATCTCTTCTACTCATATCTTCAAATTAACATCATCAGTGCGGACGTCTTTTCGGATAACCAGTAAATTTACTAGCTACCCTACTTGTTTTTATTTATTTTGGTAATACAACGCTATCTATGACAAAAGGAAAACGACCCACCAATTACTATCAACCAGGAGACGAGGAGTAGATATACTCCCAGAAGAGTTGTGTCCCCTGCGTATCCCCTAACAAGCCCCCCATTAGGCACGCTGTAATAAAAGGAATCCGGCTATCAACGAGTGTTGACTGGGAAAAGGTAGCAGTATCGATCGGCGGCACGGAGTATTTGTACGAGTCCTTCTCGAGGTAAGCCGAATGACCTTCCGTTATGTCTGTTGATCTGCGGTGTCCCCAGCGTATCTCGCGGAAAATCGATGTGAAGGATGCTGACAAAGAGAAATTTTCGATCATCCACGAGTATTGATTGGGGACAAGGTAGCAGTATCAGCCGGCGGCACGGAGTAATTGAGCGAGTCCACCCCAAGGTAAGCCGAATGACCTTCCGTTGCGTCTGTTGATCTGAAGTGTCCCCAGTGTATCTCGCGAAAACCCGACATAAAGCTGCTGGCATGATGCGTTCGTCCATCCATAAGTATTGACCGACACAAGGAGTAAATATACCCCCCAAGGGTTGGCCGTAGCCCTTGCGATGTCTCATTATTTTGTGTCCTGTGCATATCCCGAAAACAATAACTCCGGCGGCTAGAAGTAAGTAACCGATTACGTACTTCCCAAGGAACAAGCCGCACTCCTTGTGTATGACAATCTTAACGTCCCCAGCTTTCACTCTGGAAAGTCCTCATTGCCCGTATCCTCCTCGAATCTACATCCCTCGACCTCCACCAAATCATCCCCTCGCAGATAATTCTCGTTGACAGTCCCGCTTCCCCATTCTACCTCCTGCTCCTCCGGCGTCACATCTTCGTATGGCTTCAACGTCCACTCGTCTTCCGTCACACGCACCAATTTTTCGCCCGTACGCTGTTGCGTGATGTCAACATCTATTGTCTTCAGTGCCAAGAAATTGTAGATATACACTGTCTTTTCCTGGCCAAAACGGAGTGCACGACCAATGGACTGTTTAAGCGACGCGTTGAATGTAGACTGAGTGTTGGCAAATGGAGGTGATACGAAAATTATATGGTTGGCGTTCGTCAGGTTACTGTTCATGGGTCAGCAACCGAAATTTCAGAAGCAGTGGTGAGGTGGATGGTTTAAAGACGCAGGAAGAAATCAGGGCTGATGGAGTTGATGGAAATGAAAACGGTTTTAGAGAGTCGATACTTACGCTCCAGCTGCAGTCTCATTGGCAGAGTTCAAGATAAGGACCTTCTTTCTGCTCTCCCCACCGTTCGTCTGGAAATCGTTCATGTTCTTACGGGTGGCCTGGCTGTTACTCTCGACAAGAGCATGATTGCTGATCCCATTTGCTTTCAGGGCCGCTGAGATCTGTTCCATTAGGTCATCGAACTGAACAAAGAGGAGGACTTGGTCGTTCTTAGGAATCTCGTCCTTGATCAACGTGATAATCGAGTCGACTTTGCGGCCGTACTTGCTTTTGACACCGTCGTCGACTCCGAGCTCGATAGCGCAGTGTATGTGGTGGCATTGAGCAGCAGCATAACAACCATCGGTCTGCTTTGCGACGCATATACTGGGTCTGTTCTCAATGTCCAGGCAAGCTCTGCATGCCAGGTGACCACAAACGCCTAGAAGAAAGATGTCCGATGATGCCACAGCTGCTTTACCACAACCACTGCAAAGAGGTGGAGCATCCTCGTCGTGAAGGCCGGATTGCCAAACCTGGAGAAGACGAACATTTTCGAAGAAACGTAAACCGCGAATACGAGTCACGAACTCTGACGAGAGGCTCAAAAGGTGACCAGCGAGTACGCGCAGTTCTTGCACCATTCCCGATTTATCCTCAGGGTCGAATTTGAAGGGTCTGGTGTCTCTTGGAGGAACGTAGATATCATCATTAGGATCCTTTGAAGGATCCAGTTGTCCGTCTCCATCCAGACCAATTTCTTGGGAGTCTTCATCCTCGTCCATGTTTTCGTCACTGTCATTGTCACTGTCACTGTCATCTCCGCAATCATCACATAGTTCATCAGCGATATCCAATGAGAAGTTTGAGTCTTCGATACTAGGAAGGGTCTTTGGGATTCGCTTTTTTGGCCCGTTCTCCTTCGCTTCCTTTATCTTTAGATTTCGCGCATCGATTTTCGCTTGCTTTTTATCGATTCTCTGTTGCTCCTTAGCATTGGCCCTCCTAATCTTCTGCTGCCTCAATTCTTCAAGGTATTCTTTCTTCTCGTCCGCTGCTTCTTGCGTTGTTTGAGGTTCCCGATAGAATTGCTCCTCGTGGCTCGGGACATAGTCGTTTTCTGCGACGCCAATAAATTCAAGGAGCTGGCGAGAGCCTCCAGCGTCGCCAAACGTCTTGGAAGCTACGATTCCTTTCCAATTATGATAATGAACGTCCCCGTTATCCTCCATTGCCGACGCCTCGATTTGCCTATCGAGCCAGGTGGAGTGTCTTAGGGCATTCGTAAGCTCGTTGCCGAGTTGTTGAAGCTGCTGATCGCGTTCTTTGACGAATGCTTCGCATGCTCCGTTTCTGGCCTTCTTTGAACCTGATAGCTGTGGAAGCGTGAACCAGGAGCAGCGCTTAAGTAACGCCTCCTCTGCTGTCTTGCTGCTATTCATAAGGTCACGGAGTCGATTGGCACGATCGCTGTCTTTGCGAGCCTTGCCGCCTCTGCAGACCTTCATATCCTGTGCATGGAGCTGTTGCTGCAGTTCCATAGTGATGGCACGTTCTGCAGCAGGTAGCTGGAAGGCTCGGACAATTGCACAACGGGCAATATGGTCGATATTAGGGACGTTCTGTTCAGGTTAGCATATCCATTATATCATCTTAGAGGGGTTGTAGCCTACTTGTCGGACAAATTGGTTGAGAAAGGCCTGTGCGTGCTTCTGCCGTTTGAGGTGCCACGCCGGCGAGTGCGCTTGATTAAAGGCTTGAAATTGCTCCGCGGCTGCTGCTTGTTAACCTTGGATGACGAGTAACACCAAACATTAGCCACTTACTGGTTCTATCCTTGCGAATTGCGTTTATATGATGTCGCTTGAGAACGCCGGCGGCATCGTCGTCTATTCCTAAATGAATTCCCAAAAAGCCAGCAAGCGTCTTTACATCGGCAAAGTCATCGAGCGGTGGGGTTCCCGATAGAACCCAGCGATTGTTAGCTTTGAGAGAAGCCACCAGAGGATAGTCATTGCCTTTGACATAGGTGTATTCGTCTACCACAATACGGGCAAAGTGAAACATCTGCAATGGCGGACACTTGACTTTCTCCAGCGACTTTACTTTCTTCATCCCAAACGGATCTACATTATAAGGCTTTTCCTTCTTCTCCTTCTTCTCCTTCTTACCGGCTTGGTCCGCATCAGCATCAACGTGGATCGGATCAGCTTTGGTTGGATTATCATCAGTCGGATGTCCGTCGGTCGGATCAGTGTCAACGTCCATTGGGTCAGCTTTGTTCGGGTTATCCTTGGTCGGGTGTCCGTCCGTCTCATCGGCGTCCGTCTCATCGGCGTCTACGTCCATCGGATCAGTCTCTACCGGACCAGCTTCCGTAGAAGCGGTTTGCTGAGCAGCAGCGGTCCGTTCTGCGTCCTTAACGTATTGTCTGCCTCTTAATCTCTTGGTGGGTACAGAGCGAAGTAGCTTCTCGTCTTTTTCAGCTGCCTTGGTTTTCTCTTCGAGGGTTTGACCAAATTCTTGTATGTTAGCTCCCTTCAAAACTTCTGTGTGGCCAGCAAGACGTTCACATGCCATGGAAAGCCAGGCCTCAAAAGCACGTCCGTTTGTGGACGGACACTCGGGAAGTGCTGCCATTCGAGACAGCTTGTTCAGATAGTTTTCCCCTTTGAATAACGACCAGGGCGCGATAACTATGTCGGCGTTCAGAATTCTCTCAATTAGCATCGGATTCAAGGTAATCATGCTTTTAATTGTGACGACATTGTACTTGTCACCGAAAAATTTCATGACTTGACCTTGCCACTGGCCGATCAGAGTTGGAGGCACTATGACCAGCGTAGCTTTGACCGAGATGCTCCCGGCACGGGGAATCTGTGACGACGCAATCGCTTTGCTCATTTGATAGTCAATAAGAGCAAGAATGGTGGCCGTCTTGCCATAACCCACTTCATCGGCGAGTACGCCGCCCTTAACGGTGCGAAAATTCCTCACACCAACCTCGGCACGCCAGCCAAGCTCCGGCAGCGTAGCCTCTTCAACCTCTTGTTCTGGAAAGGGCGGGACGTTGTCCGCTTCTTGATTGATCATCCATTGTAACGATCTTTTCTGGTCATCGCGAAGGTTCGCAATGACCGGAGAATTCCCATTGTTATCGGCTTTGCCCACAAATTGATGAATAGCCTTCTGGTCCCGTTCGTTACTGCTTAACTTGAAAGGGGGAAGCGAGAACGGTGCTTGACACTCATATTGCGTAATCAAACGCCAATACAATCTCACGTCAGTATTCGATGTAAGCCCCTCAAACTTAGCAAGAGCACGATGTGCAAGTGTCGGGATGTTTAGACCAATCATTAGATGACCACAATCATCTGCGTCAACTCGTACATGAGTGGCAAACGCTTGTGGTCGGGCTTTGATGGCACGTTCAAAGTTGCCGGCCTGTTTTCCGTCTTCGTAAGGAGATATCTTGTTTGTTTTCCCTGCTTTTTTCAGCTCCCATTCGATGCTTGGCTGGACCGGTGCACATTCAACGCAGCGTTCGAAGTTTTCGGGCAATTCCAATGATTTCCATACGTTGCTGAAGCCGCCGAGTGAACGAACCCGTTCTGTTAACCATGCGAATGACGAAAATGTTTGACGCTCGCTTGCCTGATTCACGACACACCATGGCCCTTTCTGCCAGCTTCCAATCTCTTTGTCCATCAAAGGCACTTGGCAGGACAGAAATGCAATCAGCTGACTTGAGCAACGGTAGTCGCTAGAATGTACTGTCGAAAAAGCAGAAGCTAATCCTATGGAATTGATTTTGGCTGGTACTGCAAAAACCGCGGGTTCCGGGCTCTCATATGGCTGCAAAGTGGCTTCGAAATTGACCCATTTCCCGTACACAGTACCAGTCGCTGTTGCGCATGGGTTTTCACTTGGCCGCCAGTTTGGATCTAGGCTTGCCACAATTTGACGCACTTCTTGGAAACCGATACGATGCTTGTCAGCCGAGAATACAAATCGATCGGCCTTTGGGTTCCCTGTACGCTCAGGATCTAGGAATAGGTACATCGGACGCTCAATGCCGTCGGATAATGATGATATTCTCTTGTGAAGGCTGCCGGAACTTGTCCCGCAGTTTTGCAGGAGTTTGTATTCGCCGCAAATCTCTGCGTCTAAGGGTACGCCGGCTGTAGAATCCATGGATATGTTTAGGGAAGGATACACTCGCTTGTCAGCTTCTCGAGGTGACTGTATTCCGAGACGTGACTCCCAGGACTGGATCAAATCCCCTTGACCCGAGATTTGAATTGAGAATTCCGAGATTTGTGGAATGCAAAGTTGCCATTGGCCCCCGAGAATATCCTGCCGATAGACCGTCATTCGTGCAAGTGGGTACTTGAAGAGTTCACGGACCCTGCTATTAACATGCGCGTTGGCCTTGGGCTTGGCAAATAGGCTCCAAACAACGACTTCATTCTTGAATGCCAGTTCCAACCGCGAGGACGGTGCTTCATAGTAGATGGTCCAACAGTGAGTGCGTTTCACCGTTTGGAAGCGCAGTTCCACGCCAAAACATTGCTCAACCCCACTTAGGAAAATGTCCCAGTCTTCCATATTCAATAAGCCCTTAGCTTCGGCTTGAAAGAACTCTGAGCGACGACGGTCTAAACCCATGACGCAGAGCCGCATAGGTAGAGCTTTTCTAATCTTTCGAGCAAATTCATGAGGAAGAGTGCGAACTGGAGATGGATCCACAACTTCGTAGACGTGAGGTGGATTTCCACCACACTTTTGACACGTGGTGTGCAAGCATTCTTGGCACTCCTGAATAAGGGATGTTGACAACAGCGTTTGACCCTCGCAGTAGCACAAGCGAACACTGCTGTTAGCCATTTGGCGTAGATTGTCGACTAGAATAGATTCCGAGGCCTTAAAATCAATGGGAGTAAACGGCAGAAGAGCTTGACCGTTCATTTCACACACAGCCGATGGTTCGGGTGTATCAACAAGTCCATCTATGTCAGATTTATCCATCAAGGCCTCGTGGCCAGCAATTAAGGCGCTTAAAAGCGCAACGCCTACAACGGTTGCGGACATGGCGTTCCCTGCTAGGTCCTGTAACTCCTTCTGATTTTCTCGAGTAAGAAGTAATTTGTCGATAGGAAGGCCTTGCAGAGCTAACACTTCGAGTCCCACAAGTGGCCCGCCCCGTGTCGTCAGGTACGGCATCCCGGTAGGCGTAATACAAGTAACGACGCCCCAGGGTGCTGTGTCCGTGGCGCGGTCGATATTCTGAGATAGTTCCCAGACTCGTCTAACACTAGTCAGCATCTTGAAATCTGCAACAGATCATTGGTATCTTACGCTTTGTAGTGGGAGTCGTATCCACGACGCACGTTTCGCAAAAATGCGATCTCGAACGTATCCCACAATCTCTCGACTTGGACAGTCCCCCACCCTTGCCACCAAAAGTCTGGTGGTTTGCAAGAACCGCCATCCACCCACATTGTCACCGGCCTATCGAATCCCACGTGAGTTTTTTGTCGATAGTCTTGATGACGGCCTAGGCAAACGGTCCAGTCCACCTCCCTCCTCGTGGTGGGGTCTCCTCGACCAGTCTTGGCGAGCTCGTCTCTTGAACGGTGGAGTCTGGGATCATCTGGGTCGAGAAGAAATGCTTCTACCGGGCTGCTTGCCGGTCGCTTAAATTTCTTCATCAATTTACCCCAGATTAGGACTTGCTGTTCGGCAGAGGAAAGCTTTTGCCGGTCAATACAGATCATGTACTTCCGATTCCGTGTCTGCGGGAGGTAGTAAGCTTTAGTGTCAAGTGGTAAGAAATGAGCGGCATAAGCAAGTTCGCCGACATCCCAAACGTTTGCCCATGGAGTCTTAGATCTCTTCGAGATATCATCCAACGCTTCTTGGTCGTTCTCCCAAACCGATTGGATGAAATCCCAGGGTGCGCCCATAACGTTTTCCAGAATAATGATGGCTGGGCGGTACTTCTTGGCATAGTTCAAGATGGCACGAAAAGTGTCACCCGACTCGCCCGTTTCATGTAAAGTCTTGTTCCATTTGTTGAGATTAGAGAAATCCACGCATGAAAAGCCGGCGATAAGGATATCCACATCAGGCGGAATGTCCTCGGCTCCTCCATACGCCGTTGATCCAGTCGATCTGTTGCCGTTAGCAAACGATGCGTACATCTATATCTACTCTCCTTAGCAACTCACGTATCTTCATCTCTAGCTAGTTCTCGAATATCGCGGAATATAATCGGTGGGTTGAAGTTTCTCTCAATATATGCCTGTTTGAAAGGCACTATCTCAGCACTAAAAAGGTGCTTAAATTTCAATGTGGTGCCATCAAGGCGCTTGATCGCTGTATGTTGTCAACATACGAACATACGGTCATTTTCGAGCAGCAATGCATACCATCGAATATCATTTCCAAAGCTAGTAAAGGGCTCTCGGTGCCTGAGCACATGGTAGCTACCCGAATCTCTCGGTTCTTAAGGTGTTGTATCATCTTCATAGTACCTTCATACTTAAGCGACTTTTTCGTTATATCTGTGACGATATCTTTGAGGTTATGTATCGGCGGTAGGTCTCCGGTGATACCTTTGTCGGCTTTCCAGCCTAACACTGGGTCTTTAGCGGGCTTTGAAGCTTTTTGCTTTCCGGGCTTTGAAGCTTGTTGCTTTCCGGGCTTTGAAGCTGGTTGCTTTCGTTTACAAGGCGCTCCGCCCGTGGATGGTGTGGTCCTAGATCTAACAGTACTAGGCTTCGGTCTCTTGCTCTTCGTTACCTTGTCGGTACTTGTCGTAGGCCCTAGAAAGTTAGAGACTGTTGCACTAGCTTTTTGCCCTGAACGCGTCGTCCGAGTGGTCACCGTAGATACCTGGGCATCACCTTGGCTGGTAGGGTTGCCTCCTCTGGGGGCCGGACTTGAAGACATTGTAGTCTGTTGCCGGTTGGTCTGTCGAGACAATCCTGGACTCAAGTTCGCCAAAGCACGCACGAAACTAGTATGGTCAGTTGCTGTGGAAAAATTAATTCGATGGTTGTTGTGTGATCCCACGCGCAATAAGTCCTTAGCGGCCCCGGAGGGCCGCGAAGGAGCTATGTCTTACACACAACGATCAAAGGTATGAGCTCAAGATCACAAATGTATGTAGATATTTGAGCAGATGCTGCACAAAGCAACACTGACACAGCTGGTAGGATAAGCTTGAAGGAGTTATTGAATCTGTTACCAAGTTGCGTGGTGGCTATCAGCTCTGGGCTACACAGCACGGAAAGGGATAGGTAAGTTTGATCCACATACCACCAGCAACTGTACAAGAGTGAAGCGAATGTGCCTGTAGAGCGAATAGCGAAAGAAAGGAGTTACCAAGCTTCGGTGCAGAAGCTTCGATAGGTGATCGTTCAGAAAGAGATGAGGAGTGGGGGTGCAGAAGGAGTATGAAGTAGGCAGATTGTCTTGTGGTTGTGGGGAGGCTAGCGCCAAGCGATGTGAACATCAAAGATTCGTTAGAGTGCCAACATCAAGAATATTCGTAGAGCAGCATCGACACGAGCCCTGGAAATTGATACAGGGCATTTCAGCCACAGCGCAAGGGCAGAACGGTATGCCACGAGTATGTAGAAACTTTGTAACCACCTTTTTCGAGATACAAAAGTGGATCTTCTAAACCGCCGCCAAATGAGTTTATAGAAGGTATACGCGCATAACTTGCAAGCGCCCCCACAACGGCCAGGCATGGATCTGATATGATTTGGAAGCGGCTGACATTATCCAGCAGAAGCAACTCGCGGAGAAAAGGCTATAACTCAAGGCACAGAGTAAAGAGAAAAGTGGATAGCACAGACTTGAGCGTAAATCGCATTACCTGACCAACCTTCGACCTGAAGCATCCAGTTACTTCCGCCAGCCCGTCAACCGCAAGCAACAGATCCGTTGAGAAAGGCCTTGACGAGGATTTAGAATCCCCTGCAAGGACGGGATATTAGCAACTCGAACTCTCGGAGACACTGGAGCGAGCACACTGTCTCCGTCATTTGCCCACCGGCCACGACGGAGAGTCTTAGATTTCCCATATTAGTGATCAGCGCCAGGATCCAAAGTGAAGACTTCTGACAAGCCTACTCTTGCGTGGCAATGTATTCTGCTGCTACGACTCAAGTGGACTGATCCTTTATATATCAGGCATCCAGTAGCAGGCGGATTGCTGAAGTTCTGCATCTAGCCAGATACCTCACTATGGATGCAACAATCATAATCAGCTTCCTATGTCTCTGGCGAGATGCCATGGTTGCTGTCAGATCTATCAAGCTTTCATCTAGGCACAGGAGATGAACCATTGCCGGACTTTTTTACAAAATCCGGCAGAGGGAGGGGCAGCAAGCACTGGACCCAAATGCACAAGATGCATCTTCCGCTTTAACCTACGTGGTGGTGGTGTCAGCAAATTTTCCCACGGAAAAGGTTTTTGTTCTCGGGTTCATAGAAAGTTTTGGGGCTTTTTGCTCTTTCAAACTTGTTTACTTGAGAATCGGATTGTGAACGTACCAGGCGGAATGTTTGCTCTACTATACCCAAGAGATGTCACGGATTGCAGCAAGTGCAGCGGTCTCGTGAGCAACAGAGCAGGGCAGGACTACAGTTATTGGATGCTATATCCAACAGAGACTGCACAGTTGCTCACGCGTTGAGAAGTGTAAGAAGATTCAGGAAGATTTGTGGGGGGTTGAAGTAAGAAACACGCTATGAACGGCAGCTAAATAGGCGAGATGAGTGCATCGGCGTTCGGCGTTGAGGTAATGCCGATTGCCGATCATGTTCTCTTTTCGCCTTCCTTCGGTATGACGGCGAACGAGGAAGGTTGTTCAAGGGCTGACATAGAAGTATCCTGACAGACCAGAAGGCTTCGAGGCGATAATCGAAGGGGTAGGATGAGCAGCGGGATCGAAGTCCTGCCTTGCGCCATTGCGAGGACACTCAAGGAAAGACCACGTTGGCTGCTCCCCCAATTGCAGATACGTAATAAGAGCAGCTACATGTCTTTCGCCTCTCCGGTATTGACGGAGTGTGCCAGGTGTGCTTAGTCCTGAAGATGTACGAATTCACTGGTCGAATAGAAGAGTTGCTTCTAGCTGGAAGTGGTCCATCCCTTTGGCAGGAACCGTTACCGTTAAAGGACTTGCAGCAGTCAGCGGGATGGAGTCAAATCCGGTGCCAGGAGAGTGAATTGGCCGTGGGACTGTCGAAGAGTAAGAGTAATGATTGCCGGTTGCTTCCAAGACTATATTTGACCTCTTAAGTGGTTTCTTACAACTGGGGCCGGCGGTATAATTATACTCTACAATAGCCTAACTACGATTTGAATCATCCAATCTACAGATGTTTCTGAACTATGCTGAGATTACTTGAATGATGCATTAAACAATATTGACCATTAGAATATGATACTTTAACTTAGTGAGGTTCTTCAAATCTACTAGATCTGCATTAGACTGATGAGAAGGTCTCTGTGCCCGACATATCCATTGCGCGATACAGAAGACACTGTATGGATATATAAGTTCTCAGATCGATCCTTTCCATAGTCAACCACAATGGCCAGTACCGTTTCTCGAATGGCCAACAACAACATTTTCGAAGACCTGTCGGGCATATCGAGTTCACACATAGGGAATCCGTATTACGCCCTCATTCAAATATGCGAAGATGACCCAGTGAGTTTTACCTGAGTAGTAAATTTTGAGTACGCCTGATATCTTTTAGGTACAGATTGAATTACGCTACAAAACCCACCGAGAATTACGAAATTCGCAGCAAAAATTCAAATTTCTTTCACCTGAGTTCTCCGGTCTAATCCTAGACCCTGTATTGCAAAAGCTCGTCGATCAAAAACAATCCCCAGAATATGTGGATCCTAGGAACTGCTTGGTCTTCTGGGCACGTCCACCTGAGAAGATTCGCAAGCTTGTGGATATCGTCCAGCAGAAGCTCGTCAATGTAGCTCCGAGTAAGTGAGCCGTTGATACCAACAGAAGCTTCGCTAACGGTTCAGGCCTCTGGCTGATGCCGCTCGACTGTCTTCATATGACTGCGTTGGAGATCACTCATTCCCTCACTGCAAGCGAGATTGAAGATCTGGTTCAAATTATGAACCCAAAAATCGCAGAGATTACGGACTTCACCTTCACGCATCGATCGCGGCTTGTCAAGCCAATGCTTAGCTATGACAGCGCAGCAATTGCTCTTAGCTTCGTGCCGGCCGCTGGAGAGGATCCGAGCAAGCGTTCAGGGGATCATTCCGACTCTTACACATATCACCATCTGCGTCGAGACCTCTACGACTTATGTAGCAGTACCGGCGTGGAGATTGCCTCACGATACGTTGTTCCATCATCACATCTTACCATTGCACGGTTTGTGACCCAAAAGGACATCTCAGAGGATAGGGCCGAAGGTGTTCCTGACCCCTTAAAGACGAAGAAGCTAACAGAGAAGCTGGAGGAGACTAACACATGGCTACAAGAAAATTTCTGGCCTGCAAATGGTCGCGAAATCAAAGAAGGTGGGCAATGGATTGTAGGCGAAGAGAGGGGGCTCGAGTGTCGAAAAGGAAGGTTGTGGTATGGTGGTGGGGAGAAAGTCCGCT
>JAABUK010007532.1_pt1 | contig 15680 bp, 14 predicted proteins | sample 5559141 | NCBI WGS metagenome assembly JAABUK01 (sample SAMN10711869, study PRJNA513367) | rock metagenome | isolation source: Antarctica rocks | place: Antarctica: Victoria Land, Pudding Butte nord | collected 2016-01-03
TCCCGTCTTCAACGCCATAAAACCATTTCTTTTTACCACACACATGATCGGCTGGAAAGGTTTTTTTGATGTTAAAGTAAACGAAGATAACCAGGCAATTATCGGTTCTGTACAAAACATGCCCAAAGTGCTGCAGGCCGCAGGAGTATTGATGATACATATTGTTGGCCTGCTTGCAGCGTCAATTATTGTTTTTAATAAAAAAGATATATTAAGTTAAATGTTTTGAAGTGTAAAATCAGTTTTTTAAATAATTGTAAATAAAAGTTTTTATGTACTTAGCCGCAGAATATCCATTAAACTTTTGTTGCGTCGCACACTGCAACTTTTAGTTCTTTATTAAGCTTTTTATCAAAGCGAATCTTGTTATTTATATTTGAATGCAGGCAACCTCAAAAAAAGCGTTAGAAAAATTAATAGTTCAGACGTTAAGGACTGAGTCCTTCTCCTTAAGGAGAAGGTGGCTGAAAGCCGGATGAGGTAAAAAAACAAACAAAAATTAAAATGAAAAAAATACTATTTATACTTCTGTCATCCTTCATCTGTCAACTGTCTTCTTCGGCACAAGATGCAAATGCACTTATAAAAAAAGTAAAAGCAAAGCTTGACAAAGTCAACGATTATGTAGCCGAAGGACGAATGAAAACCGATGTAGCCTTTATAAAAGCGCCTGCAGGCAAAGTGAAAGTATATTTCAAAAAACCAAACCGGTTCAAGCTAAAAAGAGCGGGCGGCATTTCTATTTTACCAAAAGGCGGTATTTCGGTAAACATGAGTTCAGTATTATCAGATAACAATTACACCGCCATTTCATCCGGAGAAAATACTATAGGAAGCACAAAAGTAAAGGTGGTGAAATTATTACCTTCAGACGAAAATGGTGATGTCGTGCTGACAACATTATATATAGACGAAGCAAACCTGTTAATCTTAAAATCAAATACCACTACCCGTGAAAACGGAACTTTTGAGATGCAAATGAGTTACGGCAAATATGCACAATACGGCTTGCCGGACAGAGTAATCTTTGCTTTCAACACCAAAGACTATAAACTGCCAAAAGGCGTAACCCTTGAGTTTGATACAGAAGACGCACCAAAACAAACTGTAAAGAACAAAAAAGGAAAAGTTGAAATAAATTATTCTTCTTATGTTATTAATAAGGGTGTTTTGGATGCGGAGTTTAAATAGCTGAATAAGTAAAAATACTTTTATTCTGAAAATAGCTTTCAAATTCACTTTTATAAGAGCTTAGAACAGACGGATTATTCCTTTTCAGTAATTAATAAAGACTTTTTTAATCTAAAACTTACGTTAGTATTATCTATATCTTCATCCGATTTTATATAGGGAATAGCAACAATTATTTTTGATTGATCAGAATTTATGAATCTTTTTATCTTTTTTGCTATACTTTCTACAGATAAATACTTGTTGAAATAGTTAAAGACGTTGTTTCGCATTATTTCTATTTCTGTTGCGCACATATCAAGAGCGCGTTTCAAAACGTTTTGAAGTTCGTCATAGTCATTATACACCAAACAATTTTTTTTATCTTCAAGGGCCGGATAAAACAAATCAGCATATTGTAAAATAGGTATGGTGCCTACTGACATCGCTTCTACCGAGTTGTGGCACCACGGTGCATTAACTCCGGGAGTGCAAATAAAAAAGCTGGCTTTACTTAGCATTTTAAACCAGTCTTGTTCTGCTGTTTTTGCTTTACTTATTATAATTTCATTGGTATAGGAGTCAGAATTCATTAAATTGTCTAAGACAAATTTATCTTCGATTAACTGCATCTGACTTGTTGCGGTAAATTCTGTTTTTATAAACTGTATCACTTCATAGCGGCTCAGTATATTAAATTCTTTTTTAAGCAACTCTTTATTGTATAAGTTTTCATCCACATTCCCGCTAAAAAAGATTTTTACTGTTCTTTCAGTTTTAATTCCGTCAGCAGGTTTTTCTAAATCAGCAAAAGGTTTATTGTTCTGCGGATGCATAGGGTAGGGCGCAATACAATCAAGATTTTTAGACGTTATACTGTTATAACCATAGTTTATATTGATTATTTTATTTTTATAATTTGATCCGGTTAGCGAAATAGTATTAATTGGAGTTAAAGATTTTTTTATAAATAAATATTTTTGCTTCAGCAAAAGCTTTTGATAAAATTTCAATTTTTCAAAAAAATCCCAGTTAGTCTTTACAATTACATCAAAATGGCAGTAACTTAAATAAATGCATAAAATGTATGAATACCTTCCACTGTCTGCAGTTATTAATAGTTTATCTAAATTAACAACCGCCGATGGTCTTTCCTTGCTAGTAACATAGTTTTCTAAAGTCTTATTTTTATAAATCAGATAATTTTTCAGTCGAAAAAACGCTGACCTTGTACTGTAATAAAGGCTTTTAATAAAATTCATATTACAAATAGTTTTAAATCTTCTTCAACTAATAAAGCAGTAAATTAATGACAGACGTTTAATTTCTTTAATTGTTAACACAAAATTAATGAAGCATAAGATAAAAATATAATAGAATCAGAAAAAAAGGCGGAAACAATTACCAGATTGGCAACGAATAGCAAGAGATTTTATTTACAAAACCTCAATGCTGAATCCTGCTTCAAATTTACTAAATGGCTTTAAAACATTTATTCCTTCTTTTTCTTCTAATTTCCCCGAAGCATTTACACTGTCTGCAATACCGCACCATGGTTCTATACATACAAAGTCGGCATTTTTAGCTGCCCAAATGCCTATGTAAGGAAAACCTGCAAACTTAACTTTTATTCCATGAGATGTTTTATCGCTTAAAACAGATATTTCATCAGATTTAAGATGTTTGAAAATAATAGCATCTTCATAAAATAATGCCTTTTTCAAAGGTAAAATATTTTCATTTTTTAAAAATAGTGTTGGCGTTGCTTCTACCAAACCTTGTGCAGACAAAGGCCAGCGGCTGGCATCTTCGGTTTGATTAAACTGTAAATAATAGTCTTCATATTTTGTATCTTTAACGAGAGGAACTGCGAATCCCGGATGAGCGCCGACAGAAAATAATAAATTGTCTGAACCTGAATTTTCCACTATAAATGTTATTTCAAGCTTATTTTCCTGCAAAGCATATTTTACATTAAAAACAAAATCGAAAGGATAAGAAGCTTTTGTTTGTTCGTTGCTTTTAAGAGAAAAGGTAAGAGAATTGTTCGTTTCTTCAGCAAGCTCAAAATTGTTTTCGCGGGCAAAGCCGTGGCGGCCAAGTTGATAATCTTTTCCTTTGTAGCGATAAGTGTTGTTTTTTAGTCCTCCAACAATTGGAAACAACACCGGGCTTTTCTTTGCCCAATAAGCCGGATCGCCGCTCCATAAATATTCTACATTATTTTGCTGTTGGCGAATGCTTTGCAGCTCTGCTCCCTTGTTGGCGATTTGAACAGAAAGCTGGTCATTGGAAATGGTGTGCATAGCTGATTAATGGTTTACTGTACAAATGAGTTCCGATAGCTATCGGAACAACGATGATGCCATGAAAAACAAATGCCGGTTCAGAAAAAATTTTTCAGATTGTTATTTTTGAAAAAACAGGAAATATCTTTTAAAAATAGTTTCTGAGCATTCTCCATTTTTTTATACTGAATTTTTTTTTACACTAATAACTTATTCTTCAACAATCCGTTCGTCTACAACATTGGCAAAAACACGGGCGCTTATTCTGCGCAGCGGATTTTTTCTGTTTTCTTCGTAAATAGCTCTGCGTTTTATGATTTCGATACACTCAAAGGTAGCGGCAAGAAAAGAAGACTCGTCGGCAATGCCTTTTCCGGCAATATCGAAAGCCGTGCCGTGGTCGGGGCTGGTGCGTACCGCAGGCAAGCCAGCAGTATAATTTATACCTTCTCCAATGGCAAGTGATTTAAAAGGTATCAGTCCCTGGTCGTGATACATTGCCAAGACTGCATCAAATTTTTCGTATTGGGCACGTGCAAAAAAAGCATCGGCACTGTACGGGCCAAAAGCAAGAATATGGTTGTTTTTTGCTTCTTTGATAGCTGGTTTAATGATGGTTTCTTCTTCCTTTCCTATCAGGCCTTCGTCGCCGGCGTGAGGGTTTAAGCCAAGCACCGCGATCTTTGGTTTATCAATGCTGAAATCTTTTATAAGACTGCTGTTAAGTATTTGCAGTTTGCTTGTAATGGCTTCGATTGTTATGTGTTGTGCAAGCTCTGTTACAGGTACGTGCTCTGTTACCAAAGCTACACGCATATTGCTGGCTGTCATCAGCATTACAACGTCGTTTGCACCGAATATTGCTTTTAAATAGGGTGTGTGGCCGCTGTGGTTAAACTCTTCGGACTGGATATTTTTTTTGTGTATGGGCGCTGTTACCAATCCCTGTACCTGGTTGTTTTGCAATGCTTGCACTGCTGCTTGTAAGGATCTAAAGGCATATTTTCCTCCTGTTTCGTTCAGTTGTCCGGGTGTTATGGCAATATCTTCTTCCCAGCAGCTATATACATTTACCTGCTTTATATTTGGCCTTGCCAAATCTTTAATTATAGTAAAAGGGAAATTTATGGAAGGGGAAAACTTACGGTAAAAGTTGATGCTTTTATTATTGCAAAAAACGACAGGCGTGCAAAAATCAAAGATACGCGCATCTCCGAGCGTTTTTATGATCAGCTCTATGCCAATTCCGTTTACATCGCCACAGCTAAATCCAATGACTGGCTTTGGCAGTTCTGTGCTCATATTTTGTTTTGTTTATTCGGTAAAAATATGAAATCTATTGGTTATAGAAAGCCCCAACCCTGAAGGGAGTAGAGAGAAACTAAATAAGATTGCTTCCTAAATCATCGGACACGTATTTTAACTCCCTTTAGGGTTGGGGCTTCATTTTCTATAATATTTATAAATCAATTAAATTTACTTTTGCAGCTTAATGGAATACAGCTTAAAGAAATCGTTAGGGCAGCATTTTTTGAAAGATGAAAATGTATGCAAAAAAATTATGGAACAGCTGCAAAAGTTTCCGTTTGAAAGGTTGCTCGAAGTTGGCCCTGGTGGTGGTGCGCTTACAAAGTATCTTTTAAAAATTCCGGCAATAGATTTTAAAGCTGTGGAGCTTGACAATGAAAAAGTTCTTTTTCTTACAAAAGCTTATCCCCCAATAAGAGACAAAATTATTCATGCTGATTTTTTGGAAATTGCTCCTCCTTTTACAGAAGGATTTACTCTCGTCGGCAATTTTCCGTACAATATTTCTACACAAATTTTGTTTAAAACAATAGAATGGAAACATTTGGTGCCGCTTGCTATAGGTATGTTTCAAAAGGAAGTGGCTGAAAGAGCTGCATCAAAAGAAGGCAGCAAAGTGTACGGCGTATTGAGTGTGCTGCTGCAGGCGTTTTACAAAGTGGAATATTTATTTGATGTTGAGCCAACGTCATTTATGCCGCCGCCAAAGGTAATGAGTGGTGTCATTAGATTGACAAGGCGCAGCGACGTACCGGCAATGAGAAGTGAAAAAGCTTTTTTTAACCTGATAAAAACAGCTTTTAACCAAAGAAGAAAAACATTGCGAAATGCAGTGAAATCATTGTTTGCAGCAGATGAACTTAAAGATGAACTATTTAATAAAAGAGCTGAAGTTTTAAGCGTTGAAGATTTTGCCGCTTTAACTTTCAGAATGATGTAAAAAATTTATATAAATTTAATAAAAACAACTTGAATCCATTAGTTTTAATAACAGCTCCTGCGCATCCTTACATGGAGGAAACTTTGAGCAGAAAGGGATATATGCCCTTGAGTCTTCCCGATATTTCTTATGACGAACTAAAAACTGACATTACCGAAGCTGAAGGTCTTGTAGTAACCACAAGATTAAAAATAGATAAAGACATAATAGACGCAGCGCCAAACCTGCGCTGGATAGGAAGACTGGGCAGCGGTATGGAACTGATAGATACAGAATATGCAGAAAGCAAAGGAATAATATGTGTAAGCAGTCCTGAGGGAAATAGAAATGCTGTGGCCGAACATTCGCTTGGCCTTTTGCTGAGTCTAATGAATAATATTACGAAAAGCTTTGAAGAGATTAAACAAAACATTTATCTGCGCAATGAAAACCGGGGCGCAGAGTTGTCAGGTAAAACTGTAGGCATCATCGGCTATGGAAACACCGGAAGCGCATTTGCAAAGCTGCTGCAATCCTTTGGCGTCACCGTGCTGGCGTATGATAAGTATAAGTTTGGCTTCGCAAAAGATTATGTAAGAGAGGCAAGCCTCGAGCAGGTTTGCAGGTACTGCGATGCCATCAGTTTAAACATTCCGCTTACCGAAGAAACCTATCATTTTGCCAATGAAAGTTTTTTTCAGTCACTTGGTAATAAACCTTACTTTATAACTTGCTGCAGGGGAAAAGTTACAGATACGAAAGCCGCAATAAATGCATTGGATGCAGGACTTATAAAAGGTGCAGGATTGGATGTTTTGGAGAATGAAAAACTAAATACTTACACGCCGGAAGAAAAGGAACAATTAAGCAATCTTTTGGCAAGAAACAATGTTATTATAACTCCGCATATTGCCGGATATTCCGACGAAGCTTTTTACCTTATGTCTAAAGTCTTATTAGATAAACTTAATATCAGATGATGCCTCAATCTCACCTTCAAAGGCGAGGTCAAAATCTTTATTAAAATTCCCTTCCTTCAGGTAGGATGAGCCAACCCATTCTACTCCTTCAGCATATGGATTTGTAACATTCCACGGGCATTCGGCTATGGCCAGCATACCCGAGCCTTTGCACGACAGCTTAAAGGCATAACATCCGTCTTTCTTAACTTGTACTTCTGGTAAATCAAATGCTATCCACTGGCTCTCCTGAGCCTTTGTAATAAATTTTGTTGCCTCTGCACGCTTTTCTTTCCAGGTATAATTGACTGCATCAAATTCATAAATACTTAGCGTTGCATCAGTGGAACCATACACAACAGAGAAAAATAATTTAATGCTTTTTAAAATACCTTGTACAGGTGCACAAAAAGTCTGACCGGCATAATAATCTATACCATTCTTGCCATTTCCAACCCAATAATAAGGGCCGATTTCCTTAAAGCCAAATGCAATAACTGAAGCACGGTTTTTGGGAAGACCCGCAAAGGTGATCATAAAATGATATTTTGGAAGTCCATTTCAATTAATGCGCCAATGTATTGAAAGTATTGTTAATTCTTTTTTTAGTTGCAACCATAATAATGCTTTTCGCAGCAGCGTCAGAAAAAGGTATGAAAAAGTATATTTAATGAATTGCTTATTTTTGCTGATTGCAACGCTGCAGCTTATGGCAGCGTTGTATTTTTTTTGTCCATTTTTAAAAGAACTAATTATGAGTGAGATCAATTATGTGACTATGGAAACTTTTGAGTCAATGAAACAAGAGCTTCATGCACTCAAAGCTGTTGAAAGACCTGCGGCTTCACGTGCTATTGCTGAAGCACGTGAAAAAGGAGACCTGAAAGAAAATGCCGAATACGATGCAGCCAAAGAGGCCCAGGGAATGCTTGAGGCTAAAATAAAACAATTAGAAGGCGTTATTGCTACAGCAAAAATTGTTGATACAAATACAATTGATACCAGCAAGGTTACCATTTTAACCCGTGTTACCATTACAAATATAGCCACCAAAAAAACAGTTACTTACCAGATTGTGGGAGAAAAAGAAGCAGACCTGAAAGCCGGTAAAATTTCTGCATCTTCTCCTATAGGCAAAGGTTTGATTGGCAAAGTAAAAGGTGAAATTGCCGAGGTGCAGGCGCCAACAGGTGTTTTAAAATTTAAGGTCGTGGATATTACGGTATAAGTCTTTTAAATAAATCTTACAGCCAGCTATGAAGTTGGCTTTTTTTATTTCATAAAAACTTCTTACATCTGCATCTAAATAAAAGGTAAATGACCATTTTTTCTAAAATAATAGCCGGAGAAATTCCTTCTTACAAAATTGCAGAAAACGATAATTTTTTTGCTTTCCTCGATATTTTCCCTGTAAAGAAGGGACACACGCTTGTGATACCTAAAACAGAAGTTGATAAATTTTTTGATATGCCTGACGAATATCTTGCAGAATTGCTGGTGTTTGCAAAACCAATTGCAAAAGCTATTGAAAAAAGTTTCGCCTGCAACCGTGTAAATATTATAACTGTTGGTCTCGAAGTGCCGCATGCACATGTTCATCTTATTCCCACAAATCAACTTAGTGATATGAACCTTGCAAACGATAAACTTACACTTTCCAAAGAAGAATTTGAACAAATTCAGCAGCAAATAATTTCTGCAATAAAGTAACCGAAACGATCACTTTTAATGTCTGATACTTTCCTTATACATATATTAAGTATGTGGAAACGATGTAGATTTAAAAATCGTCATGCAATTTAATTTTTTTTTAAAAGTTTAATCCAAAACTTTCAGTCACAAGCACATCTCTCCACTGCTGTATAAGTTTTTTATATGCTTTACCAACAGGCATTACCTGTCTGTTGAGATCATACAATCCCAGCTCGTTTATATTACCGGCATCATTGCGAAGAGCGCTGTCCCAGTCTACCTGGTGAAGAAGACTGTACCAGGTAAAGCCAACTATGGGTATCCCGTCACGCTTTAACTGGTGCACATTTGCCCATTCTTTGTACAGCCAGTTTACTGAGTCAGGCACTGTAATATTAGTTTCGGTATGCATAATTGGCAATCGGTAACGGCTATAATACTGTTTCGTAATAACATAATAGCCAAAGATCTCACCTGCTGCTTCTGTTCTTCCATCAGGAAACACCACATGTTCATTTGTTACATAATAATCGTTTCCCATAATGCATCTTGCATTTACCTGGTTTTCCTCAAACCAGTGATATTCATGACTGGTCATACCATTACTTAACAGGTATTCGTACATGGTAGCGGTAAGCGGGTAGCCATAGGTAAGGTCAAGGGAGAGAAATCTTTTTTCGTTTTTAAAATTAGCAATTTTTTGAGCATCAGGGTAAGACGGATGAAAAAACTCTGACGACTCGCTTTGTATAAATATTGCATTAGGCTGCACTTTCAGTATAGCCTGCATGGCCATTACATTTGCTTTGCAGCAATGCTTTATAGCTGTTACAAAAGCAGTTTCGCTCTTAAGTCTTTCATTCCACCAACCGTATAAACCGGAGAAAGTTGCAGTGATGAAAATTTCGTTAATAGGTGTATAATACTGCAGATACGGAAAGCGCGCTGCAAAAGCATAGGCATATTCAGCAAAATATGCAGGAAAGTCAGGGTTTTGGAAATTGCCAATCCAATCAGGAGCACCAAAGTGGCACAGGTCAACTATAGGCGTAATCCGGAGTTCCTCCAGCTTTTTAAAAGTCAGATCAGAAAAGTTCCAATCGTACTTTCCTGGTCCCAAATGTGTTTTATAATAAGGAGGCCCATAGCGCAGGTGTGTAATTTCCATTGATCTTACCAATTCAAAATCCTCAGACCAACGGGCATAATGATCTGTTTTTTCCATTTCATCTACTCTCTTAGTACTGCCATTTGGCAATTGTATAGTCGGGTAACTGTTCTCGATGCCAGTAGCAAACATAAATTGGTCTGAGAGCATTTTATCCATAAAAATATTTAAAGTATATCAAGCCTTGCGCCATCAGCCACAAGGGTTGTTCCGTTTATAAAACTTGCTTCATCAGACGCAAGGAAACAAATGGCAGCAGCAATGTCTGCAGGCTTGCCGATAGCTCCGCTTGGTTTCTCAATACCGCTTTTAACGTTGGGATTGTTCCAAAGCATAGGTGTATCAACAGAGCCGGGAGCCACGCAATTAAAACGTACCTGTGCTGATGAGTACTCCTGACTAGCTCCGCGCACAAAAGCTTCCATCGCCCCTTTACTGGTGGCGTAAGGAATTACATTGGCCGTAGTTTCATGTGCATGAACTGAACTGATGTTTACAACCGCCCCTTTATTCATATGAGGTAGACTGTATTTGCAAAACAGGAAAACAGAGCGGATGTTTACATCCATAACCATATCCCATTCATCTGCAGACAAGTCAATAATTTTTTTAAAAGTCATCATAGCGGCATTGTTGACAAGCACATCTATCTTTCCCCATTTTTCTACAGTTTTTGCTACGGCATTTTTTATCTCATCTTCTGCGCCTACATCACACTTTACAAAAATGGCTGTACCTTTTTGTTGAGTAATAAGATCAACTGTTTCATTACCTCCAGTTTCATTTCGGTCAATGACGGCTGCAAAGCCTCCCTCAGAGGCAAATTGTAAAGCAGCAGCTCTTCCTATACCGGAGCCTGCACCGGTTATTATACAAACTTTATTACTAAAACGCATAGACAAGATATTTTGAACAAGATAATTGCAAGGATAACTTACTTTACCAATACAATGCCATCCCCGGATTCTTTGAGCTTAAGCAATTAAAAGAAATTAAATTATTGAAAATAAAACGGCCAATAAAAAAGCCTGCAAATTATTCTGCAGGCTTTTTTTAATAAACGAAGAAGCAGTTTATGTCAGTAAAGACTCTACAGCTACAATCCCTTTTGGAAGGATTCTTGCTTTTATTTCATCGCTTTTATTATTCTGGTCAACATAGCGGTTGACGGAGTTATTATAATAGATTTCCCTGTCTGTTGCAATTAAAGCATTATCCCTCAAAATATAAATGATATTAAACTTCTCTTCATGAGATTTGTCATTCAGCAGGTTTGTATCAATTCTGTAAAATTTATTATCGTCCCTGAACTGGTACAAAAATTGAATGATTTCATACTGATGCTCTTGCGTAAAACCTTTTTCCATTTTAATTTGATTTTAATTGTTAATATTGGTGACAAATAATTGCCTAAAAACGTAATAGATGAGTAAAGGACGTATTAAGTTGCTTACAGAAATGAAATCAATTAAAAAAATAGAAATAAAAAGAATTCACAGGATACAATAAAACAATAACAGCAGGTAAAAATAAAATCTCTTTTTTTAAAACATCTTTTATATTTGCAGTACCTCTGTACCTCTATGGAAACTTTTTCGTAAGTAGTAATACTAAGGCTACAATAATCTTCCGGTATTCTGCTAAAATAATTCAAATTATTAAAAAAACAAATATTGTGAACAAACATTACTCATTTTTTGTAAAAAATCAAGTAGCATTTATCCTGAAAAGTTTTTTTTCAGGATTTATTTTTTGTTTTATCTGGGCTTCGGTTTTTGCCCAGCAACAAAATGCTTCGTCTGATTTTAACCTTATTAACTGGAGCACTGCAGCTCCGCAGCCGTATAATGTAAGTGAAGCGCAGGGAAGGGTAGTAAACGGTAAGCTTTATTCCTTTGGTGGCTTCGACAGTCAAAAGTCTACTTTTACCCCGACTAAGAGATCGTATGTATTCGACCCGGTTACTAATACCTGGTCGGCTATTGCTGATCTGCCTTATACGCCTAACGGTGCAAATTTCGGAGGAGTAACTCATGCCGGGATTGCCACTGATGGTACTGATATTTACATAGCAGCGGGGTATACATCAGACTCAGCAGGAACCGGGCAAATTTTTGGTACCAAACAAGTTTGGAAATACATTGTATCTCAAAATATTTATGCACGGCTGCCTGACTTACCTATCAGGATTTCAGCCGGGCAATTAGAATACCTCAATGGTATATTGCACTACATTGGCGGCACAGACTCTACACGGACCAAAGATATTGGTAACCATTATGTACTTGATTTGAACAATTTACAGGCAGGTTGGGATACCATGGCACCTTTACCAAATCCCCGCCACCATGCAGCCTCATCAGTGTTTGGAGGTAAGATATATTTTATAGGAGGACAACACGGCCACGATGAAAAGCTGATAACACAAAAAGATGTAGATGTTTTTGATCCTGCAAATAACAGTTGGAGCCGGCTTGCAGATTTGCCGGTACCATCAGGTGCTAATGGCAGGGGACATATTTCTTCAGCAGGTGTGGTAATGGGCAACCGTATATTGGTATTTGGCGGTGAAATCGTGCATCAAACCAGTGTTAATTTAGTATCTGCATATACGCCTGCCACCAATACCTGGGCAAACCTGACTCATCTTCCCCAAAATCGTTACTCAGGCGTAGCAGGAATAATGAACGGAACGATGTATTATACGGGCGGTTCAGAAACCAACACAACTTTCAGGGGTTTGCCTGATACATCGCTTTCAAACAACGCTCTCCTTTTTGTTGAGAACCCTGATAATTTTCCTGCAAACGACCGTTTTGTTTTTTCAAGAGTCCAAATTCCATGGAGCAGGAATGATACAAATTTTAATGCTAATCATGACTCCCTCGCAGTAAGAATTCGTAATAAAGGAACTAAAAATCTTATTATTAAGAATCTTACTTTATCTGTTGACACTGCATGGAAATTTGTTAAACTAAACGGTGCGGATTTTGACTCCGTTACATCCCTTCCGTTAACTATACTTCCCGGATCGTCTGCAGATTTAACGATAAGGTTTACGGCTGCCGATGCAGCTACAAGGGTAAAAATATTACACGACACCCTTACTATCGTTTCTAACGATAGTAAATTCCCTTCTAAAACTGTTTATTTAAGTGGTCTCTGGCAAAAACAAGGCGAGGGAGATAACGAGCCTTACCTGCAGGAAATTATTAATGCTTTTGATTTTAAAACCAGAACTGGCTTTGGTCATACCGACCCTGACCAGGGCGATACAACGAAGCCTAAAGGCGACCAGATAATGTCATCTTTTTTTGTACGTGCTGATACCACAAGACCAGTGCAAGTACGACAAATAAGTTCTTATCATGGTTGTTGTACCCAGACAGAAACAATTAAATGGTATAAGAAGGGAAATGATACTCTGCGAACTGTCTTGACACATCTTGCGGCAGATGCCCAATCCCTTTTGCCAAGAAAAAATAATTCTACCTCTCCTGCTTTCGCAACTTTTACCCCACCCGGTGCTTTTGGCTTTAAAGTTGGTAATTCTGACAACACCGATCCTGCTAAAAATGACAGTGGAAGGATCGGCATTCGTATTTTGAAAGCTTACGATGAAAATCGGAAAATTATCCCTAATTCTTATTTTATTTCCAATGATTATTTAGCAAGTCAGTATACAAATTATGATTATAATGATAATACTTATTTCATTACCAATGTCAAGCCTGAGAGTGGTGCCGCTTTCTTCTCCTTATTAAACCCTTCCCCTTCCGACCTTGATTTTGGAGAAAAGATTTTAAAAACGTCTAATTCTCTTTCATTGAAGCTTTCAAGCCTTGGACAAATTTATGCTGACAGTACAAGAGATCCCGCTATAACAATTGACTCTGTGACAATAACAGGGGAAAATCAATCAGAATTTACATTTGGATTGCCGGCGAAGAGAACATTAAATCCCCAGGACAGCACTGCACTGACTGTTACCTTTAACCCGGTTACCCAGGGACTCAAAATTGCTGATTTGTTAATTCATTATAATAATTCTCTCTCACCGCTTCGCGTGCCGCTATATGGTATAGCAAAGTCGTCAGATACTGCGGTTATAGTTAATTATCGTATCAGCAGCGGCTCTGCAACGCCTATAACTATTAATGGCAAAACATGGGGTGCCGATACTCAATATCTGCGTGACAGCACTGCGCCATTTACAAACACGCATCTGCATCAGATTGCAGGCACTGATGAAGACTCGCTATACCTGAAAGAGCAATCTTCTACCCGCACTCAAAAGTTCGGGTATGAGTTTCCTATAGAAAATGGTGATTACGTAGTACGCTTACATTTTGCTGAAATCTATTGGGGCGCACCCGGCAGCGGAATAAGTGGCGGTGCAGGTTCACGAATTATGAACGTCGCTCTTGAAAATGTACCACGTTTGGTAAATTTTGATGTGACGCAGGAAGTTGGCGGAGCAACAGCCCTCATTAAAAATCTGCCTGTTACCATAACAGATGGCAAACTGAATATTGACTTTTCTGCCTCTGTAGACAGGCCAATGGTTGTGGCAGTTGAAATAGTTAGCTTCCGCGCTTCCGCTATATTGGCTTCTGCAGATCCTTCAGTAAATATTTTGCCCGAAGGGAACGGACTTAAAAAACCAAAAGTGTATCCAAATCCATTGCGAAAAAGATTTACTATAGAATTTCCGGGGGAATATTCAGGATATACGAGCCTGCAGATTTCAGATGCCCTTGGGCATAAATATGACCTTGGAAAAATTAAACTTCAACGCGGAAGATCAAATAATACAGAGGTAGACATTTCAAATTTATCGCTCAAGCCGGGATTTTATTACTTAAGAATAGTGTCTGAAACCAGGCCGGCCGATGTAATTAAACTAATTATCAAATAACATTTTTGATAGTCATTATTGGTGTTTTTTGAGACCATACAGCCTTACTGTTTTTAATAATGAAGAACAGCTAAAATTACATTTTCGGGTAAAAAGATAGAAGGAATTTCTAAAAAAGCTTTTTTTGTTATTAATAAAATATCTTATTCAAGAGCAAGGGTTAATTATCAGCATAAGCATTGTCTGTAAAAAAGCTTTTTTACAGACAATGCTTTTTTAAAGTTAACGGGACTTTTATTAGAATTTTAAAGAAAAAGAAAAGCTATAAAAGCAATCGGAGACTTTTCTTATTATCAACAAAATGCTTAAAAAAAACCCTGGAGTAGATATTGTAAACGATGTGCTTGAAGAATGCATTGTAGCTTACCCTGTCTCATCTTTTATTATAAGTTTATATAAACAATACGGAGAACGGGGAAGCCTAAGCAAAAAGCAATTACAGGGATTGCATAGTAAAGCCTTAAAAATAAAAGATATTTCTCCGGGCAAACTCGCCACATTAGAAGCTATCATAAATAAAATGCAGACAAGAGACAAAGATCCTTTGCCTGCTGCAAAACCATTGTATGAAAAAGAAGAAAGTACGAGGCAACTGATAGAGGAAATTTTAGCTAAATATCCGCAGCATAAAAGAGTATTGTTTCTGAAATCAAAATATGATAACAACGAAGTGCTTACTTCCGCGGAAACAGACGATTTAAAAAGGCTTACACAGTTATTGAAATAGTATTTTAAATTCACGTGTTCATCAAACGCGGCTTTTCTTTAGCAGGTACGCTTGTGTTTAGAAACCTTTTTATAGTAAGGTACATTTTATCTCCTTCAGCACAACCTTGTTGTAATAATTTTTTTTTTGCTTTAGTACTTCCCAATTAGATAGTATTCACAATAATTGACTGCTTTTTACGTTTCAATAAACAATTCTGGTCAAAAACAGCTTACTGCTGGCATTTAAAAAAATCTTCCGTCAGCACATGTTACTGCTGCAACAGTTGCAGGGGTTAATACGCTGATAACCTGTGCCAAAAAATTAAACTATCCAAATGAAAAAACTTACACATTTTCTTTTTGCAGTATTTCTTACTGTATTCTTTTCGCCTTTATTTGCACAAAGAAGCTCAATAGGCTTTCATATTAAAGCTACAGAGTACGTTGGAGATCTCAACCATCACAACTACGCCTTGTTTAAGTTTAAGTACTTTAAAACTGGTGGCGGTATTTCGTTGCAGCAATACCTTAACTCTTCGTTTAACCTGTA
>JAABUK010007534.1_pt1 | contig 15676 bp, 12 predicted proteins | sample 5559141 | NCBI WGS metagenome assembly JAABUK01 (sample SAMN10711869, study PRJNA513367) | rock metagenome | isolation source: Antarctica rocks | place: Antarctica: Victoria Land, Pudding Butte nord | collected 2016-01-03
TGATCTCCATGATGTCCGTGCACGGCCCCTCGCCCGCAGCCCCGATCTTCACCAACCTCACCATCCAAGCCACGCATCCACCCTCGGCCAGAGAACAAACGCAAAGATAGCCAACTGGCCGGCGCACTCCCAATCTTGCGACAGTCCCTCCGGATCAGGCCGGGCGCGACGTTGTTCACGTTGATCCGGTCCTCGGCCAGCTCCCGCGCCAGGCTGCGGGTCAACGAGCCGACGCCGGCCTTGGCCATGCCGTACGGGGCGCTGCCAGGGGTCGGCAGATGCTGCGCTACCGAGCTGACGGTGACGATCCGCCCCTGCCGCCATGGGCGCGGCGCAGGCGGATGAAGGCGCGGGCGCAGAACAGCGGGCCCATCAGGTCGGTCCGCAAAATCTGCTCCAGCTTCGCGTCCTCCATGTCGGCGACCGGCATGCCGCCCATGCCCTTGCCGGCGTTGTTCACCAGGATGTCGAGCGTGCCGAGGCTCTTTGCCTGCTCGAACAGCGTGGCGACCGAGGCCGGGTCGCCTACGTCGCACTGGACGACCAGCGCGCGGCGCCCGGCGGCCTCGACGCGCCGCTTCGTTTCTTCGGCGCCGGACTGGTCCGTCTGGTAGCCGATGCAGACGTCGGCGCCCTTTTGCGCAAAAAGTTCAGCCGTCGCGTGGCCAATGCCGGAGTCCGCGCCGGTGATCAGGGCGACCTTGTCTTGCAGCTTTATCGTGTTTTCCTTTTGGACAGAGGCGGCCCGGCGACACGCAGGGGCGGGTCGCTGGGGCCGTTAGGGATCGGGACGGGCTCGGGAGTGGGGGGCTCCTCGACCGGCGCCGGGTCGTCCGGGTCGTGCCCCGGCGGGATCGGGTCCCCGGGTGGCGGGATCGGTTCGGGGAGCGGGCTCGGCTGCTGCATGTGCCTCGGCTGCTGCATGTGCATTGTGATGGGCCTCCTTCTGCGATGCGGCTCGCACGAGGAACACCTACGCCGGGGTCGGGTTGTCGGCAGCCGGTGTTTTCGCCGATTTGTGTCCACCGTGTGCTGGCAGCTGCGCCCGGCTGTCCTTGTTACGGCCCTCGATAGCGGCGGCGCGAGGAGAACACCATGAAAGCAGTTGTTTGGCACAGCATCGGCGATATCCGCCTCGACGACGTTCCGGACCCCAAGGTGGAGCAGCCAACGGACGCGGTGGTGCGCCTGACCGCCTCGGCGATCTGCGGCACCGACCTGCATTTCGTCCGGGGCACCTTTCCCGGCATGAAGGAGGGCACCATCCTGGGGCATGAGGGTGTGGGCATCGTTGAGGCGCTGGGCGCCGACGTGCGCAACTTCGACGTGGGCGACCGGGTGGTGATCTGCTCGACGATCGCCTGCGGCACCTGCTCCTATTGCCGGGCCGGGTACTACGCGCAGTGCGACAACGCGAACCCGAACGGGCCCAGCGCCGGCACCAGCTTCTTCGGCGGACCCGCCGATACCGGCCCGGTGAATGGCCTGCAAGCCGAACGCGCGCGCATCCCCTTCGCCGCGACCACGATGGTGAAGCTGCCGGACCAGGTGAGCGACGACCAGGCCATCCTGATCTCCGACATCTTCCCGACGGGATGGTACGGCGCGTTGCTGGCTGAGGTGGGCGAGGGCGATACCGTGGCGGTGTTCGGCTGCGGGCCGGTGGGCCAGTTCGCCATCGCGAGCGCCATCCTGCAGGGCGCCGGCCGGGTGATCGCCGTCGACAAGTACGACGACCGGCTCGCCATGGCGCGTCGCCAGGGCGCATTCACCGTCAACTTCGAGGCGGAGGACCCGGCTGAGACGATCAAGCGGCTGACGGGCGGCATCGGCGTGGACCGGGTGATCGACGCGGTCGGCGTGGATGCGATGCACGCGCATCACGGCCCGGCCGGCGAGAAGGCCCAGGCGCAGGAGCAGAAGTTCGCGCAGGAGGTGCAGCAGGTCGCCCCTCAGCAGCATCCGCACAAGGATGGCACCTTCACTCCCGGCGACGGCCCCAGCCAGGTGCTGCAATGGGCGGTGGAGTGCATCGCCAAGGCCGGCACGCTGGGCATCATCGGCGTTTATCCGCCCGCCGCCGAGAGCTTCCCGATCGGCAAGGCGATGAACAAGAACCTTTCCATGAACGCCGGCAACTGCAACCACCGGGCCTATATCCCGAAGCTGGTCGAGATGGTGCGGACCGGCGTGATCGACCCGGTCCAGGTGCTGACCAAGGTGGAGGGGCTGACGGATGCCATCGAGGCCTATGAGCATTTCGACCGGCGGGAGGCGGGCTGGATCAAGACGGAGCTGAAGCTGGCGGCGGAGTAGCATGGTCATGGCCAAGGCGGTGATCTTCGACGTCGACGGCACGCTGCTGGACAGCGTGGACCTGCATGCCCATGCGTGGCAGGACGCCTTCCGCGAGTTCGGCCACGATGTGCCGTTCGGCGACATCCGCCGGCAGATCGGCAAGGGCGGCGACCAGCTGCTGCCGGTGTTCCTGGACCAGGCGGAGCTGGCAGCCAAGGGCAAGGCGCTGGAGGAGCGGCGGGGCGAGCTGTTCAAGGAGCGCTACCTTGGCCAGGTCCGCAGCTTCCCCGGCGTGCGTGCGCTGTTCGAGCGACTGAAGGCGGACGGCATCGAGCGGGCGCTGGCGTCGTCGTCGAAAAAAGACGAGTTGGAGACCTATGAGCGGATCGCCGGGATCGAGGACCTGGTGAGCGTCCAAACCTCGACCGACGACGCCGAGAAAAGCAAGCCGTCGCCCGACATCTTCGAGGCGGCGCTGAAACGCCTCCACGGGGTCGATCCCCGGCAGGTGATCGTGGTGGGCGACACGCCGTATGACGCGGAGGCGGCGGCGAAGGCGGGGCTGCGCACGGTGGGCGTCCGGTGCGGCGGATGGTCGGAGGCGGAGCTGCGGGACGCCGGATGCATTGCGATATATGACGATCCTGCCGACCTGCTGGCGCAGTATGCGCGGTCGCCGCTGGCCGGTTAGGATGTTTCTGCCGATCCTTGCCGGCTGCCTAGTGGTCCGATCCTAACGCTTGGTTCTCAAGCGTTAGGCGAGTCGGTCCACCAAACAAAGGCTAGTGGTGCAAATCAGACGGATGCTTCCTTCTGATTTGCACCACTAGCATAGGCGACATCACGCCGCCGAGTTTGTGTCGAGGTGCGGCGGGGGCGCGACATGATCCTAAAGCTGCGATTTTTGCTTGGACTATGGTCGGGTCGCCGAGCCGCAGCATCGGATGCACCGCCGATCTACGTGGTCATGCCGCTCGCGGCCACAGCGGACGAGCGGGCGGTCGCCGCAGTGCTGGCGCAGTGCCATGCCCATTGGCGGCTGTGCCTCGTGGAAACCGGCTTGCTGCCCGCCGTGGTCCAGCGTGCCGTCGACGCCGCCAGCGCGGACCGGCGGGTCAGCGTCGTCCGGGCGCCGACCCGGGATGGCGTGAACCCCTTGGTCGCGACGGCGCTGCCACAGGCCGGCGACGCCGCTTTCGTCATGGTGACCGGGTCCGGCTGCATCCTGTCGGACCGTGCCCTGCACGCTGTCGCCACGGAGATCGCAGCGCATCCGGACGCCGATCTGGTCTACGCCGATGAGGACCGGATCGATGCGGAGGGACGCCGGCACGATTCGTTCCTGAAGCCCGATTGGAGCATCGACCTGGCGCTGGAGCAGGACCTGGCCGGCGGGTTCGCCGTATTCCGGCGCTCGCTGCTGGACACGGCCCACGCGCAGCCGTTGCCCGCGGACGATGGCACGGTGCAAGACCTCGCCTTGCAGGTCGTCAGCGATGCCCGCCGGGTCCGCCATATCCCAGCGGTGCTCAGCCATCGCACCGGGCGGCCATCGCTGGCCCCGTCCAGGGCGGCGGTCGAGGGCGTGATCACAGCTTGGCAGAATGGGCCGACGCGGCCCAGCCTGATTCCGTCCTCGTTCGGCCTAGGCCGGAGCCGCATCCGATGGGACTTGCAGGCGCCGGAACCGCGCGTCAGCCTGATCGTCCCGACACGGGACCGGCCGGAGTTGCTGGCGCGCTGCGTCGAAGGCTTGCTTGCGCGGACGGAGTACCCCGCCATCGAGTTGATCATAGCGGACAACGACAGCCGGGAGCCGGAGACGCTGCGTCTGCTCGCCCAACTGGACCGGGACCCGCGTGTGCGCATCCTGTCCGTGCCGGGCCCGTTCAACTACTCGGCCATCAACAACGCCGCCGCGGCGGTCGCGACCGGCGAGGTGCTGGTGCTCATCAACAACGACGTGGACGTGATCCGCCCGGCCTGGCTGCGCGAGATGGTGGGCCACGCCATGCGCCGGGATGTCGGGGCCGTAGGCGCCCGCTTGCTGTTCGGGGACGGCACGATCCAGCATGCCGGCGTGGTGCTGGGCGTGGGCCGGTTCGAGGACGGGCCCGGGGTCGCCGGGCATTTCGGCCTCAGCGCGCCGGCCACAGACGAAGGGCACGGAGGGCAGTTCGTGCTGACGCGCGAGGTCTCGGCCGTGACCGGCGCCTGCCTGGCGCTGCGCCGGTCGGTGTTCGAGCGGGTCGGCGGGCTGGACGAGGCCAATCTTCCGGTGGCCCTGAACGACGTCGACCTCTGCCTGCGCATTCGTGCCTTGGGCCTGCGCATTGTCTGGACGCCCTTCGCGGAGCTCTATCATCTTGAATCGGCCTCGCGCGGTTCGGACCTGGCGCCCGGCGTGGCCGAGCGGTTCCGGCGTGAGTGCCGCTACGTCCGTGACCGTTGGGGGCCGGTTCTGGACGCCGACCCCTTCTACAATCCCGGCTTCTCGCGGGCCGATCACTCTTTCCAGCTTGGAAAGCCAGCGGGCCAGCTTGAAAAGCCAGCGCGCCAGCTGAAGACGCCGCCGGACTTGTGACCCGGGCCTCCATTCGCTAGGTCGGCACGATGATCAGGCGAGTGTCGAACGTAATATGGATGAGCTGACCCGTCGCGAGGCGGTTGCCGTGCCATCGACACCCGGCGGCGAGAGGCCGGCTGACGCGGAACGACGTGCGGCCGAGGCCGAGGCCGCAGCCGACCAGCTCCGGCGTTTAAGCATTGCCCTGGAGGCCGACCTGGGCCGGGCCCTGGAACGCGCCGAGCGGGCCGAACGTCAGGCCGCAGGAACCGAGCACCGCCTCGGCGCCATCGAGGCGAGTTCCATCTGGCGGGCCACGCGCCCGTTGCGCGGCGTGGGCCAGCGCTTCCCATCCCTGGCCCACAGTCTGCGGCAAGGTGCGAAAGTGGCCTGGTGGACCGGCACGCTGCAGCTCCCGCGCCGTTACCGGATGTGGCGCGAGCACCAGCATTCCCGGCTGCCTCCACCGCCGGAACCGGCAGTCCCGCAGGTTATGCCGCCGGAGCTGCCGTCCACGGTGCCCGTACTGCGGCCCGGCGACATCCGCGTCCCGTCCTCGCATGAGCCGGTCGTCTCGGTCATCATCTCAACCTACGGCCAGGTTGGCATCACGCTGGCTTGCCTAAAATCCATCGCCGACCACCCGCCACGCGATCCGATCGAGGTGATCGTGGTGGACGATGCCTATCCCGGTCCCGAGGACGTGGGCCCGTTGCACGACGTTGTGGGCATCCAGCTCGTCCGCAACGCCGCCAACCTGGGCTTTCTACTGAGCTGCAACCAGGCCGCCCGGTCCGCCAAGGGCCGCTACATCTACCTGCTGAACAACGACACGGAGCTACGGCCTGGTTCGATCGACGCCCTGGTCGACCTGCTGGAAGCCCGGGCGGACGCCGGGATGGCCGGGTCCAAGCTGCTGTCCCCCGACGGACGGCTCCAGGAAGCCGGCGGTATCTTGTGGGCCGACGCCTCTGGCTGGAACTATGGCCGCGGAAAGGACCCGGCGCGGCCGGAGTACAGCTACGTCCGGGAGGTCGACTACTGCTCGGGCGCCTCGATCATGGTCCGGCGCGCGCTGTTCGAGGCGCTGGGCGGCTTCGACGAGGCTTTCGCCCCGGCCTATTATGAGGATGTGGACCTGGCCTTCCGCATCCGAGAACGGGGATTCAAGGTGCTGTACGAGCCGCGCTCGGTGGTCATCCATCACGAGGGCATGTCGCACGGCACAGATCTGGCCGGGGGCGTAAAGGCGCATCAGCCCATCAACCAGGCCCGAATGGCGCAGCGCTGGGGCGCGGCGCTGAAACAGGAGAACTACGCCCCCGGCGAGCACGTGCTGCGCGCGCGCGACCGTGCCCAGATGCGCAGGGTTATCCTGGTCATCGACCATTACACGCCCGAGCCGGACCGCGATGCGGGTTCGCGCAGTGTCATGGGCATCATCGACAGCCTGGTGGACGCAGGGTGGGTGGTGAAATTCTGGCCGCACGACCGCCTTTATAGCCCCGACTACACCACCGTGCTGGAGCGGCGCGGGGTCGAGGTGCTGGACCATCGCTGGCCCGGCGACCTGGCGGCCTGGATGCGCGCCAATGGGGCGGAGCTGGACCACGTGCTGGCCATCCGTCCGAGCATCGCAGCCGACGTGCTGCAGCATCTGCCGCTCAACACCGATGCGGTGCTCAGCTTCTATGGCGTGGACCTGCATTTCGCCCGGTTGCGGCGTCAGGCGGCGCTGGACGGCACGCCGGACCTGCTGCGCGACGCCGCCCTGATCGAACAGCTGGAGCGCCGGGTTTGGCGGCGTTTCGACCTGGTTCTCTACCCGTCCGAGGAGGAGGCGGCGGTGGTGCGCGCCATGTCCCCGCGGACGCTGGCACGCGGAATCGTGCCGTTCTGCTTCGATGCCGTCCCACCGCGCGCGGCTCCGCCCGAGGGCCGCAGCATCCTGTTCGTCGCCGGTTTCGCCCATCCGCCGAACGTGGACGCGGCGCGGTTCCTGATCCAGGAGATCGCACCGCGGCTGCGGCAGGAGGTTGGGCCGGTAAGGGTCGTGCTGGCGGGATCGAAGCCAACGGATGCCGTGCGCGCGCTGGCCGGACCCGATGTCGAGGTGACCGGCTATGTGACCGACGAGGAGCTGGGGCGGCTATATGGCCATCACCGGGCCGCGGTCGTGCCGCTGCGCTTCGGCGCCGGGGTGAAGGGGAAGGTTGTGGAGGCGCTCGGCCACGGCCTGCCGCTGGTGACGACATCGACGGGATCGCAGGGCATCGCCGGGCTGGACCAGGTCATTCCAGTCTGCGACGACGTGGAGAGCATAGTTGCCGCGTTGACGACGCTGCTTACAGACGACGCCGCCTGGATGGCGCAATCCAAAGCGCAGATGGCGTTCGCCCAACGCTACTTCTCGCGCGCCGCCATGCGGCACTCGATAGTTTCGGCGTTGGAGGCGGGAGATGCAATGGCGCGAAAGGCGGAATGAGTTTGCGCGTGACGCGTGGCCGGCCATGGCTGATTTCCATTTGCCCGGGACGCGCCTAAAAGACCGGCATGGACGCCGCAGCATCGCAAGCACAGATGACCAGTGAAGGCCTGTTGGGGGACGCTGCCGCGGCGCTCTCGCCCGCGTCGTTCTGGGTCCCGGAGTATATCTGCCAATCCGCGTGGCTTGAGCACGCGCCGTTCGCGTTCTGGCTCTGCGATGCGCTGCGGCCCCGGCGCTTCGTGGAGCTGGGCACCCATCACGGCTACTCGTACTTCGCTTTTTGCCAGGCCATCCAGCATTTGGGAACCGGGACAGCCGCCTACGCCGTGGACGCCTGGATGGGCGACGAGCACGCGGGCTTCTATAGCGATGATGTGTTCCAGACGGTGGCGGCGCATAATCGCGAGCGCTACGCGGGATTTTCAGGACTGATCCGCGCAACCTTCGAGGCGGCGCTGCCGTACTTCGAGGACGGCTCGATCGACCTGCTTCACATAGACGGCCGCCATTTCTATGAAGACGTGAAAAGCGACTACAAGAGCTGGCTCCCGAAGCTGTCGGAGGACGCCGTCGTCCTGTTCCACGACACGAACGTGCGGGAGCGCGATTTCGGGGTCTGGCGGTTCTTCGAGGAGCTGGCCGCCGCGCATCCGTCGTTCCGTTTCCTGCATGGCAACGGCTTGGGCGTGATCGCACCCGGGCGCAGCCCGCCTGCTGCCCTGACGCCGCTGCTCCACGCGTCCCGGAGCGCCGCCGGCCAGATACGGGCGGCCTACGCCAGGCTGGGCGGCGCGCTGGCTGTCCGCCGCGCCCTCGCTGCACGGGACGACGCGGTCTCCATCATGCTGGCGAAGGGGGCGGACACCTCCGATGTGAGCGCCGAGACCCTGGCGCAGATAAGCGACTGGGATCCCCAGGTGCAGGAGATGCGTGCGGCCCTGGAGAACCGCTCCGCGCAGATCAGGGAGCTGCGGGCCGCCTTGGCCGAGCAGGAGGCACGGCTCGGCGCGGCCGGCGACCACATCCGTGAGCTTGAGGCGGCGCAGGCGACGGTGGCGCAGGCGCATGAGCGCGAAAGGGCCGAGCGTGACGCCCAACTCGGCGCGGCTGGCGACCACATTCGCGAGCTTGAGGCGGCGCAGGCGACGGCGGCGCAGGCGCATGAGCACGAAAAAGCCGAGCTGCAAGCCGCCGTGGCCGAGCGCGACAGCCACGCCAGAGGGCTGGAGGAGGCAACGGCAGAGCACGGTCGGCAAGCCACGGCGTTGCGGGAGCTGGTCGCCGACGCTGCGATCCTGGCCAAACGGCGGGACGAGGGGCTTATTGAGCGCGACCGGGCCATCCAGGGCCTGCAACGCGAGTTGGCGGACCACGCCGCGCGCCTGGCAGCGCAGGACCAAAGCCATCATGCGGCTGTCCAGCAGCTTGCAGCGGTCACGCAACAACTTGCAGCGGTCGAGGGCAGCACGTCCTGGAAGCTCACGCTGCCGCTTCGTGCGGCCCTGGAGACCAGGCCGGGGCTGCAGACCACGGGTCGCCGAATCGCCAAGCTGGGATGGTGGACCGCAACCGGCCAGCTTCCCCGCCGCCTGCGCGCGCGTCGGGCGCAGCCTTCGCCCGAGCTGCCGCCCACCGTGCAGCCGGAACTGCCCCCACCGCCGCCGGACAGCCCGTTGCTGCCCGGCATCCCCGAGGCGGCACGGCCGATCGAGGAGGACTACAGCCTCGCCTTGCCGTTGCCATTCCTGCCCAGCGCAACGGAGGCGGCGCCCCACATGGCGGTCGTTGTTCACCTTTTTTACGAGGAGCTGGCTCACGAGTTCAGATCCTACCTGGAGGAAATGCCGTTCGGCTTCGACCTGTTCATCTCGACCACCGACCTGTTCCGCAAGTCCGTGATCGAGGCTGCGTTCGAGGGATGGACGCGCGGCCGGGTGGAGGTGCGCGTCGTCCCGAACCGCGGCCGGGACGTGGCATCCAAGCTGGTCGACTTCCACGACGTCTACGACGGCTACGAGTACGTGCTTTTCCTGCATTCCAAGCGGTCCGACCACGCCTCGACGCTCGCCTCATGGCGGCATTTCCTATTGGAAAACCTGCTGGGACCCGGCGGGACCGCAGCAAGCATCCTTGCTTTGTTCGAGTTCAATCCGCGGCTTGGCATAGTCGCTTCGCAGCACTTCGAGCCGGTCCGGCACTGGATCAACTGGGGCGGCAACTTCGGCCTTGCCCACAGCCTGGGCCGCCGGATGGGCTTCACTCTTGAGGAGGGGAGGGTGCTCGACTTCCCTTCCGGATCCATGTTCTGGGCGCGGACCGCGGCCCTGCGGCCGTTGCTGGACCTGGGCCTCGGGATCGACGACTTCGAGGACGAGGCCGGGCAGGTGGACGGCACGCTGGCCCATGCGATCGAGCGCCTCTATTTCTACGCCTGCGAGCACGCCGGATACGATTGGATCAAGATCGCGCGGCCGGAGCTGTTCGCGCACACGCCGGCCATCGTCACGGCAGCAACGCCGGACGCGCTGGACGATTTCTTCCGCCGCCACGTCCTCCGTTTGCTTGCCCCGGACGGGCCTGCGCGACGCCTGACGTTCCCGGTGCCGGTGGTCCGGTCCGTCCCTCGTCTGGCTAGCTTGGTGCGCCGCCGGGCGCTCGGCCTGGATTTGGAGGTCCCGCCCAGCACGAACGTGACCGTCGGGATCGTGACATACGACACGGATGCGACGGCGCTTCAGGGCGCCACCGGCGCCGCCCGCCTCGCGCTTGAGCGGGCCGGGCTAGACTTCCGGACGCGCGTGCTTGTGCTCGATAACGGCGCCGGCACGGAGGCGGTCACAGCGGATGACGCCGCAGTCGCGCGGCCGGTGCCGGGGGCTGGCAACATCGGCTTCGGCGCAGGGCATAATCGTCTCATGCGCGCAGCCTTCGCGGCCGGCGCCGACCTTTATGTCGCGGTCAACCCGGATGGATTGCTGCACCCGGACGCGATGACCGCGCTGGCGCAGATGACGGCGGCGCATCATGGCCGTGCCCTGGTCGAGGCGCTGCAGTTTCCGGTGGAGCACCCGAAGCCCTACGATCCCGAGACGTTCGAGACGCCCTGGGTTTCCGGCGCCTGCCTCGCCATCCCGCGCCGTGCCTTCGAGGAGCTGGGCGGGTTCGACGAGGCGTTCTTCATGTATTGCGAGGACGTCGACCTCTCTTGGCGCGCCCGCGCCCGCGGCTTCGCGCTGCGCACCTGTCCACGCGCCCTGTTCCTCCATGCGGTGACCAACCGACCGCGCCACCATGGCACGCTGCGCATGACATTCGAGTCCGGGATCGTGCTCGCGCGCAAATGGGGCGCGCCTGCCTTCGAGGACTGGTTGCGCCGAGAGCTGCAGGCATTGGGTTGCCCCCCGCCCACGACGCTGCCCGCTCCCGTGCCGGCCGAGTGGCGCCGCTACGCCGATTTCGACCATCATTTCAGCTTCGCCCGGCCGCGTTGGTGAGCGGCTCGGACTCCGCCGGGCAGCTCGACTGCATCGTGCGCTTCCATGACATGCGACGCCTGAGCGAGCTGAGCCGCTGCGTGTTCTCCCTGGTCGGGCAGCTGCACCGGCCGCTGCGCATCCTGCTCGCCCTGCAGCGCTTCACCGGGCGCGAGGTGGCGGCCGTGCACGCCGCACTCGACCCTCTGCTCCACCTGCCCAACGCTCCCGCACTCGATGTGCTGAACTGGGATGACCCGGCGCCGGCCGATGGCCGCACGGCGCTCCTCAACCTCGGCGTTCGCGCGGCGCGCGGTCGCTACCTTGCTTTCCTGGACTACGACGACGTCCTCTACCCCGAGGCCTACGCCGTCCTGGTTGGCCGGCTGCGCGTCACCGGGGCCGCCATCGCCTTCGCGACCGTGCGCGTCGTGAGCGCGGACATCTATCCCGAGTTCACCCATGTCACGCGCCTGGTCACGCCGCCATTCGACGGCCGCACGCTGCGCGACCTGCTGCGCAACAACTTCTGTCCCATCCACAGCTACGTCATAGACCGCCACCGCGTGCCCGAACTGAGCTTCGACACCGCCCTCGCCATGGAGGAAGACTACGACCTGCTGCTGCGCATCTGCGCGCACTACCCGGCGGACTTTGCCCAGGTCGCCACGCAGATCGGCGACTACTACTACAAGACGGACGGCAGCAACACGGTGCCGACCGAGGGCGGCCTGACCGGTGCCCGGCTTGCGGCCTATGAGCGGGTGGCGGCGCTGATCGAGACCCGGCGCCGGACCACGATCATGGCGCCGGAGGTGCAGCGGGCGCTGGGTCTGCTCGAGCCGCGGCACGGGTTGACGATCCGCGCCGCACTCGATCAACTCGACAGGCCGGAGCGACGCTAGGCCCGCAGTCGCTTGGGAGGGCAAGACCATAGCAAAGTTCCATTTCGTCGAGGACTACGAAGTGCTGGTGCGGGACCTCATCGCCAGCCACCCGCTGGACGAGGCCATGGCGCGGGCCGTCGGCGGCAGCTACGACCTGATCGGCGGGATCGAGCGCGATGCCCTGATCCACGCTGGGCTGCGGGACGGCATGGCGGTCGTTGACCTCGGAGGCGGCAGCGGACGGCTCGCGCATGCGCTCGGCCAGCGGATGCACATCGAGTACTTCGGCGTGGACATCATTGAGGAGTTGCTCCGCTACGCACGGACCAAGGCGCCGGAGAACTACCGGTTCGTGCTCAACCGGGCCCTCACCCTTCCAGCGGATGACGCCTCGGCCGACATGGCCTGTGCCTTCAGCGTGTTCACGCATCTGCTCCACGCCGAGACCCACCTTTATCTGGAGGACATGCGGCGTGTCCTGCGGCCGGGCGGCCGCGTGGTGTTCTCTTTCCTCGAGTTTGCCGAGCCGGATCATTGGCCCGTGTTCGAGGCCACGGTAGGCGGCCAGCGCACCAGCACAGCGCCCCACCTCAATACGTTCGTCGAACGGGACGCGATCGGCCTTTGGTGCCGGAAGCTGGGCTATGAATGCGAGGCGTTCATCGATAGCGGCGTGGCGCCTTGGGGCGGGCCGTCTCTTGGGCAGTCGCTTGCGATCCTGCGCCGCCCCTGATGGGCCCGGCGGTCGGCAAGGAGGAGGCGCTTCCCATCATGCAGGATTCACTCGGCCAGGAATTTGTGTGCGAGGTCTACCGCCGCGTGTTGGGTCGTGATCCCAGCGCCGATGAGGTTGCGGAGGCGGACCGCCTGATACACCTGCGTGGCGTGCGGGCCTTCGTGTTGCTGGTCTGCGCCAAGCCTGCCGACACCGTCCGGCGCCCTGAAGAGTTCGGGCCGCTGTTCGTGCCGCCGGGCCATTATTATTCCCCGATTGTCGATCCCGACGAGCTGGTCCGCTCAGGTTTTGCCGAGCCACAGGCGGGTGCGTCCATGCCGGGTATTTCGCTCGGCCCGGACCGGATGCTCGCCATGTTCAACACCCTGGCACGACATTTCCCGGCGATCGATTTTCCGGAGACCCTGCAGGCGAGCCACCGCTACTATTATCAAAACGAGTTCTACGGCTACGGCGACGCGATCATCCTTTCGGCGATCTTGCGCGAGTTCAGGCCACGGCGGATCATCGAGGTGGGCTCCGGGTTTTCGAGCGCGGCCATGCTGGACACGCTGGATAGTGCGGGCCTCGATGCCACCACCTGCACCTTCATCGAGCCTTATCCTGACCGGCTGCGTGGGCTGCTCCGTCCCGCGGACCATCGGCTTGTCGAGATTCTGGAGCGGCCCGTCCAGCACGTGCTATTGGAGGCTTTTAGCCGCCTCGGTTCCGGCGACCTGCTGTTCATGGACACCACCCATATTTCCAAGACAGGCAGCGACGTCAATCACGAGCTGTTTGAGGTGCTGCCGGCTTTGCAGCCGGGCGTGCTGCTGCACTTCCATGACGTGTTCTGGCCTTTTGAGTACCCGCATGCCTGGGTCATAGACCAGAACAGGTCATGGAATGAGCTCTATTTGCTGCGTGCCTTCTTGATGCACAACCAGCAATACGAGATCGTCTATTTTAACCATTTCTTTGACTTTGCTTACCATGAGCATGTTCAGAGGATAAATCCATTGATCTCGCGCAACTGTGGCGGCGGGCTGTGGTTGCGCAAGCTGTAACAGTATCGCGCGGGGCCGGGGAGCCCGTGCTACGCATGTTTAGATCAGAAACCCAAGTTGCTGGCTTATGGGAGAGGATAGCTTGACTACAATTGGCGACCGATTTAGCACGAAAAACAACTTTGATCTCATCAGGTTGGTGGCAGCGGTTACCGTGCTGGTCAGTCACTCATGGCCTTTATGTGGAAGCAACTTTGAGCCTTTTGCCTTCTATCTCGGCGGATATGACACCGGAGGCGGCTGGGCCGTTTCGGTGTTCTTCATTATCAGCGGGTTTCTCGTTACACGGTCGGTCGAGGGGCGTGACATCGAAAGCTATTTGATGTCGCGTGTCCTTCGGATCATTCCCGCGCTGGCCTTCGTCACCCTCATAGAGACTTTTGTGATTGGGCCCATTTTCTTTTCAGGAGGTTTCTCCAAGTACATTGGCGCGGGCGCCCTAAAACACCTCCTCAACATAAATGTCTTTGATATTGCGACTGAGTTGCCAGGGGTATTCTCCGGGCTGCCATCACATTTGATAAATGGTTCATTATGGACATTACCAGTCGAATGTTCGTTCTATGTAGTACTGCCTTTCCTGGCGTTTTCATTTTTCAGAAATCGATTCTTTACGCTTTTTCTGATCGTTTTTGTTGCTGCCGGCTATACAGTCATGGTGGTATATGGATATGACTGGGCCAACCAGGGGGGCCTGCTTTTCTCCTCGGTTCCTTTATTCTATGGACTGAAAAGCTTCCTGTTCTTTTTAGCTGGTTCGGCATTGTGGATTTGGCGCCGAAGCGTTCCCTTCAGCCCCGGCCTCGCGATCTGCGCCGTCCTGCTCCTGGTTGCGGCGCATGAGGGCTATGCGGCACGACCAGCCTACCATATTGCATTGCCTTATCTGACAATCTATCTTGCCGTCTCGGCTCCTATTGCTGGTCCTATACTGGCCAGAGTGGGTGACCTTTCCTATGGGACATACCTTTTCGCATTTCCCATACAGCAGGCCGTCCTAGCGACGGCCGGCACGCAAATCGGCCCTATCGGTTTGGCTCTGGCGGCGCTGCCAATTACGCTTCCGGTCGCCTTCCTATCCTGGAAGCTCGTTGAGCAACCTGCGCTCTTGCTGAAACGGCGGCTCGCATCCAACCGGCCGGCCAAACGATCTGATTCCATCCTTCAGAAAACCACAGCAGCAGATTAAGGCCCCTTCAGTGCGAGGCTAGGGCGGGGGTGGCACCACGGCGCCCGCCTGTGGACCGCTGACATAGGTGGACGCGAGGGGATGCTGCACGACCTCGCTGACCGGCAGGGTGCGCGGGGCTAGCACGACCAGCCCCAACCCGCCAACCAAGCCGAAGTTCTTCAGGAACTCCCAGAAGTGCTCCAGTCCTTTCCCCTCCCGGAAGCGCCAGAAATCGGGGTAGCGCCAGAACTGGTGATACAGCATCGCCGTGACCACGCAGAACCCAGCGAGCACGAACGCGGCCAGCCGGTCGTGCCAGCCCAGCACGATGCACACGGGAGTGATGAACTCGACGGCGATGGCGGCCACCACCATGAGGGGAGCCAGGGCATTGTTGCCGGCCTGCTTCATGGCCGAGCTCCAGTTCACGATCTTATCCAGCCCGCTGAACGGGAACAGCACAACCAGGCAAATCCGTAGGAATAGCGGGGCGTAGTCGTTCAGCAGCATCATCGAGCCGAGTTCCCTGGAAGGTGAAGCAGGTCTGCCTGTCCCGATGGAACAGTGGGGCGGGCAGAAAGTTCAAACCGGACGCACCGCAAAGCGCCAGCATGGAGACGCCGATGTCCGACCCATCAGGTCCGAAGCCCCGCATACCCTATTGGCACCTCTGGACCGACGCGGACGGCGTCAGCCATCAGCAGCAGTGTGCGTTGACCGAGTTCGAGCTGAAGGGCGTTGGCGGCGCGGCCCCGCAGTGGAACAACAAGCACGAGCGCACCGAGGCGACGGTGGTCGTCACCGTCCAGCCGGTGGGCTGGGTCGGCACCTGGCACAGGGCTGTTCAACGCTGTTGGCTTGCCGTTACTGGGTCCGCCTTGCAGCACCTGAGGGGTGAAGTGCGTCGGTTAATCGCAAGGGGGATTCCCGAGCCGGCCGATGTCTGACCTTTGCGGCAGCAACCGGGTCGGAGGTTGCTGTGGCTGCGTTTTCACCGTTGTTGGATGTGCT
>JAABUK010007536.1_pt1 | contig 15674 bp, 13 predicted proteins | sample 5559141 | NCBI WGS metagenome assembly JAABUK01 (sample SAMN10711869, study PRJNA513367) | rock metagenome | isolation source: Antarctica rocks | place: Antarctica: Victoria Land, Pudding Butte nord | collected 2016-01-03
ACCGAAGTGCCTCCAGAGGCTTATCCTCCAGCCCTTTTCGAGAGGTACTCGCCCCAAATGCCTGCATGCAGACCTCGGACGCAACCTCAAGAACCATCGGCTTTTTAGCCCTTTGCCGGATCATTGTCTTAAAATGCCCCTGCCCGCCGGCCGCTCCGGACTGGTACGCGGGGGGGATCTCGGGTAGCTTCGGGGTGAGGGGCGGACCGACCATCGCCCGACGGATGACCGGCCGGCCCGGTGGGGGCGATCGCCTTGGCCAAACGACCCGGGAAGCCCTGGCGACGGCCCTACGGATCGTTCCGGCTCGGCTCGCGCCGGCCGACCGACGCCAACCTGGACGAGATGCGGCTGACGCTCTACCTCCCCGCTTTCGTGCTCGACTGGGCCGAGGAGCAGGCCGGGAGGGCGGGGGTGGCCACGGTCCAGGCGTATTGCGCGGGGCTGCTCCGGGACGCGATCGAGGACGCCCGGGGCCGCGAGCAGTCCGCCGAGGCCGAGGCGAAGCGGGGCTCGCTCGCGGGGTTCCTGGCGATCACCGAGGACCCCGAATACCTGGCCGAGTGGAGCGCGTCGGCCGCCCCGCGCGACCGGCCGGAGATCCGATCGACCGGAGGGCCGGGCCCCGACCGCCCGGCGGAAGCCATGCCCGAAGGACCCAGCCCGGCCGCCCTCGCCGTGATCCGCCACGCCGCCGCCGGCACCGAGGATCGGGCCTCGTTCCTGGCCGCCCTCCGCCGGGGCGAGTCGGTCGATCAGCCCGTCGCCGACGAGCTGCTCCAGGCGCTCAACGCGCTGGAGGTCGAGTTCCGCGACGCCATCGCGATCGACCGTCGGGTCGCCTACGCCCTGCACCGCCTGGCGTTCGAGGCGCAGGTGTTGCACACGGACGCCTGGCCCGGGGCCCTGGACGCCGGGACGGTCAACCTGCTCCGGGTGGTCCAGGAGGCCGTCGACCGCGTCCTCTCGGGAGAGGACATCCGCTATTACCCCTCCGAGGGCTGACATGACCGGATCCCCGGCACCGAACTGGCCCGACGGACCGGCCGGGGGCGTCCTCGGCGACGGCCGGTTCGCCTCGGCCACCGACCGCCCCCGATCGGTCGACGAGCTGGGCGAGGCGGTCGCCCGACGGGTGGCCGAGGGGCACGCGATCTACCCGCAAGGGGGATCGACCGCGCTCGACTTTGGGGGGATCCCGGGCCGGCCCGGCGTGGCGGTCGACCTCCGGGGCCTCGGCCGGGTGGTCGACTACCCGGTCGCCGACATGACCATCACCGTGGAGGCGGGGATCACCCTGGCTGCCCTCCGGGAAGTGCTCGCCCGGGAGGGCCAGAGGCTCTCGATCGAGGCACCGAGGGCCAACCTGGCCACGATCGGCGGGATCTACGCGACCGACACGTCCGGCCCGCGCCGGTTCGGGCACGGCCGGCCCCGCGACCAGATCATCGGGGTCCGGTACGTGGACGCCGGGGGCCGGCCGATCAAGGGGGGCGGGCGGGTGGTCAAGAACGTCGCCGGGTACGACCTCCCCAAGCTCCTGACCGGCTCGATGGGGACGCTCGGGATCCTGGCCGAGCTGACCCTGAAGGTCCGCCCGCTCCCGGAAGCCTCGGCCCTGGCGTGGGTCCCGTATCCGAGCCTGGCCGAGGCGGCGCTTGCGCTCGAAGGGCTGAACACCTCGGCCACCCGGCCGGTCGCGCTGGAGCTGCTCGGCCCGTCGGCGTCCGGGCGGATCGGCGGCCCGATCGACCTCCCGGGCGGGGGCTGGGTGCTGGTCGTCGGCTTCGAGGACAACGCCGCGTCGGTGGCCTGGCAGGTCGGCCGCCTCGAGCAGGAGCTGGGCCGGGCCGACCCGATCGTCCGCGACGGGGACGAATCCGGGCCGCTCTGGTCGGCGCTGGCGGATGCCCAGGAGGGTGAAACCCGGCTGACCTTCAAGGTCAACCTCCGGCCGTCGATGGTCGCCGGCTTCCTGGCGGACGTCGACCCCGGCCGGTGGTCGACCCTGTCCCACGCCGGGAATGGGATCATCCGGGGCCACGCCGAGGGCGAGCCCGACCTGGCCGCGATCGCCCCGGAGGTCGACCGGCTCCGGGCCGAGGCCGTCCGGCTCGGCGGCAACCTGACCCTCCCCCGATGCCCGACCGACTGGAAGGGCCGGCTCCTGGTCTGGGGCCGTCCCCGGGCCGACTGGGCGATCGCCGACCGGGTCAAGCGGGCCCTGGATCCCGCGGGGGTGCTGAATCCGGGGCGGTTCGTGGGTACAATCTAGGGCGACCTGGATTGACCCCCGCCTCCCGAGGCCCTCCCCCTCATGGCGACCGCGACGCCCCCCGGACCGATCGGACAGCAAGCCGGGATCGACCTGGCCTGGCTCTCCTCGAAGATCCCGTATAGCCATTATCAGGACTGCGTCCACTGCGGCCTCTGCACGGCGAGCTGCCCGACCTACGTCGAGACCGGCGACGAGAACGACAGCCCCCGAGGCCGGATCTACCTGATGCGGGCCGTCACCGACGGCCGGCTGGGGATCTCGCCCGAGGTCCGCCATCACCTCGACCTCTGCCTCGACTGCCGGGCCTGCGAGACGGCCTGCCCGTCGGGGGTGAAGTACGGCCAGATCATCGAGCCGTTCAAGGTCGCGCTCCAGCGATCGGCGCCGCCCGGGGACCGGACGGGCCTGCTCCAGCGGCTGATCCTCCACCACCTGTTCCCCTACGCGGGCCGGGTCAAGCTGGCCCTGGCCCCCGCCCGGTTCCTCCAGCGGTCGGGGATTCTGGGCCTGGCCGAACGGCTGGGGCTGACCCGGCTCCTCCCGTCGACCCTCCGGCAGTTGCAGGCGATGCTCCCCGCGCTCTCGGGCGGCGGGAGCCGGCTGCCGGCCGTCCTGCCGCCGATCGGCCCGAAGCGGGCCCGGGTGGCCCTGTTCCTGGGCTGCGTCGCCGACGCGATGTTCCCGGACACCAACGCGGCGACGGCCCGGGTCCTCCAGGCCAACGGCTGCGAGGTCGTGGTCCCCGGGGGCCAGGGCTGCTGCGGGGCCATCCACTACCATTCCGGGGTCGAATCGCCGGCGCTCGACTTCGCCCGGCGGAACATCGCGGCCTTCGACGCCGACCAATTCGACGCCATCATCGTCAACGCCGCCGGCTGCGGGGCGATGCTCAAGGACTACGCCCACCTCCTCCCGGCCGCCGACGAGGCGGCCGCATCGCGGTTCGTGGCCAGGGTCCGCGACATCTCCCAGTTCCTCGTCGAGCTGGGGCCGATCGCCCCGAGCCACCCGGTCCCGCTCCGGGTAACCTACCACGACCCCTGCCACCTCTGCCACGGCCAGCAGGTCCGGGCCGAGCCCCGGCAACTCCTGGAGATGATCCCCGGCCTGGAGCTGGTCCCGCTCGAAGAGAGCGAGCTTTGCTGCGGCGCCGCCGGGACCTACAACCTGACCCAGCCCGAGATGTCCGAGCGGCTCGGCCGGCGGAAGATGGACCGGATCGCCGCCACCGGGGCCCGGGTCGTCGCCACGGGGAACGTCGGCTGCATCCTCCAGATCGCCCGCCAGGTCAAGCAGGCCGGGAGCCCGGTCCAGGTCGTCCACCCGGTCGACCTCCTCGACCTCGCCTATCGCGGGACCGGCCCGGCGGCCGAGCCCCGGGGGGCCTCGCGATGAAGGTCGAGTCGTTTTATCTGATCCTCAACTGCTTCGGCAAGTCCTGGATCGTCCGGGACCATTCGATCGAGGCGGCGAGTTTACCCTTCCTCCTGACCGAAGGCTGGCGGCCCGTCCGCGAGACCCCGTTCGCCCCCGGCGGCGCCGATTCGGCCCCCTCGGTCCTGATCCTCATGGAACGCGAGTCGGAGGAGCGGTTCGGATTCGGATTCAATCCCGAGTGACCATCTCTCGACCGCGGCACGGTTGCGAATGGGCTGATTTCAGAGCCGGGCCACGATCGCCTCGATCAGCGATCCGAGCCGATCGCCGGCCTCCCCGCCCGCCCGGATGACCTCCTCGTGGTCGATCGTGGCGCCGGTGACGCCGGCGGCGGCGTTGGTGACCAGGGCGAAGGCGAGGACGTCCATCCCGGCGTGTCGGGCGACGATCGCCTCGGGGACGGTCGACATCCCGACCACGTCGGCGCCCAGGGCCCGGAGCATCCGGATCTCGGCGGGGGTCTCGTAGCTGGGGCCGGGCAGGCAGGCGTAGACCCCCTCCCGGAGCGGGAGGCCGAGCCGCGCGGCCTCCTCGGCGGCGACCCGGCGGAGTCCGGGCGCGTAGACCCGGGTCATGTCGGGGAACCGGGGGCCGAGGCGGTCGTCGTTCGGCCCCCGGAGCGGGTTCGACCCGATCAGGTTGAGGTGGTCGGCCAGGCAGACGAGGTCGCCGGGCCGGTACTCGGCGTTGATCCCGCCCGTCGCGGCCGTGAGGATCAGGGTCCGGACGCCCCAGGCCCGGAGGACCCGGACCGGGAAGGTGACCGTCTCCAGGTCGTGCCCCTCGTAGTAGTGGAACCGCCCCTGGAGCGCGGCGATCCGGGCCGGGCCGAGCCGGCCGACCAGGACGATCCCCCGATGGCCGGCGACGGTGGGGGCCGGGAAGTCGGGGATCGAGGCGTAGGGGATGGTCGAGGCGTCGAGGAGCCGGTCGGCCACCCCGCCCAGGCCGGATCCCAGGACGACGGCGACCGCGGGCGCCTCGCCGACCGACCGGCGGAGGGCGTCGGCGGCCCCTTCGGCCCGGGCGGGGAGGTCGGGTCGGTTCACAGGAGGATCCCCGCGATGCAGGCCGAGAGGAAGTTGGCCAGGGTCCCCGCCAGGAGCGCCCGGAACCCGAGCCGGGCCAGGTCGACCCGGCGATCCGGCGCCAGGGCGCCGATCCCCCCGAGCTGGATCCCGATCGAGCTGAAGTTGGCGAACCCGCAGAGGGCGAACGTCGCGATCGTGAACGACCGGGGGTCGAGGGCGGCCTTGAGCGGCCCCATCTCCTTGTAGGCGATCAACTCATTGAGGACCGTCCGGGTGCCGAGCAGGCCGCCGATCGTCGGGCAATCGTGCCAGGGGATCCCCAGCAGGAACGCGACCGGGGCCAGGATCCAGCCGAAGATCTTCTGCAACGACATCCCCTCGATGGCGGACCTCAGGCCGAGGTTGATCAGGGCGATGATCCCCAGGAACGAGATCAGCATGGCCGCGATGTTCAGGGCCAGTTGCAGCCCCTCGCGGGTCCCGCGCGAGGCGGCGTCGAGGAGATTGGCGTCGGGCTTCTCGGTGTCGGGACTGGCGCCGCCGAGGGTCTCGGGAAGCTCGGTCTCGGGGATCAGCATCTTGGACAGGAGGATCGTCCCGGGGGCCGTCATGATCACGGAGGTGAGGATGTGCCGGATCTCGATCCCGAAGGAGAGGTAGGCCACGATCACCCCGCCCGCGACGTGCGCCATGCCCGAGGTCATCACCGTCAGGAGTTCGGATCGGGTCAGCTTGGGCAGGTACGGCCGGATCGTCAGCGGGGCCTCGGTCTGCCCCATGAACATCGACGCCGCGACGTTCAGGGACTCGGCACCGCTCGTCCCCATCAGCCGTTCCATCACGACGGCGATCGAGCGGACGACCCACTGCATGACGCCCAGGTGGTAGAGGACCGCGAACAGGGCGGCCACGAAGATCACCGTCGGCAGGACGTGGAACGCGAAGACGATCCCCGCCGGGCCGTTGGGGTCGGTGAGCTTGTCGCCGAAGACGAGTGCCGAGCCGGCCATGGCGCACGCCAGGACCCGCTTGACGACCTCGCCCGCCCCCTCCAGCACGGCGACCCCCTGCGGGACCCGGAGCACGATCAGGGCGAACGCCCATTGCAGGACCAGCCCCCAGAAGACGACCCGACGGGAGATCGCCTTGCGGTCGGTCGACAGGGCGTAGACCAGCCCCAGGATCGCGACGATCCCCAGGACCCCCTGGAACCTCCCGAACGAGAGGGACCCGATGGCCCTGGCGGCGGCCGGCCCCGGCCCCGCCTCCTGGGCGAGCGCCGGGCCGGCCGAGAATCGGGATACGAGGAGCACCGCGAACGCCGCCGTGATGATGCCCAGGATCAGCCTTCGCATGCAGTTCGCCCTCTCCATCCCGCGATCCGATCAGATCCGTTCCACGATCAACGGCTCGGCGATGACCGGGCCTTCCTCGACCCGGTAGGCGTCGCCGATCATCGACAGGGCGTCCTCGATCCCCGGCTGGTCGTTGACCAGGACGGTGCAGAGCGGCTCGCCGACCTCGACCCGGTCGCCGACCTTCTTGTGGAAGATCACGCCGACGGACGGGTCGATCGCCGAGTCGACCCGCGACCTCCCGGCGCCCAGGAGCATGGTCGCGTGGCCGATCGGCCGGGCGGCCAGCCGGTGGACGTAGCCGGCGAGCTTGGAGTCGACCTCGATCGACCCCTTGGGCTGGGGGAGCCGGGTGATGTCGTCGATCACATGAGGGTCTCCCCCCTGGGCGACCACGACCCGGCGGAAGTGGGCCAGGGCCGAGCCGTCGGCGACCGTCCGCCGGCACCGCTCGCGGGCCTCGTCGAGCGTCGAGGCGACCTCGCCCATCAGGACCATCTCGGCCGCCAGCTCGATCGACAGGTCGACCAGGTCGTCGGGCCCCTCGCCCCGGAGGCACTGGATGCACTCGGCGATCTCGATCGCGTTGCCCACTGCCCGGCCCAGCGGCTGGTCCATCCGGGTGATCAGCGCCCTCATCCGCTTGCCCAGCCCCCGGCCGATCGAGCACATCGCCCGGGCCAGGGCCCGCGAATCCTCCAGCCGCTGCATGAAGGCGCCGTCGCCGGTCTTGACGTCCAGGACCAGGCCGTCGATCCCCTCGGCCAGCTTCTTGGACATGATCGAGGCCGAGATCAGGGGGATCGACTCCACGGTCGCCGTGGCGTCGCGGAGGGCGTAGAGGAACTTGTCGGCCGGGGCGATCTCGGCCGTCTGGCCGATCAGGACCAGCCCGCAATCGTTGAGGACGGCCCGATATTCGTCGAGGGTCAGGTCGACCCGGAATCCGGGGATCGACTCCAGCTTGTCGAGCGTGCCCCCGGTGTGGCCCAGCCCCCGGCCCGAGACCATCGGCACCGGCACGCCGGCGGCGGCGGCGATCGGGGCGAGGATCAAGGAGGTCTTGTCGCCCACGCCGCCGGTGCTGTGCTTGTCGACCTTCAGGCCGGGGGTCTCCGACAGGTCGACCTCCGAGCCCGACCGGATCATGGCGCCGGTCAGGGCGGCGGTCTCCTCGTCGGTCATCCCCCGCCAGAGGACGGCCATCAGGAGCGCCGACCACTGGTAATCGGCGACGTCGCCGCCGATCCCGGCGACCATGAAATCGATCTCGTCGGCGGAGAGGGCCCCCCCCTCGCGCTTCTTCCGGATGACGTCGACGGCTCGCATGCTCACCTTTCGATCGGCGGATTCACGGCCTGGTCCCGAACTGGCGGTCCCCGGCGTCGCCGAGGCCGGGGAAGATGAACCCCACTTCGTTGAGCCGCTCGTCGACGGCCCCGACGTGGATGTCGACGTCGGGCATGGCCGCCGAGAGCCGGGCGATCCCCTCGGGCGCGGCCAGGATCGCCAGGAACTTGAGCCGGGCCACGCCCGAGGCCTTGAGGAGCCCGCACGAGTGGACCGCCGAGCCGCCGGTCGCCAGCATCGGGTCCAGGAGCAGGGCCAGGCCGTCGAAGGCCCGGTCGGGGAGCCGGGTGTAATATTGCTCGGGCTGGAGGGTCCGCTCGTCCCGGCGAAGCCCGATGTGCCAGACCTCGGCCTCGGGGACGACGTCGAGCACGCCGTCGGCCATCCCCAGGCCCGCCCGGAGCACGGGGACGATGGCGACCGGCCCGGACATGACCCGACATCGGGCGGTCGCCAGGGGCGTGGCAACCTCGACCTCCGAGGTCGGCGAGTCGGCCAGGGCCTCGTAGGCCAGGAGCATCGCCGTGACCCGGACCAGGCGGCGGAACTCGGGCGGCGAGGTCGTCAGGTCCCGCAACGCCGCCACGTTGCTCAGGATCAGGGGATGCGCCGACGGGTGGACGGACGCCACGGGGGGCCCTCCGGAATGCCGATCGTTCGAGAGGCCCGTCGCCGACCGCGAGGAGAGGGGCCGGACGCCGATGTCCGGTGCGGGTGCGAGCTTCACGGATCGTACACGACCCGGCGCCCGGGGGATCCACCCTGGATTCCGCTTTTTCCACGATCCGGGCGGCGAGGACTTCCGGGGAAGTCTCCGGGCGGAGGGTTGAATCCCCCGGGCGAATCCTTACAATGGACGCTCTCGGAGCCTCGGGAGAGGGCGACCGCGCCCGGACGGATATCGGAAGGGATGACGGACCATGGGATGGGTGATACCGGTCGCCGCGGCGGCCCTGGGAGGGCTCCTCTCCGGCGCCGAGCCCTCGGGCGCGGCCCGCGACGTGATCGAGCTCAAGGACGGGCATCAGCTGGTCGGCGAGGTGGTCGCCGAGAAGCCGAACCTGCTGTTCGTCGACCTCGGCTTCGACATCGTCCGGGTCCCCCGGGATCAGGTGGCCTCGCGCCGCAAGGGGGACGAGGCGAAGTCGGCCGGGCCCGCATCCCCGGCCTCCTCGGACGTCGACCCGACCGGCTTCTACAAGACCGGCGACCTGAAGTCGACCCCGGTCAAGGACCTGGTCCGCCGGTTCGGCGAGGCGGTGATCTCGATCGAGACGCCGTCGGGCAAGGGTTCGGGGTTCATCCTCAACGACGAGGGGTTCGCGGTCACCAACCACCACGTCATCGACGGCGAGACCCGGATCTCGGCCATCCTCTACGAGAACACGGCGGGCGGGCTCAGGCGGCGGCGGATCGACGACGTGTCCATCGTGGCCCTGAACCCGTTCGTCGACCTGGCGTTGCTCAAGCTCCCGCCCCAGAAAGACCTGAAACTCGGCCACGTCTTCCTGGGTAGCCTCGAAGACCTGAACGCCGGCGACGGGGTGTTCGCCGTGGGCAACCCGCTCGGCCTGGAGCGGAGCGTCTCGCAGGGGATCGTGAGCACCCGGAACCGGAACTTCGAGGGGCTGGTCTACCTCCAGACCGACACGGCGATCAACCCGGGGAACTCGGGCGGGCCGCTGTTCAACCTCCGGGGCGAGGTGATCGGCGTGACCAACATGAAGTCGAGCCTGGGCGAAAACCTGGGCTTCGCGATCCCGATCAATTACGTGAAAGATTTCCTCCGGAACCGCGAAGCCTTCTCGTACGACAAGGACAATCCCAACACGGGGCACCGCTACCTCGACCCGCCCAGGCGGCTCAAGGCCGGGACGCCCCCCGGTCGGCCGGCCACCCCCCAGGCCGGATCGACGCGGCCCGCCGAGGGCCCGCGTTGAGCCCCCGGCCCGGCCGATCATCGGCCGGCCCCGGTGGCCTCGGCCGACGGCCCCGCCGGGCGTGTGCCCCGTCGGTGTCCGGATTGCCGGCGACAGACGCCCCCGTCCCGATGGACGGGCGGGGGCCACATGACCCGCCCGACCCCCGGCCGTCCTCCGACGCGGCGGGGCGAGGTGCAGGAAAGGGAGCTTCCGTTGATGCGTATCCCGTTGCGGGCGGCCTTCCGTCTCGCGTTGACCGGCTGCCTCGGGCTGGCCGCGGCCTCGGCGACGCCCGCCCGCGCCGCCGACCCGGAGAAGATGCTGCCCGACTCGACCTTGCTCTTCTTCAAGATCAAGGACGTCTCCGAGCTGCGCGACTCGTTCAAGCAGACCGACTTCGGCCGGCTCCTGGCCGACCCGGCGATGAAGCCGCTCGAGGATGACCTCGCCGGCAAGATCGCCGACGCCAGCAAGGAGGTCAAGGCCAAGCTGGGCGTCACGATCGCCGAGCTGCTCTCGCTCCCCCAGGGGCCGGCCACGATCGCGGTCGTGGCCAAGACCGACCCCAAGAGCCCCGCGGCGCTCCTGATCTCGGCCGACGCCGGCAAGAACGCGGCGACCATGACCGACGTGATGGTGAAGTCGACCAAGCAGGCCGAGGAGGCCAATGCCAAGGTTGGCACCGAGGCCTTCCAGGGCCTGACGCTCCACATCATCCAGCCGCCCAAGGACGGCGACAAGCCCAACCCCCCGCTGGTCTGGACCAACGCCGGGAGCGTCTTCCACATCAGCTCCGACCTGGCCGTGCTCAAGGACCTGCTCTCGCACGCCGACGGCCGGACCGACTCGCTGGCCTCGGTCGAGGCCTTCGCCAAGTCGCGGGCCAAGCTCGGCGAAGCCCCGATCACCTGGTTCCTCGACATCAACAAGTCGATCAAGCTGATGGTCAAGGCGGCCCAGGGGGCGCAGGCCGGCAATGGCGGGGGCCAGAACGCCGAGGGGATCCTCCAGCTCATGGGGATCAACGGCCTGAAGTCCGCCTCCGGCACCTTCGCCTTCAACACCGGCTCGTATGACAGCATCAGCAAGATCTACTTCCTGTCCCCCGCCCCGGCCCAGGGCATCCTCAAGCTGTTCATGATGCCTCAGGCCAACCTCCGCCCCGAGCCCTGGGTGCCGGCCACCGTCGCCCGCTACCAGACCATGAGCTGGGACCTCGACGCGGCCTATACCGGCGTCAATGACCTGGTCAACCAGTTCCAGCCCGGGATGCTCCAGCTCCTCCAGCAGCAACTGGTCGGACCCAACGGCGGCGACCCGCTCGACATCCAGAAGGACATCTTCGGCCCGATCGGCGACCGGATGACCCTGATCGGCGACTACAAGAAGCCGATCAAGGACGACAGCCGGCGGATCCTCTTCGCCCTGGCGCTGGAGGATACCAAGCGGTTCCAGAACACCCTGAACAAGATCATCGAGATCACGGGCGGGGCGCCGGCCAAGCGCGACTTCCAGGGGACGACGATCTACGACTTCAAGATCCCCGAGATGCCCAACGCCGGCGGCGGGGCGAACAACCCGTTCAAGGGCGGGGGGACCGCCAGCCTGGCGATCGCCAAGGATACGCTCTACGTCGCCTCCGAGCCGTCGCTCCTCGAATCGGTCATCCGCGGCGGCGGGTCGGCCCTGGCCGACAGCCCGGAGTTCCAGGCCGTCGCCAAGCAGATCCCGGCCCGGAGCAGCAGCCTGTCCTACGCCCGGTCCGAGGAGCAGGCCCGCGTCACCTACGACATGATCAAGAGCGGCGACCTGGAGAAGCAGTTCAAGGCCGCACCCAACGGGCCCGACGTGAGCAAGGTCCTCGACAAGTCCAAGGTCCCCGATTTCTCCGTCTTCGCCAAGTACCTCTCCCCGGGGGGCGGATTCGGCCTGATGGAAGCGGACGGCGTGACCTTCACCAACTTCACCCTCAAGAAGGCCAACCCCTGACGCTCCCCCTCGGGATGCATCGGACCCGGCTCGAAGACGGCGGGGACGCGCGAGGCGCGTCCCCGCCGGCGTCATTTTCCGCAAGATAGATTCAAGCCGCCCAGCCGTCGCTCCCGATCCAATCGTCAGAGACGGCCGTCGAGTGCGCCGGGGGCATCCCCCCCGGATCGGCGGGAGGTATCGAGGGGCGGAGGTGCCGGAATGTTCGACCGAGCGGGTAGGAAGACGATCGGCAACCCGGGGACGGGCTCGCGGGGCCGGTCGCGGGCCGGCCGCGGGCTCGCGATCGAGCCGCTCGAAGGCCGGGCCTTGATGACCGCCACGATCCGGCCGATCGCCGACATCACGGTCCCCCAGTTCACCGGCTACCAGGTCCCGATCGTGGCCGGGACCCCCGACAACCAGACGTTCACCGTCACCTCCGACACCCCGGGCGTGAAGGCGTCGGTCGCCAGGGGCCAGTTCTTCACCGTCGGCGTCACGCACGTCGGCGGGGCCGGCGACCCGGCCGTCAACGGGACGATGACGTTCCAGCTGTTCGAGGACCTGACGCCGAACACGACCCGGATAATCGAGAGCCTGGTCAACGGCACGGCCACCAACCTGTCGACGCAGGCCGCCCCGCAGGCCGGCAAGGATTACTACGTCGGCAAGGATTTCCATCGGGTCTCCGCCGGCTTCCCCGGGCCCAACGACTTCATCGTCCAGGGCGGGTCGCTCAACGGCAACGGGACCGGCAACGCGTTCGCCACCCCGTTCGACGACGAGTTCAACCAGTCGCTGGCGTTCACCGGCACCGGCCAGCTGGCCATGGCCAACGCGGGGAGCGACACCAACGACTCGCAGTTCTTCATCACGACCGGGTCGCCCCGATTCCTCGACTACCACCACACCATCTTCGGCCAGATCGTCGCCGGGCAGGACGTCCTCCAGCGGCTGACCTCGGTCAAGAAGGGGGCCGACGGGACCACCCCGGTCAGCCCGGTCACGATCACCCAGGCCACGCTCTCCGGCGCCAACCCCGGCGGCGTGATCCACATCGACACCACCTCGGCGCCGATCACCGCGGCCCACATCACGGTCACGGCCACCGACGTGATCGACCGGACCACGACCTCGCGGACGTTCCTGGCGACCGTCGCGCCGCTGGCGCCCAACGCCATGGAGCGGCCGTTCCTCGGGCCGGTCGACTCCGTCCAGACGGTGGCCCGGGGCCAGGTTGACACCTTCCAGCTCTCGTCGGTCGAGTCGCAGCCCGGGGCCCAGGTCACCTACACCGTCCAGGGCGGGACGACCACGTCGTCCCCGACCACGGGCGGGGCCCCCGTCACCACCTTCACCCCGGTCCAGCACGGCACGGCCGCCGTCAGCCCCACCGGGCTGGTCACGGTCACCCCGACGCCCGGCTACACCGGGCCGATCAGCCTGCTCGTCGGCGTCCGCGACCAGAACGACCGGTCGGGGACCGGGACCCTCAACACCCCGTCCAACTACGACACCCAGAAGATCACCCTCAACGTCACCGCCGCGACCGCCCCGGTCCCGCTCCGCCCGCTGGCCCAGCAGGTCAACGTCACGGCCAGCTCCAACACCGGGACGGCCGCCGTCGCCCCGACCACGATCCAGCTGCTCGGGTCGAGCCCCAACGCGAACCCGACCGGCTCCGGGACGCATCCGGTCGCCTATACCCTGCTCACCCAGCCGGCCAACGGCACCATCTCCGGCTTCAACGCCGCGGCCGGGACGCTCAACTACACGCCCAACCCCGGCTACCTCGGCCCCGACTCCTTCCAGTACGTCGTCAACGACCCCGGCTCGGGACTCTCCAGCTTCCCGGCGACGGTCCGGATCACCGCCGCCGAGGCCAGCACCGGCGCGGTCCGGTTCCTCGCCGACGACGATTCGAACTCGACCACGACCCCCGGGATCCTGGTCGTCACCCCCCTGCCCCGGACCGACGGCGGGACCAACGTCATCGGCCTGGACTCGGTCGGCGGCAACGTCCGGGTGACCGTCAACGGCACGGTCGACGCGATCCAGCCGGCGGAGGCCAACGTCAACCGGATCGTCGTCTACGGCTCGAAGGCCGCCGACCGGATCACCGTCGACCCCGCCCTCGGCCTGACCGCGACCCTGGACGGCGGCCACGGCGGCCGGAACGTCCTGTCGGCGGGCGGCGGCCCGACCCGGCAGCACGGCTGGTTCGGCCAGAATACGCTCAAGGAAGGCTCGTCGAACAACTACCTCCTCGGCCGCAAGGGCCATGTTACCTTCGTCAAGGGGTCCGGGACCGGCGACGTCCTCTTCCAGGGGACCCCGACCCGCTTCACCGGCCACAGCAAGGTCCGCCACCTCCCCAACCCGACCTCCGGCACCTACTACGCCTTCCGGGGCAACAGGCTGGTGACGACCACCAGCCCGTATACACCCGTCAAGACCACGGGCAACACCCCCAAAACCTCGACCACCACCACCGACACCTTCACCCGGAGCGAGGGCACCAACGGCAACGTCCCGACCGTGAGGATCTCCGCCGTCCACAAGCCCACCGGCAAGGCCTGACCAAAGGACCCGACGGCCCGCGCCCCTCGGATTGGCTTCGTCCCGCGCCCGGGTTGGCTTCGTCCCGAGCCGGCCCCATTTGGACCCCGGGCGCGACCCGATCCCCCTCCCGAGATGATCCGGATCCACAATTGTTGACGGGTCAGCTCGGGTCGGGCCGAGCCGATCGGACGGAATAAGCCGCGCATCTCCCCCATATCAACGCCGATCGGGGTCCGGCGACGAGGTTGGGGCATGGGGGGGCGGTCCCGCCGACGGATCCCGGCGGGGTGGAAGGGGGTGGCGGGAGGGCGTGGGCCCGGTCCGGGGGGCCGTCAGGCCCGGAGGCGTTCTAGCTTCCGACGGCGGGCCCGGCGATTCACCTCGGCCCGGTCGGCCGCTTTCAGCCGTCGGGCGGCCACGATCGCCGGGATGTCGACCTCCTGCCCCGGGGCGGGGAGCTCGTCCGGTTCGAGGTCGAATGGCGGGTGCGGCGGCTGGTACTGCCAGAGTTCCTTCGGCTGCTCCGCCGCCGGCCCGGGTGTCGGATCCGTCGCGGGCACCGGGGCCGGCTCGGGCGTTGATTCCGGCTCGGGGACCCATCGGGGCGTGAGGTCGGGGTGGGGCCGGAGGTGGGGCGACTCGTACTTGAGCTGCGCCATGCACCAGCGGATCTTGCCGAACAGGGCGGATTCATACCGGCGGAGCCTGCGCAATTCGAGGTTCGACTCGTCGGACAGGTCGGCCTCGGCCAGGGCCCGGTCGACCTCGTCCAGCTCGGCAACGGCCTCGCGATGTTCCTTCAGCGCGGCGATCTCTCGCCGGGCGACCTCGGCGGGCGCCCCGGTGGGCCCCCGGCCGTCGCGGAGCGGGGCCGGCGTGCCGAGCAGGTCGAAGGCGAGGGCCTGCTGGTCCGCCGACCAGACCCGATCCTCGGCCGCGACCCGTTCGAGCCCTTCCCACCGGGCCAGGAGCCAGTCGCACCCCTGCGGGGTCTGGCGGAGCGCCTCGACCGTCTCCGACGGCCGCCGCGCCAGCTTCGAGCCCAGCGACTCGGCCTGGAGCCTCCGGTCGGCGTCCCAGGTGAGTCCGGCCTGGAGCGAATGCCGGTCGCGTGATCGGCGCTCCATCCGCCCGGCCCGGTCGACCCGGAGGCTGAACAGGGCGATCTGTTCGACCATCCAGGCGTGGAGGTAGTTCTGCGGCTTGAGGGTGTAATAAAACTCGCTGACCCGCCGCTGGAAGCTCTCCACATCCTCGGGGACGACGACCGACGAGCAGAGCCCGTGCTTGAGGGCGTTCCGCCGCGACCGCTCCTTCCCCTCCGGGGTTTTGGGCCCGCAGCTCTTGAGTGCGTTCGCGCGATTGGCGGTGATCTGGGCTTCGCTGGCGACCATGGGGCAACCTCGGGCGGTGCGGAGGCGGTCGAGGGGTTCGACTGACCTCCCCAATACCTTCGCGCCCGATCGAGGCCTTCGAACACACTTTTCGGCCCAGGAGCCCGGATTCCCCCGGCCCGACTTGCCAGGACCCTGGCGGCTTGGTGTCGAGCCGCCAACCGGGACGGATCCGGCCCGTCGGGGAAGCTGGCTTTACGACCGATCGGCCCGGTGGGTCTCGACGAGCAGCCAGGAGCACATCCCCAGGGTCGATCGGTTCTTCAAGCTGGGAAAGAAAATGACTGGCGGGGGCGGAAAAAATGTAGGGTGGTGTCGAGCGCAGCGAGGCCCACCAGCCGCCCGCAAGGTGATGGCGGGCCTCGCTGCGCTCG